>Ga0308164_10000053_pt1 | contig 344344 bp, 150 predicted proteins | sample PhyTR2_FD_201031 | JGI IMG/M metagenome (GOLD analysis project Ga0308164, IMG submission 201031) | Phyllosphere microbial communities from UC Gill Tract Community Farm, Albany, California, United States - DLSLT.R2 | ecosystem: Host-associated > Plants > Phyllosphere > Unclassified | place...
ATAGGCTGGGTGTGGAAGTGCAGTAATGCATTAAGCTAACCAGTACTAATTGCCCGTACGGCTTGTCCCTATAACCTTAGCAGGTTGTAGCGAATAAGAAGTGCGTTGGAACGTTCGTTGATACAACTTCATTACCCGAGAGTGTAAGCACTCTCCACTACTTACTAATTCCAGATTCTGGGCAACGTCACCGACGCGGCCCGTACAGTTCAATGCCTGATGACCATAGCAAATCGGTCCCACCCCTTCCCATCCCGAACAGGACCGTGAAACGATTTTGCGCCGATGATAGTGCTGCAACCAGTGTGAAAGTAGGTTATCGTCAGGCTAGTTATATTAAAAAGCCCCAACCAGTGATCTGGTTGGGGCTTTTTTCGTTGTTCGAGATGTTTCTGAATTACAATATGTTCAATATTGGAGCGGAATCATATGGTTGCAAGCATGATGCGTCTGGCCTTGTTGTTTGCCTGGCTTAGCCTTGCAGCAAGCGCCCTGTCGGCTCCGCTCAGCTTGCGCTTTGACCGGCTGGGCATCGAACATGGACTCACACAAGAGTCGGTGACCAAGATGCTGCAAGACCGTCATGGCTATCTGTGGATCGGTACCCAGGCCGGCTTGAACCGCTATGACGGCTACCGCATCACCGGCTTTAAAAACAACCCTTCCGATTCCCGCAGCCTGGTCGACAACTACATCCAGGCCCTGTACGAAGACCGCAGCGGGCAGCTCTGGATCGGCACCAAGGGTGGCCTCGACCGTTTCGACCGGGCCACCCAGACCTTTGTCCACCTGCTGACCCAGCCGAATAATTTATCGATCACCAACATCATCGGCGATGGCAAGAATGGCTTGTGGCTGACCACCAGCGAAGGCTTGCTCCATCTCGACATTGCCACCGGCGCGGTGCGCACGCTGCGGCATAGTGCCACCGACGCGGGTACGCTGGGCGACGATCGCGTCAACGCGGCCGTGCTCGACAATGGCGGCAACCTGTGGGTGGGCACGGCGAACGGGCTCGAATTGCTGCCTGCCGGCGCCAGCAAGTTCCGCCACCTGACGCCGCAAGCGGTGGCCACGCCATCGAACGACATCGCCATCCTGTCGCTGGGGCCGGATGGACTGGTGTGGGTGGCCGGCATGACCGGCCTGCAAACCTGGCGCATCAAGGGCGACAAGGCTGAACAAGTGCCGCTCGACGGCGACGAGAACTTCGACCATCGCCGCATTGCCGCGCTATTGCACGATAGCGAGGGCCACCTGTGGCTGGCCGTATGGGATGGCGGGCTGTTGCGACGCGATACCGAGGGCAAGTACCACCAGTATCGCGCCAATAGCATCGACAAGAACGGCATTTCCGACAACCAGATCAGCACACTTTACCAGGACCGCACCGGCACGCTGTGGGTCGGTAACTGGTATACCGGTCTCGACAAGGTCGACCTGCTCAGTGGCGGCTTCGAGCGCTATACCGAGAATTACGGCGTACTCAACAGCATCAGCAGCAACAAGGTCAGGGCCATCTCCGGCGCAGGCGGCAACAAGCTGTGGATCGCCACCACCGACGGCCTGACCCGCCTCGACCCGGCCCTGGGCACCACGGAAATCTGGCGCAAGGATAACCAGGATGCCAGCAGCTTGCCCTCCAATCATCTGGTGTCGCTGGCGACCGACCATCAGAACCGGCTCTGGGTAGGCAGCATGGACGGCCTGGCGTGGCGCGATCCCGTCAGCGGCCGTTACACCCGCGTGCCGCTCGATGCCGATCACGCAGCGTTGATGGTCCTGCGCATCCTGGTCGATCACGCCGGCATCATCTGGGTTGGCACGCGTGTTGGCGTGCACCGTGTGGATCCCCGCACCTTGGCGGTGACCACATATCGCCACTCGGCGGACGATCCGGATAGCGTCGATGGCCGCGTCAATGCGCTGCTGGAAGACCGCGCCGGCACGCTATGGGTTGGTACGGAAAATGGGCTCGACCGGTTCGATCGCCAGACCGGTAAATTTCACCACCACCGCCACAACGCCGGCCAGGCCGACAGCCTGTGCCACAAGCGCGTGCATTATCTGTACGAGGATGCCAAGGCCGGACTATGGGTAGGCACCGGCGCCGGCTTGTGCAAGGGTACGCCCGACCGCGACGGCCAGCTGCGCTTTCGCTTTTACCCGGTCCACGAAGGTCACTCGTCCGATCCGGTCGGCGCCATTCTGGGCGACGCCAAGGGCCGCCTGTGGATCAGCACCACCGGCGGTATCGACATGTTCGATGCCGCCACCGGCGTCTTCAAGCAGTTCACCGCCAAGGACGGCCTGCTCGATGGCTCTTACTTCCTGGGCGTTGGCTACCAGGCGCCCGATGGCACCATGTATTTTGGCGGCCTTGGCGGCGTGACCGCATTTCATCCATCGCGCATCCAGGACAACCCCATGCCGCCGCAGGTGGCCATCACCGACTTCTCGATTTTCAACCAGTCGATCCTGACCGATATCGTGCGCAAGGACGTGCTGCCAGCCGGGCCGCTCGATGCCGCCAGAACGATCACGCTCGGTCCGCGCGATGCGATGTTCTCGATCGAATTCGCGGGGCTGCACTTTGCCGACCCGCAGCGCAATCGCTATGCCTACCAGCTCGAAGGCTTCGACCAGCAATGGGTGAGCACCGACAGCAACCGCCGCTTTGCCACGTACACTAATCTCGACCCCGGCCGCTATGTGTTCCGGGTGCGCGCGTCCAACAAGGATGGCCTGTGGAGCAGCGAGCCGGTGGCGCTGGAAGTGATCATCACACCGCCGTTCTGGAAGATGTGGTGGTTCCGCCTGTTCATCGCGGCGCTGGTGGCGGGACTCGGTTACCTGTTGTTCCGCCTGCGCATACGGCGCCTGCTGCGGCAAAAGCAGGCGCTGGAAAATGAGGTGGGCAGTCGTACGCACGAGCTGGTGCAGCAAAAAGATTCGGTCGAACGCGAAAAGCGCGAAGTGGAGCGGCAAAAGGAAAGCGTGGAGCAGGCGCACCGCAATATCTCGCTGCTGTCCGACATCGGCCGCCGGCTCACCGCCAATCTCGATAGCGAAGCGATCATGTCGATGCTGTACCAGCAGGTGCATGCGTTGATGGATGCCAGCGTGTTCGGCATCGGTATCTATCGCCCGGAGCAGGAGCTGATCGAGTATCCGTTCGCGATGGAGCAGGGCAAGCGCTACACGCCCTACACGCGCAGCATGCAGGAGCCGAACCAGCTGGCGGTATGGTGCATCAACCACGCGCAAGAGGTATTCATCAACGATCTTGAGCAGGACTACGCGCGTTACATCGCCGACCTGCGGCTGGTCACCGACGCGGAACACATGGGCACCCTGGAAGACGGCTCGCTGCCGACCGAGCCGCGCTCGCTGATCTATGTGCCCATCTCGGTGTCGGGCCAGGTGCGCGGCGTGATTACGGTACACAGCTACCGTGCCAATGCCTACCAGCGCATCGATCTCGACATGCTCACCACGCTCGCCTCGTATGTGGCAGTGGCGTTTGCCAACGCCGATTCGTACCGGCAGTTGCAGGACGCCCAGCAGCAGCTGGTGGAGCGCGAAAAGCTGGCGGCTCTGGGCTCGCTGGTGGCCGGCGTGGCGCATGAGCTGAACACGCCGATCGGCAACAGCCTGGTCATCGCCAGTACGCTGGAAGCGAAGACCACCGAGATCGAGACGCGGCAGAACGACAATGCGCTGCGCCGCTCGGACCTGAAGAACTTCATCGATGCGGCGCGCGAAGCGTCCACGCTGCTGATGCGCAGCCTGCGCAATGCGGCGGAACTGGTCAACAGCTTCAAGCAGGTGGCGGTGGACCAGGCCAGCGCCAAGCGCCGCCACTTCAATCTGCACACGGCCAGCACCGAAATTGTCACCACGATGAAAAACCAGATCCGCAAGGCCGGCCACCGGATGGAAGTGGAAATGCCGGACGATATAACGCTCGACAGCTTCCCCGGGCCCTACGGCCAGGTGGTGATCAACTTGATCAACAACGCGCTGTTGCACGCGTTTGACGGCCGCGAACATGGTTTGATACGCCTGTGGGCGGTGCGGCTGGGCGCGGAGAGCGTGCGCATCGTGTTCGAGGATGACGGTTGCGGCATCCCGCTCCAGCACCAGGCCCGCATCTTCGATCCGTTCTTTACCACCAAGCTGGGGCAGGGCGGCAATGGCCTGGGCTTGAGCATCACCTACAACATCGTCAGCTCGCTGCTCGATGGTTCGATCCGCGTGGACAGCGCCATCGGCGTGGGCACGCGCTTCACCATCGACCTGCCCTTAAAGGCGTCGCTTGCCGGCGACTAAACGCCCCACACGATCGGCTGGTTTTCCTGCTTGGCCAGGCGCAGCATCTCCACCAGCGGATAGGCGCGCGCCGCAAAGCCCACGCGCTGGTCCAGCGCATGTTCGGTGGTTTCGCCTTCCTCGCGCTCGTGCGCGTGGATGTCGTATTCGATATCGGTTTCCGGATGCAGTTTGCTCTCGGCCACCTGGCCCTCGAGTACTGACAGCGCCTGCGATGCCTCGGTGGCCGTGATCACGCCACGGGTAGGATTTTTATGCAGCAGGTCGAGGATGCGCTGCGCATGTTCCTGGTACATCAAGACTTCAGGGCTGTAGCGGGTTTTGAAGGTGATTAACATGGGACGCCTCTTGATGTTGTTGGATAGTGCGGTGCGCCGGCTCATGATGGCGGGCACGCCGTGAGATCCACTTTAATTCATTTCTGAATCTTTGCAACCACCATCCGGGAGGGTTTAAGGCTTACCTAAGCGAGCAATTGTTTCAAATTATTGCTGCTTGAACGAGTCGAGGAAGGTCGCAGCCTGGTCGCGCGCGAAATGGCGCTCGGCACCCATCACCACCACCTGATAAATGCGGCGGTCGTGCGCGATAAAGCGGCCGATCAGCAGCGCGGGCTGGCCGTTGCGCGTGCCCTGTGCTGCCACGCTGATGGTGGTGACCGCGCCATTCACCGCGCTCGCCTCGCTGGTGATGACGGCACCGATATTGCGCACCAGCGCCGCCTGCATTGCGGCCAGCGCAGCGGGCGCCTGCGCCGCCTCGGCCAGCGTCGCGCTGCCCACCGCGAACACCACGTCATCCACCTCGGCCGCCGCCATGGTCATCGCCACGGTGCTATCGCCCAGCTGGACGGCGCGCGTATGGGTGGCCGGCTTGCCCGGCATGAGCACCGCATATGGCGCATCCTGGCTGCGGTAGTCGCGCCAGTTGTAATGCGGATCGCAGCCGCACAGGGCCAGCGCCAGCAGCGCAGTAGCCAGCAGCCGCGCGGGCGCGTTCACTTGGCCGCCTTGTTCTTCTTGCGTGCGTCTTCGTCGCGCTTCCACGCATCGATATGCGCTTGCTGGCGTAGCACGCGCGAATACGGATCGATGGTGACCAGGGCATGCGCAGGCAGCGTCAGTTCGCCATGGCCGTCCGTCATCGGCAGTTTTTCGATGCGGTCGTTTACGCGCACTTCCAGTGGCATCGGGAAGGCGCCGCCGTCCTTCAGCTGCCAGGTCAGCTTCAGCTGGTCGCCGGTGCGCACTTCGAGCAGCTCGGGCAGCGCCGCGTGGTACAGGTACGCGTTGAAGAACCACTGCAGATCGCGGCCACTGACTTCGTTGGCGATGCCGATGAACTCCTTGGTGCTGCTCCAGCGTGGCTGGAACTGGCCCGGCACCGGCGTGTCGGTGCCGTACACCATGCGCCGCGTGGCGCGGAAGAAGGCGTCGTCGCCGATCAGGTTGCGCAGCGTGTGCAGGATCAGCGAACCCTTGACGTAAATGTCGTTTCCGGGACCGCCGCGCTCCGACTCGTACACATCCTGGATGCGCTGGCTTTTGCCGCTGACGACAGGCGCCTTGTTGGCCACCCCCTTGCGCTGGTTGAACAACTCGGCCTGGAATTCCATTTCACCGCGCAGCGCTTGCAGGTACAGCGGCTGCATATAGCTGCCAAAGCCTTCGTGCAGCCACATATCGTCCCAGTCGGCGTTGGTCATCTGGTTGCCGAACCATTCGTGCGACAGCTCGTGGTGCAGCAGCCAGTCGTAGCCATACGGCGACTTGGCATAGCCGTTGCCGTAGGCGTTGATGGTCTGGTGTTCCATGCCCAGGTGCGGGGTTTCGACCACGCCCATTTTTTCGTCGCCGAACGGATACGGGCCGATACGGCTCTCGAAGAAATCGAGCATGGGCGTGAATTCTTTGAACAGTTCGCGCGCTGGTTTGTCGTTGCCCTTCAGGTACCAGAAGCGCAGCGGAATGGTATTGCCGTAGCGGCTCACGTAATCGCCGGACAGCAGCTCATAAGGCCCGATATTGAGCGCCACGCCGTAGGTGCTGGGGTTCTTGGCGCGCCAGTCGTACGTGCGCCAGCCGTCTTTTTCCGTCATCCCTGTGGCCACGCCGTTACCGGCGACGACCAGCGGCGCCGGTACCGTCACGTGCAGGTCGATCAGCTTGGGTTTGCCCATCGGGTGGTCGATGCAGGGCCAGAACAGGTCGCAGCCTTCGCCTTCCACCGTGGTGGAAATCCAGGGCTGGCCGTCGGCAGTTTTCGACCACATGAAGGCGCCATCCCACGGCGCGTGCGTGGCCACGTGCGGCACGCCGTGGTAGCGGATGCGCACGGTGGTGCGTTCGCCTGCCTGCAACGGCTTGGGCAGGGTCAGGTACAGGCGACCGTCTGGGTTGCTGATGGACGCCGCGGGCAGGGCCACGCCGTCCACGCTGGCGCCGTCGATGGGCAGGTTGCGATCGAGTTCCACGGCGATGCGGGTGAGCGGCGCGGTGGCGGTAAACGTGAGCGATGTATCGCCGGCGATGCTTTGCGTGGGGGGATCGACGCGCAGCGCAACGTCGGCATGTTCGAACGTAACCGCCAGCTGTTCCGGCGCGCGCGGGCTGCCGGAGTTGGCGGTGAAATCGGTCATTGGAGGTGGGGCGGTGGCGCAACCGGCCAGCACGGCGCTGGCGGCAAACAGAAGGGGCAGACGTGTCATGCAATTCCCGGGCAGGTTAAATCGGCAATGCTGAATATAACAGCAACGCTGACGAACAAGTAATGCTATGGGTACGCTTCCACAGAATTTCGCTTGGCGCCGGTTTGCAAAAAGAGTTCTCAAAAAAGCATCGATTTGCGCTACACTGCTGCGCACAAAACAGGGACGATAGTGGATGCAATTTTCAGGATAGCTCGGGTGGCCCAGGCGGTGGGCGTGGCGGCCATGCTGGCGGCGGGTGATGTGGCGTCGGTGGAACGCGAGGAGCGCGAGGAGCATGGTCAGCGTCAGGCCGGCACGCTGGCGCCGTTGCCGGCCATTCCGCTCGACCGCACCACCACGCTGCTGGTCGATGGCGCGCTGACCGAGGACGCGTGGCGCCAGGCGCCGGTATTCGACGCCTTCCAGCAGTTTTTGCCGGCGGACGGCAAGCCCGCGCCGGCCAACCTGCGCACAACGGTGCAATTGCTGATCGACGACGGCGCGCTGGTGTTCGGCATCCGCGCCTGGGACGACGCGCCGGAGCGCATGCGTGGCACGCTTACCCGGCGCGACAAGGTGGGCCTGGACCAGGACTTCATCGGCGTATGGCTCGACCCCACCGGCCATGGCCGCGCCGCCCAATTCGTGCGGGTGAATATCGCCGGCGTGTTCAGCGACGGCATGTACCGGGCCGACCTTGACGAGTCCGACCTGGGGCCGGACTTTCCCATCGACGCTGCGGTCAAGCGCCTGGCCGACGGCTACAGCATGGAGATCCGCTGGCCGCTGTCGAACCTGCGCTTTCCCTACGCCGACGGTAAAACCTGGCGCGTGATGCTCGAGCGCAGCGTGCCGCACGCGGATGGCCTGCTGCTCACCAGCACCCCGTTGAAGAACGGTTCGCTGAGCCACATCGCCATGCTGCAGGATATCGGCGGCATGGGCGACACGGTGGCGGCGGTACGTGACCGCAGCTTCGTGGAAGTCAAACCGGAACTCACGGTGCGCTCGCACCGCGACCGGGATGAATTCGGCCGCCAGCGCGGCGACCGGGCCAGCATGGGCCTGGAGATCAATGCCCGGCCGCGCGCGGACTGGGTATTCAACGCCACCCTCAACCCCGATTTTTCGCAAGTGGAAATCGACGAGCCCACGTCGTCCGGCGCCAGCCGCATCGCCCTGAGCCTGCCGGAAAAGCGCGGCTTCTTCCTGGAGAGCGCCGACGTACTGGGGCTGCCCCTGTCGGCATTTTATTCGCGCACCGTGGCCGATCCCGCATGGGGCTTGCGCGCCACCTGGCGCGATGCCCAGGCCGACGCCACCGCCATGAGCTTGCGCGACCAGGACGGCGGCGTGGTGCTGCGCGGCGGCGCCTACGAGACCGCCGAATACGCGCAAACCCGCGCCACCTTGGCGAGCATGGTGCGCGCGCGCTGGCACGGTGCCGGCGCAGTAATGGGCGCGTTCGTCGCACAGCGCGGTTACGGCGACGCCGGCAGCAACGAGGTGGCCGGCTTCGACGGCCAGTGGCGCGGCGACGGCCAGCAAGCCTTGTGGCTGCTGATGCATTCACAAAACAGCGCGGGCTTTCTCGAGGCGCCGGTGGTACGCAGTGCGCGCGTGTCCATGCGCCACGGCGGCTACGCGCTGGGAAAATTCAGCAGCGTCAGCGACGACTGGTGGAACGAGTTGCAGCTGGAAGCGATCACGCCCGGCTTTGTGAACGACAACGGCTTCGTGCCGCAGGCCGGTGTGCTCAAGTCCGACATCAACCTCAATCGGCGCCTGGGCGCGCGCACGCTGGCGCTGGCCGGTGCCGCGCTGGAGCTGTACGAGTTCGAGGCGCATCTGGGCGTGCACGAAATCCGCACGCTGTCCGACGCGCGCCTGGGCCAGCAAGCCAACCAGATCGTCGAGCGCAAGCTGCAACCGGGTATCTGGTTCCGCGCTGCGCGGCAAACCAATCTCTGGGCCAACCTCGGCTTCGACCGGCAGCGCGGCCGCCGCGAAGGCCGGTTGCACGATGTGCGGGCCGTGCATTTCGGCTTCGAATCGTCGCCGCTGCCGTGGATGACCAGGTTGAATGCCGAGGTGACGCTGGGACGCCAGCTCGACGTCGACGCCGACCGCGTGGGCAGCGGCGGCAATGCCGTCGTGGACGTGGGCTTGCGCCTGCCGCTACCGGGCCAGCGCGGCTGGTCGATAGAGACCGACTTCCGCGTCAACCGCGCCTGGGTGCAGGGCACGCTGGGGCGGCCGGCATTCGTGGACAACGGCTGGCGTGCACTGGGCATGCTGCACTTTACAGCCGATGATTCGCTGCGGCTGCTGGCGCAGAACACGTCGGCGGCGCGCCGCGACGACGGCGTCTCGGCCCTGGAGCCATGGGCCGACCGCCAGGCACACCGCTCGCTGCTGTACCGCCACCTGTGGCGCCATGGCCGCTCGATGTCGGTGGGGTTTGCGCGCGATACCACGCGCGATCCCGATACCACCAACAAGTCGCTGACGGTAAAGCTGCAGTGGGAAATTTAGCTTAGTTTTTTGGCTGCGCCGCCTGCGCCAACTGCGCCTGGTAGTCGGCCAGCGTGGGCATGCCCATCTCCAGCCGCCGTTGGTCGACGTTGGCAAAGTCCTCGATCGGGTAGATCTGGATGGCGCCATCTTTCTCCACGGTGTACTGGCTGCCGTAAATTTGCGGCCGCTTCTCGTACATGCGCACGCGGTCGAGCGACGAGGCCAGATTGGCCAGTTTTATCTGGTGCTGGTTGGCGGCCGCGCGCATGAAGATCACCCAGTGCTTCAGTTGCGCGGGCGGCGCGTGCTGGGCCAGCAGCCACGCTTCGTTGGCCGCTTCCGCACCCACCATCGAGATCGTGGGCCAGCCCTTGGTGGTGACGATCTGCCGCAGCCGGCGCTGGCGCTTGCGTTCATCCGCCGCCATTTTTTTCTGGAACGCGGCGTCGCGCTGGCCGCCGGCCCAGGCTTGCCGCTGCGCGCGGTCTTGCGCGCCCATCTCGATCAGTTCACCCGCGATATCGGGCTGCGGCACGGCGCGCGGATAGACCAGCATGGTTTGCGCCAGCGCCGTGCGGGCATCGTACACCGGTTGCACATCGGCGGCCCAATCCTGCTCGCCCAGCGTGATGGTGCAGACGATGGCGGGCGGCAGATCAATAGCATATACGCCAGCGTCCACCTTGCCCTGGATCCGTTCGCGTCCGTCCTGGCAGTCGGCAAACACGCCCAGTTTTTCCGGCAGCGTGCCGGTGGCGCTGACGATTTTGCCGGAATAGGGAATGGGCGGGACGGTGGGGGCCGGGGTTTCGTCGGCGACCGGCGTCGGAGGTGTGACCGGAGTTTGAGCCGTATCCTGGGCAAAGGCTGCGCAGGACACCGCGAGCAGCAGGGCGGCGAAAAATCGGTGGGGCGGGGGTGTGAGCTTGGAATTCATCGCTGAATTCTCTCACAGGTTCCGCTTCGATCAGGGCCCCCGACCCGAATCGGCTCACCGCTTGAGCAACCCCCGCCGATACTGCACCGCCTCGCCGATATGCCCCTCGCCGATAGTCTCCGCTCCGGCCAGGTCGGCAATGGTGCGCGCCACCCGCAGGATGCGGTGGTACACGCGGCCCGACCATTGAAAATGCTGCATGCTCAGTTTCAGGCGCGCCTTGCCATGCTTGTCGGGCTTGCACAACTGGTCGATTTCACGCGTGGTGAGGTGCTGGTTGCGCTTGCCCTGGCGCGCCAGCTGGAGCGCGGCGGCCTGTTGCACGCGCAGCGCAATCACGGCCGACGGTTCGCCATCGGCATCGAGCGCCAGCACGTCCGGCTCCACGCCCGCCACCTCGATGTGCATGTCGATGCGGTCAAGCAGGGGGCCGGAGACGCGGTCCTGGTAGCGCTGGATCGCATCTTCAGTGCAGTGGCAGATGGCGCTGGGATGCCCGTGGTAGCCGCAAGGGCAGGGGTTCATCGCCGCGATCAACTGAAAATGGGCGGGAAATTGCGCTTGCCGCGCCGCGCGCGAAATGCTGATCACGCCCGACTCCATCGGCTGGCGCAGCACTTCCAGCACGCGGCGGTTGAACTCGGGCAGCTCGTCGAGGAACAGCACGCCGTGATGCGCCAGCGAGATTTCGCCGGGGCGCGGCACCGTACCGCCGCCCACCAGCGCCACTCCCGATGCCGTGTGGTGCGGCGCGCGAAACGGGCGGCGCTTCCAGTCCTCGATGCGAAAGCCGCCGGTGAGCGACTGCACCGCTGCCGCCTCCAGCGCCTCGTCGTCGGTCATGGCGGGCAGCAGGCCGGGGAAGCGCACTGCCAGCATGGTCTTGCCTGCGCCCGGCGGCCCGACCAGCAGCACGCTGTGGTTGCCGGCAGCCGCCACCTCGAGCGCGCGCTTGACCATGACCTGTCCCTTGACGTCGGCGAAGTCCGCCGCATCGGCGACGGCCATCGCCGGCGCCGACCGGTGGCGCGCCAGCATGGCGTCGGCGGAGCTGGCGGCGAAGTGCGCGCACACTTGCAGCAGCGAGCTGGCAGGATAAATGGCGGCACCGGCGACCAGCGCCGCTTCGTCGGCATTCGCCTGCGGCACGATGAAGGCCAGCTGGGCGCCGGCGGCGCGGGGCGCGCGCGCCATGGCCAGTGCCATCGCCAGCGCGCCACGGATCGGCCGCAGCTCGCCCGACAGCGACAGCTCGCCGGCAAACTCGTACTGGTCCAGCGCCGACGACGGGATTTGCCGAGAAGCGGCCAGGATGCCGAGTGCAATCGCCAGGTCGAAGCGGCCCGATTCCTTGGGCAGGTCGGCGGGCGCCAGGTTGACGGTGATGCGCTGGGCGGGAAACTCGAAGCCGCCGTTCTGGATGGCAGCGCGCACCCGGTCCTTGGCTTCCTTCACTTCGGTTTCGGCCAGGCCCACGATGGTGAAGGCCGGTAAACCGTTGGCCAGGTGCACTTCCACGTTGACTTGCTGCGCTTCCATGCCGGCAAGGGCGCGGCTCCTGAGTACGGCAAGGCTCATGGGATTTCCCTCACGTGGTCACGGGCTGCCGCGAGTGTAGCGGCAGCACCGGCCCGCACCTTGATCTGCGGCAGGGCTGGCGCTACCTTGCGCAATGAAATATTGATAGATGGTAAAGTTGTTCATCATTGATACTTGTCGGAGCTGTCATGCGCATTGCTACTGTGTTCGAGCGTATCGGTCTGCGGACCACCAAGGCGATCGTGCCGGCGTTGCTGGTGCTGGCCATGGGCGGCGCGGCCGCGCAAACCACGGCCCCGGCGCCACCGGCGGCGGCACCGCAGCCGCCCCGGCCAGTCGTGCTGCTGTTGCAACCGGTGCCCGCGATGGACACCGGCGCCAGCGCGAAGGACGGCGGCGTGGTCGACGTCACCTTGACGATTCCCGATGCCCAGGCTGCCGCCGATACGCCGCTGCTGCAACTGCCGTACGTGGTGGAAGACGTGGCGACGGTGGCAGTGACGCTCAAGGAGCTGACGGTGCGCGACAGCCACGGCCTGGTGCCGCTTGCCACGCGCGACGTGCCACGTCCCGGCGGCAAGCTGCGCGAGTGGACGTCGCCGCGCGAGGTGAACGGCGACCTGGTGGTGCATTACCAGGCGCCGGTGGATCCGGCGCCACCCAAGCGTGGCCCGGCGCCGCCGGTGCACAGCCTGCGCGCCCACGATGGCGGCTTTTCCGGTGGCGGCAACCTGTTCATCCTGCTGCCGCCCGGCGCCCGGCCGGCGCCGCTGGCGCTGCGCTGGGACTTGTCCAGGCTGGGCGAGGGCGCCACGGCCACCTCCAGTTTCGGCGATGGCGATGTGCTGCTGCCGGTGGGATCGCCGGCGCGCCTGTGGACGTCGATGTTCTCCGCCGGCCCGGCAAAATAAGCGGGCGCCGGGCAAATGCGCAACCACTTGACCACGCGGCGCGACTTTTCGCGGCCGCCTTCGCATATACTCGGCGTTTGCATCTTTGTCATCGTTTTCATGAAGAGGTAGAACGCCCATGGCCCCATCACGCATTCCCGTCCACGCATGCCTGCTGGCGCTGGCCGGTTTCTCTGCCAGTGCCTTGCACGCCGCGCCCACCGCGCCCGCGCTCACCGAGTGGCAGCAACCGGAAGTGGTGGCGGTGAATCGCGAACCAATGAAGGCCACGTTCTTCAATTTTGAAAGCCGCGACAAGGCGCTGGCCGGCGACATGGCCGCTTCGCAGTACTACCTGGCGCTCGACGGCACCTGGCAATTCGCGTATTCCAGAACCCCGGGCGAGCGTCCCGTGGATTTTTACCGCAACGATTTCGACACCAGCCGCTGGGGGACCATTCAGGTGCCCGGCATGATCCAGGCGCAGGGCTACGGCAAGCCGATTTTTACCAACGTCGATTATCCGTTCCCGCTCGATGAGCCGCGCATTCCCGACGCCGTCAACGAAGTGGGCTCCTACCGGCGCGATTTCGTGCTGCCGGCCGGCTGGGACGGGCGCGAAGTGTTCCTGCACGTGGGCGCGGCCGGCGCGGCATATTACATCTGGGTCAACGGCGAAAAGGTGGGCTACTCCGAGGACTCCAAGCTGCCGGCGGAATTCAGGCTCAATCGGTACCTGAAGCCGGGCAAGAACAATATCTCGATCGAAGTGTATCGCTGGGCCGATGCCTCGTACCTCGAAGACCAGGATTTCTGGCGCCTGTCCGGCATCGAACGCAGCGTGTATCTGTACGCCGAACCGAAGGCCTACTTGCGCGACTATACCGTCACGGCGCAACTGGATAAAGGCTACACCGACGGCGTCTTCCAGCTCAAGGCGGAACTGGGCGGTACGCCGGCCGCGGGCAATATCGCCGTGTCGCTCTACGATGGCGAGCGCCAGGTGCTGGCCCGCAAAGCCCGCATCGACGGCGGTAGCGTCACGCTGGACGGCGTGCTGCCGCGGGTGCGGCCATGGTCGGCGGAGACGCCCAATCTGTACCGCATGGTGATCGAATACACGGACGCCGGCGGCAAGCTGGTGTCGGCCACCTCGCGCCGCATCGGTTTCCGCACGGTGGAGATGAAAGATGGCGAAGTGCGCGTCAACGGCAAGCGCATCATGATCAAGGGCGCCAATCGCCACGAACACGATCCGGTCACGTACCGCGTAATGTCGCTCGACCTGATGCGCAAGGACGTGGAGATGATGAAACAGGCGAACGTGAACGCCGTGCGCACGTCGCACTATCCCAACGATCCGCGCTGGTACGATCTGGCCGACGAATACGGCCTGTACGTGATGGACGAAGCGAATATCGAATCGCACGCGTACATGCAACTGGGCGACCATTCCAAGGTGCCCGGCTACCGCGAGCAGGTGCAGCTCGGGTACAAGCCGCAGTGGCAGGCCGCGCACCTCGACCGCGTGTCGCGCATGGTCCAGCGCGACAAGAATGCGCCGTCGATCATCTTCTGGTCGCTGGGGAACGAGGCCGGCACGGGGCCGAACTTCGAACATGCGGCCCGGTGGATACGCGCCAACGATCCCACGCGCCTGATCAGCTACCTGGGCCACGGCACCATCGGCGAAACCCACCTGCCCAATGCGTACGTGGACATTTACGCGCCCATGTACGACGACATCGAAAAGATGGCTGACTACGCGGCCGATCCGCGCTACACGCAGCCGATGATCCAGTGCGAGTACGTGCACGCGATGGGCAACTCGCTCGGCAATATGGAAGACTACTGGCAGGTGATCCGCGCCCATAAAAAACTGCAGGGCGGCTTTATCTGGGACTGGGTGGACCAGACCGTGCAAGCCACCGACGCCCAGGGCCGCCGTTACTGGGCCTCGGGCTTCGACGTCAATCCGGAGGTGGGCGACAACAGCGTGGTGGGCGACGGCGTGGTGCGCTCGGACCGCACACCCGATCCGGAATACTACGAAGTGCAAAAAGTGTATGCGCCGCTGGTGTTCGAGGGCGACCCGTCCAAGGGCCGGATCACGGTGGTGAACCGCTACGACTTCCGCGATACATCCGATCTCGATTTCGACTGGGTGCTCACCAACGACGGCAACGAGGTCACGCGCGGCACGTTGACCGTGCCACCCGTCGCTGCCGGCGCGCAGCGCGACGTGGCGCTGCAATTGCCCAAGCTGCGCTCAACCGGAGGGGAACAACTGGTCACGCTGCGCGCCAGGGCCCGCACCGATGCGGTCAAGGGCGTGGCGGCCGGCACGGTGGTGGGCTGGTCGCAGTTCGTCACGGTGGCCGCAGCAAAACCCGCCATGGCAGCGCATGCCGTCAAGCCGGTGCGCGAGGGCGACAACATCCGTCTCGACGCCGGCAAGGTGTCGCTGCGGCTCGACACCAAAACCGGCTTGATCCAATACGCCGTGGACGGCAAGACGCTGCTCAAGGGCGGCGCGCCCAACTTCTGGCGCGGCCTGCTCGACAACGACGAAGGCGCGGGCGTGGACAAGACCCACCAGGTCTGGAAAACCTTCTCGGAACAGCGCCACGTGCGGTCGGTTACGCAGGACGGCAACCGCATCAAGGTGCTGTACAACTTTGGCGCCGGCGCCGCCCACTGGGAAACCGTCTACACCCTGGGTACCGACGGTGTGCTGGGAGTGGCCGCCACGTTCACGCCGCTGCGCGACGATTTACCGGATCCGCTGCGCCTCGGCCTGCGCTTCGATAACGACAATACCCTCGACACCGTGCAGTGGTACGGCCGCGGTCCGCAGGAGTCGTACGTGGACCGCGCCACCGGCTACGCGATTGGCCGCTACACGGGCAAGGTGGCGGACCAGTACCACGGTTACAGCCGGCCGCAGGAAAGCGGCAATAAAACCGGCGTGCGCTGGCTGTCGCTCTACAACTCCGCTGGCAATGCCGGCAGCAATGCGGGCCTCACCGTGACAGGTGCGCAACTGCTGTCGGTCAATGCCCTGGCCTTCCCGTACGAGGACCTGTATCTGCGCCCACGCGGCGCCTGGAAAAGCTCGGAAATCGCGCCGCATGGCGACGGCTCGCTGCTGATCGATCTGGCGCAGGCCGGGGTGGGAGGCGACACCGGCTGGAACCTGACCGGCCGCGCCCACGTCAAGTACCGCATCCCGCTGGCGCCAGCCCGCTACAGCTTTACCATCGCGCCCACTGCAGCACGGTAACCGGAGTTGCCCATGACGCCGCATCGATTCAAGGCTGCCACCCTGGCGCTGGCGCTGGCCAGCGCCGCCCCATGGAGCGGCGCCCAGAGCCCGCCGCAACAAAGCCTGCACGCTGCTGCCGGCGGCCCGTGGGTAGCCGATCTTGGCGATGGCCGCTATCGCAACCCGATTCTTTACGCCGACTATTCCGATCCCGATGCGATCCGCGTCGGTGCCACGTTCTACATGACTGCGTCGAGCTTCAGCAATGCGCCCGGATTGCCGCTGCTGCAATCGACCGATATGGTCAACTGGCAGCTGGTGGGCCATGCGCTGCCCGCGCTGGTGCCAGCCCAGGCGTTTGCCACGCCGCAGCCGGGCAAGGGCGTGTGGGCGCCGTCGCTGCGCCACCATGCCGGCAAATTCTGGATTTTTTATCCCGACCCCGACTTCGGCGTGTACGTCATCACCGCCACCGATTTCACCGGACCGTGGAGCGCGCCCCATCTGCTGTTGCCGGGCAAGGGCATCATCGATCCGTCGCCGCTGTGGGACGATGACGGCAAGGCATATCTGGTGCACGCATGGGCCAAAAGCCGCGCCGGTTTCAACAACATCCTCACCTTGCGCGAGATGGATCCCGAGGCGCGCACGCTGCTCGACGAACGCGGCCAGAACATCATCGACGGCAACCGGCTGGCCGGCTACACCACGCTCGAAGGTCCCAAGTTCTACAAGAAGGATGGCTACTACTACATCTTCGCGCCGGCCGGCGGCGTGGAGCACGGCTGGCAGTCGGTGTTCCGCTCGCGGTCCGTCAACGGGCCGTATCAGGATCGCATCGTGATGGCGCAGGGCAGCTCCCGCACCAACGGCCCGCACCAGGGCGCGTGGGTGGACGATTTGAAGGGGCAGCACTGGTTCTATCACTTCCAGGACCAGGGCGCGTACGGCCGCATCGTGCATTTGCAGCCGATGCGCTGGCGCGACGGCTGGCCCGTGATCGGCATCGACAGGGAGGGCAAGGGCACGGGCGAACCGGTGCTGGTGCACGACAAGCCGGCCGGCACCGATACCGGCATCGTGGCGCCGCCCGCCAGCGATGAATTCAACGCCGCCAGTCTGGGACTGCAGTGGCAGTGGAACGCCAATCCGGCGCCGGGCTGGCACGCCCTCGATTCCCGCAAGGGCTGGCTGCGACTGCACGCGCAGCCGGCGCCGGCGGACGGCAGCGTGCGCGACGTGCCGGCGGTGCTGACGCAAAAATTCCCGGCGCCGGCATTCACGGTCGATACCCGCATCGAGGTCGATGGCGACGTCAGTCGCGCAGGCCTGGTGGTGCTGGGAATGAAGTACGCGTGGATAGGCGTGCGCCAGGAGCCGGGCAGCGCCGGCTTGCAACTGGTGCTGGCAACCTGCGAACAGCCGGCGGCGGCCTGCAAGGAGCAAGTCCAGATGATCGCCAAGGTGCCGCGCCAACCCCTGTATTTACGCGCCCAGGTGAGCGACGGCGCGGTGGTGCGCTTCGCTTACAGCCTCGATGGCAGGCACTTTACGCTGGCGGGACGACCGTTTACGGCCAGCGTGGGGCGCTGGGTGGGCGCGCAGGTGGGACTGGTGGCGACGCGTGCGCCCGGCAGCAAGCCGGCAGCGGTCGACGTCGATTACTTCCGCGTGGGCCGCTAAGCGACGGCCTCGACAACACAAGGGCCGCAAGTGCGGCCCTTTTTTACAACATCGCGTTACCGCACGTGATTACAGCACCTCGCCTTTGGCGATCTCTACCTTGGCTTCAGGTTTGACTTCGCCAGCCTTGGCTTCCAGTGCCGCCAGGCGGGTTTCCAGCGCTTCGAGCTTGGCGCGGGTTTTGGCCAGCACCTGCGTTTGAATATCGAATTCTTCGCGCGTGACCAGATCGAGCTTGGAAAAACCCTGGGTCATCATGGACTTGACGTTTTTCTCGATATCCTTGGCCGGGGAATTTTCAATGGCCTGGTTGATCTTGTTTTGCAAGTCATTAAAAAAAGTATTCATATCCATAATATTCCTTGATCTGGTGGCTGGACGGATGCACCATGAGAGTGCGCCCGCGTATCAGTGTGGTGCAAATTCAAACAGCTCGGCCAACTTCACTTCCAAATTGTCACTTTTGTCAGAGCAGGCGCCTTGCCGCCCATGATAAAGCAGCCAACAACTGCTATCCACTAGGCAATGTTAGCTGGCACGCATTCTGCTATAGAAGCCAGGGAATGCTCACCGCTTCGCTTTACAAGGATTTTACCCGCATCGCACCCAGTATCTGTATTCAGTTTTGATAACTACAAGGACAAAATGATGAAGAGCCAAAACAAAAGTCTGACCCGGACCCTGACAGCAGCAGCGTTGACCTTAGCATTCGCCACCATGAGCGCTTCGGCGCTGGCCCAGGAAGCGCCACCCGCTGCTGCCGAGGCTGTACCAGACAACCAGATTTCCTATAACGTCGCCGTTGTCAGCGATTACCGTTACCGCGGCATTTCGCAAACCCGTCTGCAACCTGCGCTGCAGGGTGGTGTTGATTACGTCAACAACCCCACCGGTGTGTACGTGGGTGCATGGGCCACCAATATCAAGTGGATCAAGGACGGCGGCGGCGATGCATCGTATGAATTCGACGTGTATGCCGGCAAGCGCGGCCAGATTACCGAGACCGTTTCCTACGACGTTGGCGCGCTGTACTACGCCTATCCATCGAACAGCCTGAGCACGAACGCGAACACGTTCGAATTGTACGCGCAGATCAGCGCCGGCCCGTTCTCGGTGAAATACTCGCACGCGACCAGCAACCTGTTCGGCACCGCCGACAGCAAGAACAGCGGCTATCTCGACGGCCAGTTCAACTACGACGTCTACGACGGCTTTGTGCTGAACCTGCACGCCGGCCACCAGAACGTCAAGAACAACGGCGACTTCAGCTACAGCGATTACAAGGTCGGCGTGACCAAGGACTTCGGCGTGTTCTCGGTGGGCGTTGCCGCCGTCAAGACCAATACCGATGCCTATGTGGGCCGCAACGGTAAAAACCTGGGCAAGTCGGGCGCCGTTGTCACCATCTCCAAAACTTTCTAAGCGAGGCTCTCATGAAAATGATTACTGCCATTATCAAGCCATTCAAGCTTGATGAAGTCCGCGAAGCCCTGTCGGCGATCAATGTGCAAGGGATCACGGTGACCGAAGTAAAGGGCTTCGGCCGGCAAAAGGGGCATACCGAGCTCTACCGCGGTGCCGAATATGTCGTGGACTTCCTGCCGAAGACCAAGATTGAAGCGGCCGTGGATGACGCCATCGTCGAACAGGCGATCGAGGCGATCGAAGGCGCAGCCCGCACCGGCAAAATCGGTGATGGCAAGATCTTTGTGTACAACCTGGAACAAGTGATCCGCATTCGTACCGGCGAAACCGGCAACGAAGCTCTTTAAGGGGAAGTTTGATGAAGAAAACTATAACAACGTTGCTCGCTGGGGTATCCATCCTGTTTGCTCTTGCCGCGCCCGTCCACGCGCAAGACGCCAAGCCGGCGGAAGCACCTGCGGCAGTCACCGCGCCAGCCGACGCTGCCGCGCCTGCCGTAGCAACGCCTGCGCCCGCCGCTGTCGCTCCAGCTGCCGCTGAAGCTGCGCCAGCCGCCGCACCGACGCCACAGAAAGGCGACAACGCCTGGATGATGGTCGCCACCCTGTTGGTGGTAATGATGACAATTCCTGGCCTGGCGCTGTTCTACGGCGGCCTGGTCCGTTCCAAAAACATGCTGTCGATCCTGATGCAGGTCTTCATGGTCTTCGCGCTGATCGTCGTGCTGTGGTGCATTTACGGCTACTCGCTGGCGTTCACCGAGGGTAATGCGTTCTTCGGCAACCTGCACGATCGCACCTTCCTGAACAATATCTACGATCCGGTCAAGGGCACGTTTGCCTACGCCGCCACGTTCAGCAAAGGCGTCGTGATTCCCGAGTTCCTGTTCGTCGCCTTCCAGGCCACTTTCGCGGCAATTACCTGCTCGCTGATCGTTGGCGCCTTTGCCGAACGCGTCAAGTTCACCGCCGTGCTGGTCTTCGTGGTGATCTGGTTCACGTTCGCCTACCTGCCAATCGCCCACATGGTCTGGTTCTGGACCGGTCCTGACGCGATCAAGGACGCAGCTACCCTGGCTACCGAAACTGCCAAAGCCGGTTTCCTGTTCCAGAAGGGCGCACTCGACACCGCTGGCGGTACCGTGGTGCACATCAACGCCGCAGTTGCCGGCCTGGTCGGTGCTTACATGATCGGCAAACGCGTCGGTTACGGCCGCGAATCGATGGCGCCACACTCGGTCACCATGACCATGATCGGCGCTTCGCTGCTGTGGGTCGGCTGGTTCGGTTTCAATGCCGGTTCGCCGCTGGAAGCAGGCGACATCTCGGCCCTGGCCTTCATCAACACGCTGCTCGCGACGGCTGCTGCCACCGTGGCCTGGGTGTTCGCTGAATGGATCTTCAAAGGCAAGCCATCGATGTTGGGCGGCGCTTCGGGTGCGGTATCGGGCCTGGTGGCCATTACCCCGGCCTGCGGTTTCGTCGGTCCGATGGGCGCGCTGATCATGGGGCTGCTGGCTGGCGTGATCTGCCTGTGGGGCGTGAACGGTCTGAAACGCCTGCTGGGCGCCGACGACTCGCTGGACGTATTCGGCGTGCACGGCGTGGGCGGTATCCTCGGTGCCATCCTGACCGGCGTGTTTGCAGCGCCATCGCTGGGCGGCCAGGGCATCTTCGACTACGTGGCCAACAAGCCATCGGCTGACTACTCGATCTCCGGCCAGGTCATGATCCAGGCAACCGCTGTCGGCACCACCATCCTGTGGTCGGGCGTGGTTGCATTCATTGCCTTCAAACTGGTGGACGTCGTCATCGGTCTGCGTGTTCCGGAAGAAGAAGAGCGCGAAGGCCTGGACATCACCACCCACGGCGAGTCCGCTTACCATATGTAATTCATCATGTAGCAGTTGTTAATGTTATCAAAACGCCTCCGCACACATCGTGCGGGGGCGTTTTTTTATTTCCGCCTTTAAAATAGGGTTATCGCCCCGATTTAGGTTATCCACAAGGTAATATTCGGTGTTTCAGCGTGCCTGGAGGGTCGTCCTCCCGCATCATTTAAGGAAGTAAACATGGTTCCCCATCTCGCCACGGCCCTCACCGGCCCCTTGCTCGATCTCGAAGAAAAAATCCTGGCTGCAACGCCGGCCATTGAGCGCTGGTTCCGTCTGGAGTGGCAAGAGCACACGCCGCCGTTTTATTGCTCGGTCGATATGCGCAACGCCGGCTACAAGCTGGCGCCGGTCGACACCAACCTGTTCCCGGGCGGTTTCAACCACCTGGCCACGGAAATGTTGCCGTTGTCGGTGCAGGCTGCAATGGCTGCCATCGACAAATATTGTCCCGACGCGCGCAACCTGCTGTTGATCCCGGAAATTGCCCAACGCCATCCCACGTACTGGCAAAACGTCGCCCGCCTGATGCAGATTTTCCGCCAGACCGGCCTGCATGTACGCCTCGGTTCGCTGTCGCCCGACGTCACGCAACCGACGCCGATCGCTCTGCCGGACGGCAATATGCTGGTGGTCGAGCCGTTGGTGCGCTCGGCCAACGGCCGCCGCGTGGGCTTGAAAGATTTCGATCCGTGCACGATTTTGCTGAATAACGACCTCTCGGCCGGGATTCCCGACATCTTGCAAAATATTCATGAGCAAAGCCTGCTGCCGCCGCTGCATGCCGGCTGGGCGCTGCGCCGCAAGAGCAACCACCTGAATGCGTACGATGAAGTCGCCAAGAAATTTGGCAAGCTGATCGGCGTAGATCCGTGGATGTTCAACCCGCTGCACGCCAAGTGCGATGCGGTCAATTTCCGCACCGGCGAGGGTTACGAGTGCCTGGCCGCCAATGTCGATGCCTTGTTCTCGAAAATCAAGAAGAAGTACAAGGAGTACGGCATGAAGGAACAAAAGCCGTTCGTCATCATCAAGCCCGATGCCGGGACCTATGGCACCAGCATCCTGACAATTAAAGATTCCAGTGAAATCAAGGACTTGACCCAGGCCCAACGGGACAAGATGATCGTCATCAAGGATGGCAAGGAAGTTACCGACTTCATCATCCAGGAAGGCGTGCCCACGTTCGAGAGCATCAAGGATGACGTGGCCGAGCCGGTCGTGTACATGATCGACCGGTACGTGGTGGGCGGTTTTTACCGCGTCCATGCCGAGAAGGGCATCGACCAGAACCTGAACGCGCCCGGTTCGCAGTACGTGCCGCTGGCATTTGCCCAGCAACACGCGGTGCCGGATTTGAAAGCCAAGCCGGGCACGGCGGCGCCCAACCGGTTTTACGTGTACGGCGTGGTGGCGCGGCTGGCGCTGCTGGCGGCGTCGCTGGAGATGGAGCGCACCGACCCCAATCCTGAAGTGTATTGAGAATCTCGGCTAAAATCAGACCTTCACCAAACCGGAAGCACCCATGAAAATCGCTTTTCTCGCAGATCCGCTCGCCACGTTCAAGACCTACAAGGACTCCACCTACGCCATGATGGTCGAGGCGAACCAGCGCGGCCATACCGTGTATGCTTTCGAGCAAAAGGATATGGCGGTGCTGGGCGGTATCGCCACGGCCAAGGCGTCGCAGATCAGCTTTACCGGCGACGCCACCGACTGGTTCCGCGCCGCCCCGGCCGTGGAAACCAATCTGGGCGACTTCGACGCCATCGTCCAGCGCAAGGATCCGCCGTTCGACATGGAATACATCTACGGCACCTATATGCTGGAGCTGGCCGAAGGGCAGGGCGCGAAAGTATTCAACAAGCCGTCGGCCATCCGCGACCACAGCGAAAAGCTGGCAATTGCCCAGTTCAGCCAGTACACGTCGCCCACCCTGGTCACGGCCGACGAGGCCCGCATCCGCGCCTTCCAGGCCGAGCATGGCGACATCATCCTGAAACCGCTGGACGGCATGGGCGGCACCGGCATCTTCCGCGTCAAGCCTGACGCCATGAACCTGGGCGCAATCATCGAAACACTCACCCAGAATGGCGCCACCACCATCATGGCCCAGCGCTTCATCCCCGACATTGCCAAGGGCGACAAACGCATCCTGGTGATTGCCGGCAAACCGGTGCCATTCTCGCTGGCGCGCATCCCGCAAAACGGCGAAGTGCGCGGCAACCTGGCCGCCGGCGGCCTCGGCGTGGCGCAGCCGCTCACCGAGCGCGATTTCGAGATCGCCAACGCCATCGGCCCCACGCTGGCGGCGCGCGGCCTGCTGCTGGTGGGCCTCGACGTGATCGGCGATTGCCTCACCGAAGTCAACGTCACCAGCCCCACCTGTTTCCAGGAAATTACCCAGCAAGCGGGCTTCCCGGTGGCGGCCACCTTCATCGACGCGGTGGAAGCAGCCGTGTCGGCGGGTTAAAAAGATGCAAATTCAAAATAATTTTGCCGGACAGCTGCAATTTCGTCCGCGCTCACTGGCGGATTAAGAATATGGTTGGCATACTGCTTATGACGCACGCACCCCTGGGACAGGCTTTCATTGCCGCCTGCGCCCACGTGTTTCGCGGTCCCACCGAGCGACTCGAAGCGATCGACGTGATCGCCGACCAGGACCTGGCAGAAGTCCAGCAACTGGCGGCGGCCGCGATCAAGCGGCTCGACGGTGGCGACGGCGTGCTGGTGATGACGGACGTCAAGGGCGGCACGCCGTCCAATTGCTGCGACCGGTTGGCGGACGCGGGACGCGTGGAAGTGATCGCTGGCATCAGTTTGCCGATGCTGTTGCGGGCCATTACCTATCGCCGCGACGACCTGGACGTGGTGGTCGAGATGGCCCTGGCCGGTGCGCAAAGTGGGGCGGTGCGCGTCGATAACCGGATTCGCGTTGGCTGATATGTACCGCAGCCGGCGCGGGAATTTTTAGAGTGCGGCTTTTTGAGACGATATAAAAAATGATTCAGCAAGAACTTGAGATTATCAACAAGCTCGGTCTGCATGCACGAGCGTCCGCCAAATTCACCCAGCTGGCCGCCAAATTCAAGAGCGATGTCTGGCTCAGCCGCAATTCCCGCCGCATCAACGCCAAGTCCATCATGGGCGTGATGATGCTCGCTGCCGGCAAGGGCGCCAAGGTGCTGCTCGAAGCCGACGGCGCCGACGAAAAAGAATGCGTGGAAGCCCTGTCCGCGCTGGTCAACGACAAGTTTGGCGAAGGCGAGTAATGCCTTCGGATCGCGGCCGTTCCCGTCCCTATTCAGGCGCCCCCATGGCCTCGTTTACCTTGCACGGCATTCCGGTGTCGCGCGGGATTGCGATTGGGCGCGTCCACAAGCTGGCGCCCGCCGCGCTCGACGTCAAGCATTACCTGGTGGCGGAAGAACACCTGGAAGCCGAAGTGCTGCGCCTGCAGCAGGCGCTGGCCCAGGTGCACAAGGAACTGCAAACGCTGTGGAATGAGCTGCCCAAGGATGCGCCCACCGAACTCGGTGCATTCATCGACGTGCACGCGCTGATCCTGTCCGACCCGATGATTTCCGAAGCGCCGCTTGACATCATCCGCGCGCGCCATTACAACGCCGAATGGGCGCTGCTCACGCAGATCGATGAACTGTCGGCGCAGTTCGACGAAATCGAAGACCCGTACCTGCGCGAGCGCAAGGCCGATATCCAGCAGGTGGCCGAGCGGGTATTGAAGGTGCTGCTCGGTACCGAGCAAATCCTGCCCGAGGTGCGCGGCGACGATGACGAGTTCCAGGCGCAGATGATTATCGTCGCCCACGACATTTCGCCGGCCGACATGCTGCAGTTCCGCGACCGCTCGTTCATCGGTTTTGTCACCGACGTGGGCGGGCAAAACTCGCACACGGCCATCGTGGCCCGCAGCCTCGACATCCCGGCCGCCGTGGGCATGTCCGGCGCGTCCACCCTGATCGAACAGGACGACTGGCTGATCATCGACGGCGATGCCGGCGTGGTGATCGCCAACCCCAGCGTGGTGGTGCTGGAACAGTACCGCGACCGCCAGAGTGCGGCGATCCGCGCCCGCAAAAAGCTGGGCAAGCTGAAGAAAACCCCGGCCGTTACCAAGGACGGCACGGTCATCACGCTGCTGGCCAATATCGAATTGCCCGACGACTGCCCGGCCGCGCTGGAAGCCGGCGCCAATGGCGTGGGCCTGTTCCGCTCCGAATTCCTGTTCATGGGCCGCAACAGCAAGATCCCGTCCGAAGACGAGCAGTTCGAGCAGTACAAGAAAGCCGTGGTGGCCATGAAAGGCCGCCCGGTCACCATCCGCACGCTCGACATTGGCGCCGACAAGCCGCTCGACCAGACCGAGCACACGGCATTGAATCCCGCGCTGGGTCTGCGGGCAATCCGCTACTGCCTGGCCGAACCGCAAATCTTCCTGACGCAACTGCGCGCCATCCTGCGCGCATCGGCCTTCGGCAAGGTGCGCATCCTGATCCCGATGCTGGCGCACGCGTTCGAGATCGACCAGTCGCTGGCCATGATCGCGCAAGCGAAAGCGGAGTTGCGCGAAGCGAACATCAAGTTCGACGACACGGTGGACGTGGGCGCGATGATCGAAATTCCGGCCGCCGCGCTGGCGCTGCCCATGTTCGTCAAGCGCATGAACTTCCTGTCGATCGGCACCAATGACCTGATCCAGTACACGCTGGCCATCGACCGGGTTGATTATGAGGTGGCGCACCTTTACAATCCTCTCCATCCGGCTGTGCTGCAATTGATCGCGATGACGATTGCGGCCGGGCATAAAGCCGGGATCGACGTCGCTGTGTGCGGCGAAATGGCGGGCGACGTCAAGCTCACGCGCCTGTTGCTGGGTCTGGGATTGCGCGAATTCTCGATGCATCCGGCACAACTGCTCTCGGTCAAGCAGGAAATCCTGAACAGCGACCTTGCGCGCATCATGCCGCAAACCCGCAAGATCATGCGCTCGATGGAACCAGGTGTAATTGCAGACGCGGTCGAACAATTACAGCTGCTTTAGTACACAAGGCCCACCCTCGCGGCCTTGTGTTGATAGATGGCCCGTGGGGCCGCCCCCAATAAAAAATCGAAAATACCATGTCATCCCTGGGATACGTCACCCCGCAAACCATGAATTTTGCCGAGCCGTTGCCGCTGCAAAGCGGCGCCGCGCTGCGCGACTACATGCTGATGTATGAAACCTACGGCACCCTGAATGCCGACAAATCGAACGCGGTACTGGTGTGCCACGCCCTCAACGCCTCCCACCACGTGGCCGGCGAGTACGAAGGCAAACCGAAAAGCACGGGCTGGTGGGACAATATGGTGGGGCCGGGCAAATCGCTCGACACCAACAAGTTTTTCGTCATCGGCATCAACAACCTCGGTTCGTGCTTTGGCTCCACGGGTCCGATGCACACCAATCCCGCCACCGGCAAGCCGTACGGCGCCGCCTTCCCGGTCGTCACCGTGGAAGACTGGGTGCATGCACAGGCGCGCCTGGCCGACCAGCTGGGCATCACGCAATTTGCCGCCGTCATGGGCGGCTCGCTGGGCGGCATGCAGGCGCTGGCCTGGAGCATCATGTACCCGGACCGCCTGCGCCACTGCGTGGTGATCGCATCGACGGCCAAACTGTCGGCGCAAAACATCGCCTTCAACGACGTGGCCCGGCAGGCGATTCTGTCCGACCCCGATTATCGCGGCGGCGACTTTTACGAGTACGGCGTGGTGCCCAAGAACGGGCTGCGCGTCGCGCGCATGGTGGGCCACATCACGTACCTGTCCGACGACGACATGGCGGAAAAATTCGGCCGCAAGCTGCGCGCCGTGGCCGACGATATCGCCGCCACCGGCACGTATAAATTCGACTTCGGCGTGGATTTCGAAATCGAATCGTACCTGCGCTACCAGGGCGACAAGTTCAGCGAATATTTCGACGCCAACACCTATCTGCTGATTACCAAGGCGCTCGATTATTTCGACCCGGCGCGCCACCACGGCGGCGACCTGGCCAAAACCCTGGCCGGCACGAAAGCCAAGTTCTTCCTGGCGTCGTTCACCACCGACTGGCGGTTCTCGCCCGAGTGCAGCCAGGATATCGTCAAGGCGCTGATCGACAACCGCCGGCAGGTAACCTACGCAGAAATCGACGCTCCCCACGGCCACGACGCCTTCCTGCTCGAAGACCCGCGCTACCTGAACATGGTGCGCGCGTACTACGACCGGGTGTGGACTGACATAAAGGATGCGGCATGAATTTCAACGACTTGAGCGCGGCCCGGCCCGACCTGGCCTTTATCGCCCACTGGATCCCGAACAACGCTCACGTGCTCGACGTAGGCTGCGGCGACGGCGTGATGATGGACTATCTGCAAAGCGACAAGCGCTGCAGCGGCTACGGCATCGAGATTGCCGACGACAAGGTGCTGGCCAGCACCCGCCGCGGCGTGCAGGTGGTGCAGCAGGATATGGAAAACGGCCTGGCGCTGTTTGGCGATAACAGTTTCGATACCGTGCTGTGTTTATCGTCATTGCAGATGATGAAGCACGTGGAAGCGCTGCTGCGCGACATCGTCCGGGTGGGCAAGGAAGTGATTGTCTCGTTCCCCAACTTTGCCCACTGGCCGCACCGCGTGGCGCTGCTGCGCGGCCGCATGCCGGTATCGAAATCGCTGCCGTACGAGTGGTACGACACGCCCAACCTGCGCTGCGCCACCATCAACGATTTCCGCGACCTGGCCGAGGAATGCGGCGTCGAGGTGATCGATTGCGTGGCGCTGTCCGAGGGCAAGCGCGTGGACTTTTTACCTAACCTGCGCGGCGACCTTGCCGTATTCCGCCTGCGTAAAAAATCCACCAAGGCCCATTGATGACCGCCCCGGAACAAAAGAAAAGCTGGATCAGTTACCTGAACGGCCGCACCGTTTCGATTTTGTTCCTGGGCTTTAGCTCCGGCCTGCCGCTGTACACGCTGATTTACCTGATGCAGGCGTGGCTGGCCACGGCCGGACTGACCCTGCAGGCACTTGGGTTGTTCGGGCTGATGACGTTCCCGTACACCTTCAAGTTCCTGTGGGCGCCGCTGATGGACCGCTACAGCATCGGCATGCTGGGGCGGCGCCGCGGCTGGATGGCGGTCACGCAAATCTGCCTGTTTTTTGTCATCGGCGGGATGGGTATGTTCGATCCCAAGATTGAGCTAAGTCTGATCGTGCCGCTCGTTGGCGTAATCGCCTTCCTGTCCGCCAGTCAGGACGTGGTCATCGACGCCTATCGCCGCGAAATCCTGGCCGAAGAAGAGCAGGGACTGGGTGCCGCCATCATCGTCAATGCCTATAAGGCAGCCGCGCTGATTCCGGCTTCGCTAGCCATGGTGCTGGCCGATACCATGGCGTGGCAATCGGTGTTCTGGATCGTGGCCGCATTCATGCTGCCCGGTTTTATCTGCACGCTGCTGGCCAAGGAACCGACCGTGTACGGCGCACCACCGAAAAATCTGCAGGAAGCGATCGTGTTGCCGTTCAAGGAGTTCATCCTGCGCGACGGCCTGAAACAGGCGATCATCATCATCCTGTTCGTGCTGCTGTATAAAATCGGCGACACCATGGCCACCGCGCTGTCCACCAAGTTTTTCCTCGATATCGGCTTTACCACCAAGCAGATTGGCCTGGCCGCCAACGCCACCGGCTGGTGGGCCAGCCTGGCTGGCGGCGCCGTGGGGGGCATCTGGATGATCAAACTGGGCATCAACCGCGCGCTGTGGGTATTCGGGGTGCTGCAGGCGATTGCCATTCTCGGCTTTGCATGGCTGGCACAGGTGGGGCCCGATCCACTGGTGCTGAGCGCCGTCTTCGGCTTCGAGGCGTTTGCCAGTCTGGGGCTGGGTTCGGCGGCGCTGGTGGCGTTCATGTCGCGGGCCACCGATCCGCGCTACACGGCCACCCAATATGCGCTGTTTTCCAGCCTGGCAGCGGTGCCGCGCACATTCATCAACGCTTCGGTAGGGTATATTGTCGCCGAAACGGGTTGGTTCTGGTTCTTTATGGTGTGCTTCATGCTGGCGTTCCCGGCCATGCTGATGCTGCCTAAAATCGCTCCATGGAATAGTCGAGATGAAAAAATTAAAATTTAAGGGCGCCGCGCTGGCGCTGGTGTTGGTAATCGGCGCCATGCCGGCGTTGCCGGGCTATGCGCAAAATGACGGTATTCCGGTCTCCAAGATGTCGCGCCTGCGCAGCATCGGTGGCGATGCGGACCAGGTCAACCAGCAATCGAAGCTGCAGTACGACCAGATGCTCAAGCAGGCGCACGACAAAGACGCGGTGGCCACGGACAGCAATCCGCAGCTGATCCGCCTGCGCGCCATTGCCAAGCGCCTGATCCCGTTTACCGGCCGCTGGAATGCGGATGCCGCCAAGTGGGACTGGCAAGTCAATTTGCTCAACTCCCCCACCATTAACGCCTTCTGCATGCCGGGCGGACGCATCGCCTTCTACAGCGGCATCCTTACCAAGCTCAATCTCACGGACGATGAAGTGGCGGCCGTGATGGGCCACGAAATCGCCCATGCGCTGCGCGAACATGCGCGCGCCCAGGCAGGCAAAAATACCGTGACCAGCACGTTTGCACGGCTGGGCGGCGCTGCGCTGGCCGGCTACTTCGGCGTCGATCCGCGCCTGGGCGACGCTGGCGGCAGCGCGTTCGCGCAGGTGTCGGCATTGAAATTCTCGCGCGACGACGAATCCGAAGCCGACCTGGTAGGTCTCGACCTGGCCGCACGCGCCGGTTACGACCCCCGCGCCGGCGTGGCTTTGTGGACCAAGATGGCGGCGGTCAACAAGAGCCAGCCGATCAGCTTCCTGTCCACGCACCCCACCGGCAAGGACCGCATCAAGAACATGAACGACCACATGAACCTGGTGCTGCCGGTATTTGCCCGCGCCAAGGGGCTCGATCCGGACAAGCTGCCGCCATACCGTTCGCTGGCGCTGCCGGCATCGTAATGTCGACGCAGTGTCCGGCGTCACCTCCGTTGCCGATGCGCGACGGCGTCGCACCCAGCTACCTGTGGCTGCCCGAAGGGCAGTGGCCCGATATGCTCACGTTTCTGGCCGCGCGCTTTGCCGACGTGCCGGAAGCGACTTGGCGTGAACGGATGGCGCGCGGCCACGTGGTGGACGGCGAGGGCCGGCCGCTGGCGCCAGCAAGCCCCTACCGGCGCGGCCTGCGCATCTTTTACTATCGCGAGCTGGAGGAGGTCGAAACGCCGATCCCGTTCCAGGAAGAGATCCTGTTCATGGACGACCACCTGGTGGTCGTGGACAAGCCGCATTTTTTGCCGATGACACCGACGGGCCGCTTCCTGCACGAGACCTTGCTGGTGCGCCTGAAGAAAACGCTGGGCGAAGCGGCACTGACGCCCATCCACCGACTGGACCGCGAAACGGCCGGCGTGGTGATCTTCTCGCGCCGCCAGGACAGTCGGGGCGCATATCAATCTCTGTTCCAGCAGCGCGTGATCGAAAAAGAATACGAAGCGCTGGCGCCGCGCCTCGATGGCGTGGAATTCCCGTTCACGTACCGTAGCCGCATGGTGGACGGCGACAAGTTCTTCATCATGAAACAGGAAGAGGGCGCACCCAATTCCGAAACCATCATCGACGTCATCGCGCACCGCGCCGATGCTACGTTGTACCGGCTATTCCCGCACACGGGCCGCAAGCACCAGCTGCGGCTGCACCTGGCGTCGCTGGGCATCCCGATCAAGAACGACTCGTTCTACCCGGTGGCGCTGCCGAGCGGGCCGGACGACTACGCCAACCCGTTAAAGCTGCTGGCGCGCCGCATCTGCTTTCTCGATCCGTTGAGCGGCGACTGGCGTGAGTTTTCCAGCCACCGCAATTTGTAAGTGGTTAGAAGGCGATAGCCTGGAACTTGGCTGCAGGAGAGTGCCGCCACGGCACCCGATAGGCGCCGCCGGAAACCAGCTCCGAATACGTCACGACCTGCGGCCACCATTTGACCAGACGTTCTGACTGAGCCCAGAAGCCTTGCGTGGACCATTGTGGATCGAGAATAAAAACGGTATGACCGGCGCGTCGAATCGCTTCGCGCTCGGCGCCGTGCTGCTTCTTGAAGCGGTCGATGGAAATGATGTACCACTGACCATCTTGGGCTAACTCGCCGATCCATGTGAGGTCTTTCGCGTCACGTGCGAAGCGGTCGGTCAAATGGATGAAGCTTTCAACTTGAGGGGCAACCTTCGATAATTCCCGGATGCCGTGGGCAAGATACGGGGATAAATTATTATCGAAGAAAAATTTCAAGCTGCGAGTCTTTCTTCGAATTCTATGGCATCGCTCACCATTTTTGGGGTGATGTCGAACACCCTCGCAACCATGTCCTTGTCGCGGCCCTCCGCCATGAAGGAGGCATAGATGGTATCGGTGGGAATTCCGGCGCTGGCGATGATAGGTGTACCGAATTGCAGCGCTGGATCGAGCACGATGGTTTTACGTTTTCCCAGCGGGAACCAACGCACGGCGCTTTCATCGTCATACTCGATGCCGGCATACAGCGACGGACTGACAATGTCGGAAAAAACAAATTGCCGATGCACGACGTCCACGATCTTTTGATCGCCGGTGGCTGCTTCCACCGCTTGCAAAAAGATGCGCTTGCCGTCGGTGCGGAACTGGCGGTTGGTCAGCGGATAGTCGTTGCCGAAGTATCGGGTTGCCGCAGTTATCGTGGCGCGGATGACTTTGAGGTCGACTCCATGCGCGACAAAGGCTGCCACCATGCGCAACTCCAGCAAGTCGCGGAAGCCGATCACTTCGTCCGGCAACTCCTGGCCGGTGAATTGTGTCGTCCACAGAGGTTCTGAACGGACTTGCTCGCCCTCGTATTGACGCGAGTAGCCCTGTAGCCACCGCCGCAGCGAACGCGGCTCCACCCGCACCAGGCGCGCAGCCTGGTGTAATGGATAGATGCCAGTGCCGATGAGTTCCATGACGTCGATAAAAACTGGAGTGTGTGTCGATGAAGTTATCAGAACCGGCGCTCTTGATCAATCATTACGAGCACCGGTGTGTGCAATCAATCGTGCGCGTAATCGATGATCAGCGGCGCGTGGTCCGAGAATTTTTGTTCCTTGTACACGGCCACCGTGGTGGCGCGGGCAGCGATGCCCGGGGTGGCGACGTGGTAGTCGATGCGCCAGCCCACGTTCTTGGCGTAGGCCTGGCCGCGGTTGCTCCACCATGTGTATTGCTCTTCGCGTGGATCGAGGCCGCGATGCACGTCCACGTAGCCCACTTCGTCAAAGATGCGGGTCATCCATTCGCGTTCTTCCGGCAGGAAGCCCGAGTTCTTCTTGTTGCCTTTCCAGTTCTTCAGATCGATCTCTTTATGGGCGATATTCCAGTCGCCGCAGATCACCACTTCGCGGCCTTCCGCGTGCAGCAGTTGCAGGTGCGGCAGGAACAAATCCATGAAGCGGAACTTGGCTTCCTGGCGCTCGGGACCGGACGAGCCGGACGGGCAGTACACGGAAATCACGGTCAGGTTGCCGAAGTCGCAGCGCACGTAGCGGCCTTCGCGGTCGAATTCGGGCGCGCCGAAGCCGATCACCACGCGGTCCGGTTCGATCTTGCTGTAGACGCCGGTGCCGGAATAACCTTTTTTCTCGGCATAGTGGAAGTGGCCGTGGTAGCCGCCCGGATTGAGGAATTCCGGCGTCATGTCCGGCGCCTGGGCTTTCAGTTCCTGGACGCAGACGAAATCGGCGTCCTGCTGAGCCAGCCATGTGAAGAAACCCTTGGACGAGGCGGAGCGGATGCCGTTCAGGTTGGCGGAGATGATTTTTGGCATGGAGGCAAGTGCTTGAAAAAGCGTCGAAATTTTGGAATGCGCTAGTGTAGCGGTAAAATACCGGCACTTTCCAGTTATGAATAGAAATGGGGCAGCATGAGCAATTTACGTCAGGATTTCATCGAGTTTTCGGTCAAGACCGGAGTGTTGCGCTTTGGCGAGTTCACCACCAAGGCCGGCCGCCAGTCGCCGTACTTCTTCAACGCCGGACTGTTCCATGACGGCGCCACGCTGGTGCAACTGTCACAGTTTTACGCACAAACGCTGCTCGACTCGGGCGTGGAATTCGACATGCTGTTCGGCCCCGCCTACAAGGGCATCACGCTGGCCTCGGCCACCGCGATGGCGCTGGCCGGCAAGGGCCGCAACACCTCGTTTGCCTACAACCGCAAGGAAGCCAAGGATCACGGCGAAGGCGGCACCCTGGTGGGCGCCAAGCTGACCGGCAAGGTCGTCATCATCGATGACGTGATCTCGGCCGGCACGTCGGTGCGCGAGTCGGTCAACATGATCCGCGCCGCTGGCGCCGAACCGTGCGCCGTGCTGATCGCACTGGACCGCATGGAGCGCGCCGGCAAGGATGGCGAACTGTCGCCCAACTCGGCGGTGCAGGAAGTGGCGCTGCAATACAATATCCCGGTGATTTCGATCGGCAACCTCGACGACCTGTTCAGCTACCTGAATGGCGCCGGCGCCGATCCGCAACTGCTGCAACACAAGGATGCGGTGGCGGCGTATCGCGAGCGCTACGGAATTGCCTGAAGTGCTACATTGGTAGACACCGATATTTCTATGGTGTAACCTTTTAGAGCGGCATCGAGACCGTGGACAATCGAGGCAGACATGAACATTGCAACATTGAAAGTACACGGTGGCGATGCCGCGCTGGCGGACATCCGCGACGGCTTGCCGGTCGAGCCCGATGGCGACTGGCGCAAGGGTGACGTCAAGGGCGACGGCCGCGTGCGCATCGATTCCGGTTTTTATGTGCGTATCGGCGCCGATGCCGATCCCGACGAGCTGCTCAAGCAGATCCGCTCGTTCCTGGCCGAATCCTCGGCGCGCGGCATCCATTTCGAGCGCGCCGACGTGGCCGCCGAATTGCGCATCACCTTCAACTCCGAGCGCGGCGTCGACACGCCCACGCTCGACTTCTCGCTGGCCGACCTGCGCCTGTTGTGCGAGATGGGCATCAACCTCAGCATCGTCGGCTGACGCTAGCTCCGTGGTGGCTGCTTGTGGTGGTAGCATCAGCGCTACTGCGGCTGGCGGCGTTTCAATCGGCGGGACATGGCTGCCCATGCCAGGGCCGGGAGGATCCAGACCAGCGGGGTCGCGTAAAGCGGGGGATCGATGGCGCCGGCCATTGCTGGTAGCGTGATTGCCATCACCGTGCCGACGATGACAATGCCGGTCCAGGCCTTATGCAGCCGTGGTGCGGGCGAAATAAACAGGCTGATGACAAACGCCCCCAGCAACATCAGCAGTGGCAGCAGGCCGAAAAAGTACAACATGCCCACCCCGTCCCAGCCACTGTCGGCGCGCGCGCTTGTCATGGGCAGGATGCCCAGCAGGGCGGCGCTGCGCCGCAGTTGATACCGCACTGTAGAGATGTTGGCGAAACGGGGCGTGGAGGGAATTTTCATGGTCGCCCGCAGCGGCGTCAGTAAATCTGCTGTCAGGGACCGGTGACTGGCACCGGTCCCCGTGTTTGGATCAGCCCGCCAGCTTGGCTTTCAGCAGCTCGGTCAGCTGGGCCGGGTTGGCCTTGCCGCGCGACGCCTTCATGGCCTGGCCGATCAACGCATTGATCGCCGCTTCCTTGCCGGCGCGGTACTGTTCCACTGACTTGGCGTTGGCGGCCAGTACTTCGTCGACAATCGCTTCCAGCGCGCCGGTATCCGAAATCTGTTTCAAGCCTTTCGACTCGATCAGCGCATCGACCAGGTTGTCGTCGTCCGATTTGGCGGCCCACATATCGGCAAACAATTCCTTGGCGGTCTTGTTGTTGATGGTGCCGTCGGCGATGCGCTTGAGCATCAGCGCCAGTTGCGCCGGTTTGACCGGGGCGTCGCCGATGTCCACGCCTTCGCGGTTGACGGTGGACGAGACGTCGCCCATCAGCCAGTTGGCGGCGGCCTTGGCGTTGTCCTTGCCGGCGGCATCGACCACGGCAACAAAATACGTGGCCATCGCTTTCGACGCGGTCAGTACCAGCGCGTCATACTCGGGCAGCGCGTAGTCGCCGATGAAGCGGGCGCGCATGGCGGCCGGCAGTTCCGGCATGGCAGCCTTCACCTGCTCGATCCAGGCGTTGGAAATCACCAGCGGCGGCAGGTCCGGGTCGGGGAAGTAGCGGTAGTCCTGGGCGTCTTCCTTGCTGCGCATTTCGCGCGTTTCTTTCCGGTCCGGGTCGTACAGGCGCGTGGCTTGCACGACCTTGCCGCCGTCTTCGATCAGTTCGATCTGGCGGCGCACTTCCACGTGCACCGCTTCCTCGATAAAGCGGAACGAGTTCAAGTTCTTGATTTCGCAGCGTGTACCGAACTCGGTCTGGCCTTTCGGACGTACCGACACGTTAATATCGCAGCGGAACGAGCCTTCCTGCATATTGCCGTCGCAAACGCCCAGCCACATCACCAGCGAGTGCAGGGCTTTGCAGTAGGCCACCGCTTCGGCGGCGCTGCGGATTTCCGGTTCCGACACGATTTCCAGCAGCGGCGTACCGGCGCGGTTCAGGTCGATGCCGGACATGCCCGCGTAGTCTTCGTGCAGCGACTTGCCGGCGTCTTCTTCCAGGTGGGCGCGCGTGAGGTTGACGGTCTTGGTGACAAAGGCGCCATCTTTTTCGTAGCCGAACGTGACTGCGCCGCCGATGACCACCGGGTCTTCGAACTGGCTGATCTGGTAGCCCTTGGGCAGGTCCGGGTAAAAATAGTTTTTGCGGGCGAAGATCGAGGCCGGGGCGATTTTCGCGCCCACAGCCAGGCCGAAGCGGATCGCGCGATCGACAGCCTGCTTGTTCATGACCGGCAGCACGCCGGGCAGCGCCAGGTCGACCGGGCTGGCCTGGGTGTTGGGTTCGGCGCCGAACGTGGTCGGCGAGCCGCTGAAGATTTTTGATGCGGTGGTGAGCTGCACGTGGTTCTCAACACCGATGACGACTTCCCATTCCATATGATTCTCGCTTTTCTATTCTTAGATGCCGCTCGGTGCGCGGGTGTGCCAGTCGGTCGCCTGCTGGTAGGCGTGGGCGACGTTCAGCAGTTTCGCTTCACCGAAATGCTTGCCGATGATTTGCAGTCCCACCGGGCGGTTGGCGTTCTTGTCGCCCTTGCCGAAACCGACCGGGATCGACATGCCGGGCAAACCGGCCAGGCTGGTGGACAGCGTGTAGATGTCGGCCAGGTACGCGGCCACCGGGTCGTCGGACTTGTCGCCCAGGTCCCAGGCGACGGTTGGCGCCACCGGTCCCATGATGACGTCGCACACGGCGTCCGGACCGTTCAAGACTGCTTCAAAATCCTGGGCGATCAGGCGGCGGATCTTTTGCGCCTTCAGGTAGTAGGCGTCGTAGTAGCCGTGGCACAGCACGTAGGTACCCACCATGATCCGGCGCTTCACCTCTGCGCCAAAACCTTCGGCGCGAGTTTTGCGGTACATGTCGGCCAGGTCCTTGTAGCCGTCGGCGCGGTGGCCGAAGCGCACGCCGTCAAAGCGCGACAGGTTCGATGAGGCTTCGGCCGGGGCGATCATGTAGTACGCAGGAATCGACAGCGCCGTGTTGGGCAGCGAAACATCAACCAGGGTGGCGCCCAGTTCCACGTACTTGGCCAGCGCGGCGCGCACGGCGTCTTCCACGTCCTTGGCCAGGCCTTCGCCGAAGTATTCTTTTGGCACGCCGATGCGCAGGCCGCTCAAGGGCTGGCCCAGTTCGCGGGTAAAGTCTTCATCGATGCCGCCCAGTTCCGGTGTCAGGCTGGTGGAGTCGCGCTCGTCGAAGCCGGCCATGGCATTGAGCAGCAGCGCACAGTCTTCGGCGGTTTGCGCCATCGGGCCGCCCTGGTCCAGCGACGACGCAAACGCGATCATGCCGAAGCGCGACACGCGGCCGTAGGTGGGCTTGATGCCGGTGATGCCGCAGAAGGCGGCGGGCTGGCGGATCGAACCGCCGGTGTCGGTGCCGGTCACGCCCGGCGCCAGGCGCGCGGCCACGGCGGCAGCGGAACCGCCGGACGAACCGCCTGGAACGGCAGTCTTGTCCCACGGGTTTTTCACCGGTCCGAAGGCCGAGTTTTCATTGGCCGAACCCATGGCGAATTCATCGCAATTGAGTTTGCCGAGCGTGACCATGCCGGCGGCGCGGAACTTTTCCACCACGGTGGCGTCGAACGGGCTGACGTAATTGGCCAGCATTTTCGAGCCGGCCGTGGAGCGCCAGTCGCGGGTAACAAAAATATCCTTGTGGGCGATCGGTACGCCGGTCAGCGGCGTGGCGGTGCCATTGGCAATGCGTTGGTCCGCCTCGGCGGCTTGCGCCAGGGTGAGGGCGCGGTCGACGTGCAGGAATGCGTTCAGGTCGCTTTGCTCGATACGGTCGAGGAAATGCGTGGCCAGTTCGGTGGCGGTAATGGCTTTGCTTTGCAGCAGCGCGGACAGCTCTTTAATGGTTTTGGTGTGCATGGCGTTCAATTCAGAATTCGTGGTGCCGGTGATGCGTTAGCGTTGGAGACGTCATTCCCGCGAAGGCGGGAATCTCATTTGGACGCGCCACGTTGGCCTACGCAATAATTGGATTCCCGCCTGCGCGGCGGTCCGCCGAAGCGGAATGACGGATTCGAGGGCGCGTACTGTCGGTAGTTTATTCGATCACCTTCGGCACCAGGTACAACCCATCCTGGGTTTTCGGCGCCACGGCCTGGTAGTCGTCGCGGCGGTTGGTTTCGGTGGCGTTGTCTTCGCGCAGGCGCAGCGCGATGTTATTCATGTGCGCTGCCAGCGGGTGGCTCAGCGGTGCCACGCCGTCGGTATTGACCGCCTGCATCTGCCCCGCCAGTGCGAAAATGCCATTCAGTTGGTCGAGTGCAATAGCGCTTTGCGCTTCGCTCATCTCCAGTTGTGCCAGCTTGGCAATGCGTGTTACGTCGGATAGGGTCAGGGACATGGCGTAGGGCGCGGGGAAGCCGCGCAAATGTTTAAATTGTTACATTGATAAAAACTTGAAATTCCGCTAAATCGCCGGTAAAAGCCGATGATTGCCGCTTATCTTGCGCACTCGACTGATACACTTTCAGGCCGATTTTCGGTAAATCGCATTCAAATTATAAGGTAGAATGGCGGGTTGATGCGTTGCCGGCGCTGAATCATTGCTGCCGCAGCATTTAGGGATCTCGAAAAAACCGTTGCGCAGGTTTTTAGATGTCCCCCTCACGGATTCCCTTATAACGGTTACGCGCACGTCAGTGGCGCCACAGGACACACATGTTTGGTTTTTTACGCAGGTATATTTCCACCGATCTGGCCATCGACTTGGGCACGGCCAACACCCTGATCTACGTACGCGGCCAGGGCATCGTCCTCGATGAGCCGTCCGTCGTGGCGATCCGCCAAGAGGGCGGCCCGAACGGCAAGAAGACGATCCAGGCAGTTGGTAAGGAAGCAAAACAAATGCTGGGCAAGGTTCCCGGCAACATCGAGGCGATCCGCCCGATGAAAGACGGCGTGATCGCCGACTTCACCGTCACCGAGCAAATGCTCAAGCAGTTCATCCGCATGGTGCACGACTCCAAGTTCTTCCGTCCGTCGCCGCGCATCATCATTTGCGTGCCGTGCGGTTCCACCCAGGTGGAACGCCGCGCGATCCGCGAATCGGCGCTGGGCGCCGGCGCCTCGCAAGTGTACTTGATCGAAGAACCGATGGCAGCGGCCATCGGCGCCGGCTTGCCGGTCTCGGACGCCACCGGTTCGATGGTGGTGGATATCGGCGGCGGCACCACCGAGGTGGGCATCATCTCGCTGGGCGGCATGGTCTACAAAGGTTCGGTGCGCGTGGGCGGCGACAAGTTCGACGAAGCGATCGTCAACTACATCCGCCGCAACTACGGCATGCTGATCGGCGAGCAAACCGCCGAGGCCATCAAGAAGGCCATCGGTTCGGCGTTCCCTGGTTCGGAAGTGAAGGAAATGGAAGTCAAGGGCCGCAACCTGTCCGAAGGCATTCCACGTTCGTTCACCATTTCGTCGAACGAAATCCTCGAAGCGCTGACCGACCCGCTCAACAACATCGTCTCGGCCGTGAAAAACGCGCTGGAACAAACCCCGCCCGAACTGGGCGCCGACATCGCCGAAAAAGGCATGATGCTCACCGGCGGCGGCGCGCTGCTGCGCGACCTCGATCGTCTGCTGATGGAAGAAACCGGCCTGCCGGTGCTGGTGGCCGAAGATCCGCTCACCTGCGTGGTGCGCGGCTCGGGCATGGCGCTCGAGCGCATGGACCAGCTGGGGTCGATCTTCTCCTACGAGTGATCAAATAGACAAAACCGGGGCCGCTAAGCGGCCCCGGTTCATTGGGTGAGTTGACAGTCTGGTTGGCGCGGGAGCGCCGGATTATTGAAAGTCATGGAATACAGTCCTCCGCCACTTTTCAAGCAAGGCGCCTCGGCTCGGGTCAAGATGACGGTGTTCGCGTGCATATCGATCGCGCTGCTGCTGGTCGATTCGCAGATGCGCACCCTGGGCACCGTGCGCCAGGTCGTTGGCACCGTGCTGCACCCGCTGCAGATGGTGGCGCTGCTGCCGCGCGACGCCATGTATGGCGCCGGCGATTACTTCTCCTCGCTCGCGGAGATGAAAAAACAGGTCGATGAACTCAAGCGCCAGCAGATCGCCGATGCCCAGGCGCTGCAGCAGGCGCAATTGCGCACGGCCGAAAACAACCAGCTGCGCCGCCTGATGGGCGCGCGCGAGCAGGTGCCCACCAAGTCGATGCTGGCCGAAGTGCTGTACGACGCGCGCGACGCCAGCAGCCGCAAGATCATCCTCGACCGCGGCAGCAACAGCGACGTGGCCCTGGGCCTGCCCGTGATCGACAACCAGGGCGTGGTGGGGCAGGTCACGCGGGTGTTCCCGTTCACGTCCGAAGTGACGCTGCTCACCGACAAGGACCAGGCGATTCCCGTGCAACTGCTGCGCAACGGCTTGCGCAGCGTGGCCTATGGCCGCGGCAAAATCGGCTCGCTCGAACTGCGCTTCACCGCGCCCAACGCGGACATCAAAGTGGGCGACATCGTCGTCACGTCGGGACTGGACGGCGTGTACCCGGCCGGTCTGGCCGTGGCGCGCGTGACGCAAGTGGACAGCAACGCCAGCGGCGCCTTCGGCGGCGTGATCTGCCAGCCGCTGGCCGGCATCCAGAACAACCGCCAGCTGCTGATTTTGATGGGTACCCCGGAACTGCCGCCACGTCCGCCCGATGAAGAACCGCGCGTGCCGCGCAAGGGCAATAACAAGATGGCGCCGATCAAGGATACGCCGAAGGACGAGGCGCCCAAGGAAGGTACAGCCACCCCTGCCGCCGCTGCGGGTTCGGACCTGATACCGAAGCTGGCGCCGGCTGCAACCCCGGCGACAACGCCGGTGTCGTCCACGCCGGCAGCGGCACCCGCAGGTGCTCCCGCTGCCCGTCCGGCCACCGCTGCCACCGCTGCTGCTCCGGCCGGCACGCGGACACCCGCTGCCACCGCGCCCGCTGCCACGCCGCCGGCCCGCACCGGCGCCGCCACCGCTGCACCGGCCGCCACTCCCGCGAAGGAACCAGTTCGATGAACCGCCCCCAATATATTCTGCTGCCGGTCAGTCCGCTGTTCATCGCCTTCAGCCTGTTCTGCGCGTTTTTGCTCAACCTGCTGCCGTGGGGCCACCTGATCGGCGTGCCCGATTTCGTCGCGCTGGCGCTGGTGTTCTGGGGCGTGCATCAACCGCGCCGGGTGGGCATCGGCACCGCGTTTTTCCTCGGCCTGCTGATGGACGTGCACGACTCCACGCTGCTGGGCGAGAATGCGCTGTCGTACACCTTGCTGTCGTACTTCGCCATCATGCTGCACCGGCGCGTGACGTGGTTCCCGCTCATCACGCAAGCGATGCACGTGTTCCCGCTCCTGGTGATGGCGCAAACGGTGCAGCTGGTGGTGCGCTTTTTCGTCTCCGGTAAATTCCCGGCCTGGTACTTCTTCCTGGAGAGCGTGGTGGCGGTGTGCCTGTGGCCCGTGGCGTCGTGGCTGCTGCTGGCGCCGCAACGGCGGGCGGTGGACCGCGATCACACCCGCCCGATCTGACCGGCGTTTGGGGCATGACTGAGCTCAAGGACAACCAGCTGGAACTGCACAAGTTCCGCCTGCGCCTGACGGTGCTGGGCGGGGTGGTGTTCGTCTGCTTTTGCCTGCTGCTGGCGCGCTTCATCTGGCTGCAGGTAATCAAGCACGAGGACTACGCGGTCAAGGCCGAGGAAAACCGCATCGTGCTGTTGCCCATTCAGCCCAACCGCGGTCTGATTGTCGACCGCAATGGCGTGGTCCTGGCCCGCAACTATTCGGCCTACACGCTCGAAATCACGCCATCGAAACTCAACGCTTCGATCGACGAGACGGTGGATGCGCTGTCCAAGCTGGTGGCCATCGACATCAAGGACCGCAAGCGCTTCCGCCACCTGCTGGAAGACTCGAAAAGCTTCGAGAGCGTGCCGCTGCGCACCCGCCTCACCGACGAGGAAGTGGCGCGCTTCTCGGCGCACCACTTCCGCTTTCCCGGCGTGGAAATCCAGGCGCGCCTGTTCCGTCAGTATCCGCTGGGCGAGGTGGCCTCGCACGTGATCGGCTTTATCGGCCGCGTCAACCAGGCCGAGGCCAAAGCCCTGGCCAACAGCGACGACGGCGCCAACTACAACGGCGCCAACCATATCGGCAAGGAAGGCCTGGAAAAAAGCTACGAGAAGCAGCTGCACGGCATCACCGGTTACGAGGAAGTGGAAAAGACGGCCGGTGGACGGGCGGTGCGCACGCTGTCGCGCAAACCCGCCACGGCCGGCAGCAACCTGATTCTGTCGATCGACATCGAACTGCAAAAAGTGGTGGAAGAAGCGTTTGGCGAATGGCGCGGCGCGCTGGTGGCGATCGAGCCGGAGACGGGCGACATCCTGGCCTACGTGTCGCGCCCCGGCTACGACCCCAACCTGTTCGTGGACGGCATCGACACCCAGAGCTGGAACGAACTCAATACGTCGCTCGACCGGCCCATGGTGAACCGGCCGCTGTCCGGCACCTATCCGCCGGGATCGACCTTCAAACCGTTCATGGCGCTCGCGGCGCTGGAGCGCGGCTACCGTACGCCGGGCCAGAGCATCCACGATGCCGGCTTCTTCACGCTGGGCGGCCACCGCTTCCGCGACGACAAGCCGGGCGGCCACGGCACGGTGGACATGTTCAAGTCGATCACCGATTCGTGCGACACCTATTACTACATCCTCGGCAACGAGATGGGCATCGACACCATCAGCGAGTTCATGAAACCGTTCGGCTTCGGCCAGCTGACGGGCATCGATCTCGAACACGAAAAGCAGGGCGTGCTGCCGTCCAAGGAGTGGAAGCGCAACCGTTTTAAAAAGAACGCCGCAGCGCAGCGCTGGCAGGGCGGCGACACGATTTCGATCAGCATCGGCAACGGCTACAACAACTATACGCCGCTGCAGATGGCGCACGCGGTGGCCAACCTGGCCAACAACGGCGTGGTGATGAAGCCGCACCTGGTCAAAATTCTGGAAGACGGCAACACCCACGCGCGCACGCTCACGGTGCCGCACGAAAGCTACCGCATCCCGCTCAAGCAGGCCAATGTCGACTTCATCAAGAGCGCGATGGTGGGCGTAACCCAGGGCGGCACCGCCAGCCGCGTGTTTGCCGGCGCCGGCTACGTCTCGGGCGGCAAGACCGGCACCGCGCAGCTGTTCGCCATCAAGAAAAACGAGAAGTACAACGCCAAGCTGGTGGCTGCGCACCTGCGCGACAATGCGCTGTACACCGCGTTCGCGCCCGCCGACAAGCCGCGCATCGCGATTGCCGTGGTGGTGGAAAACGGCGGCTTCGGCGCCACCATTGCCGCCCCCATCGTGCGCAAGGCGCTCGACTTTTACCTGCTGGGCAAACGCCCCCACGGGAGTGACGCCAAGGACACCACGCCGGTGCCGAAGGAAGACGCCGTGCTGCGCACGGTGGACGACATCGAGGCCGAACATGGCGTGGTCGAACTCAAGCCGGGTGTGGACACCCCGGGCAATACCGAATAAGGAACCACCATGCGTATCAACGAAAGGCGCTCGCTGGGGCGTCGCCTGCGTCCGTACTTCACCGTGTTCGACGGACCGCTCACCGCCATCATCGTGGCGCTGCTCACGGTCAGCATGATTACGCTGTACTCGGCCAGCATCGGCATTCCCGGCAAGATGGAAGACCAGGTGCGCAACATCTTCCTGTCGTTCCTGGTGATGTGGGTGGCCGCGAATATCTCGCCGCAAACCATGATGCGCATCGCGGTGCCGGCTTATGCGGCCGGCATGGTGCTGCTCGTCGGCGTGGCGCTGTTCGGCATCATCAAGCTCGGTGCGCGGCGCTGGCTGCATGTGGGGATCGACATCCAGCCATCGGAATTCATGAAGATCGTCACGCCGATGATGCTGGCGTGGTTCTTCCAGCAGCGCGTGGGCCAGCTGCGCTGGCATTCGTATCTGCTGGCGGCCGTGCTGTTGATGACACCCGTGCTGTTCATCGTGCGCCAGCCCGACCTGGGCACGGCGCTGCTGGTGGTGGCCGCCGGCTTTACCGTGATCTTCCTGGCCGGCCTGGCGTGGAAGGCAATCGCCGGCCTGCTGGTGCTGTTTGCCGCGAGCCTGCCCGTGATCTGGACCCTGCTGCACGACTACCAGCGCGAGCGCGTGATGACGCTGATCGATCCCACGTCCGACCCTTTGGGCAAGGGCTTCCACATCATCCAGTCGACGATTGCCGTCGGCTCGGGCGGCATGACCGGCAAGGGCTGGACCCACGGCACCCAGGCCCACCTGGAATTTGTCCCCGAACGCACCACCGACTTTATCTTTGCCGTGTACTCGGAGGAGTTCGGACTGGTCGGCAACCTGGTGCTGATGCTGTTGTACCTGCTGCTGGTGGGGCGCGGCCTGATGATCGCCGGGAATGCGGCCAACCTGTTCAGCCGCCTGCTGGCCGGCGCCATGACCATGATTTATTTTGCCTATGCGTTTGTGAACATGGGCATGGTCAGCGGCATCCTGCCCGTGGTGGGCGTGCCGCTGCCGTACATGAGTTATGGCGGCACCGCGCTGCTGACTCTCGGCCTGGCCGGCGGCATCCTGATGAGCATCCAGCGCCACCGCAAACTGGTGCAGACCTGATGGCGGCCGCATGCAACTGAACCCCGGCGGCACTTTATTGCAGCGCGTGCGTCCGTACGTGGCGGTGTTCGACCTGCCGCTGGCGCTGATCATCCTGCTGCTGCTGTCGGTGGGGCTGGTCACGCTGTATTCGGCCGGTCTCGCCATTCCCGGCAAGGTCACCGACCAGCTGCGCAATATCGGCGCCGCCTTTGTCGTCATGTGGCTGGCGGCGAACACGCCGCCGCAAACCCTGATGCGGCTGGCCGCGCCGGTGTATGCGGTGGCCGTGCTGCTGCTGACGGCGGTGGCGCTGTTCGGCACCATCAAGGGCGGCTCGCGCCGCTGGATCACCATCGGCGTGCAGATCCAGCCGTCCGAATTCATGAAGATCGCCATGCCGCTGATGCTGGCCTGGTACTTCCAGCTGCAGGCCGGGCGCCTGCGCTGGCATACCTATGCGGCGGCAGCGGCGCTGCTGGCGGTGCCGACCCTGCTGATTGCGCGCCAGCCCGACCTGGGCACCGCTTTGCTGGTGGTGGCGGCCGGCGGCGCCGTGATCTACCTGGCCGGCCTGGCGTGGAAGGCGCTGGCCACGCTGGCGCTGGTGGCATGTGCGGCGCTGCCGGTGTTGTGGACCATGTTGCACGACTACCAGCGCGAGCGCGTGTACACGCTGCTCGATCCGTACCACGACCCGCTGGGACAGGGCTTCCACATCATCCAGTCGATGATCGCCATCGGCTCCGGTGGCGCCGGCGGCAAGGGCTGGACCCATGGCACCCAGGCCCACCTCGAGTTCATCCCCGAGCGCACCACCGACTTCATTTTTGCCGTGTTCTCCGAGGAGTTCGGCCTGGCCGGCAACGTGGTGCTGATGGCGCTGTACCTGCTGCTGATCTGGCGCGCGACGTCGATTGCGCTCAACGCGCCCACTTTTTTTACGCGCCTGCTCGCTGGCGCCATCACCATGATTTATTTTACCTACGCCTTTGTGAACATGGGCATGGTCAGCGGCATCGTGCCGGTGGTCGGCGTGCCGCTGCCGTTCCTGAGCTACGGCGGCACGGCGCTGTTTACCCTCGGTATCGGCGCCGGCATCCTGATGAGCATCTCGCACTTCACCCGCACCGTGCGCCATGGCGCCGGCGGTAGCGCTCCTGCATGGGGAGCGACGGCATGATCGAAATCAAGGATACCGAGCGCGAATTGAGCCAGTTCCGCACCCGTATCGCGGTGCTGGTGGGCGTGGTGTTTCTGTGCTTTGGGCTGCTGCTGGCGCGGTTGATCTGGCTGCAGGTCATCAAGCATGACGACTTTGCCGTCAAGGCGGAAGAGAACCGCATTGCCATCGTGCCCATTGCGCCCAACCGGGGGCTGATCTACGACCGCAACGGCGTGATCCTGGCGAATAACTACTCGGCCTACACGCTGGAAATCACGCCGTCGAAACTCACCGCCACGCTGGACGACACCATCGAGGAGCTGTCCAAGCTGGTGGAGATCGAGGTGAAGGACCGCCGCCGCTTCAAGAAGCTGATGGAGGAGTCGAAGCGTTTCGAGAGCGTGCCGCTGCGCACCCGCCTCACCGACGAGGAAGTGGCGCGCTTTTCGGCGCAGCGTTTCCGTTTTCCCGGCGTGGAAGTGCAGGCGCGCCTGTTCCGCCAGTATCCGCTGGGCGAGACGGCGTCGCACGTGATCGGCTACATCGGCCGCATCAACCGCGCCGACGCCGACGCCATCGACGAACGCGAAGACACGGCCAACTATCGCGGCACCGACCATATCGGCAAGGAAGGCCTGGAAAAAAGCTACGAGCAGCAGCTGCATGGCCGCACCGGTTACGAGGAAGTGGAAGTGTCGGCCGGCGGCCGGGCGATCCGCACGCTGTCGCGCAAGCCTGCCACGCCGGGCCATAACCTGATCCTGTCGATCGATATCGAACTGCAGAAAGTGGTGGAAGACGCGTTCGGCGAACGCCGTGGCGCGCTGGTGGCCATCGAGCCGGAGACCGGCGACATCCTGGCGTATGTATCGCGCCCCGGTTTCGACCCGAACCTGTTCGTTGACGGCATCGACACCCAGAGCTGGAACGAACTCAATACCTCGCTCGACCGGCCGATGGTGAACCGGCCGCTGTCCGGCACCTATGCGCCCGGTTCCACATTCAAGCCATTCATGGCGCTGGCCGCGCTGGAGACGGGCAAGCGCACCACCAGCTACGCCACGTACGATCCGGGCTTCTACATGCTGGGCGGGCACCGCTTCAATGATGACGTGGTAGGCGGTCATGGCTCGGTGGCCATGCACAAGTCGATCGTCGTGTCGTGTAACACGTATTACTACGAACTCGGTCACGACATGGGCATCGACATGATCCAGGACTTCATGAAGCCGTTCGGCTTTGGCCAGAAGACCGGCATTGACCTGATCGGTGAAAAAACCGGCGTGTTGCCGTCGCAGGAATGGAAGCGCAAGCGTTTCAAAGGTTCGGCGGGACGCTGGGTAGGCGGCGACACGATCTCGGTCAGCAATGGCTCGGGCTATAACGCTTACACGCCGCTGCAGATCGCCCACGCGGTGGCCAACCTGGCCAACAATGGCGTGGTGATGAAGCCGCACCTGGTGAAGATCCTGGAAGACGGCGGCACCCGCAAGCGCACGCTCACGGTCTCGAAGGAAAGCTACCGGATCCCGCTCAAGCAGGAAAACATCGATTTCATCAAGAACGCCATGGTGGGCGTGACGTCCGAGGCCGGCGGCACCGGCGTGCGGGCCTTTACCGGCGCGCAGTACACGGTGGGCGGCAAGACCGGTACGGCGCAGGTGATCACGATCAAGAAGGGCGAAAAGTACAACGCCGCCAAGCTGGCAGAGCGCCTGCGCGACAATGCGCTGTTCACCGCGTTCGCGCCTGCCGACAAGCCGCGCATCGCGATTGCGCTGGTGGTGGAAAATGCCGGCAAGGGCGGCCTGGAAGCGGCGCCGATCGCGCGCAAGGCCATCGACTACTACCTGCTGGGCAAACGCCCGGCCGGCAAGGACACCACCAAGGTGGAAAAGGAAGACGCCGAAGAGATCCTGCCGGTGGAAGGTCAGACCCTGGAAGAGCAGGCTGCCGCCGCGCGGCTCGAAGCGGCCGGCAACCAGGCGCCGGGACTGATGCCCACGGCGCCGGCGCCCGGTACCACGCCAGCGCCAGGCACCACGCCGGTCCAGGCGCCAGCGCCAGCCCAGACGCCAGCACCGACGCCTGCTCCGGCACCGGCGCCGGCAGCCCCCGTGCCCGCCACGCCCACCGCGCCACCGGTACCGGCGGCGCGCAAGAATTGATAAGGACGACGACATGAGGCCAGGCTTCACTCCCACGCCCGCCCCCATGGGCGGGAACCATGCAGACAAATTGCCCATGCTGGTGCCGCTGCTGCTGGCGGCCCTGCTGGCCGGCTGCGGCAGCGCGCCGCAAAACAACGAACGCACCTCGCGCCCGCCGCGCGTAACCGGTCCGGTGATCAAGTCGCCGTCCACCGGCAAGCCGGCGACCGGCCTGCCGGTGCTGCCACCCGCCAATTCGGGACGTGGCGGCTATTACCAGGACGACGGCCCCGGCGACAACCCGCCCGACAACCTGGCCGCCGTCCCCGACGCCGAAGTGCGCAACGACCCGCTGCTGCCGCGCTCCAACCGGCCGTACGTGGTGCTGGGTAAAACCTATACCCCCATCACCGACAACGAACCGTTTACGCAGGTGGGACTGGGCACCTGGTACGGCAAGAAATTCCACGGCCAGCGTACGTCGTCCGGGGAACTGTACGACATGTACAAGATGACGGCTGCCCATCCCACGCTGCCCATTCCATCGTATGCGCGGGTGACCAATATGCTTAGCGGCGCCACCGTGGTGGTGCGCATCAACGACCGTGGTCCGTTCCACTCCACGCGCGTGATCGACGTCTCGTACACGGCGGCACTGAAACTCGGGTTGCTCAACAAGGGTAGCCACGAACTGAAGGTGGACCGTATTCTGCCGGCCGAAATCGACCGCATGCTGGCCACGCGCGGCGGCGTCTCGACGTCGACCGGACCGCGCCTCGCTTCCTACAAGGGTGACGATGACAAACCGGCGCTGGTGCTGGCGCCGCGCGCGCCCGCCAACGCCGAGATCGAGGCGCTGATGCTGGGCGACCGCGCTTCGGCTGCGGCTGCGGCAGCGACCACGCCGGCGGCCACACCGGCCACACCGGCAATTGCCACCACCGCCGATGACGCGCTGGCCGGCGGCTATTACCTGCAACTGGGCGCCTACTCGCGTCCCGAAGGCGCGCAGCAGTTGCGCGGCCAGCTGGCCGGCGCCGCGCTGGCGGCATTACAGGTGGTGCAGAGCGGTCCCGTATTCAGGCTGTTCAGCGGGCCGTTTGCCAGCCGCCAGGAAGCGCAGGATGCGATACGCGGCCTGCCGGCGGCGTTGAAACTCAAGCCACTGGTGATCCAGCGCTAGATCTTATTTGCAGGTATGCAGCGCGGTGTTGGGGAAGTCCGCGCGGATTTTATCGAGGCTGGCCTTCAACTGTGGCGGCACGTCGCGGAACTGGAACGCCAGTTGGCGGCTGCCGCTCATGCGCGGCGTAATGCGCGCCGAGCGCACGCCCTGCTTGGCCAGCATGGCCAGCTGGTTCTGCGCCGCGCCTTCGGTCTTGAACACGCCCAGCGACACGCCGTAGCGCAGCGGCGAATTATCGGAAATCACGTAGTAATTGGTGATGCCCAGACCGCGCAGTTCGGCCGCCTTGCGGTCCGCGCCTTCCTTGCTGCCTTGCGGCGGAATATGCACGATGTAGCTGGAAATCTCGGTGCCCGGCAGGTTGCGGCGTGACTGGCGGTCGCCCAGTCCCAGTGGCGCCAAGCGCGCTTCGAAACGGCGTGCATCGGCCAGCACGAAGCTGCCGATTTCCACGCAGGCCAGCGGCGCCGCCGGTTTCGGTTCCGCCACGGCGGCAGCCGGCGCCGCTGCCTCGGTGCTGACTGCCGCCGTGGCAGCGGTAGCAGCAGTAGCGGCTTGTGCGCTGTGCGCGCGCTCCGGCGAAATCAGCGTGAGCTGTTTCGCATTGAGCTGGCGTTGCAGCCGTTGCGGCTCGCGCTCGTTGCCGCTGAAATGGCCGAGATAACCCTGGCCGTACGCGAACAGCGCGGCATTCACGGCCAATAGCGAGAAGAAGATAAATTTCAGCATCGGCTACTCCGCTGGCGGCCGTTGAACGCCGGCCGCCGCATGCAGGCCAACCAGCACGACATTGTCGACCATCTGGTACGGCACCGTCAGCAGCGGTGCAATCGATGGCGCGGCGCCGCCCGACAGGATGCAGACGGCGGCGCCGTGCTGCGCAAAGGCGTGTTCGATGGCGCCGCCCTGGGCCACCATGCAGCCGCTCAGGATGGCGTCGTCGGTATTGTCGGCAAAGCCTTCGGGCAGCCTGGCATCGTGCGCAATCTGCGGCAACTGCGCGGTATTGCGCGCCAGCGCGCCAGCCATCAGGCCCAGTCCCGGCAGGATCATCCCGCCCAGGAAGAAGCCGTCGGCGGTGATGGCATCGATGGTGGTGGCGGTGCCGCAGTTGGCGACGATGATGGCTTGTCCCGGCGCCAGCGTGTGGCCGCCGATGGCGGCGGCAAAGCGGTCGCACCCGAGTTGCGCGGGATTGCGGTAGCCGTTGGTCACGCCAGCCAGCGCCGGCACGGAGGCAAACCAGGTAATCGCGTCTTCCAGCGCCAGGTCGGGGAACGCGCGCTGCAATACATATTCGAGCTGCACCCGCAGCGCATTGCCGGCTACGTTGGCAACCAGGATGCGGCCCACGCCATGGCGGGCCACGGCCTCGCTCCAGGCCAGCTCCAGTTGCGGCAGGTCGGCGTGGGTTACCGCGCCGTGGGCCAGCCATACGCCGGGCGCGGCATGGTTATCGGCCAGCGCCCATTTGACGCGGGTATTGCCGGCATCGATCAGGAGCATGATGGGATTCCAGTGGCGGTTGCAGGGGCGGGCGGCGACAGGCGCAGCGAGACATCGCCCGATAATACCTCCACCCGGCCGGCGGCGGTATCGAGCAGCAGGCGGCCAATGGCGTCCACGCCCACGGCGCGGCCCTGTTGCAGCACCTGGCCGTCGTCCAGCAGCACCACGTCCTGGCCGTGCCAGGCGTGCAGCGCATTCCAGCGGTCGACGAACGGCGCAAAACCGGTGGCGTCAAATTCCGCCAGCACCGCGGCCAGACGGCTCAGCAGCGCTGCCATCAGCGCGTTGCGGTCCATCTGCGCCAGCCATGGCGCCGACGCCACGCTGCGGCCGATCTGCTGTTCCAGCGCATCGGGCATCAACAGGTTCAGGCCCACGCCGATCACCGCCCAGATGGTTCCATCGGAGCGGTCGGCCTGGGTTTCGACCAGGATGCCGGCCAGCTTGCTGCCATCGCGCAGCAAATCGTTGGGCCACTTGATCTGGACTGGCACACCGAGACCGGCGATGGTTTCGGCCAGCGCCACGCCCACCGCCATCGGCAGGCCGCTCATGCGGTGCAGCGGTCCCTGGAAGCGCCAGGCCAGCGAAAACATCAGCGCGGCGCCGGGCTCCGACAGCCAGCTGCGGCCGGCGCGGCCGCGGCCGGCAGTCTGATTGTCGGCCACGCGCAGCAGCGGGCCGGATAGCGCGTCGAGGCGCGCCAGCAGGTCGGCATTGGTGGAGCCGGTTTCGCCCACGGCTTCGATGGCCACGTGGCTGGCGCTGGTGGCGCACAGCGCGGAAATCGCCGCGGCGGATACAAGAGTCGATGGTGCGGTCATGATGATGCTTTACGGGGTTTGTGCGGCGCCTTGCCGAAGGCGAAATCGTAGACGGTGTTGGGCAGCAGGCGCAGCGCCTTGGCCACCACGCCCATTTGCCACGGAATCACCGTGTAGCTGGCGCCGGCGGCAATCACCCGCGCGGCGCGCGCGGCGAATTTGTCGGGTGCCATCAGGAACGGCATCGGGTACGGATTTACGCGTGTCATCGGCGTGTCGATGTAGCCCGGGCACAGCGTGACGACCTTGATGCCGTACGGTTTGAGTTCCAGCCGCAGCGATTCGCAATAGCTGATGACGGCGGCTTTCGAGGCGCTGTACGCCTCGGCGCCGGGCAGGCCGCGTATGCCGGCCACGCTGCCGATGCCGACAAGCCGCGCCGGCGCGCGCTGCGCCTTCATGGTGGCGATGAACGGCGCGAACGTGGCCGCAGTCGCCGTGAGGTTGGTGGCGATGATGTCTTCGAACACGGCCAGGTCTTCGGCGTATTCGGTGAGCGTGCCCACCGAGATGCCGGCGTTGGCAATCACCACGTCGATGCCGCCGGTGTGGTCGATGAAGTCTTGCGCGGCGGCGGCGATGGCGGCGTGGTCGCGCACATCGACAGCGTAGGCGCGGTGGCGTGCTGACTGGGGCAGGGTGGCGATCAACGCTTCGAGCGCTGCGCTGCGCCGGGCCAGCAGCCCCAGTGTGGCGCCCTGCAATGCATACTGCGTGGCCAGCGCGGCGCCGATGCCGCTCGACGCGCCGGTAATGAACACGCGCTGGTGCGTGAGGCCGTGGGGCGTGGCGCCCCCGTCAGCGCGGTTCGATGGTGACATTTACTTCTTGTCCGCTTTCGCCTTGGCGACCAGCACGTCCATGACCTGGAAGCCCTTGACGTGCAATTGCTCCTCGGTGGTGGCGGATTTTTCGGCGGCATCGGCCATGACTGGCGAGGTCACGTACTTGCCATCGACGGCAAACATGGGCCACGAATCGACGCCATACGCTTCCATCAGCGACGTAGCCTTGCGCACATGGCCCTGCACGCCGAAACCGCGATAGGTATCGATGAATTTCTGGCGGTCGATGCCCTGCTTGGCGACGAAGTCGAAGGCCAGTTCATCGCGGTTCATGCGGTTACCGTTAACGTGCATCTCGGTGAAGATTTTGGTGTTCAGCGCATCGGTCATCAGGCCCATCGCTTCGAGCGTGTAAAACATTTTTTGCTGCGGCAGGTCGGTGCCGGTGCGCGAAATGTGCACGCGCTTGAAAATGATGTTGGCACCCTGCTTTTTCACCCACGCCTGCAGCGCCGGATCGAGCTTGTAGCAGTGCGGGCACGCATAGTCGAAGAATTCGATGACTTCCACCTTCCTGGCATCGGCCTGCTGCGGCGTGGCCAGCGAACGGTATTCGACGCCGTTTTTCGGGTCGGTCGGCGAGGCCGATGCCGACAGGACCACGGCGCCCATCAGCATGGCGCTTACTGCATATTTCAGAACTCGCATCTTCACTCCTGTTTACTTTTGATTACGGACGACCGCCACATCGATACCATTTTCCGACAGCTTGCCGCGCACCTTGTTCATCGCCTCGACCTGGTGGAACGGGCCGATGCGCACGCGGTGCAGTACGCCGGTATCGGTGGTGCGGTCCGACAGCGTTGCTTCGAAGCCGAGCAACGCCAGCTTGCCGCGCGCACTTTCGGCGTCGGCCACTTCGCGGAACGCGCCAGCTTGCAGATAATAAATGTATTTTTCGTCGCCCGCTGCGGCCGTGGTGGAAGTGGCTGCCGCCGGCGCCTTGCCGGTAGGCGTAGGCGTGACGTTGGAGGCCGATGGCGCGGCCTTCGGCTTGTCGGCTGGCGTACCCTGGATGCGGTCCACCACCGCCTGCAACTGGTCGGCTGCGGGAGCCGGTGCCGGCGCAGGTGGCGCTGGCGGTGGCGGTTCGCGGCCCAGGTCCTTGGCGGCGGCGCGTGCCGCTTCCTTGTTGCCGTACATTGGCTTGTTCGGATCGGCGGCCTGTCCCGCAGTGGTTTCCGCCGACTTGCTGCTGCGGCCCTTGTCGGTGAACGGCGAGGCGCCCTTGTTGATCACCAGTGCGACCACTACCGCCACCGCCAGGCCGATGACCAGGCCGATGACGATGCCAACAAACGTATTGCCCTGTTGACGTTGGGCGCGGCGTACATTACGGAACTGCAGGGTGCGGAAAGTCATTGTGCGGGAAGTCCTGGTCATTACATTTTGGAGGGAGCCGAAACGCCGATCAGCGCCAGGCCGTTGCGCAGCACCTGGCGGGTGGCGACCATGAGGGCGATACGGGCCGTCTTGAGCGCCTCGTCGTCCACCAGCACGCGCTCGGCGAAGTAGAAGCTGTGCAGGTTGGCAGCCAGGTCGCGCAGGTAGAACGCGATCTGGTGCGGGCCCAGTTCCGCTTGCGCGCGCGCCAGCGTTTCCGGGTATGCGGCCAGGGTGGCCAGCAGCGTCGCCTCGGTAGGCGCCGTCAATGGCGACAGGTCCACATTGGCCAGCGACGCTTCGTCGCCGGTCCATTGTTCCAGCATGCGGCAGATGCGCGCGTGCGCGTACTGCACGTAATAGACCGGGTTTTCGTCCGAGGTTTTCAGCGCGACGTCGACGTCGAACACGAATTCGGTGTCGGCCTTGCGCGAGATGAGGAAGAAGCGCACGGCGTCGCGGCCCTTGGTGATGTCGCCGCCGCCCGACCATTCGATCAGGTCGCGCACGGTAACGTACGAACCGGCGCGCTTGGAAATTTTGACTTCTTCGCCGCCCTTCATGACGGTGACCATTTTATGCAGCACGTAGTCGGGGAAACCCTGCGGGATGCCCAGGTTGACCGCTTGCAGGCCGGCGCGCACGCGGGCGATGGTGCCGTGGTGGTCGGAACCCTGGACGTTGATGGCCTGGTTGTAGCCGCGCTGGAACTTGACGATGTGGTACGCAACGTCGGGCACGAAGTACGTGTAGGTGCCGTCGGTCTTGCGCATCACGCGGTTCTTGTCGTCGCCGTAGTCTTCGGTGCGCAGCCACAGCGCGCCTTCTTCCTCGTAGGTTTTGCCGGACTTGTTGAGCATGTCCACGGCGGCATCGACCTTGCCGTCCTTGTACAGCGACGATTCGAGGTAGTAGTTGTCGAACTTGACGCCGAACGCCTGCAGGTCGATGTCCTGCTCGTTGCGCAGGTACGTGACGGCAAATGCGCGGATCGATTCGATGTCGTCCACGTCGCCCGAGGCGGTGGCTGGCGCGCCGTCGGAAGCCGACACGGTTTTTTGCGCGGTGAAGTCGGCGGCGATGTCGGCGATGTAGTCGCCGTTGTAGGCCGACTCGGGCCAGGCAGCGTCGCCGGGCTTGTGGCCGCGCAGGCGCGCCTGCACCGAGTTGGCCAGGGTTTGAATCTGCACGCCGGCGTCGTTGTAATAGAACTCGCGGGTGACGTCGTAGCCCTGGCTGCCGAACAAGGAGGACAGTGCATCGCCCAGCGCGGCCTGGCGGCCATGGCCCACGTGCAGCGGACCGGTAGGGTTGGCCGAGACGAATTCGATGATGACGCGCTGGCCGGCGCCGGTGGCGCTGTTGCCAAAGGCGGCGCCTTGCGCCAGCACGGCCTTGACCACGGCCTGCTTGGCAGCCGCGGTCACGCGCAGGTTGATGAAGCCCGGACCGGCGATATCGACCGCCTCGACCAAGCCGGCGGCGGCTGGATCAGCCTTGAGCGCATCGACCAGGCGGGTGGCCAGTTCGCGCGGGTTCATTTTGAGCTGCTTGGCCAGCTGCATGGCGATGTTGCAGGCGACGTCGCCGTGCGACGGATCGCGCGGACGCTCGAGCACCACGTTGGCAGAAACTTCCGTACCAGCGAGGATAGGGGCGAGGGCGGCCTGGAACAGGGCGGTGATATCTTGTTTTTGTTGGGCGAGCATGAGCAGGGTGGCGGCGGAGCCGCGCTAAATAATCATCAAAATGCGAAATGTCCAGTACCCGGGGGGTACAGGTCAAACTGCAAATATTATACTGGTTTGACCGGCCCCGGTCACCGCGCGTCGGTAACTGAAACGAGATTTACACTGTGCGCTGTCGTCATATCATCGCCTTATGAAAGGGGCTGCTGTATACTGCCCGATCACGGCTGCCGGCCGCATTCTGGAATTAGCATATGAACAAGCAGCGACCGACACTCTCCCTGAAGTCCCCCGCCCAGCCCGCCGCGCCCAAGCTGCGCGCCAGCCATGCGCGCGACCTCAAGCCGGCGCTGCAAACCGGTTTCAACACCGGCCTGAAAGCCGATTCCCTTGCCTACAGCCTGATCGGCGCCGCGCAGGCCGTGGCGCTGGTGCGCACCGGCACCAATCTGCCGCAGGCGCTGGTGCAGGTGTGGGCCCGGTTGGGTAGCGGCGCCACGCCGCAGGCGCGCGGCGCCATGCAGGACATCAGTTACCGCTGCATGCGCCAGCTGGGCCAGAGCGAAACCCTGGTGGGCCTGATGGCGCCCAAGGCGCCCGAGCCGCTGGTGGCGGCCTTGCTGGCCTGTGCGCTGGCGCTGATCAACGCCCCCGACGAGACCGCGCCGTACGAAGAATTCACCGTGGTCGACCAGACCGTCACCGCTGCCGAAGCGCACCCCGACACCGCGCGCGCCAAGGGCATGGTCAACGCCGTGCTGCGCCGCTTCCTGCGCGAGCGCCAGACCATGCTCGATACCGCGTCGCTGCAGCCGCTGGCGCGCTGGAACTACCCGCAATGGTGGATCGACGCCGTGCGCGCGGCCTGGCCGCAGGACTGGCAGGGCGTGCTCACCACGGGCAACACGGCGCCGCCGCTCACCTTGCGCGTCAACGTGCGCAAAAGCTCGGTAGAAGACTACCTCGCCACGCTGGCCGATGCCGGCATGGCCGCCACCCGCATCGGCCCGTCGGCCGTGCGCCTGACCAAACCGGTGGCCGTGGGCCTGATTCCCGGCTTTAACGACGGCGTGGTGTCGGTGCAGGATGCCGGCGCCCAGCTGGCGGCGCCCTTGCTCGACCTGGCCCCCGGCCTGCGCGTGCTCGACGCCTGCGCCGCCCCGGGCGGCAAAACCTGCCACATCCTGGAGCTGGCCGACGTTCACGTTACCGCGCTCGATGCCGATGCCAAACGGCTGGCTCGGGTGGGCGAAAACCTCGAACGGCTGCAGCTGGACGCGGAACTGAAGGCCGCGCCGGCCGAAACGTCGGACTGGTGGGACGGCCAGTTGTTCGACCGCATCCTGGCCGATGTGCCATGCACGGCGTCGGGCATCGTGCGCCGCCACCCGGACATCCGCTGGTTGCGCCGCAAGGGCGACACGCTCCAACTTGCAACACTTTCGGCCAAAATCCTCGACAACCTTTGGCAGATGCTTGCCCCCGGTGGTAAATTGCTGTTCGTGACATGTTCCTTGTGGCCACAGGAATCCGAGGCGCAGGCCGCCGCTTTTGCAGTACGCAATGGCGCCGCGCGACTCGATGCGCCTGGCCAATTGCTTCCCGCCGGTGGCGACGGGCAGGATCACGATGGTTTGTTCTACGCGCTTTTCCAGAAAAATGCGTGACCGTTTTGCCCGATATATTGCCTGCATCTTAGCCACCCCGTACCCGTTGAGTTCCGTGACCTTTCAATTTTTGCGCCTGTTGCTCGGCCCCTTGCTGCTGCTCTTAGCCTGCGCCATGCCGCAGGCAGCACGCGCTGCCGACGGCGTCGAGATCAAGCGCGCGTTCGTGGAGGCCACCGAAGACGGCTACCGGCTGTCGGCCACCTATGGCTTCGACCTCAATCACGGCCTGGAAGACGCGCTGCAGTACGGCGTGCCGCTGTACTTCACCACCACCATCGAGTTTTCGCGCCCGCGCTGGTACTGGTTCGACGAAAAAGCCATCGTTGCGCGCCAGACCGCCAAGATCTGGTTCAACGTGCTCACCCGCCAGTACACGGTGGGCACCACTGGCAGCGTGGCGCAAAGTTATTCGTCGCTCGACGATGCGCTGTTCCAGATCCGCCGCCCCAACCGCTGGATCGTGGCGCCGCGCGGGTCGCTCAAGGTGGGCGAGAGCTATACCGTCAAGCTGTCAATGGGGCTCGATCCCAACTATTTGCCCAAGCCGATCCAGATCAACGCCCTGAACAACAACGAATGGCGCCTGGCGTCGGACAAGAAATCTTTCCTCTACAGGGCTGAATAAGTGAGCAGGATGCTGCGGTATTTTGCCGTCATCGGCGGCGCCTTTGTCAGTATCCTGCTGTTCCTGCTGGCATCCGCCTCCGACAATTCCGGCTTCTTCGACCGCTACTATGCCTGGCTGCTGGGCCTGAATGCGGCCGTGGCCGTGGCGCTGCTGCTGCTGGTGGCGGTGTCGCTGTTCCGCCTGTATGCGCGTTACAAGGATGGCAAGTTCGGTTCCAAGCTGATGACCCGGCTGGTGCTGCTGTTTGCCGCCATCGGCGTGTTGCCGGGGCTGGTGATTTTCCTGGTGTCGGTGCAATTCGTTTCCCACTCGATCGATTCCTGGTTCAATGTGCCGGTGGAAGACGCGCTCGAGGCCGGCATCAACCTGAGCCGGGCCGGGCTTGATTCTGCCCTCGGCGAGCTGACCGTTACCGCCTCCCGTACCACCGAGCGGCTGGCGCAGGAGCCGTATGGCACCGAGCGCCAGATCCTGGCCGAGCTGGTCAAGAACCAGCCCGGCATGCAGAACGCCATCATTGTCGATGCCGAAGGCGGCCTGGTCATCAGTGCCCGCGCCAGCGGCAGCGGCAACCTCAGCGCCGACCTGCCCACCCGTGAAATGATGGCCAAGGCCAAGAGCGAGGTCGCCTACGGCGCGCCCGAGGGCGGTAACGAGCTGCGCAGCAACCTGGTCGATACCCCGGTCACCCCGGCGCTGGGACCGCAAGACCCCGCCAACCAGCTGCGCCTGCGCGTGGTGATCGCGATTCCCGACCTGGTACGCCCCAACGGTTTCCACCTGGCGCCGCGCTACCTGCAACTGATTCAACTTGCCCCTCCGCAACTCGCCGCCAATGGCGAGACCATCCGCAGCGCCTATTCCAACTACAAGGAACGGTTTGTCGCGCGCGTGGGCTTGCGCAAGATGTACATCGTTACCCTGACGCTGACTCTGCTGCTGGCCGTGTTCGGGGCGATTGCCAGCGCGTTTTTAATTGCCAGCGACCTGGCGCAGCCGCTGCTGCTGCTGGCCGAAGGCACGCGCGCGGTGGCCGAGGGCGACCTGTCGCCACGGCCGATCGTGGCCACGTCCGACGAACTAGGCACGCTCACGCAATCGTTCAATACGATGACGCGGCAATTGTCGGACGCCCGCAGCGCGGTGGAACGCAATCGCACCGCGCTGCAAAACGCCAAGGCCCACCTCGAATCCGTGCTGGCCAATATGTCGGCCGGGGTGATGGTGCTGGACCAGGAATTTCATTTGACCAGCTTTAACGATTCGGTCGAGCGCATCCTGCAATTGCCGGGCATGGCCATGATCGGCCGCAAGCTTGACGAAGTGGACGGCATGCAGGAGTTTGGCGCCGCCATCGTCGCCGCGTTTGCCGCCCAGAGTGCGCAGTCGGCAGCCGGGCGCAGCGGCCAGCGCACGCACTGGCAGCGCCAGATCGAAGTACCACGGCGCACCGCCAGCATCGACGACCACGACCTGACCCTGCTCACGCGCGGCTCGCGCCTGCCCATCGAGGGCGGCAGCGGCTACCTGGTGGTGTTTGACGATATCTCCGACGTGATTTCGGCCCAGCGCTCGATTGCCTGGGGCGAAGTGGCGCGCCGGCTGGCGCACGAAATCAAGAACCCGCTTACGCCGATCCAGCTGTCGGCGGAACGCTTGCAGATGAAGCTCGAAAGCAAGCTGACGTCGCCCGATACCGAACTGCTCAACAAGAGCACGGCCACCATCGTCAACCAGGTGGCGGCGATGAAGCGGATGGTCGACGACTTCCGCGACTACGCCAAGACGCCGCCAGCCGTGCTGCATACGCTGGACCTGAACGCGCTGGTGGAAGAAATCCTGCACCTGTACATGACGGGCGAGGGCGACGACATCATCCACCCGCAACTGGCAGCCGAGTTGCCGCCCGTGATGGGCGACGAAACGCAATTGCGCCAGGTGATCCATAATCTGCTGCAGAACGCCCAGGATGCCATGGCCGAACTGCCGGCGGGCGCGCCGCCGCCGCGGATTGACGTGGTTACGGAAGTTATTCATTATCGGGGCGCCGACGGTGGCGAACGGATGGCGGTGCGGCTGTCGATCAGCGACAATGGCCCCGGTTTCGCGCCGAAAATCCTGGCCCGTGCGTTTGAACCGTATGTCACGTCGAAGGCCCGCGGCACCGGCCTGGGACTGGCGATGGTGAAGAAGATTATCGACGAGCACGGCGGGCGGATCGATATCCAGAATCACACTGAAAGAAGTGGCGCGTCCATATTGATTTTGCTGTTAAAGTTAGCGCCAACGATGCAAAATGTTTAAGTTAGGTAGTAGAAAATTATTGCCGCATTGACGGTAAGAAAAATGTAGAAGGCGAGGGAAGATGGCAAACATACTGGTAGTGGACGATGAGATGGGCATCCGCGAGTTGCTCTCGGAAATCCTCAGCGATGAAGGACACGCAATTCAACTGGCGGAAAACGCCCAGCAGGCACGCGAGGCGCGCGCCGCCGGCGCCCCCGACCTGGTGCTGCTCGATATCTGGATGCCCGATACTGACGGCGTCACGCTGCTCAAGGAATGGCAGCGCGACGGCTTGTTGACCATGCCGGTCATCATGATGTCGGGCCACGCAACGATCGACACGGCGGTGGAAGCCACGCGCATCGGCGCCCTCAACTTCCTGGAAAAGCCGATTGCGCTGCAAAAGCTGCTCAAGGCAGTGCAGGCGGGTCTGACGCGCGCCCAGGAAACGGTGCGTGCGCCGGCCCTGGCGCCGCGTCCGGTCGCACCGGTCCAGCCCGAGGAAGCGCCTGGCGTGGCCTTCAGCGCACCGAACGCGGCGGCGGCAATTGCCGTGCGCGGCGGCGCCACCGTGGCCGGCGCCGACAACCACTCGTTCAGCCTGTCGTTCGACTTGCCGCTGCGCGAGGCGCGCGACGCGTTCGAGCGCATGTACTTCGAGCACCACCTGGGGCGCGAAGGCGGCAGCATGACGCGTGTGGCCGAGAAAACCGGCCTCGAACGTACCCACCTGTATCGCAAGCTCAAGCAATTGGGCGTGGAGCCGGGCAAACTCGCAAAAAAGGCCGTCTCAGCCCGTGATTGATGTCAAGGCCACTGCTGCTGCCGCCGCCCCCCGGGCGCCGGTGCCGACGTGGCTGGTCACGGGCCCTCGCGCTGGCGCGCGCGAGACTGCCATTGCTGCACTCCTGCAACCGGGAGTGCCCAGCGCCATCATTCTCGAGGGCCTGTCCGACGGCGGATCGGCCCTCGTGTTTGAAGATTCCTCCGACAACACCGCGCAAAAACTTTCTCCCAATGTTATCCGGATCGCACCCGGCTGTCTTCATTGCAGCGGTAATCTGATTTTGCGGGTAACATTGAATCGTGTACTGCGCCATCCCCCCGCGCAGCTCTACATCAGCCTGGCCTCGGCCGAGCACTTGCTACAGCTACGGGAGTGGCTGTCCGGTGCGCCGTACGATGCCTTGCTGGCATTGCAGTCCGACATCGCGGCCTAAGCTCAGCCGGCAGATCGGGTCTTGATCTACAGCAAGCCTTGAATCGTCCATGTTCAGCCCCATTTCAAGTGCTGAAGGTGAAACCAAGCAGGCCCCCTGGAGAAAGGAAGCAATATGAATCTCATCTATAACAGCGAGCAGTACAGCGTTGTCGAGTTTGGCGCCGACCGCACTCTGGACGCCTTGCGCTTTGGCGGCTACGAAATCGTCGACAAGGGTGGCAAGCGCGAAATCTTCATCAATGGTGTGCTGGCGCAAAATTTCCGTCGCGACGTCAATGAACTGATTGCCAACGAGCCCACCATGGCGGAAATCGATGAATTTTTGGGCAGTTACGATGAGCTCATGAGTCAACCGGTGCTGTTGCATTAATTTGCACTGAGAAAACTCGGTATGCAGGCTGCGCAGCAGTGGCCGATTCGGTTACGATGCGCACGCCTGCCTATTTATAAGAGTCCATCATGTGTCAACTTCTGGGGATGAACTGCAATGTGCCGACCGACATTGTGTTCAGCTTTACCGGCTTCGCCATGCGCGGCGGCCGTACCGACCACCACCACGACGGCTGGGGCATCGCCTTTTTTGAAGGCGCCGGCGTGCGCCACTTTGTCGACCATCAAGCCGCAGTCGCCTCACCCATTGCCGAGCTGATCAAAAACTACCCGATCAAATCCACCAACGTGATTGCCCATATCCGCAAGGCTACGCAGGGGCAGGTCGCGCTGGAAAACTGCCACCCGTTCGTGCGCGAACTGTGGGGGCAATATTGGGTATTTGCCCACAACGGCGACCTCAAGGAATTCAATCCGCTGCTCAATGGCGCATTCCGTCCGGTGGGCACCACCGACAGCGAGCGGGCGTTTTGCTATATTTTGCAGCAGTTGCGTGCCCGTTTCGGCGAGCAGCGGCCCACCCGCGACGACCTGCAGGCAGCGCTGGGCGCGCTGGTGGCCGAGATCGCCACCCATGGCACGTTCAATATGTTGCTGTCGTCGGGCGGCGAACTGTATGCGCATTGTTCCACCCGCCTGTTCTACCTGGTGCGCCAGCACCCGTTCGATACCGCCATCCTGTCGGACGAAGACGTCACGGTCGACTTCTCGCAAGTGACCACACCCGACGACCGGGTGGCCGTGATTGTCACCGAACCGCTGACCACCAACGAGCGCTGGATCGCTTTCGCACCGGGTGAGCTGAAGTTATTTATTGATGGCGCTCCGCAACAAACTGCTTGAAGCGGGGGAAACCATCGCGACAGTTGACAGCATTGCTGTCAAAATGGCAGCCAGGCCGTTTAACTCAGACTGAAACATGATCGATCTTTCCGCCACCGACGACAGCGCGCGCACCTTGCGCGTGCGTGAATTTTATCTGGGACGCCAGCCTATACTGGACCGCAACCAGACGCTGTTCGGCTACGAGTTGTTATTCCGTAATGAGCCGGTCGGGCCGGCGCTGGTGGTCAACGAGCTGTCGGCCACGGCTGCGGTGATTGCCCATGCGTCGCAGCTGGGCATGGAACGCACGATTGGCGACGCCCTGGGCTTCGTCAATGTCGATGCCGATGTGTTGATGACCGACATCTTTTCTTTCCTGCCGCGCGAGCGCGTGGTGCTGGAAATTGCCCACACGCTGCCGTTGACGCCGGAATTGCTGGCGCGCGTGCAAGAGCTGGGCAGCCACGGCTTCCAGTTCGCACTGCACGGCGCCGCCGACGGCGCGCATACCGAAGCGCTGCTGCCGCTGGTGCAGTACATCAAGCTCGACGTCCATCACACGCCGCTGTCCACCTTGATGCAGCAGGCGCCGCGTTTCCACCAGCTGGGCAAGAAGCTGGTGGCCGAAAAAGTGGAGTCGCGCGAGGAATTCAAGAACGCGCTCGATCTCGGCTTTGATTATTTCCAGGGCTATTATTTCTCCAAGCCCGTCATCATGAGCGGCAAGAAGCTGTCGCCGTCGCAGCTGGCCGTGATGGAACTGATGACCTTGGTCACATCGGACGCCGACAATCCTGAAATCGAACGGGCCATCAAGCGCGACGTCTCGCTGGCGCTGAACCTGCTGCGGCTGGTGAACACGCCGGCCGTGGGCGCGCGCCAGCGCATCGATTCGCTGGGCCAGGCCTTGACGCTGCTGGGCCGGCGCCAGCTGCAGCGCTGGCTGCAAATCATGTTGTATGCCGAGCCGAGCAAGCGCGGCCACAGCATGACGCCGCTGCTGATGCTGGCCACCACGCGCGGCCGCCTGCTCGAATTGCTGGCCACCAAGCTGCGCCCCAGCGACCGCCATGCGGCCGATGTGGCCTTTACGGTGGGCATCATGTCGCTGATGGATACGCTGTTCGGCATGCCAATGCACGAAATCCTCGGCCAGATCCCGGTCATCGACACGGTGGCGGCCGCCTTGCTCGACCGCGCCGGCTTTTACGGCGAGCTGCTCAAGCTGGCCGAATCGCTGGAACGGATCGAGGAACTCGACCACCAGATCGTCCCCACGCTGCGCGAACTGGCGATGACCTCGGACGAGCTGGTCGAGCTGGAACTGGCCGCGTTCGAGTGGAGTGACAACGTGGTACGGTATGCGCTGTAGTTTGTTGTAAGTCTGCAAAAAATCCAAGATTGCCAATCTGTAACTTGCTGCAAAAATAGCAAGACGCTATGCTCATTGCCTCTTCAAACAGCAGGGATGGCCATGACTTCGGTATTGCTTCATGTAGATGGCGTCAGCAAATCGTATGGCGCGCGGCGCGCGGTGGACGGCGTGTCGTTCCAGGTGCGGCAGGGCCAGACCGTGGGCTTGATCGGCCCCAACGGCGCTGGCAAATCGACCACGGTGGCCATGATCTGCGGCTTGCTGCGGCCCGACAGCGGCACCATCACGCTTGAGGGCGAGCCGGTCGGGCAGGGCGCCAGCGCTGCCAAGGCGAAGATCGGCTACGTGCCGCAAGACCTGGCGCTGTACGAAGACTTGCCGGCGCTGGAAAACCTCAAACTGTTCGGCGCCCTGTATGGCTTGAAGGGCACGTTATTAAAACAGCGCTGCGACGCGGTGCTGGCGCTGGTCAACCTGGCCGACCGCGCCAGCGACAAGCCCTTGTCGTTCTCGGGCGGCATGAAGCGGCGCCTGAATATCGCTGCCGCGCTGCTGCACGATCCACAGCTGCTGATCCTCGATGAACCCACCGTGGGCGTCGATCCGCAAAGCCGCAACGCCATCTTCGATACGCTCGAAACCCTGCAGCAGCAAGGCCGCGCGCTGATCTACACCAGCCATTACATGGAAGAGGTGGAGCGGCTGGCCGACCATATTGTCATCATTGATGGCGGCCGCGTGCTGGCCGACGAAACCCCGGCCGCGCTGTACCAGCGCCTGCCGGCGCAGGCCGCGCTGCACGCCGAGCTGGCGGCGCCGCCGTCGGCCAGCCTGCTCGATGGTATACGCGCGCAGCCCGGCGTGACCGCCGTGCGGGTTGACGCCAGCAACGGTACGCATCTCGACATCGACCTGGCAGCCAGCGAACAGGCGGCGCCGTTACTGGCCTGGCTGGCCGCGCAGGGCAATCCCGTGCTGCACTTCGCCACCGCCCGCACCTCGCTGGAAAACATCTTCCTCAACCTTACCGGCCGCAGCCTGCGCGACTGACGGGAACCACCATGACCGCATTGTTAGCCCTGGTCCGCAAGGACCTGATACTGTATGTGAACGACAAACGCGCCCTGTTGCTGCACTTGCTGATGCCAGTGGTGCTGGCGGCGTTTTTCGGTTCGCTGTTTGGCGGCCCGTCCACCGAGCAGACCAGCAAGATCGACATCGGCCTGGTGCTGCTCGACCAGTCGGACAGCGGCCAGAAAATCGCCGCCGGCCTGAAGGCCGAATCTGCGCTGCGCGTGGTGGAATTGAGCGAGCCGGAGGCGCAGGCGCGGGTACGCGCGGGCAAGCTACCGGTGGCGGTGGTGATCCCGGCCGGCTTTGGCGCCGCCGCCGACAGCGCGCTGTTTGGCGGGCCCAGACAAGTGCGCCCCGAACTGCCGCTGTATTACGACCCGTCGCAATCGACGGTGCTGGCCATGGTCAAGGGCCTGCTTACGCAGCAGGTGATGCAAACCACCAGCGCCGCCATGATGACCAGCAGCGGTGCGGCCACCACCGAAAAGCAGCTGGAGCAATTGCGCGCCAGCGCCCGTACCGACCCGCAAGCGGTGCAGCTGACCGAATTCCTGACCGGCCTGAAAAAATTCCAGGACCAGCGCCAGGCGGTCGATGACGCCACGGCCGCGCAGGACGGCGCCGCCAAAGAGAAGCCGGGCGGCATGACGGTGCCGTACACCACGCGCGACGAAGCGCTCAGCAGCGGCCCCAAATACAACGGCTATGCGCACTCGTTTGCCGGCATGGGCGTGCAGTTCATCCTGTTCATGGGGATCGACCTCGGTATCGGCATCCTGACCGCGCGCCGGCTGGGCATCTGGGCCCGGCTGCTGGCCGCGCCGGTGTCGCTCACCACAGTGCTGCTGGGCCGGGCCCTGTCGGGCACGGTGATTGCACTGGGATTGATGTGCGCGATGTTTGCGTGCGCGGCGCTGATTTTCAAGGTGCGCATCGACAGCCTGGCCGGCTTCCTCGGCATTGCGCTGTGTTTTTCGCTGATGACGGCGGCGTTCGGCCTGTTCATTGCGGCGTTTGGCAAAACCCCCGAGGCGGCGCGCGGCATCGCGGTGTTTGCCACGCTCATCATGGTGATGCTGGGCGGCGCCTGGGTGCCGTCGTTCGTGTTCCCGGCATGGGTGCAGCAGGCCACGCTGGTGGTGCCCACGCGCTGGGCCATCGACGGCTTTGACGCCGTCACCTGGCGCGGACTGGGGCTCGATGGCGCGCTGCTGCCGATGGCGGTGCAGCTGGGCTTTGCCATCGTCTTCGGCGGGCTGGCGCTCTACAAATTCCTGCGCGATCAGGCGCGCGGGTAATCCGCCGGCTTAGTTCAGGTTCGGCGCCAGCCAGCGCTCCAGTTCCACCTTGTCCACGCCACGGCGTGCGGCCATGTCATTGACCTGGTCGTCGCCGATCTTGCCCACCACGAAATACTTCGATTCCGGGTGCGCAAAGTAGAAGCCGGAGACGGCGGCGCCCGGGTACATGGCGTACGACTCGGTCAGCTCCATGCCGATGTCCTCTGCCTGCATGGTGTTGAACATCTCGCGCTTCACCGTGTGTTCCGGGTTGGCCGGATAGCCGGGCGCCGGGCGGATGCCCAGGTATTTTTCGCCGATCATCTCGTCGTTGGTGAGCGCCTCGTCGGGCGCGTAGCCCCACAAGTCCTTGCGCACGCGTTCGTGCAAATACTCGGCAAACGCTTCGGCCAGGCGGTCGGCCAGCGACTTGAGCATGATCGACGAGTAGTCGTCGTGGGCATCTTCGAAGCGTTTTTCATACTTCTCGATGCCCAGGCCGGACGTTACTGCGAACATGCCGATGTAGTCCTTGATACCGGATGCTTTCGGTGCGATGAAGTCGGACAGGCACTGGTTGGGGCGCTGCACGCCATCGACCACCGGTTTCACGCCCTGCTGGCGCAAGCCGTAGTACGTGAAGTCCACCGTGGTGCGGGTGTCGTCGGTATAAATCTCGATGTCGTCGTCGTGCACGGTGTTGGCCGGCAGCAGCGAGATCACGCCGTTGGCGGTGAGCCAGCGGCCGTCGATCAGTTTCTTGAGCATCGCCTGGCCTTCTTCGAACACCTTGGTGGCCGCTTCGCCCACCACGTCATCGGTCAGGATGGCGGGGAACGGACCGGCCAGGTCCCAGGTCTGGAAGAACGGGCCCCAGTCGATGTACCGCGCGATCAAGGCCAGGTCCACATTGCGGAACTCGCGGCGGCCGATGAACTTCGGTTTGACCGGCGCGCTGGCGCCTTCGAACGACAGCTTCATCTTGTTGGCGCGCGCATCCTTGATGGACAAAATCGGCAGCGCCTTCTTGTTGGCGTGCTGCTCGCGGATGCGCTGGTAGTCGTCGGTAATCTCCTGGATGTACTGGTCGCGGCTCTCTGGTGTGAGCAGCGACTGCGCCACCGAGACGGAACGCGACGCGTCAGGCACGTACACCACCGGGCCTTCGTAGTTATGGGCGATTTTCACGGCCGTGTGGGCGCGGCTGGTGGTGGCGCCGCCGATCAGGAGCGGAATCTTCAGCATGCGGAAGTGGTCGTCGCGCTGCATCTCTTTCGCCACGTACGCCATTTCTTCCAGCGACGGCGTGATCAGGCCGGACAGGCCAATGATGTCGGCGTTTTCCAGCTTGGCGCGCGCCAGAATTTCCGAGCAGGGCACCATCACGCCCATATTCACCACTTCGAAGTTATTACATTGCAGGACCACGGTGACGATGTTCTTGCCGATGTCGTGCACGTCACCCTTGACGGTGGCCATGACGATCTTGCCCTTCGGCTTGGCGACGATGCCGGTGCGCTTTTCCTCGGCCAGCTTTTCTTCTTCGATGTACGGAATCAGGTGGGCCACGGCCTGCTTCATCACGCGGGCGGACTTGACCACCTGCGGCAGGAACATCTTGCCCTGGCCGAACAGGTCGCCGACGATATTCATGCCATCCATCAGCGGGCCTTCGATCACGTGGATCGGGCGGCCGTTGGCAGCCAGCACCTGCTGGCGCATCTCTTCCGTGTCGTCGGTGATGAACTGGGTGATGCCGTGCACCAGCGCATGCGCCAGGCGTTTTTCCACCGGGGCGTCGCGCCATTCGAGGTTTTGCGCGTCCTGCTTGCCGGCGCCGGCTTTCAGCGTGCCGGCGATGTCGATCATGCGTTCGGTGGCGTCGTCGCGGCGATTGAGCACCACGTCTTCCACGCGTTCGCGCAGCTCTGCCGGCAGGTCGTCGTACACGCCCACCATGCCGGCGTTGACGATACCCATGGTCATGCCGGCCTTGATCGCGTGGTACAGGAACACGGTGTGGATCGCTTCGCGCGCCGGGTCGTTGCCGCGGAACGAGAATGACACGTTCGATACGCCGCCCGAGATTTTCGCGTACGGCAGATTGTCCTTGATCCAGCGCGTGGCGTTGATGAAGTCCACCGCGTAGTTGTTGTGCTCTTCGATGCCGGTGGCAACGGCGAAAATGTTCGGATCAAAAATGATGTCTTCGGGCGGGAAGCCTACGCGGTCCACCAGCAGGCGGTAGGCGCGCTCGCAAATTTCGATCTTGCGCTCGAAGGTGTCGGCCTGGCCCTTCTCGTCGAACGCCATCACGATCACGGCAGCGCCGTAGGCCAGGCACAGCTTGGCCTGGCGGATGAATTCTTCTTCGCCTTCCTTCATCGAAATCGAGTTGACGATCGATTTGCCCTGCACGCATTTCAGGCCCGCCTCAATCACCGACCATTTCGATGAGTCGATCATGATCGGCACGCGCGAGATATCGGGTTCGGATGCGATCAGGTTCAAAAAGCGCGTCATGGCCGCCAGCGAATCGAGCATCGCTTCGTCCATGTTGATGTCGATGACCTGGGCGCCGTTTTCCACCTGCTGGCGCGCCACCGACAACGCTTCGTCGTACTGCTCGTTGAGAATCATGCGCGCGAACGCTTTCGATCCCGTGACGTTGGTACGCTCACCAACGTTGACGAACAGCGAGCTGTCGTCGATGGTGAACGGTTCGAGGCCCGACAGGCGCTGCGCCACGGGCACGACAGGGACGGTGCGCGGTTCGGTCTTCGACAGGATGTCGCCGATGGCGGCAATGTGGTCGGGCGTGGTGCCGCAGCAGCCGCCGGCGATATTGATGAAACCTGCTTCGGCAAATTCGCGCAGCAGCGCGGAAGTGTCGGCCGGCAGTTCGTCGAAGCCCGTGTCGCTCATCGGGTTGGGCAGGCCGGCATTCGGGTAGATACACACGAAGGTATCGGCAATCTGCGACAGCTCCTGGGCGTAAGGGCGCATCAGCGCCGCACCGAGCGCGCAATTGAGGCCGATGGTGAGCGGGCGCGCATGGCGCACCGAGTTCCAGAACGCGGGCACGGTCTGGCCGGACAGGATGCGGCCCGAGGCGTCGGTCACGGTGCCGGAGATCATCAGCGGCAGGCGTTCCTGGTCAGGATGCTCGTCGTAGAATTTTTCGATGGCGAACAGCGCCGCCTTGCAGTTCAGGGTATCGAAAATGGTTTCGACCAGCAGCACATCGACGCCGCCCGCCACCAGCGCGCGGGTTTGCTCGTGGTACGCCGCCACCAGCTGGTCGAACGTGACGTTACGGGCGGCGGGGTCATTGACGTCCGGCGAAATGGACGCGGTTTTCGGTGTGGGGCCCAGCGCGCCGGCCACGAAGCGCGGCTTGTCGGCGCTGCTGTACTTGTCGCACGCGGCGCGGGCCAGTCTGGCCGCTTCCAGGTTCATCTCGTAGGCCAGGTGGCCCATGTGATAGTCGTCCTGCGCGATCGACGTGGCGCCGAAGGTATTGGTTTCGATCAGGTCGGCGCCAGCGGCCAGGTAGCGCTCGTGGATTTCCTGGATGATCTGCGGCTGGGTGAGCGTGAGCAGCTCGTTGTTACCCTTGACGAACAGCTCGCGCGCACCGCTGTCGGCCGGCGCCGCGAAATCGATGTATTTGCCTTGCGGGCCGCCGCGATACGCCACTTCATCGAGCTTGTACTGCTGGATGATGGTGCCCATCGCGCCGTCGAGGATCATGATGCGGCGCGCGAGGATTTCGCGCAGCTGGGCATCGGCCTTGGACATGACGGGACGGGACACGTTGTTATTCATTTGGTACTTTCAAGGATAGCAGGGAGGCGCGCGCGTTGACATCGCGGGTCTGAAATTATACGGCATTGCTGAATATGCTTCAGCCGACCGCAGCATTGGAACAACAATCTCCTGTTTTGACTACATTGCCGTTGGCTTATACTTCGGGTTCGCTACTAACAGATGCAAGGGAAGTCCGATGTCTATTTCTACCGTATTCCGCCTGGCAGCCGTTGCCGGCGTGCTGACCATGGCGCTGGCCGCCCATACTGCGCGTGCCGACAGCTTTGTGTCTTCCGCATCGAGCGCCGGTTCGGCGTCGAGCGGCAGCATCTCCGATTCGCTCAACGATTCGAGCAACAGTTCGAGCGGCGACAAACGCAAGGTGGCCGACGGTAACTATCGCATTCTCGACATCGGCATCACGCCCGACCGGGCCGACCGTACCCGCCTGACCTTGCAGCGCGAAGGCGAAGCGGGCCAGCGCGTGGTGCTGGACCTGCCGCAAGCGACGTTCGCCCAGCAGAACCTGGCCGCCGGCGACACCATGTATGCGCAAAATCGCGTGTATGGTATCGAGTTCGGTCGTATCGAGTTTGGCCGCATCGAGAACCGCCAGCCGTTCTACCTGGTGCTGGCCGACGAGTGGTATGGCGAGCTGGCCTCGCGTCCGGTGACGCTGTAACGCCTTGAAGTTATTTGCCGCGCTGGCGGTTGCCTTGCTGCTGCTGGCCGGCAGCGCACACGCGGGCAGCGCTGCGGGCGGTTCGCGTTTCTGCGACCGCTCGCAGGAACTGACGGCGGCCGAACAAAGCCGCCTGCTGCGCTTTGCCGGCGTGCTGCGCGAGGAACTGAGCACGGACACTGGCAGCGTGGCGCTGGTGTCGCGTTCCGGCCTCGACCTGTCGCGCTTTGGCATCCGCTACTCGCATGCGGCGCTGGCCTGGCGGTCCGACGCCGGCGTGTGGGCCGCGCGCCAGCTCTATTACGCGTGCGACGAGCGCCGTCCGCGCATCTTCGACCAGGGCCTGGCCGGTTTCGCCATGGGCACCGACGATCCCAAACTTGGATACATCAGCATTGTGCGGCTGCCGCCGGAAGCAGTGCTGGCATTGCGCCCGGCCCTGCTGGACCGGCCGCGCGTGCAGCACCTGTTGGCGGCGCAGTACAGCGCCAATGCCTACGCCTTCAGCACGCGCTATCAGAATTGTAATCAGTGGGTGGCGGAGATGCTGGCCGCCGGCTGGGGCGATCTGCCCGATGGCGACAACTTGCGGGAACAGGCGCAGGACTGGCTGCGTACTGCGCGCTATACGCCGGCGCCGGTTACCGTCGATTCATGGTGGTTGATGCAGGCGGGGCGCTTCGTGCCGCTGCTGCACCTCGACGATCATCCCGATCACGACCGCGCGGCGCGCCAGCTGGTCATCAGTTTGCCGGCGTCGGTGGAAAACTTCGTGCACCGGCAGTTTCCGGCCAGCGCGCGGGTGGAGCTGTGCCACGACGGCGAACGCATCGTGATCCGCCATGGCTGGACCCCGATCGCCGACGGCTGCGTGCCGGACGCAGGGCAGGGCGATCGGGTTATTTCGCTCGCCGATTAAATCTCGGAGACCAGCTTGTCGAGTGGACGGCGCACTTTTTTCAGGCCGGCCAGCCAGTCGCCTTCCGCTTCGCGGTAGCCGAGCGGCAGAATTACCACGCTTTTCAGCTTGCGGTCGGCCAGCGACAGGATCTCGTCGACGGCGGCGGGATTGAAGCCTTCCATCGGCGTGCTGTCCACGCCTTCGTACGCTGCAGCCACCATCGCCACGCCCAGCGCGATGTACGCCTGGCGCGCAGCCGCTTCGGCATTGGCCTGGTCGCCACGGGCGGCCACGATGGCTTTCAATTGCTTGCGATACGCTTCCCAGCCTTCGTTGATGAAGCCGCGCTGTTCGTTGGTCAGGTCGAACATCATGTCGATCCGTTCTTCGGTGATGTTGTCCCAGGCCGCGAACACCAGCAGGTGCGACGCTTCGGTCACGCCCGACTGGTTCCACGCCACTTCGCGGATCTTGGCGCGCAGCTCGGGGTTTTTCACGACCAGCACTTCGAACGGCTGCAGACCGGACGAGGTGGGCGCCAGGCGGATCGCCTCTAAAATGCGATCGAGCTTGTCTTGTTCCAGGGCTTTGGCAGGATTGTATTTCTTGGTGGCGTAGCGCCAGTTCAGTTTGTCGATCAGGTCGGACATGCGAGGACTCCGGTTGGGTAAAAATGGATAACCATCTTAAGCCAACTTGGAAATCCGCGCATGAGCCGGCTAAAAGCCGTCAGGCGAAAGCCTGTCCTTCAAGCGGGAAGCTTTTCATGAACTCGGAGGCGGGCAGGCGTTTGCCGCCCGGTTTTTGCAAGGTGGTCAGGCGCAGCGCGCCGGTGCCGCACGCCACCACGATGCCGTGCTGGGCGTCGGCCGACAATACCTGGCCTGGCGCACCCTGGCCGTCGGCCAGTTCGGCCGACCACAGCTTGACGACCACGCCATTGACCGTGCCATGCGCACCCGGGAACGGGTTGAAGGCGCGGATCTTGCGGTCCAGTTCCACGGCCGGCTGGGTAAAATCGAGCGCCGCTTCTTCCTTGCTGATCTTGGCCGCGTAGTTCACACCTTGTTCCGGTTGCACCACGGCTTCGAGCTGGCCATGTTTCATCCTGTGCAGGGCGTCGACAATCATCTTGCCGCCCAGCGCCGCCAGCTTGTCGTGGACGATGCCGGTGGTGTCGTGCGGGCCGATTGCCACTGTTTCCGTCAGCAGCATGGGACCGGTGTCGAGGCCTTCTTCCATCTCCATGATGGTGATGCCGGTCTCGCTATCACCGGCTTCGATGGCGCGGTGGATCGGCGCGGCGCCGCGCCAGCGCGGCAGCAGCGAACCGTGGATGTTCAGGCACGGCTTGATGTCGAGCGTGGCGCGCGGCAGGATCAGGCCGTAGGCCGCCACCACCATCACGTCGTACGGCGTGGACAGCAGGCGCGCGTGCGCGGCCAGCGCTTGCTCGGCACGCACCGGGTCACGGCTGTCGGTGCGCAGCGACAGCGGCTGCAGCACGTCGATGTCATGCGCCACCGCGTACTGCTTGACGGCGGACGGCTGCAACTGCATGCCGCGCCCGGCCGGACGGTCGGGCTGGGTGAGCACGAGCGGAATCTCGAAGCCCGCTTCGTGCAGGGCTTGCAGGGCGACGGCGGCAAACTCCGGGGTGCCGGCAAAGACGACTTTCATCAGTAACGACGACCCTGGGCGCGCAGTGCCGCTTCGCGTTCCATGCCACGCTCTTCTTTTTGCAGCTTGGCCTTGATGCGGTTGCGCTTGAGTGGCGACAGGTACTCGACGAACACTTTGCCTTTCAGGTGGTCCATCTCGTGCTGGATGCACACGGCCAGCAGGCCATCGGCTTCCACTTCGAAAGGCTGGCCCTTGACATCGAACGCGCGCACCTTGACTTTCGATGGGCGCTCGACGCCGTCGTAAATGCCGGGCACCGACAGGCAGCCTTCATCGTAGACTTGCTTGTCGTCGCTGGCCCACACGATTTCCGGGTTGATGTACGCGACCAGCGCGTTTTTCTCTTCGGTGATGTCGATCACCACGACTTGCTCGTGCACGTCCACTTGCGATGCAGCCAGGCCGACGCCGGGTGCGTCGTACATGGTTTCCGCCATGTCGGCGACCAGCTGTGCCAGGCGATCGTCAAACACCGTAACCGGTTTGGCAATCTTGTGCAGGCGTGGATCGGGGTAACGCAGAATATTCAGGATGGCCATGGTGATGAAATTTTAATTAATGCTGTCAGTGCACAGGGAGCACAAGCGGCACAGTCACGCCAGGAGGCGGACGCGGTTTCGCTTGCTAGTTCAGGGGTTTGTGGGCAGAATTTGATTCAATACAGGCAACGCTTGCTGCAGGCGCCAGCGCATTGATGTGCGCATCGATTGGATCGCTAATGAAAAATTTTATCACAGTCGGCACCTGCTTAGCGGCGGCCATGTTATTTAGCGCAACGGTGCCGGCGGTGGCTGCTCCTGCATCCTGCGCGTTCCGCACCGACGCTCCCGACCGCCACGAGGTGGTGCGCGGCGATACGCTGTGGGATATTGCCGGGAAATTTCTGCAACAGCCATGGTGCTGGCCCACGGTGTGGGACTTGAACCGCGACCAGATCGCCAATCCGCACTGGATTTATCCGGGCCAGGTGATCTGGTTCGACCGCGCTGCCGGCCGCCTGCGCCTGGGCAGCGGCGCCGGCGCCGGGGGCGCGCTGTCATTGGCGGCCGCCGAACGCCTGTCGCCGGCCGTGCGCAGCACGGCGCTTGGCGCGGCGGCGATCCCGTCGATACCGGCCGCCGCCATCGAGCCGTTCCTGACCCAGCCGTTGATTATCGAGAACGACGAACTCGCCACTGCGCCGCGCATCGTCGCCACCGGCGATGGCCATGTCTTCATCGGCAAGGGCGACAAGGCGTATGTGCGTGGCGAACTCGCTGGCGCCACGCTGTTCCAGGTGTATCGCCCGGGAGTGGCGCTCAAGGATCCGGCCACCGGCCAGGTGCTTGCCCACGAAGCGTATTACCTGGGCACGGTCAGCCTGCTTGCCCAGGCTGCGCCCGGCAGCGACGTGCATACCGTGCAAGTGACCGGCACCAGGGAAGAAATGGGCGCGGGCGACCGCCTGGTCGCGGTCGTGCCCGCGCCGTTGCAAAACTATGCGCCGCATGCGCCCACCTCGGCGATTGCGGCGCAGGTGGTTGCCGTGCATGGCGGCGTCAGTTATGCGGGGCGACACCAGATCATCAGTATTAATCGCGGAAAGCTTGACGGGCTCGATATCGGCGCGGTATTGCGTCTGTACCATGCGGGAAGAACTGTGCGCGATTCCACGGCCCCCACCGGCTGGTTCGGGCGCGCCCAGCAGGTCAAGCTGCCCGACGAACAGGTGGGCAGCCTGTTTATCTTCCGCGTGTTCGGCCATGTGTCGTACGGCTTGATCATGCAGGCGACAGCGCCGGTGGTCGTGGGCGACGCCGCCAACTCGCCGGAGTAACCGCTGCCGTGCATGCCACGGAATCTTCCTCCTCTCCCACGGCGGCCACGCTGGCGGCCTGGTTGCGCCTGCAGCAGACGCCCGGGGTGGGGCTGGTCACTGCGCACTTGTTGCTGGAGCAATTCGGCACGCCCGCGGCGATTTTCCAGGCCAGCCACGCGCAATTGGCACAAGTGATCAAACTCTCCCAGGCCAGCGCCCTGCTGGCGCCGCAGGCCAGCCAGTCCGATGCCCTGGCGGCGCAGCTCGATGCCGTGCAGGCATGGCGCGCGCAGCCGGGCAATCTGCTGCTCACGCTCGACCATCCCGGTTACCCGGAACTGCTGCGGCAGACCGCTGGCGCGCCGCTGATGCTGTACATAAAAGGCGACGCCAGCCTGTTGACGCGCACCGCGGTTGCCGTGGTCGGTTCGCGCAATGCCAGCGTGATGGGCATGCAAAATGCCGAACGGATGGCGCAAGCGCTGTCGGAAGCGGGTGTGACCATTGTTTCCGGGCTGGCGCTGGGCATCGATGCCGCCGCCCACGTGGGTGGACTGGCGGGCGCGGGTGGCACCGTTGCCGTGATCGGCACCGGCGCCGACCGCATTTATCCCGCCCGCAACGCCGCGCTGGCGCACCGCATTGCCGAACACGGCTGCATCGTCAGCGAATATCCGCTCGGCACGCCGCCCATGCGCGATAACTTTCCTAGGCGCAATCGCATCATCAGCGGCCTGGCGCGCGCGGTGCTGGTGGTGGAGGCGGCAGCCCGGTCCGGCTCGCTGATTACGGCGGCGCTGGCCGTGGCGCAAAACCGCGACGTGTATGCAATGCCCGGCTCGGTGCACTCGACGTTGTCGAAAGGCTGCCACCGGCTGATACGCGAAGGCGCCAAGCTGGTGGAAACGGCCCAGGATGTATTGTCGGAACTGAAAATGGGCATGGCTGCAGTGACAACAGGGTCGCATTTTGACGACAGTTTTGTCGATGTCGTGCTCGATGCCATGGGCGACGCCCCGATACTGGCCGAGACCCTGGCCGTGCATCTGCAACAATCCGCCGCAGACCTGCAAGGGCAGTTGCTCGCGCTGGAGCTGGCCGGCTTGCTGGAACGCTTGCCGGGCGGCTGGTTGCAACGCTTGCGCCCGTGAAACTAGTATCAGCGAGCAATGAGGCCGCTACTTGTGTGGAATCTGTTTTAACTGATAGAGTAGAGCCATGTTTGACATCCTAGTTTATCTCTACGAGACGTATTACCGTCCCGATGCCTGCCCGGAACCGGAAGCATTGGCCAAGAAGCTGTCGGCGGTCGGTTTTGACGACGTCGAGATCTCCGAGGCGCTGGTATGGCTTAACGATCTCACCGCCATGGCGGGTGTCGAGCACTCGCTCACGGCCGAATCCACCGGCATGCGCATTTACGTGGACGAAGAGCGCGACGTGCTGGGCACCGATGCAATCGGTTTCATCCAGTTCCTCGAGTCGGCCAAGGTGCTCACGCCTTTGCAGCGTGAAATCGTCATCGAACGCGCGTTGTCGCTGGAAGAAGCACCGGTCTCGCTGGGCCAGCTCAAGGTCATCGTGCTGATGTTGCTCTGGAGCCAAGGCAAAGAACCGGACGCCCTGATGTTCGACGACCTGTTCGGCTCCGACGAAGACCAGCCCCCCCGCCTGCTGCACTAAGTTCCAAGCCACCCGCAGCCGGCCGCCATTCTGCCACGGCAGGTAGCCTGTCCGCTGCTATCAATTCGACAACAATGTCACGGGGCTTCGTTGCCTTCAACGATGCAAAAGTGCAGACTGCCGCGCGATCCATGTATGATGCGCATGCTAAGCCACCCCCAGTGTTAAATAAGATTAAAACGAGATACCAAATATGAGCAAAACCCTCATCATCGCCGAGAAGCCCTCTGTCGCGAACGACATCGCGAAGACGCTTGGCGGCTTTACCAAGCACGATGAGTACTTCGAGTCCGACGAGTACGTGCTGTCCTCCGCCGTCGGCCACCTGCTGGAAATTGCTGTGCCGGAAGAGTACGACGTCAAGCGCGGCAAGTGGAGCTTTGCCCACCTGCCCATGATTCCGCCGTTCTTCGCGCTCAACCCGATCGCCAAGACCGAAGCGCGGCTCAAGGTGCTCAACAAGCTGATCAAGCGTAAGGACGTCACCGGCCTGATTAACGCATGCGATGCGGGCCGCGAAGGAGAACTGATCTTCCGCCTGATCGCCCAGAACGCCAAGGCCAAACAACCGGTCCGGCGCTTGTGGCTGCAATCGATGACGCCGGGCGCGATCCGCGACGGCTTCACCCAGCTGCGCAGCGACGAAGAAATGATGCCGCTGGCTGACGCCGCCCGTTGCCGCTCCGAAGCCGACTGGCTGATCGGCATCAACGGCACCCGCGCCATGACCGCGTTCAACTCGAAAGAGGGCGGTTTCTACCTGACCACGGTGGGCCGGGTACAAACGCCGACGCTGTCGATCGTGGTCGAGCGTGAAGAAAAGATCAAGAAATTCGTGCCGCGCGACTACTGGGAAGTGCGCGCCGAGTTCGTGTGCGCCGCCGGTGTGTACGAAGGCCGCTGGCTCGACACCAAGTTCAAGAAGGACGAACTTGACCCCGAGAAGCGCGCCGAGCGCCTGTGGAGCAAGGCTGCTGCCGATTCGATCGCACTGGCTTGCCGTGGCAAGCAGGGCGTGGTCACCGAAGAATCGAAGCCCACCACGTCGATGGCGCCCGCGCTGTTCGACCTGACCAGCCTGCAACGCGAAGCGAACTCGCGCTTCGGCTTCTCGGCCAAGAACACGCTGGGCCTGGCCCAGGCGCTGTACGAAAAGCACAAGGTGCTGACCTACCCGCGTACCGATTCGCGCCACCTGCCGGAAGACTATATGGACACGGTGAAGCAGGCGCTGGAAGTGGTCAAGGAGAATTCGAACTACCACCAGTTTGCCAAGCAGATCCTGGACAAGGGCTGGGTCAAGCCGAACAAGCGCATCTTTGATAACACCAAGATCTCGGATCACTTCGCGATCATCCCGACCACGATTGCACCGAAAAACCTGTCCGAGCCGGAACAGAAGCTGTACGACCTGGTCACGCGCCGTTTCATGGCCGTGTTCTTCCCGGCCGCCGAGTTCCAGGTCACCACCCGCTACACCGAAGTGTCGGGCCATCAGTTCAAAACTGAAGGCAAGGTCATGACCAACCCGGGCTGGCTGGCCATCTACGGCAAGGAAAATTCGGACGACGAGAAGGGCGACAAGAGCAACGGCAACAAGAACATCGTGCCAGTGGTCAAAGGCGAGAAAGTATTGACCGACAAGGTCGATGCCAACGGCCTGGTCACCAAGCCGCCAGCGCGCTACACCGAGGCAACCTTGCTGTCCGCCATGGAAGGCGCAGGCAAGCTGGTGGAAGACGACGAACTGCGCGATGCAATGGCCGGCAAGGGCCTGGGCACGCCAGCCACGCGCGCCGCCACCATCGAAGGTTTGATCAGCGAGAAATACCTGCTGCGCGAAGGCCGCGAACTGATGCCGACCGCGAAAGCGTTCCAGCTGATGACTTTGCTGCGCGGCCTGGGCGTGAACGAGCTGACCGCTCCCGAGCTGACCGGCGAGTGGGAATACAAGCTGTCGCAAATGGAAAAGGGCAAGATTTCGCGCGATGAATTCATGCGTGAAATCGCCCAGATGACGCAAATCATCGTCAAGCGCGCCAAGGAATACGACAACGACACGATTCCCGGCGAGTACGCGACCCTGGTCACGCCTTGCCCGAACTGCAACCACGTGGTCAAGGAAAACTACCGCCGCTTCGCTTGCACCAAGTGCGAGTTCTCGATGAGCAAAACGCCGGGCAGCCGCCAGTTCGAGATTCCGGAAGTGGAACAATTGCTGCGCGACCGTACCATCGGCCCGCTGCAAGGTTTCCGCTCGAAGATGGGCCGGCCGTTTGCCGCCATCCTGCGCATTGTCCGCGATGAAGACATCAAGAACTTCAAGCTCGAGTTCGATTTTGGCCAGAACGACGATTCGGAAGATGCGGAACCGGTCGATTTCACCGGCCAGACCGTGCTCGGACCTTGCCCCAAGTGCAATGGCGGCGTGTACGAAATGGGCCTGGCGTATGTGTGCGAGCAAACCGTAGCGAAACCGAAAGGTTGCGACTTCCGCAGCGGCCGCATCATCCTGCAACAGGAAATCCTGCCCGAGCAAATGGCCAAGCTGCTCAACGACGGCAAGACCGATTTGCTGCCGGGCTTTGTATCGCAGCGCACGCGCCGACCATTCAAGGCGTTCCTGGTCAAAGGCAAGGACGGCAAGATCAGCTTCGAGTTTGAAGAACGTAAAGCGAAGGCACCGGCCAAGGGTAAAGCGGCGGCCGCCAAGGCTGACGATGGCGCCGAAGGCGCGGCAGAAGTTGCCGCACCAGCCAAGAAAGTAGCGGCCAAGAAGGCGCCGGCCAAGAAGGCTACCGCCACCAAGGCGGCTGCCGTGAAAAAACCGGCCGCCAAAAAAGCCACAGTCAAGAAAGCCGCTGCCGCAGCGGAGTAAGCTGACTGACTAAAAAAGGGACGCTCAGTTACACTGCAGCGTCCCTTTTTTCTTGCGCGTTGGCAATTGAACGTCTATATTGAATACATCATGACCTCGCTCAACGCCATTTCCACCAATACGACGCCGTCGTACACGCCCGTCGCCAGCCAGCGCAACGCTGCCGTGCTGTCGACGCAGGCGGTGGATTTGTCGGGGCAATCGGCAGTGGTGGCCACGTTGGGTGGTGCGACGAGTGGTACCGGCGTGTATTCCGCCGCCGGCCTGCTCAATTCGCTGGCACAGGCTGGGGTGAGCGAGGAAACCATCAGCGTACCGGGAGCTGGCAGCAACACCGATACGTCGCAGTCGGCGCAGCAGGCGCTCGACCAGGGTATTTTGGCTAGCTTTACGGGCAGCGCCAGCAGTTCGGGGATTTATACCGTAGGTGGCAGCAGCAGCGGCGGCCTGTCCGACCAGGTGTCCAGCAACTGGGCGGAAATTCTGAAAACCAATTCTTCCTACGCCAGCACCGTGATCGGCAGCTCGTTCGCCTCGGGCATCATCGGCACGCTCAACGTTACCGCATAGTAGTAACTTCCAAGTAGCAATCATCTGATAACTGGCCGTCACAATAGTTGCCATGGTACACTATCGTACTTATTGGCAACTAAGTTCATCGAGTTGCATGCCGTTTCCCTTCGCCGTACCCCTTACTTTTCCAAATTGACATGAAAAATCTGACGATCGGCACGCGCCTGGCGGGCGGCTTTGGCCTGGTGCTGGCCTTGATGACCGTGGTGACCTTGTTCGGCCTGTCCCACATGCACGGCGTGGCCGAAGCCACGCGCGACATGATGCAGCAGCCGCTGGCCAAGGAACGCATGATCAGCGACTGGTACCGGCTGATCCACACCAGCGTGCGCCGCACGTCGGCGATTGCCAAGAGCAGCGACCCGTCGCTGGGACCGTTCTTTGCCGAGGACACCAAGGCGTCGGTGGCGGAAATCGATGCGCTGCAAAAGAACATCGTGCCGCTGCTGGAATCGGCCGAGGAGAAAAAGCTGTTCGAGGACATGCAGGCCACCCGCAAGACCTACCTGGCGGCGCGCGACGAGATCGTGGCGCTGAAAAAAGACGGCCAGATCGAGCAGGCGGAGGGAGTGCTGACCGGGCGTTTCGTGCCGGTCGCCAAAGCTTATCAGGATTCGCTGTCCGGCCTGCTGGCGATGCAGCGCCACACCATTGACGCCAATGCCGAGGCCATCGAGGCCAGCTACCAGGGCAGCCGCCGCTTCATGATAGCGTTCGGCCTCGGTGTGCTGGCGCTGGGCGCCTTGTGCGCCTGGCGCTTGACGCGCGGCATCACGGTGCCGCTGCGCCGCGCCGTCGATATTGCCGTGGCCGTGGCCAACAAGGATCTCACCAGCCGCATCGAGGTGGACAGCCGTGACGAAACCGGCCGCCTGCTGGGCGCACTGCGCACCATGAACGATGGCCTGGTGGCCATCGTCAACGACGTGCGCAACGGCACCGAGAGCATTTCGACCGCATCGAGCCAGATCGCGGCCGGCAACCTCGACCTGTCGGCGCGTACTGAAGAGCAGGCGTCGAGCCTGGAAGAGACGGCCGCGTCGATGGAAGAGTTGACGTCCACCGTGCGCCAGAATGCCGACAACGCGCGCCAGGCCAACCAGCTGGCGGTGCAGGCTTCGGACGTGGCGCGCCGTGGCGGCGCGGTGGTGTCGAACGTGGTGGAGACGATGGATGCCATCAATGGTTCGGCGCGCAAGATTGCCGACATCATTTCGGTAATCGACGGCATCGCGTTCCAGACCAACATCCTGGCGCTGAATGCGGCCGTGGAAGCGGCACGCGCGGGCGAGCAGGGCCGTGGCTTTGCCGTGGTCGCGTCCGAGGTGCGCACGCTGGCGCAGCGCAGCGCCACGGCCGCCCACGAAATCAAGGCGCTGATCGACGACTCGCTGGCCAAGGTCGATACCGGCAGCGCGCTGGTCACGCAGGCGGGCATGACGATGAGCGACGTGGTGGACAGCATCCAGCGCGTCACCGACATCATGGGCGAAATCAGCTCGGCCACGTTGGAACAGACCGCCGGCATCGAGCAGGTGAACCAGGCGGTAAGCCAGATGGACCAGGTCACGCAACAAAACGCCGCCCTGGTAGAAGAAGCCGCCGCTGCCGCCACCGCACTGCACGACCAGGCCGCCGCCCTGACCACCATCGTCCGCGTCTTCAAACTTTAACCCTGAATTGGGACCGCTACTGCACTTCGACGTTGACCATGTTGTCGTCGGGTTTGCGGTCGATCAGTTTGTGGTCGGGGTCGATGCCGGCCTTGACCGGGCGGCCGCTGACGATCACCGTGTAGCGGTTGTCCTTGCTGTCGATCAGCTTGCGCTCGCGCAGCAGCCGGGTGCCATTGTCGCCATCGACGCCGATGTCGATGTAGTCGCGCAGCGGCACGTCGCGCTCTGCGCCCTGGTCGCTGGCGCGCACCTTGGCGGCGCTTACCACCAGGTTCACTTCGTAACGGCCATCGGCCAGCTTGCGCGCGGTGCTCGACACCGCCTGGTTCTGGTACAGCACGATGTGGTTGAACAAGTCGTCGATCAGGTAGGCCTGGTCGGGCGCGACGATCTGGCGCAGCGCGTCCACCAGCACCGTCACCGATGGGTAGGGCGCGGCACCGCGCGCATACTGCGCCAGCAATTGCTTCAGTGCCCCGTTCACCTTGGCTTCGCCCACGATATCCTGCAACTGGTACATCGCCAGGCTGCCCTTGCGGTACTGGATGTAATCCTGGTTTTCATTGTCGGCCAGCGGCAATTCCTTCTTGCGTTCGAGCGCGCGGCCAAATAAATACTGGTGCAGGTCGTGGGACAGGAAGCGCCGCATCTTCGCTTCGCCATAGGTTTTCTTCATGACCATCAAGGCCGAATATTCGGCCAGCGTTTCGGAGAGCACGCTGGCGCCACGGGTATTGCCCGCCACCAGCTGGTGGCCCCACCACTGGTGCGCCACTTCGTGTGCCGTCACGTAAAACGGGTAGTCGATGTCTTTCGGATTGCTGTCGTCCACCTTGGCAATAAAGCCCAGCGCCTCCGAGTACGCGATGGTGTTCGGATACGCCTGGGCATACGCGGCGTAGCGCGGGAATTCGACGATGCGCACCAGCTTGTGCTGGTACGGGCCGAAGTTGCGGGTGTAATAGTCGAGCGACTGCTTGATGCCCTGGTTCATGCGGTCGAGGTTGTACTCGTGGCCAGGATGGTAGTAAATCTCGATGCCCACGTCTTGCCACCAGTCGCGCTTGACGTGGTAGCGCGCCGACTGGATCGCGTAAAAATTCAGGATCGGCTGGTCGGCCCGGTAGTGATAGTAGTGGCGGCCCCTGGCGCTCCATTCCTTGACCAGCGTACCCGGCGCCACGGCGGTCTGGGTGTCGCTGGTGCTGACCACGGCGTCGAAACCGATGGTGTCGGCATCGTTGCTGGCGATGTTGTTGGCCAGGCCGCCGGCGTCGTCGCGCGGCAGCATCCGTTCGCGCGCGGCCAGCCCGTGCTTCTTGCGGTCGCGGGCATCAAGCAGCTCGTTGGCCGGCTGGTAGCCGATGTGCGGCAGCACGCTGTTGTTGAAGAAGGTGCCGTTGCCCACCACCGGCGTGTCCTGGCCCATGCCGAGGATGCCGCGCGGCGTGTAGCCCACGTCGAACTCGAGCGCAATGCGCGCCCCGGGCACCAACGGTGTGGACAGCTTGTAGGTGTAAAAGCCGAGGTCGGCATCGTGCAGGCCGGTACGCACCGGCACGCTGAAGCGCGCGCGCCAGCTGGTGGCCGTGGCATCCTGGTGGACGATGATGTCGGTCACCGGCCGCGCGGTCTTGTTTTGCAGGATGTAGCGGCCTTGCACGGTCAGGCTGCGCGTTTCCGGCGTGATGGTCACGCCCAGCCGGACGTCGGTGATGCGCGGCTGCGGCAGCGCCGCGTATTGCCGATACTTGCGCTCGTAGTTGGCGCGGTCGGCGTCTTTCTGCCAGGTGGACTGGTAGCGGTTGACGATGTGGGTGTTGTAAAACACCACGGCGCCGGCGCCGGCAAACACCAGCACGCCCGCCGCCAGCGACCCCAGCACTGGCCAGCTCAGGCGACGACGCGCCAGTTGCAGGCGCTGGCGCCAGCCGTCGTTGGTGCCGCGCGCCCATAGCAGCACGGCCAGCACCGTCAGGACGATGGCCGCGCCGGTCCAGTACGCTTCGAGCCAGCGCTCGCGCGGCAGGAAGTGGCCATAGCCATTCATGGCAGAATAAACGATGTGCGGCAGCTCGCCATAGGCCAGCATCGGATCGGCCAGCCCCAGCGAGGTCAGGGTGAGCGTGATCACGTAGTAAGCGATCATGGCGAAGTAGGCCAGGTAGCGGTGGTTGATGACCACCTGCAGCGTGATCGCCAGCACGGCCGTGAACGCATAGCCGGGCAGCAGCACCAGGAACAGCTGGTACAGGTACAGGCCGGGCTCCAGCACAAAATACCCCTTGCCGATCTGGATCGCCATGCCGCTGAGCATCACCACCAGCATCAGCAGCGCCTGCAGGCCGATCAGGGCAAACAGTTTGGCCAGCAGCGGCAGCCAGCTGGGCACCGGCAGCGCATCGAGCATTTGCCCCATGTGCGCTTCGCGCTCACGCCAGATCAGCTCGCCCGCGTAGAACGTGGTGATCACCATCATGAACAGGGCAAAGGTTTCGGCCACCGATTCCAGCACCAGGTACGTGGCCGGGTAGGTGCCGGTGCCGCTGACGGGCGCCATTTCCAGCGCGCTGGCCAGCATCATCAGCACTCCGGCCAGCACGATCACCAGGAAATAGATGTTCTTGACGGTCTCGCGCAAATTCAGCCAGCTCATCCGTACAAGCAGCAGGCCCAGGCTGCGCGCGGCGAAGTCGGGCGTCTCCGACGTGTTGGTGGCGGCGGCGCTCAAGGTGCGCGGCGCGTCGGCGCCGCCCTGGCCGGCGTTGGCGCGGCCCGCTTCGCGGTGGCGGCCGCTGTCGCTGGTGGCAATGAAGTGGAAGCGCCAGTAGCCGAGCAGCAGGCCGGCCAGCGCAAACGACGACCACAGCACGCGGTTGAGCAGGTACACGCCTTCGGGCAGGAACAGGCGCGTGTTGCGTTCGACAATGGGCCAGTATTCTGTGACGCGGATCACCGCCGTGGTGCCGAACGGGTCGATCAGCGCGGCCAGGGTTTTGAAGTCGAGGTCGCGCGCCAGGCTCGGGGCGACAATGTAGCCGATCAGCATGACCACGCTGCTGATGTACACCGGCAGCATGCGCCGCGTGAGGGCGGCGAGAATGAAGAACACGGCGCCAAAAATGAAGATATTGGGCAGGATGACAACCAGGTACGGGATCAGGTAGCCGGCTGCGCCCGGTTGCGCCAGGCGCTCCGCATCGATGCCCGGCAACAGGCTGCCCAGCCAGGCGCCGAGGATGATGCTGGTGAAAATCACCGCCAGCGTCAGGTACGCACCGATGAAGCGGCCGAACATGTATTCATGCTTCTTGATGGGCGCGCTGAAGAAGAAGTGCTGCATGTCGTGCTCGAAATCCTGCTGCACCGAGCGCCCCATCATGGCCGCGATCACCACCACGCCCAGCGAGCCGAGCGCGCTGACGGTAAACATCAGCGAGCGCGGCGAGTTGATGGTGAGCGCACCGAACGCCACGCTGGCGCCCTTGAAATAGCCGCCGGCAGCGGCCATCCACAGCAGCGTCAGCGCCAGGAAGCCGGCGAAATACACCCAGGTGGACAACAGCTTGAGGCGCTGGCGCGCTTCGAACAGGGCGATGGCAAGCATGATGCGGCCTTCAGTCGCAGTTCGCGGCGGCGCGGTGGCGGCCGGCGATGGTGGCGAAGTACACGTCTTCGAGGTCGCCCAGCGCTTCTTCGAAGCCGTCGCCGGGATCGGTCTCGCTGTACACGTGGATCAGCGTGCGGCCCGACAGCAGCCGCGACGAAATCACCGGGTGGCGGATCTGGAACGAGGGCAGGTCGCGCTTGTCGATGAAGCGGGCCCAGATCTTGTCGCTGACGTCGTGGATCAGTTCCTGGGTGGGGCCGCACAGCAGCAGGTGGCCCTGGTTGATGATGGCCATGTTGGCGCACAGGTCGGCCACGTCGCTGACGATGTGGGTGGACAGAATCACGGTCTTGTCGTCGCCGATGTCCGACAGCAAATTATGGAAGCGCACCCGCTCCTGCGGGTCGAGGCCGGCCGTGGGTTCGTCGACGATGATCAGTTTCGGATCGCCCAGGAGCGCCTGGGCAATGCCGAAGCGCTGGCGCATGCCGCCCGAAAAACCGCCCAGGCGCTGGTGCCGCACTTCGAACAAGTTGGTTTGCTGCAGCAGGCCATCGACCACTTCGCGCCGGCGGTTGCGGTTCGACAAGCCCTTGAGCATGGCAAAATGGTCGAGCAGCTCGTACGCCGTCACTTTCGGGTACAGGCCGAAATCCTGCGGCAGGTAGCCGAGCAGGCGCCGTACATCGTCTTTTTCGTCCAGCACATCGATATCGTCGAGAAACACTGAGCCGGCATCGCATTCCTGCAAGGTGGCCAGGGTGCGCATCAGCGTCGACTTGCCGGCGCCGTTCGGGCCGAGCAAGCCGAACATCCCGGCCGGGATGGTAAGCGAAATATTGTCCAACGCCACGACGCCATTGCCGTAGGTTTTGGACAAGTTGCTGATGCGTAATTCCATATCGATTCCTCGTTTCTCCCAGCGCAAGGACCATGTTTCTACAGGGCCATACACTTTTCACATGATGGCATTGTATTGAATTTGTTCCACAGTTGGGGGGCGGTTGCGACGGGCGGACGAAACCGTTCGCCAAAGTGCGAAAATGCGCGACCAGAACGCCGGACCCGAAACCTTCAGCGCGAGGCGCAGCAACGACGCCATGAAGTTTTTTTCAGCTACGAAACAGTACGGCTTCACGGTTGAACCACCAGCGGCAACAGGCGAGCAGCAGTCCGGCCGTCACGGTGGACGACAGCATGATGGCAAACAGCATGCGGTATTCCATGGTGCCCTTGACCAGTTCCTTCATTGCCAGCGCCACATTGGTCAGCGGCACCATGGCCCAGCCCCAGGTCAGTTCCACGCCCGGCAGCAGCGCCACCATGGTGGGCAGGATGACCACAATGATCAGCGGCGAAATCATGCCGGTCGCTTCCTTGTAACTTTTGGCATAGATCGAGATCGCCAGCAGGATGGCGGCAAAAATCGCCGCAGTGGGGACCAGCATCAGCGCCAGCAGCGCCAGGTCCAGCGCGTTGATGGCACGCACCATCTGCGCCACGTCGCCGGTAAACAAATGGCCGCCAAAGGCCAGTACCGCGCCCATGCTGGCGATCATCAACAGCGAGGCGGTGAGCCCCACCGTAAACAGCATCAGGAACTTGGCCACCACGATGCCGGTGCGCGAGACGGGCGCCAGCAGCAAGGTTTCCAGCGTGCCCCGTTCCTTTTCACCGGCGCCGGTGTCGATAGCCGGGTACATGGCCGCCAGCACGCACACCATCAGCAGCACATACGGCACCATGCCGCCCACCACCGCGCCCATCTGCTGGCGCCGGTTGGCGGTGGAACGGTCTTGCAGCGCGATCGGGTCGACCACGAAGCGCAGTTGCAGCGCGCTCAGGCCCAGCTGGGGCAGCGCTTGCTGGCGCAGCGCCGTGTTTTCGGCGGTCAGCACCGTCATCACCCGCTTGCGCGTGACGTCGATGGTGGCGGCGCTGTTGTAATGCAGTTCGACCTGTGCCTGTTCGTGGCGGGCCAGTGCGGCGCGCGCTGCGGCCGGGATCACCAGCGCAAACTTGATCCGTTCGTCGGCAATTGCGGCCTGGATCTCGGCGGGACTGGCCAGCGGCACCAGGCGGAAACTGCGGTCGCCGGCGAACCGCTGCGCCAGTTGCGGCGCATGGTCCTGGCCAAAAATCGCGTAGGCCATTTCGGCATTGCGCGCCTGCTTGAACATGGACGACGACAGCACGCCAAAGCCGGCAAAGATCAGCGGCATGGCAAACACGGGGATGACGATGGTGAAAATAAACGTCTTGCGGTCGCGGATCAGTTCCAGCAGCTCTTTCAGGTAAATGGTCCACATGCTTACACTCCGCGATGGATGATGCCGACAAACGCGTCGTACAGGTCGTTGCTGCCACCTTGCCGGCGCAGCTCGTCAACGGTGCCGTTGAAGGCCGATATGCCATGGTTGACGATACACACGCGGTCGCACACCTTTTCCACCTCGTGCAGGTGGTGGGTGGAAAAGATCAGCGGCACGCGCAGGGTCTTGTAGCTGGCGATAAAGTCCAGCAATATCTTGGCCGACATCACATCGAGCCCGGTGGTGGGCTCGTCGAGGATGACGATGTGGGGACCGTGCACCACGGTGCGGGCGATCGCGCATTTCTGTTTCATGCCGGTCGACAGCTGATCGACGCGCTTGCTGCCATAGCCCTCCATGTCCAGCAGCGCGAACAGCTCGTCGCAGCGGTGTTGCAGCGCGTCCCGCGGCATGCCGTGCAGGCGGCCGAAATATTCGACATTTTCGCGCGCGGTCAGCCGCCCGTACAGGCCGGTGCTGCCGGACAGGAAACCGATGTGCCGGCGCGCCATCAGCGGATCGCGCAGCAAGTCCACGCCGTTGGCGTGGATGCTGCCCGCGTCGGGCTTCAGGGCGGTGGACAGCAGCCGCAAGGTGGTGGTCTTGCCGGCGCCATTGGGACCGAGCAAGCCCAGCACTTCTCCGGGAGCGCAGGTAAAACTGACGTCGCGCACCGCCTGGAACCAGCCATCCTGGTCACGCGGATCGCGCGCCTGGGCGGCGGTGGCGCCGCGCTTGGGCAAACGAAAGCGCTTGGCCAGGCCTGTTACCTCGATCATCGAGTTGTCCTTTTTTTAAAATATCTCAAGAGTAACATGGCAAAAAACGTGCGCACAAGCCACAACTTGGCTACTGATTCACGCTCTCTCTTGTTATAGTGAAATACATGGAGAGGTGCTCATGGTGACGTTATGTTGACCCCACAAACAAAAGACAAAATACTGGCGGTAATGCAGGCGGGCACGGACCGCAGTGAAGCGACGGGTTTTTTTCGCACCGCGCTCGGCCTGTACTATCTGTCGGGCTTGATGACCAAGGACACCCTCGACTTCAAGCAGCTCGACGGCGAATTCAACCGCTTTATTTATCATGCGATCGGCAAGGGCCACAGCATCACCAGCGTCCTGCAATACATGAGCGGGGAAAAAGTGGTGAAAGTGGTTGAATCGAAGCGTTTTCTCAAGGCGTTCGGCGAGCTGTGCAGCGAAGTACCACTCGACAGCATCCCGTTCCTGCTGGGGTTGAACCTGGGCGTGGCCAAGGACATCTCCAAGATCGACGTGCGCGGGCCGGTGGCAGACTACATCGAACGCCAGCGCCAGCTGCGCGAGGAAGCGGAATTATAGGGGCCGTCCTATAATGGTGCTTTCAACAAGCGAGTTGACCATGGCCGCCCATTTCCACACCCCCTTCGACCGTTTTATTTCCGGCGCCGACAAGGCGCTGCGCGTGATTGCCGGCGTTGCCTCGGCGTCGCGGCCCACGCCGGGCCAGTATGCGCCGGATGCCGAGATGGACGAACAGGAGCGCCGCCATGCTGCGGGCCTGATGCGCGTCAATCACGTGGGGGAGGTGTGCGCCCAGGCGCTGTACAACTCGCAGGCGCGGTTTGCCCGCAGCGAAGCCATCCGCAAGCAATTCGAGCATTCGAGCCGCGAAGAAGAAGACCACCTGGCCTGGACCGCGCAGCGGCTGGGCGAACTCGGCTCGCACACCAGCGTGTTGAATCCCCTGTTCTATGCGGGCTCGTATGCGCTGGGCACGGTGGCGGCCTTGCTCGGTGATCCGAAAAGCCTGGGTTTTGTGGTGGAAACCGAGCGCCAGGTGGAAGCCCACCTGCAAAGCCACCTGGACAAGCTGCCGCCGCAGGACGTGAAATCGCGCGCCATTGTCGACCAGATGCGCCTCGATGAAATCGAGCACGGCGCCGCCGCCCAGAAGCTGGGCGCGGCCGAGATGCCCACGCCCGTCAAAGCCGTGATGTCGGTCATGGGTAAAGTCATGACCAACACCGCTTATTACGTTTGAAGGCAAAGGCCGCTTAAACTTCGACGATCTCGAAGGAGTGGGTTATCTCTGCCGTTTTGCCGATCATGATCGACGCCGAGCAGTACTTGTCATGCGACAGTGAAATCGCCCGTTCCACCGCTTCCGGCTTCAGCCCCTTGCCGGTCACCACGAAGTGGAAATTGATCTTGGTAAATACCTTGGGATCGGTGTCGGCGCGGTCGGCCTGCAGCGTGCATTCGCAGCCACGGATGTCGGCGCGGCCTTTTTTCAGGATCAGCACCACGTCATAGGCGGTGCAGCCGCCGGTGCCGAGCAACACCATTTCCATCGGCCGTGGCGCCAGGTTGTGGCCGCCGCCTTCGGGCGCGCCGTCCATATTGACCAGGTGGCCCGAGCCGGTCTGGGCCAGGAAACTCATGCCCGACGGGCCATTCCAGCTGACTTTGCATTCCATTGCGTTCTCCAAGTGTGGTGTGGCGATATTGTAATGGGCCGCGCACAGCCTGTGTTTTCAAGGCTTTCAGGCCACATCGGGCTTGACCGGCGCACCGGTTGGCGCTTATACTTGTCGGCTTTCCGTTCGCTCAGGAAAGTAAATAAGAAGGCCGAGTCCGCTGAAACCATGGCGGAACCACCATTTGAGCGTGTTTTAATATTTAGGAAGTCAACATGAAAACTTTTTCCGCTAAGGGCCATGAAGTCCAGCGTGATTGGTTCGTGATTGACGCGACGGACAAAGTCCTCGGACGTGTTGCCAGCGAAGTGGCACTCCGACTGCGCGGCAAACACAAGCCAGAATTTACTCCTCACGTCGATACCGGCGATTACATCGTCATCATCAACGCAGGCAAACTGCGCGTGACCGGCACCAAAGCAACCGAAAAGACGTACTACCGTCACTCGGGCTACCCAGGTGGCATCTACGAGACCAACTTCCTGAAAATGCAACAGCGTTTCCCAGGCCGTGCTCTGGAAAAAGCCGTCAAAGGCATGCTGCCAAAAGGCCCACTGGGCTACGCCATGATCAAGAAGCTGAAAGTGTACGCCGAAGGTTCGCACCCGCACGCTGCCCAGCAACCTAAAGCACTCGAAATCTAAGGAACTGACATGATCGGTAACTACAATTACGGCACCGGCCGTCGCAAGAGTGCAGTAGCTCGTGTGTTCATCAAAGTTGGCACTGGCCAAATCATCGTTAACGGCAAGCCAGCTGCTGAGTACTTCTCGCGCGAAACCGGCCTGATGGTTATTCGTCAACCACTGGAACTGACCGGCAACGTCGAGCGTTTTGACATCAAAGTCAACGTGCACGGCGGCGGCGAGTCGGGCCAGGCAGGTGCTGTGCGTCACGGCATCACCCGCGCCCTGATCGACTACGATGCAGCGCTGAAACCGGATCTGGCGAAAGCCGGCTTCGTGACCCGCGATGCACGTGAAGTTGAGCGTAAAAAAGTTGGTCTGCGCAAAGCACGTCGCGCAAAACAATTCTCGAAGCGTTAATTTTTTTCGCTTCCGGCATGCGGGCTTGCCTGCATGCTGTACAAAAAGCCGCCGGCCTCGTGTCGGGCGGCTTTTTTGCTATCTGGCACGCGTAATACGTGTGTCGCACTTGCCTGATAAAATGGCACCCATTTCCCACGCATCACTACTCAAGGATTAGAACATGATCAAAGTTGGCATCGTCGGCGGCACCGGATACACCGGAGTGGAATTGCTGCGACTGTTGGCAGTCCACCCTGACGTGCAGTTGACGGCTATTACGTCGCGCAAGGAAGATGGCTTGCCGGTTGCCGATATGTTCCCTTCGCTGCGCGGCAGCGTGGACATCGCGTTTTCGTCGCCTGACAAGGCCGACCTGACCCAGTGCGACGTGGTGTTCTTTGCCACGCCGCACGGCGTGGCCATGGCCCAGGCGCCAGCGCTGCTGGCAGCCGGCGTCAAGGTGATCGACCTGGCGGCCGACTTCCGCATCAAGGACAAGGCCGTCTTTGAAAAATGGTACAAGATCGAGCACACCTGCCCGGAACTGCTGGAAGAAGCAGCCTACGGCCTGGCCGAACTGAACCGTGACGCCATCAAGGCCGCGCGCCTGGTTGCCAACCCGGGCTGCTACCCAACCACCATGCAGCTCGGCTACTACCCGCTGCTGAAGGCCGGCTTGATCGACGCTGGCGGCCTGATCGCTGACTGCAAGTCGGGCGTGTCCGGCGCCGGCCGCAAAGCCGAAATCGGCACCCTGTTCTCGGAGTCGAGCGACAACTTCAAGGCTTATGGCGTGGCCGGCCACCGCCACACGCCGGAAACTTCGGCCCAGCTGCAACAGTTCACCGAAGACAAAGTAGGCCTGGTGTTCACGCCGCACCTGGTGCCGATGATCCGCGGCATGCATTCCACGCTGTATTCGCGCCTGACCAAGGACGTGACCAACGAGGAACTGCAAGCGCTGTTCGAAGAGCAGTACAAGGACAGCCCGTTTGTTGACGTCATGCCGTTCGGCTCGCATCCGGAAACCCGCTCCACGCGCGGCTCCAACATGCTGCGCCTGGCGCTGCACCGTCCCGACAATGGCAATACCGTGATCGTGCTGGTAGTGCAGGACAACCTGGTCAAGGGCGCTTCGGGCCAGGCCGTGCAGTGCATGAACCTGATGTTTGGCTTGGAAGAAACCACGGGGTTGAAGCAAATCGCACTGCTGCCGTAATTTTTTCCTTGATTTGTCTCGTTCCGGCTCCAAATCTGATGGGGTCGGAGCAGGAAAACCAGTACGGGTCTATAATGACCGATAAATGTTTACTCGTAGGAGTCCCAAATGAATGCTGTTGCTGAAGCGCAAGACGTGATGTCGGCCCCTATCGTATTTACCGATAGCGCTGCCGAGAAGGTCGCCCAACTGATCGAAGAAGAAGGCAATCCCGACCTGAAACTGCGCGTTTTCGTGCAGGGTGGCGGCTGCTCCGGTTTCCAGTACGGTTTCACGTTTGATGAAATCGTCAACGAAGACGACACCACCATGGTCAAAAACGGCGTGCAGCTGTTGATCGATTCCATGAGCTACCAGTACCTGGTCGGCGCGGAAATCGATTACAAGGACGATCTGGAAGGCGCGCAATTCGTCATCAAGAATCCGTCGGCCACGTCGACCTGCGGTTGCGGTTCGTCGTTCTCGGTATAAGATACGCAGCGCCTGCGGGCGCGTGGTAAAAAGGCGGTGCAACCTTGGTTGTGCCGCCTTTTTTTTAACCCTCAACACCACCGCCAACGCAGCACGTAGCCCGCGGCCCGGGGACTCGGCGCCCCCGTCGTACCCCGTACGGGGTCCGACCCCATTGCTTTGGGGTTAGCCTGTACGGGGTCCGACCCCATCGCTTTGGGGGTGATTAGCGCGGGTACAGCGCGCCCAGCACCCGTTCGCCCGCTGCGCCAGTCACCGCAGGTAAATTGCCGGCCAGCCGCTCGCTGAAACGGTAGCCGAGCCAGGCAAACGCCAGCGCTTCCACCCGGTTCGGCGCCACGCCCAGCGCCTGGGTGGATGCCACCACCACCTGCGTGCCCAGCGCCGCGCCCAGTTCGCTCATCAGCACGCTGTTGTAGGCGCCGCCACCGCACACGTACACCGCGTCGGCGCCGCCGCCGTAGGCCTGGATCGCCTGCGCCAGCGTCAGCGCGGTAAAGCGCGTGAGGGTGAATTGGACATCGGCCGGTGCGGCCTCGCGGTATACGGCCAGCCGTGCATCGAGCCAGTCGAGGTGGAACAGGTCGCGTCCCGTGCTTTTCGGTGCGGGCAGGGCCAGGTAGGACTCACTCAGCAATTCCTGCAGCAGGTCCGGCAACAGCTGGCCGCTGGCGGCCCAGGCGCCGTCGGCGTCGTATTCCTTGTCCTGGTGGCGGGCGATCCACGCATCCATCAGCACATTGCCCGGCCCGGTATCGAAACCGGTGACGCGGCCATCGCCCCCCAGCACGCTGATATTGGCGATGCCGCCGATATTGGCGACCACGCGCGCGGTGCCAGCCTTGCCGAACAGTGCCTGGTGGAACGCTGGCACCAGCGGCGCGCCCTGGCCGCCGGCCGCCACGTCGCGGCTGCGGAAGTCGGCAATCACGTCGATGCCGCACAGTTCGGCCAGCAGGGCGGGGTTATTGGTCTGGCGCGTAAAACCCAGTTCTGGCCGGTGGCGGATGGTCTGGCCGTGCACGGCCACGGCGGCAACATCGGCTGGTGCCAGGCCGGCGTCGGTCAGCAAGGCGGCGACGCAGTCGGCATAGTGACGCGCCAGCTGGTTGGCGGCGGCCGCTTCGCGTTCGAGCTCGTTATCACCGGGAGCTTGCAGCGCCAGCAGGTCGGCGCGCAGCGCCGGCGGGAACGCAATATAGGCCGTGCCACGCGTGGTGATGGCTTGGCCGTCGAAGTCCGCCAGCGCGCCGTCCACACCGTCGAGGCTGGTGCCCGACATCAAACCGATATACAGAGTCATTCCGCATCCCTTTGTTGGAAATGCGTATTTTGCCTGAGCTTGCGTTAGCTGTCGCACGGAAGCGGCCGCGATAGCGGCGCATGATGATAAAAAACAGGCCGATGCGGCGGCCTGTTTTTAAAAGAGAAGGTTTACAGCGGAGAGTGTTACTTGGCAGCCACGCGGGTGTTGCCACCGTTGAAGCCCGATTGGCCCGATTGCAGCAGGGCGATGCGGTGCGTCATGTCCGAGGCATACACCTTGAAGCGCGACAGTTCTGCCGCGGTCAAGGGAGCTTGTGCCTGTACATTCATCTTGCTCGGGTCGCGTGCTTCGCCGCCTACGCGGAATTCATAGTGCAGGTGAGCGCCGGTGGACCAGCCCGTGGTGCCCACGTAGCCGATGATGTCGCCCTGGTTGACTTTGCTGCCCTTTTTGATGCCTGCGCCAAAACGGCTCATGTGGGCATAGGCAGTGCTGTAATTGTTCCAGTGCTTGATGGTGACGACATTGCCGTAACCATTTTGCGTGCCAGCAAAATCGATGGTGCCGTCGCCTGCGGCGCGGATCGGCGTGCCGGTCGGTGCCGGGAAATCGATGCCCTTGTGGGCTTTCCAGTTACCAAATACCGGGTGCACGCGCATCGAGAAGCCCGACGAGATGCGGGTAAACTCCACGGGCGACTTCAAAAACGCTTTTTTCAGCGATTTGCCGTCAAAGCTGTAGTAGCCGCCACCTTGCTTGCTTTGCGGATCTTCGTACCATACCGACTGGTACGTGGTGCCACGGTTGGTGAACTCGCCAGCCAGGATGCGGCCTGCCTTGACGAATTCGCCATCTTGCCAGAAGGTTTCGTACACAACATTAAAACGGTCGCCACGCTTTACATCGCCGCGGAAGTCGATGTTGGTGGAGAACATTTCAATGATCTGCTTGACGATCGCGTCCGGCAGTTTGGCGCCATCCTTGTCGGAATCGGTTGCTGCGTACAGGTTGCTGGCAATGGTGCGGGCGTGCATTTCCACGCGACGTTCCAGCTTGGCCGCTTCTTCCACGGCAACAAAGCTTTCGCCTTTGCGGGTCACCGTGATGTTCTTGACTGGCATGTCCTTGCCGTCCACCACCGTGGCGCGCAGCCATTGCAGATTGCCGATTTCATCGGTTTGCGCTTGTACGCGCTTGCCGGTTTTCAGCTGCATCACGCCTTTGGCGACCTTGTCCTTCTTGATGAAGGTTTCGGCAGCATCGTCGTCCACGCCGAGGCGGGTCAGCAGCGTGGCGAGCGTATCGCCAGCGCGCACGCGCTCTTCATGCACGAACTGTTCAGTCGTGGATTGTTGTTCAAATGCGGAAATTTGCTTGCTGAGGTCTGGCAGGGCAACGTCTTCCTGAATCGACTTCACTGGCAAATCGGACGCATCCGGGGCAAGAGGGGCTACCGCGGCAGCGCCAAAAGCACATACTGTGAGAACCAGGGCCGAAGCGGAGATGATGCGCTTCTTCGGCGTGGAACCGACCAGTTTATATAAGCGTGAGCTCGTGAATTTATGTATTTGGTTCATGCAATCAGTTAAAATTTACCGCTTGAACTATTCAGGAACGTTTATTTTCTTCTAATTCTAATCGTTGTTCGTTTTCGTAGAGCAAGATTAATGGGATCACGGATTATAACAAACTCCTGGCATTTGCTACCTTTTTCTGAAAAAAAACCTCTCAAAAGTTATGACTACCTCTTCTTCGACGCCGCCGGTTCCCTCCAAAGCACTGCCATTGAGCGACAAGGTACAGGAGGCACTCGCGATCACCAAGCGCGGTGTCGACGAGTTGCTGATTGAAACCGAATTCGCCCAGAAACTGGCCCGTTCCGAGCAATCGGGCGTGCCGCTGCGCATCAAACTGGGCCTGGACCCGACTGCGCCCGACCTGCACCTGGGCCACACCGTGGTACTGAACAAGATGCGTCAGTTGCAAGATCTGGGCCACCAGGTGATTTTCCTGATCGGCGACTTCACGTCGATGATTGGCGATCCATCGGGCCGCAACGCCACCCGCCCGCCACTGACCAAGGAGCAGGTCGAGCAAAACGCCATGACCTACTTCAAGCAGGCGTCGCTGGTGCTGGACGCCGCCAAGACGGAAATCCGCTACAACTCCGAGTGGTGCGACCCGCTGGGCGCGCGCGGCATGATCCAGCTGGCCTCGCGTTACACGGTGGCCCGCATGATGGAACGCGACGATTTCACCAAGCGGTTCAAGAGTGGGACCCCGATTGCCGTCCACGAGTTCCTGTATCCTTTGATGCAGGGTTACGACTCGGTCGCTTTGAAAGCCGACCTCGAGCTGGGCGGCACCGACCAGAAGTTCAACCTGCTCGTCGGCCGCGAGCTGCAAAAAGACTACGCCCAGGAACAGCAGTGTATCCTGACCATGCCGCTGCTCGAAGGTCTGGACGGCGTGGAAAAAATGTCCAAGTCGAAGAACAACTACATCGGCATCACCGAGCCGGGCAACACCATGTTCGCCAAGATCATGAGCATTTCCGACGTGATGATGTGGAAATACTATGACTTGCTGTCGTTCCGTTCGATTGCCGATATCGCCGCACTGAAAGCGGCCGTCGAAGGCGGCGCCAACCCGCGCGATGCCAAAGTGGCGCTGGCGCAGGAAATCGTGGCCCGTTTCCACTCGCAGGCAGCGGCCGAAGAAGCATTGAACGACTTCGTCAATCGCTCGAAAGGCGGGATTCCCGACGACGTGCCGGAAATCACGCTCGCTGGCGCCCCGCTGGGCTTGCCGCAATTGCTGAAGCAGGCAGGCCTGTGCCCGTCGACGTCGGAAGCGATGCGCATGGTGGACCAGGGCGGCGTGCGCCTCGACGGCGCCGTGCTCAGCGATAAAGCCGTGAAAATCGACGCCGGCACCTTCGTGCTGCAAGTGGGCAAGCGCAAGTTTGCGCGCGTCACGCTGACCGCATGATCGCGCTGTTGCAACGCGTATCAAGCGCCAGCGTGGTGGTCGACGGCGCCACCATCGGCGCCATCGACGCGGGCCTGTTGGTGCTCGTCTGTGCCGAGCGCGGCGATACCGAAAAAGAGGCCGATGCGCTGCTGACCAAGCTGCTTGGCTACCGTGTGTTCGGCGACGATGCGGGCAAGATGAACCGCAGCGTGACCGACGTTGCGGGCGGCTTGCTGCTGGTGCCGCAATTTACGCTGGCCGCCGATACCCGCTCCGGCACCCGCCCATCGTTCACGCCGGCCGCCGCGCCGGCCGACGGCTTGCGCCTGTTCAGCCACTTCGTTGCCCAGGCCAGAACCCGTCACCCGGTGGTGCAAACGGGCCAGTTTGGTGCGGACATGAAAGTGACGCTCACCAATGACGGGCCGGTGACGTTCTGGTTGCAGGTCAACGCCAAATGACAATTTACACATTCAAGGCTGCATGAATAACACCAAGATTTTGCTGATCCGCCACGGCGAGACGGCTTGGAACGCCGTCCGCCGCCTGCAAGGCCACATCGATATTCCCCTGAATGCGGAAGGCGAACGCCAGGCTGCCGCATTGGCCCGGGCGCTGGCCGGCGAGGGCGTGGACCTGATCGTCTCGAGCGACCTGCAACGCGCGCGCCAGACCGCGCAAGCAGTGGCGGTGCAGTACGACCATGCCACCGTGCACAGCGACCCGGCCCTGCGCGAGCGTGGCTATGGCGTATTCGAAGGCATGTTGTACACCGAGGTCGCACTGCAATACCCGGAAGATTTCGCGCTGTGGCAGGCGCGTGACATCGACGCCGTGATGCCGGCCGGCGACCGCGTTGCCGAAAGTTTCCGCCAGTTTTATGCACGCGCCACCGGCGCCATCGCCCGCTGGGCAGTCGAACATCCGGGCAAGACGATTGCCATCGTCGCCCACGGCGGCGTGCTCGAGTGCGCTTATCGCGAAGCCGTGGGCATGCAGCTCGACAGCCCGCGCGACTTCCAGGTGAAAAACGCCAGCATCAACCGTTTCCACTTCGCCGATGGCAAGCTGGTGCTCGACAGCTGGGGCGAGGTGGCGCATCTTGCTGTCGCGCTGGACGACATTATTTAAACCCGCACTGCCACGGCCGGGGTCGGACCCGTATGGGGTCCGACCCCATGCTGCGGCGCTGGCGTCGTCTGCCAGGACCGCCGGGTTTGGAAAAGTCAAGTTTGCACATTTGCCGATTTAATAAAAAAATAGTGCTTATTAATTGAGCAGCTCTTGGGGTAAAATAGAAGGTTCCTTCTTCCCAAACAGGTATCGTCTGTGCAAATCGGCCCACATATACTGCGTAACAACGTATTTGTCGCTCCCATGGCGGGGGTGACCGATCGGCCGTTCCGCCAGCTGTGCAAACAGCTGGGGGCGGGCTACGCGGTATCCGAGATGGCGGCGTCCAATCCGCGCCTGTGGGCGACGGAAAAAAGCTCGCGCCGCACCGACCACACCGGTGAAATGGAACCCAAGGCCGTGCAAATCGCCGGCGCCGATCCGCAAGACCTGGCCGACTGCGCCCGCTTCAATGTCGAACGCGGCGCCCAGATCATCGATATCAATATGGGTTGCCCGGTCAAAAAAGTGTGCAACAGCTGGTGCGGTTCGGCCCTGTTGCAAAACGTGCCGCTGGTGCGCGAAATTCTGGCGGCCGTGGTCGGCGCGGTCGACGTGCCCGTCACGCTGAAATTCCGCACCGGCTGGAACCGCGAAAATAAAAACGCGCTCACCATCGCCCGTATCGCCGAAGACGCCGGGATCGCCATGCTCACCCTGCATGGCCGCACCCGCGCCGACGGCTACACCGGGGATGCCGAGTACGACACGATAGCCGCCGTCAAGCAATCGGTCATCATCCCCGTGGTGGCCAACGGCGACATCACCACGCCGGAAAAAGCCAAGTACGTCCTCGACTACACGGGCGCGGACGCCATCATGGTAGGCCGTGCGGCGCAGGGCCGACCGTGGATCTTCCGCGAGATCGACCATTTCCTGCGCACCGGCACTCATCTGCCGGCGCCGTACGTGGCCGAGGTGCGGGCGCTGATGGACGAGCACTTGCGCGCTCACTACGGTTTTTACGGCGACTACCTTGGCGTACGCACGGCCCGCAAACACATCGGCTGGTATGTGCGCGACTTGCCGGGAGGCGAGGAATTCCGACAGCGGATGAACCTGCTGGAGTCCACCGAAGCGCAGTTATTGGCAGTGGGCCAATTCTTCGAATCGCAGCGACAGTGGGGCGAGCGGTTACAATACCGCCTCTCCGAAGATTTGCAAGCAGCGTAACCCGGTCGTCACCAGCGGGCAACCAGCCAGCGAAGCACTAAAAAAGTCATATCAAAAGGGTAAGCGCCCGGGCCACAAGCCTGGAGATGATTTACCAGCGTCAACAGATTATTGAGAACGTACAAAAATGAGCAAAGAAAGTATCCAGGAAGTAGTGCAGAAAAGCCTTGAAGACTACTTCAACGACCTGGGCGAGCAGCAGGCATCCAACATCTACGACATGGTTGTGCTGACCGTCGAGAAACCGATACTGGAAGTGGTCATGACGCGCGCCGACGGCAACCAGTCGCACGCAGCGCAGATGCTGGGCATCAACCGCAATACCTTGCGCAAAAAATTGCAAGAGCACGGCCTGCTGTAACGGCCCGTGTTTTCCGGCGTGGACGGCTGGGGAATCGGCCGTTGTGCCGATTGTTTCACCTCATTCAAACCACCTAGCCTTCACAGCCATGATTAAATCAGCTCTCATCTCCGTTTCCGACAAAACCGGTGTGCTGGACTTCGCCCGCGCGTTGTCCGCCATGGGCGTCAAGCTCCTGTCCACCGGCGGCACCGCCAAACTGCTGGCCGACAACGGCCTGGCCGTGACCGAAGTGGCCGACTACACCGGCTTCCCGGAGATGCTCGATGGCCGCGTCAAGACGCTGCACCCGAAAGTGCACGGCGGCATCCTGGCCCGTCGCGATTTCCCTGAGCACATGGCCAAGCTGGCCGAATTCGACATCCCTACCATCGACATGGTGGTGGTCAACCTGTACCCGTTCCAGGCCACCGTGGCCAAGGCCGACTGCTCGCTTGACGACGCCATCGAAAACATCGACATCGGCGGCCCGGCCATGCTGCGTTCGTCAGCCAAGAACCACAAGGACGTGGTCGTGATCTGCGACCCAGCCGACTACGGCGTGGTACTGGCGGAAATGAAAACCACCGACAACACCCCAGGCTTCGTCAGCTATGAAACCCGCTTCCGCCTGGCCACCAAGGTGTACGCTCACACGGCCCAGTACGACGGCGCCATCGCCAACTACCTGACCAGCCTGGGCCCGGACCGCGCCCACGCCACCCGTGGTGCGTATCCCAAGAACCTGAACGTGGCGTTTGAAAAAGTGCAGGACATGCGCTACGGCGAAAACCCGCACCAGTCGGCCGCGTTCTACCGCGACGTGGTGAGCACCCCGGGCGCGCTGGCCAACTACCGCCAGCTGCAAGGCAAGGAACTGTCGTTCAACAACATCGCCGATGCCGATGCGGCATGGGAATGCGTGAAAAGCATGGGCGGCTTCGACCAGAGCGCTGCCTGCGTGATCGTCAAGCACGCCAATCCGTGCGGCGTGGCGCTGGGCGCCAACGCTGTCGATGCGTACAAGCGCGCACTGCAAACCGATCCGACCTCGGCGTTTGGCGGCATCATCGCCTTCAACGTGGAAGTGGATGCAGCGGCTGCCGTGGAACTGGCCAAGCTGTTCGTGGAAGTGCTGATTGCGCCGACGTTCTCGGCGGAAGCCAAGCAGATCCTGTCGGCCAAGCAAAACGTGCGTCTGCTGGAAATTCCACTGGGCGACGGCGTCAATGCGATGGACTTCAAGCGCGTGGGCGGCGGCTTGCTGGTGCAATCGGCCGACTCGAAAAACGTGCTGGTCGGCGACCTGAAAGTGGTCTCCAAACTGCAACCGACGCCGCAGCAACTGCAAGACCTGATGTTCGCGTGGCGCGTGGCCAAGTACGTGAAATCGAACGCCATCGTCTTCTGCGGTAACAACATGACCCTGGGCGTCGGTGCTGGCCAGATGAGCCGCATCGACTCGGCGCGCATCGCGTCGATCAAGGCGCAGAACGCCGGCCTGTCGCTGGCCGGTTCGGTGGTGGCGTCGGACGCGTTCTTCCCGTTCCGTGACGGCCTCGACGTGGTGGTCGATGCGGGCGCGACCTGCGTGATTCACCCGGGCGGTTCGATGCGCGACCAGGAAGTGATCGATGCAGCCGACGAGCGCGGTGTCGTGATGGTGTACACCGGTACCCGTCACTTCCGTCATTAATCGCAGATTTAGTACCTCCAGCCTTGCATCCGTCATCCTCGCGAAAGCGGGGATCCATAGAACGTTCGAGCCGCAGCACATTCAAGCTCAGTATGGATCCCCGCGCGCGCGAGGATGACGGTTTTGCGTTCTTAGGCGAGTGCTTGCTTTCACGCTGACCACCCGCTTTTCCACAAACCGCGCTTGCCGCCGTTTGCCTTAGTGCATACAATCCCCCCATGATTATTCTCGGCATCGACCCCGGCCTGCGCACTACCGGCTTTGGCGTCATCCACAAGCACGGCAGCAAATTGCGCTATATCGCTTCGGGCACCATCAAGAGCGGCGAGGGCAGTTTGCCGGCGCGTCTCAAGGTGATTCTCGACGGCGTGGCGGAAGTCGCCCGCATTTATCAACCCGAGTGCGCGGCCATCGAGCAGGTGTTCGTCAACGTCAATCCGCAATCGACTCTGCTGCTGGGCCAGGCCCGCGGCGCGGCGATTTGCGCGCTGGTGTCGGCCGACCTGTCGGTGGCCGAGTATTCGCCCACCCAGATCAAGCAGGCCGTGGTGGGCACGGGACGCGCCGTCAAGTCGCAGGTGCAGGACATGGTGGCGCGCCTGCTGGCGCTGCCCGGCTTGCCCGGCACCGATGCCGCCGACGCGCTCGGCATTGCCATCTGCCACGCCCACAGCCGCGAAACGCTGACCCTGATCGCCAGCGCCGGCATCAAGACCACCACCGCTGGCGCCACCGCGCCGGGCGGTCCGCTGGCCGGCCTGCGCATGAAGCGCGGCCGCCTGGTCGGTTAACTTATCCCCATACACAAGGTGTCCACACGATGATCGGTCGTCTCTCCGGTATTTTGCTTGAAAAAAATCCACCGCAATTGCTGGTCGACTGCGGTGGTGTCGGCTACGAAGTCGATGTTTCGATGAGCACGTTCTATAACTTGCCGGGCGTGGGCGAGAAAGTGGTGCTGTTTACGCACCAGGCCATCCGCGAAGATGCCCACCTGCTGTTCGGCTTTGGCCACGCCGAGGAACGCGCCGTATTCCGTTTGCTCATCAAGATCAGCGGCGTGGGGGCGCGCACCGCGCTGTCAATCTTGTCCGGCATGTCGATCGCCGACCTGGCGCAGGCCGTGACGTTGCAGGAATCGGGCCGCCTGATCAAGGTGCCCGGCATCGGCAAGAAAACCGCCGAACGCCTGCTGCTCGAACTTAAAGGCAAGCTGGGCGCGGACCTCGGCGCCGGCGGCGCCCACGCAGCGCCGGACGCGCAGTCGGACATCCTGAACGCGCTGCTGGCGCTGGGTTACTCCGACAAGGAAGCGCTGCTGGCCTTGAAAACCGTGCCCGCAGGTGCCGGTGTATCGGACGGCATCAAGCAGGCACTGAAGGCGCTGTCGAAGGGCTGATCCACCTCTGGCGCAAGCGGATTTGCCCGATTGCGCGGGCAGGCGCTTTTCGGCGGCAACGCCCGATCTGGCCTACACTACGTATTGGTGGATGATTTCATCGGGCAAGGTGGCACACTGGCCAACCTGCGTGGTCACTTGATGGTGCAGGGCGCACGAGTTATTGGCGCGACTGTACTGACAGGCAAAGATTACTCTGCGCGCCTGGCGCCAGCCCGTGCGCAAATTGACGAGCTAAGGGGAAAACATGGCGACCTCGAAAATTGGTGGTACAGACGTTTTGGATTCGACTTCGAATGCCTCACTGCCTCCGAAGCCCGATATCTCTGCCGAACTCCATCGAGCGAAAGAATCATTGCGAACCTGGAAGCGGCTGATAGCTGAAGGCAAGGTAGAATCGCTGGTTGTGCAGCTGCCTGTTACGCCAGGTTCGGACCAACCGGTACGCATGCTTACACTGCCAGAGCAGGAGCAATTACGCGCCACAAAAAAAGCAGTAGGCGCCTACGTCGAGCGCATATTAAATACCACTCCTACCAAGTAACGAATGAGCATCCAGACCGACAGCTTCACCGAACAGCGCATTATCGACGCGGCGCCCACGTCGCCCAATGAAGAGGCGATCGAACGCGCCTTGCGTCCCAAGCTCCTCGATGAATATGTCGGGCAGGCCAAGATCCGCGACCAGCTTGAAATTTTTATAGCCGCCGCGCGCAACCGCAAGGAAGCGCTCGACCATACTTTGCTGTTCGGGCCGCCCGGTCTCGGTAAAACCACGCTGGCCAACATCATTGCGCGCGAGATGGGTGTCAACCTGCGGCAAACGTCGGGCCCGGTGCTGGAACGCCCGGGCGATTTGGCGGCGATCCTGACGAATCTCGAAGCCAACGACGTGCTGTTCATCGACGAGATCCACCGCCTGTCGCCAGTGGTCGAGGAAATTCTGTACCCGGCGCTCGAGGACTACCAGATCGACATCATGATCGGCGAAGGCCCCGCTGCGCGTTCCGTCAAACTCGACCTGCAACCGTTCACCCTGGTGGGCGCCACCACGCGCGCCGGCATGCTGACCAATCCGCTGCGCGACCGCTTCGGCATCGTCGCCCGCCTCGAGTTTTATAACACCGAGGAACTGACCAAGATCGTCACCCGCAGCGCCGCTCTGCTCAAGGCGAATATCGATCCCGATGGTGCCGTGGAAATCGCCCGCCGCGCGCGCGGCACGCCGCGTATCGCCAACCGCCTGCTGCGTCGTGTGCGCGACTACGCGGAAGTGAAAAGCAATGGTGACATCACCAAGACCACGGCCGACGCCGCGCTGGTCATGCTCGACGTCGACACTGTCGGCTTCGACGTCATGGACCGCAAGCTGCTCGAAGCGGTGCTGTATAAGTTTGGCGGCGGCCCGGTGGGCATCGGCAACCTGGCGGCGGCCATCGGCGAAGCGGCCGACACCATCGAAGACGTGCTCGAACCCTATTTGATCCAGCAAGGCTTTTTGCAGCGCACGCCGCGCGGCCGGGTGGCCACGCCAGCCGCGTACCGCCACTTTGGCGTGACGCCACCGCGCACCAGCCCCAACGGCGAACTGTGGGACCTGTGATGCAGATCTGGGTCGATGCCGATGCCTGTCCTGCCGTGGTCAAGGACATCCTGTACCGCGTGGCCGACCGCATGCAATTGCAGGTCACGCTCGTGGCCAACCAGTTGCTGCGGGTCCCGCCGTCGCGGTTCATCCGCTCGGTGCAAGTGCCGTCCGGCGCCGACGTGGCCGACCAGGAAATCGTGCGCCTGCTGGCGCCCGGCGACCTGGTGGTGACCGGCGATATCCCGCTGGCGTCCGACGTGTTGAAGAAGGGCGGCTTTGCGCTGAATCCGCGCGGCGAGTTCTACACCAATGACAACATCGCGCAGATGCTCACCATGCGCGCCTTCATGGACGAGCTGCGCGGCAGCGGCGTCGACACCGGCGGCCCGGCCGCGTTCAGCCAGAGCGACCGTCAGAGCTTTGCCAACAGCCTGGACCGGCATTTGCGCAAGCACGCGACGCCGCCCTGAGACCGGCACCCCCACGTCACGGTCAATCGATACGCATGCCCCTCCACGTGGGGTCGGACCCCGCACGGGGTCCGACCCCGGCCTGGCCGTGCGGGGTGCAGCTTTAGGGTGCAGGATTCCTGGCAACCGCCATGGTAGGCACATAACGCGTGAGATAAACCGTCACACCCGCGCCGATCACCACCAGCATGATCTGCAACACCGGCAGGTGCTGCAACTTCCACAGCGAATATCCCATCGAGCCCCACATGAAGATCAAAATCCAGATCTTGGCGCGCAACGGGATGCCGTGGCCGTTTTCGTAATTGCGCAGGTATTTGCCGAACACGCGGTTGGTCTGCAGCCAGTTGTGCATGCGCGTGGACCCGCGTGCGAAGCATGCCGAGGCCAGCAGCAGGAACGGCGTGGTGGGCAGCAGCGGCAGGAAAATGCCGAGCACGCCCAGCACCACCGCGATCCAGCCCACCAGGATAAGAAATATTTTCATCGTCGCGCATCGTATCACCGCCGTGGAAACGTGTATATTTGACAGACTCATGTTAGCGCTAACTAGACCAATACAAAGACCGAGACCCATCATGCGAAAAATCCTGCTGGCCTTGCTGGCCATCGCCACCTTGCTGCTGGCCGCGCCCAGCCGCGCCGATACCCAGTACAAAATCCTGGTGTTTGCCATGCCCGGCAAATACCATTACGAATATATCCCGATTGCCCGCGACAGCCTGGAGCAACTGGGCAAGCTGCACGCGTTCGAGGTGGTGTACACGCATCGTCCCGAAGCGTTTGATGGCGACCTGAAACAGTACGCGACAGTCGTGTTCCTGAATACGCCGGGCGAGGAACTGAACGAAGCGCGCCGCAAGAAATTCGAGGAGTACATGCGTGGCGGCGGCAATGCCATGCTGGTGCACCGCTCATTGATCATCGCCCCGAATACCTGGCCGTGGTTTGAAAAGCTGATCGGCCGCCGCGTGGGCAACCATCCAATGCTGCAAACCGGGGTGGCGTACGTGGTCGATAAAAAATTTCCGGCCACGTTCGGCATTCCCGACCGCTGGATCTGGAGCGACGAGTGGTACATCTTCGATAATCCCCACAACGTCAACATTCACCCGGTGCTCAACGTCGATGAAAGCACCTACGACCCGACCAAGATCTGGCCCGGCCAGACTACTCAGGGCATGGGGCGCGACCACCCGGTGGCGTGGTATCACACCGTAGAAAAGGGGCGGGTGTTCGTGACATCGCTGGGGCACGACGGCGCCATGTACCGCGACCCGCAATACCTGGCGCACCTGCTGGGCGGCATTTACTGGACTGCCACCGGTAAAGGCATTGCAGAATAATTACTGCTCGACCAGCTCCACCCGGCGGTTCAGCGCGCGCCCCGCTTCCGCATGGTTGGACGCCACCGGTGCATAGTTGGCGCTGCCGCGCGCCAGCAGGCGTTTGGCGTCCACTTTGTAGTCCTTCGCCAGTGCGGCGGCCACGGCTTCGGCGCGTTTTTGCGACAGCGCCAGGTTGGCATCAAGCACGCCCACGTTGTCGGTATGGCCCACCACGAACACTTTCAGGGTTTTGTTCTGGCCCAGCAGCTTGGCCATTTCGGCCAGTTGCGGCGTGGATTCCGGTTTCAGGTCGGCCTTGCCGGTATCAAAATAAATGCCGTACAGCGCCACCTTGCCATCGGCTTCCATGCTCTTGTTCAGCGCGTCGGCATTGATGGTGACCTGGCCGGTTTGCATGGGCTTGGTTTCGATCACCTGCAGAAAGTAGGGCGCGCCCATCTTGCTGTCCTTCTGGGTGCTGGTGGGCGGAATAATCGTGAGCACCACGGTAACATCGCCTTGCGGGCGCGTCAGGCGGGCGACCAGGTAGCGCGGCGGGTAGCTGCCGTTCTGGTCCATGGTGGTGACGGCCGAGTAGTTGACAAAGCTCGACGACCTGCGGGTCCAGTCCGAAGCGTAGCGGCCCAGCTGCATTTTCTCGCACTCGCGCGGGGCGTCGCACAAAAAAATGATCTTGAAATTGCTGGCGGCCAGCGCCTGCTGGAAGTTGCGGAACACTTCCAGTTCGCTGCGATCCTGCGGCGTCAGGTAGTAGTAATTATAGACCTTGCCTTCGAGCTTCTCGGTCTTGTCCTTGCCGAGCGGGATTTCGACCTGGTCGAAATTGACCACGCCATAGTTGACCAGCATCGAGCCCTGGTAGCGGCTGACCATGGGGTGGTCCTTGCCGCCGGGTTTTTCCTTGTAGATGGCGCTGGCGGTCGCCGTGACGCACAACAGCGATAACAGCAACAACGCCAGCGAGCGACGAACGGTGCGTACCATGTCAACCTCCGATGCATTATTAAAAATTCAATACTAGCATCGAAGGCCGCGCTGCGGCTGGCGTTAGTCCTGGCGTACCCAGGTTTGTGTACGGCCCAGCATGGGCGTGCCGATGTAGCCGCGCACGCTGAGCTTTTTGCCGCCATCGGTCAGATGCATCTTGCTTTTGTAGGTTTTGCCCTTGGCCGGGTCGAGGATTTCGCCACCGGTGTATTCATCGCCGTCCTTTTTCAGGCCCGACAGGATGACCATGCCGGTGATCGGCTGGTCCTTTTTCGCGCCTTCGCATTTCACGCACAGCGGGTTTTGCTCTTCGCCCGGTTCGCGGAACAGTTTTTCGATCTGGCCCTGCAGCGCGCCACCGGTTTCGGTGATGCGGATCAACGCTTTCGGCTTGTTGGTTTCATCGTCGATGTTTTGCCACAGTCCCACCGGCGAGGTCAGGTCGGCGGCAAAGGCCGGGGCCATGGACAGCAGGGCGGTGGCAGCAGCGGCAGTGGCAATGGCAAGCAATTTCATGATCGGTCTCCAATGATTGTTGTGGATCCATTATACGAACTGTGCCGCGCCACGGCGCGCCGATCCGCCTGGATTAGAGGGCGGTGTCGAAAACCGCCGCGCCCCCAGGTCCGCCGCATGGTTACCGCTTGACGTTACGCCCCAGGAAATCGCGCATCAGACGGCCGATTTCGGCGCTGTCCTCTTCCAGTGCGAAGTGCCCGGTGTCGAGCAGGTGCAGCTCGGCCTTCGGCAAATCGCGCAGGTACGGATGGGCCCCGGCCGGCGGGAAGATCTTGTCGTTCTTGCCCCAGGCGATCAGCATCGGCGGCTGGTGCTTGCGGAAATATGCCTGCCATGCAGGATAGTGCGGCGGATTGGTGCCGTAGCTGTGCAGCAGTTCGAGCTGGATGGCGCCGTTGCCGGGACGGTCGAGGTAGGCCTGGTCCGTAGTCCACGCGTCGGGACTGACCCGTTGCGGATTGCGCGCGCCTTCCAGGTATTGCCACTTGGTCGCTTCCAGCGCCACCAGCGGGCGCAGCTTGGCGGCGTTGGCTTCGCTCTTGGCGGCCCAGTATGCCTTGATCGGTTGCCAGAATTCGTTGTCGAGTCCCTCGTCGTAGGCATTGCCGTTCTGGACCACGATGGCGGTGATGCGCTCCGGGTGGGCGGCGGCCAGCCGGTAGCCGACCGGTGCGCCATAATCCTGCACGTACAGCGCGTAGCGGTTCACGCCCACGGCGGTGGTGAACTTGTCGATGGTGGCGGCCAGGTTGTCGAAGCTGTAGGTGTAGCTGGACATGGCGGGCATGTCGCTCTGGCCATAGCCGGGATAGTCGGGCGCGATGATGTGGTACTTGTCGGCCAGCAGCGGGATCAGGTTGCGGAACATTTGCGACGACGTGGGGAAGCCGTGCAGCAAGAGCAGCGTGGGCGCGTTCTTCGGTCCTGCTTCGCGGTAGAAAATATTCACGCCATCGACCTTGATGGTGCGGTAGCTGACGGCCGCCGTGTTGGCGACATTGGGCGCATCTTTGGCGACCGGGGCAGCGGTGGCAGATGGGGCGAACTGCGTCAGCAGGGCCAGGCTCAACACGGTGGCGCTGCGGGCAATAAGGCGGGAGGCGGACATGGCGATTTCCTTTTCGAATGGTGGCCGCCGGACAGCGGATGAAGCCATTCTAGACAGTTAGGCATGCCGGAAAAACAACGCCAGCCTCAATTCATCATTACGCCAGCCGCAACGATCTGGGTGTTCACGTATGGATGCGCGCGCAAGTGGCCCACCAGCAGGTCGATGAAATACCGTACCTTCGATGAGCCGAACTTGCCCTCGCGGTGCACCACGTGCACCGGCCATGGCGCTTCCTCGTGCTCGGCCAGGAGGATCCGCAGGCGGCCGGCAGCCACGTCGTCGGCCACCTGGTACGACAGCAGGCGGCAGATGCCCAGCCCGTCGACGGCGGCGGCGATGGCCGCATCATTGCTGGTGACCGTCAGGCGCGCGTGCAGACGTACCGTGGTCGGGTCGTCTTGCGTGCCGAACTTCCACTCCACGCGCGGCGACATGTGATTGGCCGAGATGATGGTGTGGTGCGACAGGTCGGCCGGGGTGGCGGGCACGCCGTGCCGGTCGAGATAGGCGGGCGCCGCGCACAGCACGCGCCGCACCTGGCCCACGCGCGCCGCTTTCAGGCCGGAGTCGGGCAGGTGGCCGATGCGCACGGCCACGTCGATGCCCTCATCGACCAGGTTGACCACGCGGTCGAGGAACCAGGCGGACACGTCCACCTCGGGATAGGTGCCCAGGAATTGCACGATGCCCGGCATGACGAACAGTTTTCCGAACAGTACCGGCGCGGTCACCGACAGGTTGCCACGGGGCGCGGCGTTGATGCCGGCGGCAGCCTGGTTGGCCTCCTCGAGGCTGGCCAGGATGTTGCGGCTGTCGTCGAGGTAGCGCTGGCCCGCCTCGGTCAGGCGCACGTGGCGCGTGGTGCGCTGCAAGAGCTTGACGCCCAGCTGTTCTTCCAGCGCGGCAATCGCACGCGTGACGGCCGCCGGCGACAGGTCGAGCCGGCGCGCGGCCCGCGCAAAGCTTTCTTCCTCGCCCGTGGCGACAAAAACGTTCATCAGGTGGAACTGGTCCATTCTTACTCCAGGCGAAACGGTGATTGTCGCGGAACGGCTATTCTCGTTTGCTCGATTATTTCGCAAAATGGCATCATCAGCAATGCATCGATGGGGAGAAACACCATGGACCACGGAATTTTTCATGCAGGCGAACTGGCAGTGCAGCACCGCGCCGGCCAAAGCCATATCGCCGAGCAGCGCACGGGACTGATCGCGGACACCGTGATGGCTGGTGCGCGGCCCTTCATTGCCGGCCAGTTCATGGTAGTGCTGGCCAGCGCCGATGGCGCCGGCCGCATGTGGTCGTCGGTGCTGTTCGGCAAACCGGGCTTTGCCCACGCGGAAGGCGACTCGGTGCTGATCGAAGTACCGGCTGCCGAGCGTGACGACGCCGATCCGCTGTGGGCCAACCTGGGCGCCGGCGCGCAGCTGGGCATGCTGTTCATCGACCTGGGAAAACGCCGCCGCTACCGCGTCAACGGCACGGTGCGTCATATCAACGGGCGGCATATCGATGTCGATGTGCGCGAGGCGTATCCGAACTGCCCGCAGTACATCCAGCGCCGCCAGCTGCGCCAGCGTCCGCAGCCCGAGGCGCCGGCACTGCCGGGACAGGCCGCGCGCGGCACCGCGCTGCGCGGCAGCGTGGCGGATATCGTGCGCCAGGCGGATACGGTGTTTGTCGCCAGCCGCCATGCCGCCAGCGGCGCCGACGCCTCGCACCGGGGCGGCAACCGTGGTTTCGTGCAAGTGCTGGACGACAGCACGCTGCGCATTCCCGATTACCATGGCAACAGCCTGTTCAACACGCTGGGCAATTTCGCGGTCGATCCCCATGCCGGCCTGTGGATACCCGACTTCGAACATGGCCAGCTGCTGCAACTGACGGGTACGGCCACGCTGCAATGGAATGGCGATGAAGCGGCCAACCCCACCGGCGGCACCGGCCGCCACTGGGACTTCGAGGTGGAGCAGTGGCTGCTGCGCGATCTGCCGCTGGCGCTGGAATGGGAATACCTCGACGCCTCGCCGTTCAATCCCGGTATTGTACAAACAGTCTAAAACAAGATAATATGTTCAGATGAAGAAAACATCCGAACATCAGAATCTGCTGGCCCAGCTGCAGCACGTGGCCGACGGCCTGGGCAAGACCCTGGCGCCGTTCTGCGAAGTGGTGCTGCACGACCTCACCGAGCCGGACCACGCCATCCTGGCGATCCACAACAACCTGTCGGGCCGCAGCGTGGGCGCGCCCGCCACCGAGCTGGGGCTGGCGCGCGCCGCCGATCCCGGTTTCGACCAGGTCATCGCCAACTACCCGAATACCTTTCCCGACGGCCGGCTGGCCAAGAGCACGTCGGTGGGCATCAAGGACAGCGACGGCCGCTACGTGGCCGCGCTGTGCCTGAACGTGGATCTCACCGTGTTCCGCAGCCTCAACACCATGCTCACGCAATTCGGCAGCGTCGATGCGGCCGCCGCCGTCAACGAAACCATTGTGCCCACCGGCGCGGACGCCATCCGCCTGCGCATCGACGACTTCGCCGCCCGCCACGGCACCACGCCGCGCGCACTGAAAACCGACGAACGCCGCGCACTGATGCGCGAACTGAAAGAAACCGGTTTGTCCGACGTACGGCGCGCCATGGACATCGTCGCCGCCTACCTCAACGTCTCCCGCGCCACCGTCTACAACGACGCCCGTATCGAAATACAACTATAGGGAATGATGATGAGTGAACAGAACTTGCCTACTTATGCTGATGTGGTTGCTGCATCGGAGCGCATTGCTGGTGTTGCGCACCGTACGCCGGTGCTGACGTCGCGCACTGCGAATAGCGAACTCGGTGCCGAAGTGTTTTTCAAGTGCGAGAATTTGCAGCGGATGGGGGCGTTCAAGTTCCGCGGGGCGTATAACGCGCTGGCCAAATTCGATGCGGCGCAGCGCCGTGCTGGTGTGGTGGCGTTTTCGTCCGGGAATCATGCGCAGGGCATTGCCTTGTCGGCGCAGCTGACGGGCATTCCCGCCACCATCGTCATGCCGCACGATGCGCCGCCGTCGAAAATCGCCGCCACCCGTGGCTACGGCGCGGAAGTGGTGCTGTACGACCGCTACACGCAAGACCGCGAACAGATCGGTCGCGACCTGGCGCAGCAGCGCGGCCTCACCCTGATTCCGCCGTATGATCATCCTGACGTGATCGCCGGCCAGGGTACGGCCGCCAAGGAATTGTTCGAGGAAGTGGGCCCGCTCGACACGCTGTTCGTGTGCCTCGGCGGTGGCGGCTTGCTGAGTGGCTCGGCGCTGTCCACGCGCGCATTGTCGCCGGCCACCAAACTGTACGGTGTGGAGCCGGAGGCCGGCAACGATGGCCAGCAGTCATTCCGCAGCGGCAGCATCGTCCACATCGACACCCCGAAGACGATCGCCGACGGCGCCCAGACCCAGCACCTGGGCCACCTGACATTCCCCATCATCCGGCGCGACGTCGACGATATTTTGACCGTGAGCGATGAGCAACTGCGCGCCGAAATGCGCTTCTTTGCCGCGCGCATGAAGATCGTGGTGGAACCGACCGGCTGCCTGGGCCTGGCTGCCGCACGCGCCATGAAAGACCAGCTGCAAGGTCAGCGCGTGGGCATCATCATCAGCGGCGGCAACGTCGACGTGGCGCGCTACGCCGAGTTGCTGGCGCAGTAATCAGGCAATCACGCGCAGCGCCAGGTACAGCGCCAGGAAGTCTGTTTCGAAGCGTTCGGCCTGCAGCGTGATTTCGGCAATGCTGTCGGCCGGGTCATCGAGCCGCACGCCGTCCTTCACCATGCGGTGGTCCTGCGACGACAGCGTGTGCCACACGAAGTCGGTGAGGGCCGCCACGCCGCGCAAGCCTTGCACATGCGCCAGCAGGAACAGCTGCACGATGCGCGGCGCCGACACGCCCGCGCCCAGCACCGGCGACGCGATAAAGGCGATTTCCTCGCTGCCGCGCGCGTGCTCGAACAAGGCCAGGTTCAGGCGCTGGGCAGTGGCAGTGGCGGCCTCGATGGCCGCCGGTTCCTGCGCCAGCATCACATTGCCTTTGCCGATCATCACCAGCATTGCCTCGAACACCTGCGTCAGAGTCAGGCCCTGGTCCGCCAGCGCCGTTTCCAGTTCGCCCACCGTGTGTGGCTGGTAGTCCGCCAGCAGTTGCAGCAGCGGCCGGTAGACCGCTTCGCTCAACTGGCCTTCGACGGCGCGACCGGTGATTTTCAGTTCGAACAAATGCGGTGGCGCCACAAGCACCACGCGCTGGCGGCGCATGGCTTCGGCCTTTTCCAGCAGCGACAGCGGGCGCGCGCCCTTGACCCAGTAATCGCAGCGGAAATTCTGGTTGACCATGAAGTCGCGCACGCTCTGGACGAAGACCGGGTCGGTCAGCTCGGCCAGCAGCGCATGCTGGGGGCGGCTCAAGTTCAGTTCGACGATGTGGTCGAAGTACTGGGCCGAGCAGGCATACGTGAGCTTGGCTTCACCGAGGGTGTCGGCCATCTCGGCAAAACTCGTCGGCTGCCAGTCGCGGCTGAAGTATTCGTGCACCAGGTATTGACGGTTCTGCGCGCGCAGCGATTTCAGTCGTTCCGCCACGCGCGGATAGGCGGCGAAATAGGCGGGCGTGGTTTCCAGCAGGCGGTCGGTGAAATCGAGCGCGCTATCGATGCGCTGGGTGCGGCCGGCGCCGGGCGCGGTCATGGTATTGGTGTAACTGGTGAGCAAGCCACGCACCGGCGCCATCGGCGCCCAGCCGGGCTGGCAGTTGTAGCTGATGTAGAGCACGCCGCCCACCTTGAGCTTGCGGCGCACGAAGTCGACGATCAGCGCCTGGTTCGCGGGCGACACCCAGCACCAGATGCCGTGCACGCAGATGTAGTCGAAGTCGGGCAGGTCGTCGCGCGCGACGAATTCGGCAAACGACTGGTCCACCAGTTGCGCGCCATTGCCCGACACCTCGGCCAGCTCGCGCGCGAACGCCGCCTGGGCCGGATTGAAGTCGGTGCCGTGCCAGCGGGTGATGCCGGCGGCCGCGTGGATATTGGCGGAGACACCCTGGCCGAAGCCGAGTTCGCAGGCTGTCCCGCTCGCCGGCGTTTGCAGTCCGGCGCTGGCGAAGGCCATGGCAATCCGCAAGGGACTGAGTTCCTGGTAGTAGCCGTGGGTGTAGTTGAGATCTGCGACATAGCCGCCGGTCCAGTCGTTCATGGTGCGCTTCCTTGGTTTGACTTCATCGTATTCAGAGACACTATGCAGTATCGGCGATGCCCAGCAGTTGGTACATGGCCAGGTACGCGCTTTCGAAAATTTCCGCCTTGCGCCGCAGTTCGGCCAGTTGATCGACAGCGGTGGTCAGCAGCTGGCCGTCGCGCTGCAGCGGCACATTCTGGCCGGCCAGGATGGCCCAGGCAAACTCGCTCCAGGCCGCCGCACCGCGCACGCCCTGCGCTTGCGCCAGCAGGAACAGTTGCGGAATACGCGGCATGGCCAGGCCGCCACCCACCACCGGCGACGCCAGGTAATGGATGTCGTCGCTGCTGCGCGCGCGGTCAAACAGCGCCAGGTTCAGCTGGCGGCAGGCGGCGCGCGCGGCGGCCACGGTGGCCGGCGCCTGCGCCGGCGCCAGCACGCCGGTGCCGCACAGGATGAAGATGGCCTCGTACAACTGGCGCAAGCCGCCGCGCATCGGCACCGCAAGTTCGAGTTCGGCCACGGTGCGCGGCTGGTGGTCTTGCAGCAGGTCGAGCAGCGGTGTGTACATGGCCTGGTTCAGCGCAATGTCGAAAGTGCTGGTGCGCACGCGCAAGTCCACATCGGCGCGCGGCATCACCATCACCACGCGCAGGCCGCGCAGCGCTGCGTCGTGCTCGGCGGGATCCAGGCGCGGCTGGCCGGCGCTCTTCACCCAGTAGTCGCGGCGGAAGTTCTGGTTCATCATCAGGTCGCGCACGCCCTGGCCCAGCACGGGATCGGGCAGTTGCGCCAGCAGCGCGCGCTGCGGTGCGCTCAGGTTGAGCAAGCCGATCTGGTCGAGGTGGTGGGCCGAACAGGCGAATTCGAGGCCTGCCGCGCCCAGCGTGGCGGCCTGCTCGGCAAAACTGACCGGTTGCCAGTCCTGGTTGAAATATTCGTGGGCCAGGTAGCGGCGGTCCTGCTGTTGCAGGCCCGCCAGCCGTTCGGCCAGTTGCGGATGCGCCTCCAGGTAGCCGGGGCGCGTGGCCAGCAATTTGCCGGCAAACACCAGCGCGGCGTCGATGCGCTGGTCGATGCCGGCGTCCGGCGCGGTCATGGTGGCGGCATAGGTGCAGAGCAGATCGCGCACCGGCACCATCGGGGCACCGCCCGGGTGGCAGTTGTAGCTCAGGTAGAGCACGCCGCCGGGCTTGAGCTTGCGTTGCACGAAGTCAAGCAGCAGGGCGCGGTTGTCGGGCGAGACCCAGCTCCAGATGCCGTGCAGCGCGATAAAGTCGAAGTCGGGCAGATCCGGGCGGGCGCAGTAGTCGGCAAACGCCTGGTCCCGCAGTTGCGCGCCGCTGCCGGCCGCCTGCGCCAGTTGGGCGGCAAAGCCCGCCTGGGACGGATTGAAATCGGTGCCGTACCAGGCAGCGCTGCCGGCGGCCGCATGGATGTTGGTGGACAGGCCCTGGCCGAAACCGGGTTCGCACGCATTGTCCACTGCCGGCATGCGCACGCCGGCATGGGCCAGCGCCATCGCCGCGTGCAGCGGACCGAGCTCGCGATAGTAGCCGTGGGTGTAGTCGATCCCTTCCACGTAGCTACCGGTCCACTGCGTCATCGCTAGCCTTGTTAAAGAAATATCATCTTATTCTAGCAGCGAAGGCTGGGCGCGTGGGCGAAAAAAAAGCCGCCCTAAGGCGGCTGTTGCCGGTATGCGCCGTTATGCCACGGGCAGCTTGGCCAGTTGCTCGCGCATCTTGTCCAGCGTGGCCGAGAAGTTGGCCACGCGTTCCTTTTCTTGCGCCACCACCTCGGCCGGCGCGCGGGCGACGAAACTCTCGTTCGACAGCTTGCCGTTGGCCTTGTTGATCTCGCCTTCAACGCGGGTGATTTCCTTGGACAGACGCTCGCGCTCGGCCTTGACGTCGATTTCCACCTTGAGCATCAGCTTGGTAGTGCCAACAATTGCCACGGCCGCCGGCGAATCGGGCAGGGCATCAACGATCTGCACTTCGGCCAGCTTGCCCAGCGCCTGGATGTACGGTGCGCACAGCGCCAGCATAGCCTTGTCGGCCGGGTTGCTTGGCTCGACGATCAGCGGCACGCGCAGCGACGGCGCCAGCTGCATTTCGCCGCGCAGGTTGCGGGTGGCGTCGATCAGCGCCTTGAGCTGACCCATCCAGCCCTCGGCTGCTTCGTCGATGTTGGCGGTGTCGGCGATCGGGTATGGCTGCATCATGATCGACGCACCGGTTTTGCCAGCCAGCGGCGCGACCGCCTGCCACAGCGCTTCGGTGACGAACGGAATGACCGGATGGGCCAGGCGCAGCACCACTTCGAGCACGCGCAGCAAGGTGTGACGGGTGGCGCGCTGCTGGCCTTCGGTACCGTGCTGCACTTGCACCTTGGCTACTTCCAGGTACCAGTCGCAGTACTCGTCCCACACGAACTTGTAGATGGTGGAAGCGATGTTGTCGAAGCGGTAGTCTTCGAAACCTTTGGCCACGTCCAGCTCGGCTTTTTGCAGCAGCGAGATGATCCATTTATCGGCGTTCGACAGATCGGCGGGGCTGGCGCTGCAATCCTTTTCTTCCGTGTTCATCAGCACGAAGCGGGTGGCGTTCCACAGCTTGTTGCAGAAGTTGCGGTAGCCTTCGGCACGACCCAAGTCGAAGTTGATGTTGCGGCCCAGCGAAGCGTACGACGCCATCGTGAAGCGCACGGCGTCGGTGCCGTAGGCAGCAATGCCTTCCGGGAATTCCTTGCGCGTGGCTTTTTCGATTTTTGCCGCGTCCTTCGGGTTCATCAGGCCGGTGGTGCGTTTGGCCACCAGCGCATCGATGCCGATGCCGTCGATCAGGTCGATCGGGTCAAGCGTGTTGCCCTTCGACTTGGACATTTTCTGGCCGGTGGAGTCACGCACCAGGCCGTGCACGTACACGGTTTCAAACGGCACCTTGCCGGTGAAGTGCAGGGTGAACATCACCATGCGCGCCACCCAGAAGAAGATGATGTCGAAGCCGGTGACCAGCACCGACGATGGCAGGAACGCCTTCAGGTCCGGGGTTTCTGCGGGCCAGCCCAGGGTGGAGAACGGCACCAGCGCCGACGAGAACCAGGTGTCGAGCACGTCGTCGTCGCGGCGCAGCGGGCCGGTGCTGCCCTTGGCAGCCGCTTGCGCGATCGCTTCGGCCTCGGTCTTGGCGACAAAGATGTTGCCGGCATCGTCGTACCATGCCGGAATTTGATGGCCCCACCACAATTGGCGCGAGATGCACCAGTCCTGGATGTTGTTGAGCCACTGGTTGTACGTGTTGCTCCAGTTCTCGGGCACGAACTTGATGTCGCCGCTGGCCACTTTTTCCAGCGCGGTTTCGGCAATCGATTTGCCGGGGAAGAACGTGCCTTCCGGCGCCGGTTTGCTCATGGACACAAACCACTGGTCGGTGAGCATCGGCTCGATGACCACGCCGGTACGGTCGCCGCGCGGCACCATCAGCTTGTGCGGTTTGACTTGTTCCAGCAGGCCTTGCGCTTCGAGGTCGGCAACGATTTTCTTGCGCGCCACAAAGCGGTCGAGGCCGCGATACGCTTCAGGCGCATCGTCGGTGATTTTCGCGTCGAGCGTGAGGATCGACAGCATTGCCAGCTTGTGACGCTGGCCCACGGCGTAGTCGTTGAAGTCGTGCGCGGGCGTGATTTTCACGCAGCCGGTGCCGAACGCCTTGTCGACGTATTCGTCGGCAATGATCGGGATTTCGCGACCGACCAGCGGCAGCGTGAGCATCTTGCCCACCAGCGCCTGGTAGCGCTCGTCGGTAGGATCGACGGCCACGGCGACGTCGCCGAGCATGGTTTCAGGACGCGTGGTGGCCACGGTCAGGTGGCCCGAGCCGTCGGCCAGCGGGTACTGGATGTACCACATCGAGCCGTCTTCTTCTTCCGACACCACTTCCAGGTCCGAGACCGCCGTGCCCAGCACCGGGTCCCAGTTGACCAGGCGCTTGCCACGGTAGATCAGGCCCTGCTCGTGCAGGCGCACGAAGACGTCGGTAACCACTTTCGAGCGCGGTTCGTCCATGGTGAAGTATTCGCGCTGCCAGTCGGGCGAGGCGCCCAGGCGGCGCATCTGACCGGTGATGGTGGAGCCGGATTTCTCTTTCCACTCCCACACTTTTTTGATGAATTCTTCGCGGCCGAGGTCGTGGCGCGAAATTTTTTGCGCGTCGAGCTGGCGCTCGACCACGATTTGCGTGGCGATGCCGGCGTGGTCGGTGCCGGGAATCCAGGCCGTGTTATGACCGAGCATGCGGTGGTAGCGCGTCAGGCCATCCATGATGGTCTGGTTGAACGCGTGCCCCATGTGCAGGGTGCCGGTGACGTTCGGCGGCGGCAGCTGGATGCTGAAAGAAGGTTTGCCGGCGTCGAGGGTAGCGGTGTAGTAACCGCGCGATTCCCACTCGGTACGCCAGAATTGTTCAATGTCGGCAGGCTCGAAAGACTTGGCTAATTCCATGATAGGGCAGAGTAATTTGCGAAAACAGCCATTATAGATGACGCGGCCCCTGCTGCGTATTATTGCGGCAGCTGCAAGGAACTGCTTTCAGGCAGCCAGGCGCCAGGTATTTCGCCCCGCATCCTTGGCGTGGTACAGCGCCAGGTCGGCCTGCTTGTACAGCTGTTCGTGGCTGTCGCCGTGGCGGTAGACCGCGGCGCCCACGCTGGCGCTGATTTCGATCACCGCCGCGCCTGGCAATGTCAGCGGCTGGGCCAGGTTGTCGAGGATGCGCGCGCACACCGGCGCCAGGGTCTCGTGCTCGGTGGTTTGACTGAGCAGCACGGCAAACTCGTCGCCGCCGAGCCGGAACGGCCGGTCCGCTTCGCGCACGGCTGTGCGCAAGCGGTCGGCCGCCGCCACCAGCAGCGCGTCGCCGGCATCGTGGCCATGGGTGTCGTTGATCGGCTTGAAGCGGTCGAGGTCGATCAACAGCAGCGTGAACGCGGGGCCGTCGCGCTCGGCCTGCGCCACCAGGTGGTGCAATTCGTCGTTGAACAGGCGGCGGTTGGCCAGCCCGGTCAGCGGGTCGCTGTACGCCAGGGTTTCCAGCTGGGCCTGGGTGGCGCGCAGTTCGGCGGTGCGCGCTGCGACCACCGCTTCCAGTTCGCGCTGGCGGCGCCGCAGGTACGCGGTGCGTCCATGCATCAGGCCGGCAATCACGCCCAGCACCAGCACCGCCACCGCCAGCCGCGCCAGCGGCCGCTGGTGCCAGGCCGGCAGCACTTTTACCGGCACATCGAGCGGCGCCGACCAGTCGCCATTGCGGTTGGAACCGCGCAATTGCAGCACGTAGTCGCCCGGCGGCAAATTGTTGTAGCTGGCGCGGCGCGTCACGGCATCGGTTTCCACCCAGCCCGGATCGAAGCCTTTCAGCTGGTAGGCATAGCGGTTGCGTTCGGGCGCCGAGTAGTCGAGCGCAGCAAACTCGAGCGCAAAGCCGCGTTCGCGCCCGGCCGGGGTGACGGTAATTGGCGACGCGCTGCGGCCGGTGCCCTGGTTGTACGGGCCGCCCGGGATTTCCTTGTCGTTGAGCAGAATGCGGGTGACCACCATCGGCGCGGCGTAATGCCACGCGGCCGGTGCCTGCGGCCGCACCACGGTCACGCCGCTCAAGCCGCCGAACGCCAGCTCGCCGGCAGCCGTCACCGCGCCCGAATTGGTCCAGTACATGGGGATGTGCACGCCTTCGCCCGCGCCGAAGGTGCGCACCGCCAGCGAACGCGGATCGATGCGCGCCAGGCCGGCGTCGGTACTGGCCCAGATCAGGCCCTGGCCATCGCGCAGCAGCGTGTTGGCGCCGCTGTCCGGCAAACCTTGTTGCAGGCCCACGCGGCGAAACCGCCGGCGGCCATCGGCATCGGTGCGTTCGAGGATCACGATGCCGGTGCCGAAGTTGGACAGCCACAGCCGCCCCTGACCATCGACCAGCAGCGACGATACATAGCCGGGCGGCAGCCGGTCCAGTGTGGCCAGTTCGGTCGGGATCGCTTCGACCATGGCGGGGCCCACCCGCGCCAGGCCGGTACGCGTGCCCACCCAGACGTCGTCGCCCACGGCCAGCAGGGCGGTCACGCGCGGGTCGCCCAGGCTGTGTTCTTCGTGGCGCACTTCGCGCAGCGGACCGGCCTGGCCCGGCGCCGGCAGCGCCAGCACCCGTACGCCGTCGAGTCCGCCCATCCACAGCGTGCGGCCCACCGTGGTCAGCGCCCACACTTCCTCGTCGGTGCCGCGGTGCGGCAGCCGCACCAGCCGGGCGCGGCGGCCATCGGCGTCGGCGCGATACAGACCTTTCTGGGTGCCGATATACACTTCGCCGTCGGGACCGGCTGTCATCGACAGCACGCGGCCATTGGGCAGATCGACGCCGGGTGTCAATCGGCCGGTATGGCCGCGCAGCGGATCGATGATGTGGACGCCGCCGCTGACCATGCCCAGCCACAGCCGGCCGTCGGGCGCTGCCAGCATGGTCGGCACGCTGAGCACGCCCGCCTGGCGCGGCCCCAGGTGGCGGATCGTGGTGACCGCGCGCGGCAGCGGATCGTGCTGGCTCATGCCGGCCATGGTGGTGACGTAGACCATGCCGCTGCGTTCGCGGAACAAGGCCATCACATTGTTGTCGGTCAGGCTGTCGGGCGTGTCGGACTGGTGGCGGATGCGGCGCGTGCCGCCGTGCACGGTATCGACGGCAACAATGCCGCCGTCGTAGCCATCGGTGCCGAGCCAGATTTCGCCGGCCACGGGTTCGATGATCGAGGCCACGCGCTCGTCCTGCAGCGTGGGCGCCGGGCCGCTTTCCGCCACCTGCACCGCCACGTCGGCGCCGGGCGCCAGCGTGAAGGCGCCATTGGTGCGGGTGCCGATCCACAGGTGGCCGCGGCTGTCCTGGTACAGCGCCAGGATGGCGGCGGCCGGCGCGCCGTCGAGCGTGATGCGACGGGCCTGGCGGCCGGCGTCGAGCCGGAACAGGCCCTGGCGCATGCCGGCCCACAGCACGCCGGCGCGGTCGCGCAGCACGGCGTCGATGCCGCCCGTGGGTAGCGCATCGCCGGTACCCAGCGTGACACCAGGCGCACTGCCGGCGCGGGCAATGGCGCCGTTGGCGTCGATATGATCGAGGCCGCTGCCGGTGCCCACCCACAGGCCGCCCGCGCCATCGTCGGTGAGCGAACTGACTCGAGTATCGCTGAGGCCGTCCTGCCCCACGCGGTAGCGGACAAAGGTATCGCGCTCGGCGTCGTAGCGCGCCAGGCCGCCGGCACTCATGCCGATCCACAGCCGCCCGCGGCTGTCGATGTGCAGGCTCAGGATGTAGCTGTCGGGCAGGGCGTCGTCGCGCGCGGCGTCGGCCACATATCTGACGTGGCGGTTGCCGTCCCAGCGCACCAGGCCGGCCTGGGTGCCGATCCACAAGAAGCCATGGCGGTCCTGGGTAAAACACGTGCCGCTGCTGGTATCGGGGTGGAGATGGTGCCGGAACGCGGTGTGCGACAGGGCCGACCAGCGATCCTCGGCCCGCGCCCCGCCAGCCAGCCATAGGAGGAACAGTGCGCACAGCATCACGGCGACGCGCGGACCGGGCATCAACGCGAGACATCGACGATGGAAATTGCTGTATGGCATGAATCCACTATACCCGACTGGCCGCGCCAAAACGTCGGATTTTTGCCACGCACGGCCCTTGGATACGGTTATAATCGGCGCGCTGTCCGGAGATCCGTCTCCGTGGCGGCACACGCTAGGGGTCCTGCGCGTCGCTGTAGTTGGCGGTGCGCGGGTGAGAAATACCCTCCGAACCTGATCTGGATAATGCCAGCGAAGGGAAGCTCAGGATAACGCCACCGTATCTGCGCATCTGCGTGCCGGTGGCCGTCGTCCTACCTCCTTTGCTGGCTCCTGTAGCCAACCAAGGAGCCAAATGAACGCCAACCCGAAATTCATGTCTGCCACCGCCACGGTGGACGAAGCAGCGATTCAACCGCTGCCCAATTCCAGCAAAGTCTATATACAGGGCAGCCGTCCCGACCTGCGCGTGCCGATGCGCCGCATCACCCAGGCCGACACGCCCGCCTCGTTCGGCTTCGAAGCCAATCCGCCGGTGTATGTGTACGACACCTCGGGCCCGTACACCGATCCCGACGCCACCATCGACATCCGCTCGGGCCTGGCCGCTACGCCGCGCCTGCCGTGGATCGTCGAACGCGACGATACCGAGGAGCTGAGCGGCCCCACGTCCGACTACGGCAAGGCAAGGCTGGCCGATCCGGCGCTGGCCGAGCTGCGCTTCAATCTGCACCGGCTGCCGCGCCGGGCCCGGGCCGGGCGCAACGTCACCCAAATGCACTACGCCCGGCAAGGCATCATCACGCCCGAGATGGAATTCGTGGCGATCCGCGAAAACCTGCGCCGCCGCGAGTACCTGGCAGAACTGAAAACGTCCGGCCCCATGGGCCAGCGCCTGGCGGACCTGATGGGCCGCCAGCATCCGGGCCAGTCGTTCGGCGCCAGCATTCCCGCCGAGATTACGCCCGAGTTCGTGCGCGACGAAATTGCCCGGGGGCGCGCCATCATTCCCGCCAACATCAACCACCCCGAGGTGGAGCCGATGATTATCGGCCGCAATTTCCTGGTCAAGATCAACGCCAATATCGGCAACTCGGCGGTGACGTCCTCGATCGGCGAAGAAGTGGAAAAAATGACGTGGGCGATCCGCTGGGGCGGCGACAACGTGATGGACCTGTCCACCGGCAAGCACATCCACGAAACGCGCGAATGGATCATCCGTAACAGCCCGGTGCCGATCGGTACCGTGCCGATCTACCAGGCGCTGGAAAAGGTCAACGGCAAGGCCGAAGACCTGACCTGGGAAATTTTTCGCGACACCCTGATCGAGCAGGCCGAGCAGGGCGTCGATTACTTCACCATCCACGCCGGCGTGCTGCTGCGCTATGTACCGCTGACGGCGAAAAGGCTGACCGGCATCGTCTCGCGCGGCGGCTCGATCATGGCCAAGTGGTGCCTGGCGCACCACCAGGAATCGTTCCTGTACACGCACTTCGAAGACATCTGCCAGATCATGAAAGCGTACGACGTGTCGTTTTCGCTTGGCGACGGCCTGCGCCCCGGCTCGATCTACGACGCCAACGACGAAGCGCAACTGGGCGAACTGAAAACGCTGGGGGAACTCACGCAAATCGCCTGGAAACACGACGTGCAGGTGATGATCGAAGGCCCCGGCCATGTGCCGATGCAGCTGATTAAAGAAAACATGGACCTGCAACTGGAGCAGTGCCATGAAGCGCCGTTCTACACGCTGGGACCGCTCACCACCGACATCGCACCCGGCTACGACCACATCACGTCCGGCATCGGCGCCGCGCAGATCGGCTGGTATGGCACCGCCATGCTGTGCTACGTGACGCCGAAGGAACACCTTGGCCTGCCCGATAAAAACGATGTCAAGGACGGCATCATCACGTACAAGATTGCCGCCCACGCGGCCGACCTGGCCAAGGGCCATCCGGGCGCACAGATCCGCGACAACGCCTTGTCGAAAGCGCGCTTCGAATTCCGTTGGGACGACCAGTTCAACCTGGGGCTGGACCCCGACAAGGCGCGCGAATTCCATGACGAGACCTTACCCAAGGATTCGGCCAAGGTCGCGCATTTCTGCTCGATGTGCGGACCGCATTTCTGTTCGATGAAGATCACCCAGGAAGTGCGCGAGTACGCGGCCGCCAACGGCATCGCCGACGGCGCCGCGCTGGCCCAGGGCATGCAGGTGAAAGCCGTGGAATTCGTCAGGCAGGGCGGCGAGCTGTATCGCAAGCTGTGAAGGAGGGCACCCGTGATCGATATTGAACTCAATGGCGCGCCGCACGCGGTGCCGGCGCGCTGCACGCTCGACCAGCTGGTCGATGGCCTGTGCTTGAGCGGCCAGGCGCTGGCGCTGGCGGTCAACCGCGCGGTGGTGCCGCGCCAGCAGTGGCCGCAGCGCGAGCTGCAACCGCAAGACCAGGTAGACATCGTGCGCGCCATCGGCGGCGGCTAAATTTTTTTAAAACCCGCACGGCCAGGGCTGGGGTCGTACCCCGTACGGGGTACGACCCCCAATGGCCAGGCTGGCTTCGTGGTGAACGCGTAGTCGGGTTGAAAATCAAAAGGACAAAGAAATGAATCATCAAGATGTACTGACCATCGCAGGCAAAACCTACAACTCGCGCCTGCTGGTCGGCAGCGGCAAGTACCGGGACCTGCAACAGACCCGCGCGGCCACCGATGCCGCCGGCGCGGAAATCATCACCGTGGCGATCCGCCGGGTCAACATCGGGCAAGATCCCAAGGCGCCCAGCCTGCTCGACGTGCTGCCGCCTTCGCAGTACACGATCCTGCCCAACACGGCCGGCTGCTACACGGCAAAAGACGCCATCTACACCTTGCAGATGGCGCGTGAGCTGCTGAACGGTCACAAGCTGGTCAAGCTCGAAGTGCTGGGCGACGAGAAAACCCTGTTCCCGCACATGCCGGAAACCTTGATCGCGGCCGAAGCACTGGTAAAAGACGGCTTCGACGTGATGGTGTATTGCAGCGACGATCCGATCCAGGCCCGCATCCTCGAACAGATCGGCTGCGTCGCGGTGATGCCGCTGGCGTCGCTGATCGGCTCCGGCATGGGCATCCTGAATCCGTGGAATTTATCGCTGATTATCGAACAGGCCACGGTGCCGGTGCTGGTCGATGCCGGCGTGGGCACGGCGTCCGATGCGGCAATTGCCATGGAACTCGGCTGCGACGGCGTGCTGATGAATACGGCGATTGCCGGCGCGGCCGACCCGGTGCGCATGGCGCGCGCCATGCGGCTCGGGGTGCAGGCGGGCCGCGAGGCATTCCTGGCCGGGCGCATCGCGCGCAGGTTCGCGGCGTCGCCATCGTCGCCGATGGCGGGCCGGCTGGCGTGATCGACAACGCCAGTCATGCCACCCGGCCGTGCGTGCTGGTGTTTGCCGGCCTCGATCCCTCGGCCGGCGCCGGGCTGGTGGCCGATGCGCAAGCAATTGCGGCGCAAGGCGCGCATGCGCTCACCGTGTGCACCGCGCTCACGGTGCAGGACAACGACCGCGTGTACGGCGTGCAGCCGGTGGATGCCGAACTGGTGCTGCGCCAGGCCGGCGCGCTCACCGCCAAGGTGGCCGTCAGCGCGGTGAAGATCGGCATCCCGGGTAGCGCCGCCAATGCCCGCGCGATTGCGCAGGTGATCCAGGACTTGCGCCGCGCCTGGCCGCAACTGCCGGTGGTGCTCGATCCGGTGCTGGCCAGCGGCCATGGCGACGTGCTCACGCCGGGCGACGCGGTGGCGGCGCTGGCGCCGTTGCTGCCGCTGGTGACGGTGCTCACGCCCAACAGCCTGGAAGCGCGCCTGCTTACCGGGGCCGACACGGCAGCCGCGCAGGCCGCGATCCTGCGCCAGCACGGCTGCCAGTACGTGCTGGTTACCGGTGGCCACGACCCCGGCGTCGAGCTAATCAACCATGGGATGGGGGAGGCGACCAGTGCCTGGCGCTGGCCGCGCCTGGCCGACGCTTTTCACGGCAGCGGCTGCACCTTGGCCGCCGCCATTGCCGGCCAGCTGGCGCTGGCCGTGCCGCTGGTAGCCGCGCTGGAACACGCCCAGCACTATTGTTATGGCGCACTGCGCGCCGCTTATGCCATTGCGCCCGGCCAGCACATTCCGCTGCGCTGAGCGCCAACTGAGGAAAAATCATGCAAGGACTGTATCTGGTTACCCCCAACTGGGACGACACCGACCGCCTGCTGGCCGTTACGGAACAGGCGCTGCGGGCCGGCGCCCACCCGGGCACGCACGGCCGCAACAGCATCGCGCTGCTGCAATACCGCCATAAACACGCCGATCCTTCTCTGCGGCTGGCCCAGGCCACGGCGCTGCTGGCGCTGTGCCGGCGCCACGGCGTGCCATGCATCATCAACGATGTGGTCGACCTGGCCGAGGCCATCGGCGCCGATGGCGTCCACCTGGGCGGCACCGACGAGAGCGTGGCGGCAGTGCGCGCCCGGCTCGGTCCCGCCGCCATCATCGGCGCTTCGTGCTACGGCAGCGTGGCGCGCGCCGTGGCGGCGCAGGATGCGGGCGCAAGTTATGTGGCGATCGGCGGCTTTTACCCGTCGCTGGTGAAAAAATACGATTTCGTCACGGCGCCCGAGATTGTGCAGGACGCCCGCGCCGTCATCCGCGTGCCGGTGGTCATCATCGGCGGCATGACGCCGCAGAACGCCGCGCCGCTGGTGGCGCGCGGCGCCGACATGGTGGCGGCCATTACCAGCGTGTATGCGGCCGCCGACACGGCGCCGGGCAGCCCGGCAAATGGTGCGGAAAACGTGGCGCAAGCGGTGCACGCGTTCGCGGCGTTGTTTTCCGGGCGGGTAGGCTAGTCGTTCTCTATAGGAAATGCTTGAATGATAGAACCTTTTCGGCTTTATAATGGGGTGGTTAGCAATAGCCCAAGGTTGCCGCCCTCATGCCCAATTCCCTGCCCCCAAAGCGTCCCATCCTGATCGTCGACGACGATCCCCTGTTGCTCGACTTCCTCGGTGAAGTGCTTGGCCATGCCGGTTACGACATACTCAAGGCGTCGTCGGCAGAACAGGCTTTGCAGCTGATCGGTCAGCGCGAGCCGGACATGGCGCTGCTCGACATCCACATGCCGGGCATGAATGGCCTGGAACTGGCCAAGCAATTGCACGCCACCAGCTCGGTGCCGTTCATGTTCCTGTCCGGCCGTGGCGATGCCGATGCCGGCAAACAGGCCGCCTCGTATGGCGCGGTCGGTTTCCTGGTCAAGCCGGTCGATGAAAAGCAGCTGATGCCGGCATTTGCCGCCGGCCTGGCCCGTGCCGACGAAATCCGCCAGCTGCGCCGCACCGAACTCAATCTGAACGCTGCGCTGGCCGCCGGCCGCGAAACCAGCCTGGCCGTGGGCCTGCTCATGTGCAAATTCCAGACCGACCGCAACACCGCGTTCGAAGTGCTGCGCGACCATGCGCGGTCGAACCGGCGCAAGGTCAACGAGGTGGCGGACCAGCTGCTGGCTGCCGAGGAAACCCTCAATGGCTTGCATGCTGCATTCAGCCATCGTCTGAAAAAGTAAACAGCCAGGCCGTCGAGTTCCTTGCTCTACGGCATTTTTGTTGTACACTGTGACCTGTAAGCGGCAGATCGATTTCCCTGCTGCTTGACGATGGCGCCGGCCCCATGTTCCTGCCGGCCGCCATCCGGGCCGCCTGTTCCCTGCGCCCTGTCCCTTGTTTTCGGCCCAGCTCCGCCGATCGTTCCCGTCAGCATCCTGACGGCTGTGATTTTTTGCGGAGCTTGCCATGCCTATCCCTAACGAAACCCAACGTTCCTTCAGCGACCAGGATCCCCTGCACGCCATCGGCTTTTCGATTTATGTGACGGCGCCGCGCGTGCTGCACGTGGACAGCGACGCCGACACCGCGCTGGTGCTGTCCGCGCTGCTGGTGCCGGAAACCCGCGTCACCCACGTATCGACGCTGGCCGCCGCCCAGGATCTGCTGCAAAACGAACAGTTCGCGCTGATCGTGATCGATCCCGACCTGCGCGACGGCGATGCCAACCTGCTGCTCGACAACCTGCATCACCTGCAGCACGATGCCCGGGTACTGGTGTATTCGGCGCGCCATCCCGAGACCAACGTCGTCGGCGGCGCCTTCCTGCCCAAGCCGTGGACGTCGCCGCGCCAGCTGTGGCGCACGGTGTCGGATCTGCTCAGCATTGGCAATGCCATGCCCGCCGAGCCGCAATAAGCGCGGTTACCGCAGGCCCACAGATCGTCCTCGGCTTGTTATCATGGAGGATTCCAGATAACCGCCAGAGGACAAACGATGAAAACCAAAGCAGCCGTAGCATGGGGCGCGGGCCAGCCGTTGACGATCGAGGAAGTGGACTTGCAAGGCCCGCGCGCCGGCGAGGTGCTGATCGAACTGAAGGCCACCGGCATTTGCCACACCGATTACTACACGCTGTCCGGCGCCGATCCGGAAGGCATATTCCCCGCCATCCTGGGCCATGAAGGCGCCGGCGTGGTGGTGGACGTGGGTCCCGGCGTGACCACGCTGAAAAAAGACGACCACGTCATTCCGCTGTACACGCCCGAGTGCCGCCAGTGCAAATTCTGCCTGTCGCGCAAGACCAACCTGTGCCAGGCGATCCGTTCCACCCAGGGCCGTGGCTTGATGCCCGACGCCACCAGCCGCTTCTCGCTCGATGGCAAGCCGCTGTTCCACTACATGGGCACGTCCACGTTCTCGAACTACATCGTGGTGCCGGAAATCGCGCTGGCGAAAATCCGCGAAGATGCACCGTTCGACAAGGTTTGCTACATCGGTTGCGGTGTGACCACCGGCGTGGGCGCCGTGGTGTTCTCGGCCAAGGTGGAAGCGGGCGCCAATGTCGTCGTGTTCGGCCTGGGCGGCATCGGCCTGAACGTGATTCAGGCGGCCAAGATGGTGGGCGCCGACAAGATCATCGGCGTGGACATCAATCCGAAGCGCCAGGAAATGGCCCGCAAGTTCGGCATGACCCACTTCATCAACCCGAAAGAAACCGCCAACGTGGTCGATACCATCGTCCAGCTGACCGACGGCGGCGCCGACTACAGCTTCGAGTGCGTGGGCAACACCCAGCTGATGCGCGAAGCGCTCGAGTGCACGCATAAAGGCTGGGGCCAGTCGTTCATCATCGGCGTGGCGGCAGCGGGCCAGGAAATCTCCACCCGGCCATTCCAGCTGGTGACGGGGCGCGAGTGGAAAGGTTCCGCGTTTGGCGGCGCCCGGGGCCGCACCGACGTGCCGAAGATCGTCGACTGGTACATGGAAGGCAAGCTCAATATCGACGACCTGATCACGCACCGCCTGCCGCTCGAGCGCATCAACGAAGGTTTCGACCTGATGAAATCGGGCGAATCGATCCGCTCCGTGGTACTTTACTGATGCTCTGCGCCGCCTGACCTTCGTGGGGCATGTAGAAAAAAAGTTCTAGACTTAACGATCTAGATAATTTATTCTACATTTCATCACAAGGGGAGCGCGGCATGGACGTATTGCAAACTCTGGTGCCTGCCGTCGGCTGGGCGCTGTTGCATTTTATCTGGCAGGGCCTGCTGATCGGCTGGGGCGTGGCCGTGGCCATGCACCTGCTGCGCCGCGCGCGGCCGCACACCCGCTACGCGGTGGCCTGCGCCGGCTTGCTGCTGTGCGCGGCACTGCCGCTGGCTGGCATCATTACCCAGCTGCATGCTGCCGATGGCGGTTCTGCCGCCGCTTCTTCTGCTGCGTCTTCCACCGGTCCCAGCCTGGGCGCCATCTCCCTGATTCCCGTTTTTGTTGCCGACACCGGCGCTGCAGCCATGGGCGCTGCTGCGCCGCTGCTGGGCGCCGATGCGCTGGCCGGTTGGGAAGCCGTGTTGCGCAGCCAACTGCCGTGGGTGGTGGGGCTGTGGCTGCTGGGCGCGATGCTGATGTCGCTGCGCCTGGCTATCGGCCTGCAGTGGGTAGCCGAGCGCACCCGCAGCGACCATTACACCGTCAACCATTACTGGCAGCGCCGCTTGTCCGACCTGGCGCGCCGCGCCGGTCTCGACTTCCATGTCCGGCTGGGCGTGGCCGAGGGGCTCGACAGCCCGATCACGGCCGGCTGCTGGCGACCGATCGTGCTGGTGCCGGCGTCGCTGATCACCGGCATGCCGCCCGAGCTGCTCGAAGCGCTGCTGGCGCACGAGCTGGCGCACATCAAGCGCCGCGATTACCTGGTTAACCTGATTCAAAGCGCGGTGGAAATCGTGCTGTTCTATCACCCAAGTGTTTGGGCCCTGTCGCGCCGCATCCGCATAGAGCGGGAACAAATCGCCGATGACACAGCAGTTGCCATGCTGGGTCAACCGCAGATGCTGGCCAGGGCCTTGTCCGAACTCGATCAATTCCAGTTCGATTCCATACAACTGGCCCATGCGGCCCACGGAGGAAATCTCATGTCTCGTATTAAACGCTTGTTACGCCCCGATGTAGAACCGGTCGGCTGGAAAATGGTGGTGCCGTTGCTGGGCCTGTGCGCGGCCAGCGCCGTGATGTATGTGCAGGCGGCGCCGCCAGCAACCGCGGTGGCAGCAGTTGCTGCAGTGGCAGCAGCCGCACCGGCGCCGGCAGCTGAAGCGGCACCCATGGCGGAACTTGCGACACCGGTGGCACCGGTCGGTCCGGTTGCGGCGGTTGGCGCGGTGGCGCCAGTCGGCCCGATGGCGCCGGTGGGCCCCGTTGCACCGGTGGCAGCGGTTGAACCTGTGACAGCTGTGGCACCTGTGGCATCGGTTGCCCCGGCCGCACCGCCAGCATCGTCAGCACCGAAAATCAGCGTGGACGGCCATCCGGTTGACGTCAGCTTTAACGGGCGCACCATGCTGGGCACCCGTCACGGCGGCGCGTATGCTGTAGTCCCGGTCGACCGCGAACGGATGACGGTGGCTGGCAGCACCGGCGACATGCTCAAGGTGGCCGACCTGCGTAACACGGTCAAGGGCGCCTTCGTCTGGTTCAAGGACAACGACAAGGGTTATGTGATCGAAGATCCGGCCCTGTTTGCCCAGGCCAGCGCAGCCTGGGCGCCGGTGGAGCGGCTCGACGCGCAGATGAAGGAGCAGGGCGACCGCATGCAGGCGCAAGGCAAGGTGATTGAAGCGGCGGCAGCAAAAATCGGCGCCGAGCAAGCCAGGCAGCAAGGCGCCACCCTCGACATCGAACGCCACGCGCGCCTGATCGGCACGGTGGCGGGCCAGCAGGCGGTGATCCATCAAAAACTCGCGCAACTGAGTCTGAAAACGGGCGACCAGCCAGACGCGGATGCCACCCGTCAGCGTGCCGAATTGCAAGCCCAACTGGCGCCACTGAACCAGAAAATGGCCGAATACCAGCGTGATCTGACGGCGCATTCGGAAAAACTCGGTCACGACGTCGGTCGCCGTATGGCAGAACAGACCAAGCCGCTCGCCGCGCTAAGCAAGCCGATGGGCGAGATGGGCGCGCGCATGGGCGTGCTGAGCCGTGAACGCGCCCAGGCCCAGCGCAATGCCGAACTGGCCATGCGGTCGCTGTTCAAGGAGGCACTGAAAAACGGCAAGGCCGTTGCCGTTACGCCGTCGGCTTGACCGTACCGTCGGCGGTCGTCAAGTGAGCATCCCGGTATAATCACGGGATGCAAAATCTTCTCCATAATCTGAACGACGAACAACTGGCCGCCGTCACGCTGCCGGCCCAGAGCGCCCTGATCCTGGCGGGCGCCGGGTCCGGTAAAACCCGGGTGCTGACCACCCGCATCGCCTGGCTGATCCAGACCGGGCAAGTCTCGCCGTCCGGCATCCTGGCCGTGACCTTTACCAACAAGGCGGCCAAGGAGATGATGACGCGGTTGTCGGCAATGATGCCGATTAACACGCGCGGCATGTGGATCGGCACCTTCCACGGCCTGTGCAACCGCCTGCTGCGCACCCATTACCGCGACGCGGCCTTGCCGCAGACGTTCCAGATTCTCGACTCGCAAGACCAGCTGTCGGCCATCAAGCGCCTGCTCAAGGCGAATAATGTCGATGATGAAAAGTTTCCACCGAAAGAGGTGATGTACTTCATCAACGGCGCGAAAGACCAGGGCCTGCGCGCCGACAAGATCGAGCCGTACAATGCCGACGAGCGCAAGAAGGTCGAGCTGTACCAGCTGTACGACGACCAGTGCCAGCGCGAAGGCGTGGTGGACTTTGCCGAACTGTTGCTGCGCACGTACGAACTGCTGAGCCGTAACCAGCCGCTGCGCCAGCATTACCAGCAGCGCTTCCAGCACATCCTGGTCGACGAGTTCCAGGATACCAACGATTTGCAATACAAGTGGCTCAAGCTGCTGGCCGGCCACGGCGAGACGGCAGGCGGCGCGCTGTTTGCCGTCGGCGACGACGACCAGAGCATCTATGCATTCCGTGGCGCCAACGTGGGCAATATGAGCGCGTTCGAGCGCGAATTCCACGTCAAGAACCTGATCAAGCTGGAGCAGAACTACCGCTCGCATGGCCACATCCTGGACGCCGCCAATGTGCTGATCGCCAATAACAGCAAGCGCCTGGGCAAGAACCTGCGCACCGACGCCGGCCACGGCGAGCAGGTACGCGTGTACGAAGCCGTGTCCGACCTGGGCGAGGCGCAGTGGATCATCGAAGAAACCAAGAACCTGATCGCCGACGGCGCCGCCCGCAGCGAGATCGCCGTGCTGTACCGGTCCAACGCGCAGTCGCGCGTGATCGAACATGCATTCTTCTCGGCCGGGATTCCGTACCACGTGTACGGCGGCCTGCGCTACTTCCAGCGCGCCGAGGTCAAGCACCTGATCTCGTATTTGCAGCTGATGGACAACCCGCACAACGACTCGGCCTTCATGCGCGTGGTGAACTTCCCCACCCGTGGCATCGGCGCCCGCACCATCGAGAATTTGCAGGGGGCGTCCGCCCAGTACGGTGTGTCGCTGTACGCGGCCGTGCCGTACATGACGGGCAAGGGCGGCACGTCGCTGGCCGGCTTCGTCAAGCTGATCGAAGGTGCGCGGTTTGAAACCCAGCAGATGGCTTTGCCCGAGCTGGTGCGCGTGGTGCTGGAAGCGAGCGGCCTGCTCACGCATTACCAGACCGAAAAAGAAGGCGCCGACCGCATCGAGAACCTGGAGCAGATGGTCAGTGCCGCCACCCAGTTCGTGGGCGAAGAAGGTTATGGACTCGGCGCCCCGGCGCAGCTGGGACCGCAGTCGCAGGCGCAGGCAGGCGCGGCCATCGTCAACGACGATGGCGTGGAAATCCTCGACGCCGATGCGCCACTGGCCACCGTGATGTCGCCGCTGTCGGCATTCCTGTCGCACGCATCGCTGGAAGCGGGCGACAACCAGGCCACGGCCGGTCAGCAGGCGGTGCAGATGATGACCGTGCACTCGGCCAAGGGGCTGGAATTTAACAACGTGTTCATCACCGGGCTGGAAGAGGGCTTGTTCCCGCACGAAAGCAGCTCGCGCGAAGACGGCGGCGTGGAAGAAGAGCGGCGCCTGATGTACGTGGCCATCACGCGTGCGCGCCAGCGCCTGTACCTGTGCTTTGCCCAAACCCGCATGCTGCACGGCCAGACGCGCTACAACATGAAGTCGCGCTTCTTCGACGAATTGCCGGAAGACTCGCTGAAATGGCTGTCGGCCAAGGCGCAACCGAGCTGGTTTGCCAAGAAGACCCCGTGGGACGATGTGGCGCTGGTGGGGTCGGATAACGCCATTGCGCAAAAAATGGTGCAAAAGTCCACGGGCTGGCGCATTGGTGAATCGGTGGAGCACGCCAAGTTCGGCGAAGGCGTGATCGTCAACATCGAAGGCAGCGGCGCCAATGCACGGGCGCAGATCAACTTTGGCAGCGCGGGGATGAAGGTGCTGGATTTGAGTATCGCCAAGCTGGAGCGATTGGCGCGGTAATATCGCGGCAACGGCAACGGCAACGGCAACGGCAAACCCAACCGTAGCCGTCAGCCGTTGCTCCGTCATCCTCGCGCACGCGGGGATCCATGGAACATCAGAACAGTGGCAGCTTACGCTACACTTTGGTCCTGCTCGAGCGGTCTATGGATCCCCGCTTTCGCGAGGATGACGGATCGGCAGCTAACAATTTACGACGGTATATCCGGCGTATCGTGCTTATCGAGATCGACCGGCGCCACCACCTCCGGCTCCGCAAAAATTTCCCGGTACGCCACGTACAGCGTGCAATGCACCAGCACAATGGTCAGCAGGAACAGGGTAAAAATACCGGCCATCGACAACTGCGACGCGCCAAACACCAGCGCGACGATCTTGCAACCGACGAAGTACATCAGGTGCAGCGCCACGGTTGCCACCAAAAACGGCTTGATCGCCCGGATCACCGACACCACGCTGAAAAACAGCGCCTTGCCCACCGTGAGTTTTTTCCAGTAGACCAGCGGTGCGGCCAGGCAGGTCAGGATCCAGCTGATCGTGTACATCGTCGAGGCGATAAACATCGGCACCATCATCGATTCGATCAGGGCCGGATCGACCTTGTCGGGACGCTCGGCAATCCGCGCCAGGGTATCCCCCGACATGCTGTACACCACCACCGCAGCCACCAGCAGCGTGGCCAGGTTGAGCGCTCCGAGCGTCAGCAGCGGACCACGCGCCGGCTTGCGAAAGCCGCTCAGCAACAGGTTGGGCAACGCCCGCTTGCCTTCTTCCGCATGCTTGACGCCTTCCAGCAGGGCGATGGTAAACAGCGGCGTGAGGATGAACACCGCCAGCTGTCCGACCGGAATCACCATGATGAACATGGACAGGAACATGCAGCAGAAAAACAGCGCCATCAGGCCGCCAGGTTGCTTGCGAAACAGCTGCATGCCCTGTTTAACCCATTGCAAACCGGTACGGGCGGGGAATTTATTCATCAGAAAAGCTTCGGCGCCAGCGTGGCGATACGTTCGCGCAAGATGCGCTCAAAGTGGGTGGGATCGTGCGGCGTGAGCATTTCGGCCTCACGGGGCTGGTAGTAATCATACAGCCGCGACAGCCAGAAGCGCAGCGCGCCTGCGCGCAGCAGCGGTTGCCACGCGGTTTGTTCGGCGTCGGTGAACGGTCGCACGGCGTGGTAGGCGTCAAGCAACGCCCGCACCCGGGCTTCGTCCAGCACGCCAGTGTCGAGGGCTATGCACCAGTCGTTGACGGTCACGGCCACGTCGAACAGCCAGGTATCGCAGCCAGCAAAGTAAAAGTCGAAGAAGCCGGTCAGGCGCTCGCCGTCGAACATCACGTTGTTGCGGAACAGGTCGGCATGCACGGGGCCGGTCTGCAATTGCTTGTAGGTATCGCTACCGGCAAACGCTTCCTGGAAATGCATCTCGGCGCGCAGCAAATGGGCATTGCTGTCCGACAGGTGCGGCAACACCTTGGGGGTAGTGTCGTTCCACCAGTCGAGGCCGCGCAAATTCGGCTGGCGCAGCGGGTAGTCGCAGCCGGCTAGGTGCATGCGCGCCAGCATCGCGCCCACTTCGGCGCAGTGCACCGGTTGCGGCGCCATTTGCGAACTGCCTTCGAGCTTGGTGACGATGGCGGCCGGCTTTCCATGCAGGGCAACGATGAGCTCGCCCTGATTGTTGGCGATCGGCGCCGGCACCAGTACCTGGCGGTCGGCCAGGTGGCGCATCAGTTGCAAATAAAACGGCAGCTGTTCAAACGACAGGTTTTCAAAAATAGTGAGTACATACTCACCTGTCTCGGTATCGAGGAAAAAATTGCTGTTTTCAATGCCGGAAGCGATGCCTTTCAAGGCCGTCGGCTTGCCGAGGGGGAATTGCGTGATCCACTGGGTGACATCATCCAGGGTGACCGGAGTAAACACTGCCATGAGAGCTTGAAGGGTTCGGTGAGCGGGCCCGCCGCATCGAGTGGGCGGGCGCCGTAATCCCGGGGCGCGCCGCAGCGCGGCCCCAGGTGCGTGGTCTGGTACTTATTTGGCCGCAGGTGCCGCGGGTGGCGGCGGGGCCGCAGCGTCGGTCGCGCTGTCGTCTTCGGGGGTGGTTTTTTTCTTCGGGCCGCCAAACTCGAACACCTTCCATTGCGGGCCGCGCAGGGTCGGGCCCGGGCCTTCGCCGACCGGTACCGGGCCGGCGGGGTGTGCCGGGCCCACGGTGTAGGTGCTGGGGCCGGAAGTGACGGTGGTGTTGATCAGGTTGCCGTTGTTGTCGCGGTGGTCCTGGATCTGGGTACCTTGCTGCGACTGGTTGGACTTGACGTTGACGGCATCCTCGGACACTTCCTCCAGTTTTTCCAGCTTGGGCGGCTTGTCGCTGGGCGGCGTTTGCGCGAAGGCGTGGGCGCCCAAGGTCAGCAACAGAACAGTGAACAGGGAAGAAATGCGCTTCATGATGGATCGCCTTATAAAGTCCAACTTAAGTCCAACCGGGTGTGAGGTGGTGCTAATTTTTATGTATGATCCATTGTAACAAACGTGCACGATTCCCTGCTCTAAAAAGCCGATTCCATCCCCTCAGTAAGGTTTCCTTAAGAAACCATTTCACATTTGGAAATGCTGTGACGTCGGCAAGCGCGCGCTTAAAACCTGCGATAATGCGCCATTCCCGCAAAGGCCGCCATTCCTGCCGCCTGCACGCACCTCACATTGATCTTTTATATGCAAAATACCCTGCTGTTAGTCGACGGTTCCAGTTATCTTTATCGCGCGTTTCATGCGCTGCCCGACCTGCGCAGCCCGGCCGGCCATCCCACCGGCGCCATGCACGGCATGGTCAATATGTTGCGCCGCCTGCGCGCCGACTACCCGGCGGCGTACATCGCCTGCGTGTTCGATGCCAAGGGTAAAACCTTCCGCGACGATATGTATCCGGAATACAAGGCTACGCGCGCGCCGATGCCGGACGACCTGCGCCTGCAGATCGAACCGATCCACGAGGCGGTCAAGGCCATGGGCTGGCCGATCCTGATGGTCGATGGCGTGGAAGCCGATGACGTGATTGGCACCCTGTGCGTGGATGCGGTCAAGGCTGGCATGAAGGTGGTGGTGTCCACCGGCGACAAGGACCTGGCGCAGCTGGTCAATCCGAGTGTCATGCTGATTAACACCATGAACAACGAAAAGATGGACGAGGCGGGCGTGCTGGCCAAGTTCGGCGTGCCGCCCAACCGCATCATCGATTACCTGACCCTGATCGGCGACACCGTGGACAACGTGCCCGGCGTCTCGAAGTGCGGTCCGAAAACCGCGCTGAAATGGCTCACCGCGTACGACTCGCTCGACGGCGTGATGAGCAATGCCGACAAGATTACCGGCGCGGTCGGTGAAAACCTGCGCACCGCGCTGGCCTGGCTGCCGCGCAGCCGCGAGCTGATCACCGTAAAAACCGATTGCGACCTGGCCGCGCACATGATGTCGATTACCGAATCGCTGGTGGCGCGCCCGGAAGACGACGCCACCCTGATCACGTTCTTCACCACGTACGGCTTTAAAACCCTGCTGCGCGACCTGAGCGCGGTAACGCCGGCCGCGTCGGTCACGGCCGCCAAGCCGGTGCCGGCCGGCGGCGTGGTGTCCGCCACGCAGGATATGTTTGGCGAAGCGCCCAAGGTCAACGTCAACTACGAAACCGTGCTCACGGAAGAACAGCTCGACAAGTGGATCGCGCTGATCGACGCTGCGCCGCTCACGGCCGTCGATACCGAAACCACGTCGCTGGAGCCGATGACGGCGCAACTGGTGGGCATTTCGCTGTCGGTGGAACCGGGCGTGGCCTGCTACATCCCGGTCGCCCACGCGTATGCCGGGGTGCCCGAGCAACTGGCGCGCGAGCACGTGCTGGAAAAACTGAAACCGTGGCTGGAAGACGCAGCAAAACTCAAGGTGGGCCAGAACCTCAAGTATGACAGCCACATCTTCGCCAACCACGGCGTGCACCTGCGTGGCATCCACCACGACACGCTGCTGCAATCGTATGTATTTGAATCGCACCGCACCCACGGCATGGACGACCTGGCGCTGCGCCACCTGAACCACACCACGATTCCGTTCGTGGACGTGTGCGGCAAGGGCGTCAACATGATTACCTTCGACAAGGTGGAAATCGGCCGCGCCACCGAATACGCGGCGGAAGACGCCGACATCACGCTGCGCCTGCATGGCGTGATGGCGGCCGAAGTGGAAAACGACGAAAAGCTCAGCTACATCTACCGCCACATCGAGCTGCCCACGGCCGTGGTGCTGCAAAAGATCGAACGCAACGGCGTGCATATCGACGCCGCGCTGCTCGACACCCAATCGGCCGAACTGGGCGCCCGCATCATCGAACTGGAAGCCCAGGCCCACGAGCTGGCCGGCCAGCCGTTCAACCTTGGTTCACCGAAACAGATCGGCGAGATCTTCTTCCAGAAGCTGCAACTGCCGGTGGTGAAAAAAACCCCGAGCGGCGCACCGTCCACCGACGAGGAAGTGCTGCAAAAGCTGGCGGAAGATTATCCGCTGCCGAAAGTGCTGCTCGAATACCGCAGCCTGTCCAAGCTCAAGTCGACGTACACCGACAAGCTGCCCAAGATGATCAACCAGGATACCGGCCGCGTGCACACCAATTACGCGCAGGCGGTGGCGGTGACGGGACGGCTGGCGTCGAACGATCCGAATCTGCAAAACATCCCGGTGCGCACCAAGGAAGGCCGCCGCATCCGCGAAGCGTTCATTGCGCCGCCGGGCAGCCATATCGTGTCGGCCGACTATTCGCAGATCGAGCTGCGCATCATGGCCCATATTTCGGGCGATGAAGCGATGCTGCGCGCGTTTGCCGACGGTGAAGACATCCACCGCGCCACTGCTGCCGAGATCTTCAGCGTGCCGCCCGCCGAGGTGACCAGCGAACAGCGCCGCTACGCCAAGGTGATCAACTTCGGCCTGATCTACGGCATGAGCGCGTTTGGCCTGGCGGCCAACCTCGGCATCGAACGCGCTGCTGCGCAAAACTATATCGATCGTTATTTCGCCCGCTTTGCCGGCGTGCGCCAGTACATGGAAGACACGCGCCTGCAAGCGAAGGCGCGCGGCTACGTGGAAACCGTGTTCGGCCGCCGCCTGTGGCTGCCAGAAATCAATTCGCCGAACGGCCCGCGCCGCCAGGGTGCCGAACGCGCCGCGATCAACGCGCCAATGCAGGGTACTGCGGCCGACCTGATCAAGCTGGCGATGGTGGCGGTGCAGGGCTGGCTGGAAGCCGACCAATTGCAAACCCGCATGATCATGCAGGTACACGATGAACTGGTGCTGGAAGTGCCGGACGCCGAGCTGGAACTGGTCAAGCGCAAGTTGCCGGAATTGATGGCAGGTGTGGCGCAGCTGAAAGTGCCGCTGCTGGCCGAGGTCGGCGTGGGTAAAAACTGGGAAGAGGCGCATTAATAAGTGTTGCACGGGTATCTGAAAATACTGCTGCCCGCAACTCCGTCATCCTCGCGAAAGCGGGGATCCATACGTCGTGTGAGTCGTGTTGGTTTAATAGGATTTGCCGCTGACCAACCGTTCTATGGATCCCCGCGTGCGCGAGGATGACGACTCTGCCAACAACAACTTTGAATGGTTTTCAGGTGTTTCACTAACGGAGGATACGCATGGATGACTTGCAGCGCGACGCAGAGAGTTTGTTGACCAAAACCCCCTTATCGGACGGCCTCGACCGCCGTGACTTCATCAAGGTCGCGCTCGGCAGTGGTTTTGCCGTGGCCGCCATGCCGGTGGTCGCGCAAAGCGTCATCAAGACCGACACCGCCGGCCTCACCGCCGGCACCGTTACCCTCGATATCGCCGGCCAGGCAGTGCCGGTCTACCGCGCCCAGCCCGAAGGCAAGACCAACCTGCCGGTCATCCTGGTGATATCCGAAATCTTCGGCGTCCACGAATACATTGCCGACGTCGCGCGCCGCTTCGCCAAGCTTGGCTACCTGGCGCTGGCGCCGGACCTGTTCGTGCGCCAGGGCGACCCGCAAAAAGTCGCGTCGATTGCCGACCTGCAGCGCGACATCATTTCCAAGACCCCCGACGCGCAAGTCATGACCGACCTCGACGCCGTGGTCGCGTGGGCCAGGGCCAACGGCGGCAACCCGGATAAACTCGCCATCACCGGCTTTTGCTGGGGCGGCCGCGTCACGTGGTTGTACGCGGCGCACAATCCGTCCATCAAGGCCGGCGTGGCCTGGTATGGCCGCCTGGTGGGCACGGCAACCGCCAACACGCCGCGGCATCCGGTCGATATCGCGCCATCGCTGAAAGTGCCGGTGCTGGGCCTGTATGGCCTGAAAGATACCGGCATCACCCAGGAATCGATCGAGGCAATGAAGGCGGCGCTGGCCAAGGGACCGAACAAGTCGACGTTCGTGGTGTACCCGAACTCGGGCCACGCGTTCCATGCCGACTATCGCCCAAGCTATGTCGAGGCCGATGCCAAGGATGGCTGGGGCCGCATGTTGGCGTGGTTGCAGCAGAACGGCGTGGCGTAACACGGCGCAAACCAGTCCAAAGGGGAGGGCGATGGGCCATAAAGCCTGTTTTTAGCCAAAATTGAGCAGAAATGTGTGCCGGGCGGTAAAATAACGCCCCGGCCCCCTCTGTGGACGGGCTGGTCATAAGAGGCTATACCATCGATCCCGTACTCATTTCCATCATCCTGGCGACCACGCTCGCCGGTGTCGTCAGCATATCGGCCGCTGCCGTGTTCTCGTTTACGCTGCTGTCGAAAGTGGTCGAGCGCATGGTCAGCCTGTCCGTGGGCCTGATGCTGGCCACCTCGCTGCTGCACGCATTGCCCGAAGCCTTCGATTCCACCGCCAGCCCGCGCAGCCTGTTTGCCACCTTGCTGGCCGGCCTGCTGGCATTTTTCGTGCTGGAAAAACTGGCCATCATGCGCCACTCGCACCACCATGAGCACGACGGCCACCACCACCATCACGGCCACGACAAGAGCGAAGCAGGCAAGGCCGGCTGGATGATCCTGGTTGGTGACGGCATGCACAATTTTACCGACGGCATCCTGATTGCCGCCGCCTTCCTGGCCGACCCGAAACTGGGCCTGGTAACCGGCCTGGCCATCATTGCCCACGAAATCCCGCAGGAAATCGGCGACTTCATCGTGCTGCTCAATGCCGGGTTCTCGCGTACCCGCGCGTACGTCTACAACTTGCTGTGCAGCCTGCTGTCGATTGCCGGCGGCTTGCTCGGTTATTATTTCCTCGACCGCGCCAGCAGCCTGATTCCGTACGTGCTGGTGTTCGCGTCGTCGGGCTTCATCTACATCGCGGTCAGCGACCTGATGCCCCAGATGCAGCGCCGCGCCACCTTGCGCGAATCGGTGCCGCAAGTGCTGCTGATCGCCACCGGCGTGGCGATCGTGGTGTTCTTCACCAGCCACCGCTAAGCCAAACGGCCGGGCTTGCTTCGCTGGCGTGACGGGCGGATCGGGACTGTGCTGCCGACTATTGCCCCACATTGAACCTGGCGCGGGCGCCGGCCGATTGCGCCGGCGTGACATCGCGGGTGTCGATATCGAGCTCGGTAAATGAGGCGGCGCGGCCGGCCGGGTTCAGCAACTGCATGCCGCCCAGGTAGCGCTTGCCCTGTTCCAGGCCCGACCATCCCACGTTTACGTTGGCCGTGCCACCGAGTTGCACGGTGGCGGGCAGGCCGAAGGTGAGTTTACCCTTGGTGTCGTTGGGAATCGCGGTGGCGTACGACAGCGTGTAGCTGGTGGACGCGCCGTTTTTCAGCCGGTAGCCCACCACGCACACCTTCACCACGCCCATCGGCGGCGCCATCAGCGTGATGCTTTCGTTCGAACCTTCGTGGCCGCTGTAGCCGATCAGGGTGTCTTGCTGGCTCAGCAGCGCCAGGTCGAGGTCGTCGGCGGAACCGCCGGCCGTGTCGCGGTCGGTCAGCTCGAAGCGGGCAATCATGGTGTTGTTCGGGATTGCCAGCGTTACCGCTTTCACACCGGGTCCGCGCGCCGCGCACGCCGCCGCCACGGCATCGGTCGATTCGAGCGAACCGCTGGCCGCCTGGGTAACGGTCTGCGCCAGCCGCACGTATTCACGCATGCCGGCCTTGGCCACGCCCATGCGGCCGTCGAAGCCGGTGGTCACCGCCAGCTGGCGCGTACCGCTGGCGGTGGTGGCCGCCAGCAGCGGCGGCGCCTGGACGCCGCTGTTGTAGCGCGCCTGCAGCGGGCTGCGCACCGTGTGCTCGCCATCATTCCACACCACGTCGCCGAAGTTCCACACGCCGTCCGCCGCGTCGGTGCGGCGCAGGGTGACCGTGTAGTGCTGGGTTTCGCCCGGGGCGATGGTGAGCGTATCGGGCGTGACGGTGGTCGCGAAACCGGCGACGGCGGCGGTGGCGGTATAACTGGCCAGGCGCTCTCCCACGTTGGTGACGCTGCGCGTCACGCTCTGGATGCCCACCACGCCGGGCAGCGTGATCGAGGCCAGGTTCAACGCATAACCGGGCAACGGTCCGCTGCTGCAATCGGCCGCTGCGCCGGTCACGCCGCACTGGTAGCGCTGGTAGTCGGCGCCGCCGGCGTCGTACACCAGGCCGGGATCGGCGGCGTGGTTGGGCTGGACGTGGCCGGCGCCCTGGCCCCACGGCAGCGTGCCGTCCTGGTCGCCGGTCAGGCTGTTGGGCAGTACCGAATACGTGCTGGTCATCAGCGCCGACTTGATGGCGGCGGGGCTCCAGTCCGGGTGGCGCTGGCGCAGCAGCGCGGCCAGGCCGGCCACGTGCGGCGTGGCCATCGACGTGCCCGACATCTTGGCAGACACGCTGAACGGCGCGCTGCGGCCGGCCGCGATGGCGTCGTGCTGGGCTGGTGTGAGCGATGGCGACACGCCGGCAATGATGTCCACGCCAGGCGCGGTCAGGTCCGGCTTGAGGACGCCGGGGTCAAACCGGTTGGGCCCGCGCGACGAAAAATCGGCCATGATGGGGCCGGGCGTGGGCGTCAGCATCGCTGCCGACAGCGCTGCCGTGGCGCCGGCCTTGGCGGCATAGTCGTCAATGGCCACGCCGTCTTCCTGCGTGACATGGATGGTGGGCAGGGCGTACACGTCCGTCGCCAGGCCGTTGCCGTCGTCCAGCAGGATCATGCCCACGCCACCCGCAGCGCGCACTGCTTCCGCTTTCGACAGCCGGCCATTGCCGCCGCGCTGGCACACCACAATCTTGCCTTTCACTTTGGCGGCATCGAGCGACGGTTGCAGCGACGGGTTGTCGCCCACCTTGTAGCACTGGCCTGCTTCGACGGGCCAGGCGCCGGCGGCCACTGCGTCGTCGCCGCGGATCACGGCCGTTGCCGGCAGCGCGCGCGAGGACAGCGACGCGCCGCTGTAGATCTGGCCGTTGCCCAGCCTGACGGTGGCGGTGTGGGCGCGGTCATGGCTGGACGCCGCCACCGTGGTCAGCCACGGGCTGATGTGCGCCACTTCGTTGGCGGGACCGGAGTTGCCGGCGGCGGCTGCGACAAACACACCGGCTTCGGCAGCATGGCGGAACGCCTGTTCGACCGGATCGAGCACGCTGGCGCCGCCGCTGATCGAGTAGTTGATGACATCGACACCATCGGTGACGGCGGCCTCGATGGCGGCCAGGCTGTCGCTGTTGTAGCAGGTATTGCTGGCGCCGGAGCCGGTGATCTCGCCGTTGTTATAGGTCCAGCAGATCTTGTACATCGCCAGCCGCGCGCGCGGCGCCATGCCGCTGCGCCGGCCCAGGTTGTCGCCGCTGGCGGCCAGCGCCGGCACGTTGTCGTTGCCGGCAGCGGTGGACGATGTGTGGGTGCCGTGGCCGCCTTCGCCGGCAGGACTCGACAGCGAATCGCGCGGCGAGCGGAATTCGCTCACGTGGATCGGGTGGCCGCCGGCGCGGAAGCCGTCGTCGAAATAGCGCGCGCCGATCAGCTTGTTGTTGCAGTTGGCGGCCGTAAAGCCTTCGCCGGTCTGGCAGGTACCGCGCCAGCGCGCCGGTGGCGTGCTGTAAGCGAGTTTGGCATTGCGGTCGAACGTGGGCTGGCCCTGGCTGTCCACGCGGTCGGCGTACGACAGGTTCTCGGGCCAGATGCCGGTATCGAGCACGCCGATGATGACGTCCTCGCCGGCGTGCGCGCGGCCGCCCAGCTGCTCCCACAAACCGCCGGCCTGGTCGAGACCGAGAAAGGTGGGCGTGTAGTTGGTGACCACGTGCAGTTTTTCATCGGGCGTGATGGCGCGCACCGTGCCGCTGGCCTTCAGCGCCCGTACTTCAGCATCGGTCAGGCGGGCGGAAAAGCCGTTGAACACCACCTGGTAGTCGCGCGTGACCGCGCCCGGCGCCACCAGCGCGCGCGCCGCCTGCTGGCGGGCTTTCAGGAAGCTGCCGTACTGGCGCGCCGGTTCGCCGGCCAGGTCGAGGCGCTGGCCGGCGACCGCGCGGGTAGCGCGCAGCCCGCTCACCTGGCCGGTATAGGCAGCTACCGGCTGGTCGGCCAGTTGCACGATGTAAGGGCGGCGCTCCTCGGCATGCGCCCGTGATGCGGACAATAGCAATAGCAGGGCAAGAGTTAGGGCAGGGGCAGGACGTGCGGCAGTCATGGATCAGGCTCTCCCGAGAGTGATAGGTGTGGATTTATTTGAAAGTTGTGCGGGAAAGCATAGGGGAGTTTTGATGCCGGTCCTGAAAATATTTGTAACTGAAAGTCGACTTCAGTTGAAAAAATACAACATAATATGTAAATTATTTATACCGTAAAATTCTCAAAAATTAACAATCTAAATCGTTTTTCATAGCTAAAGCTCTGGGCATTTCTGTGTCGAAAAATATGTAACATTTGACGATTGGACAAATAAAATATTTATAACAATCTGGACGAGTTACAAAGCGATGTGCATACTTGGTTTCCTTTTATGTGAGGAGTCGTCATGAATCGCGTTGCCTTGAAAGCCGTTGCCTGCGCCTGCCTGGTGCTGGCCGGCGCCCCGGTATTTGCTGCCGCCACCAGTTCCGCCACCTTGGGCAATGTCCGCATCACCCTGATCGATCTCGATGCCGGCGACGGCATCGCCCCATCGATTGCCTTCCTGCCCGGTCCGCAATACATCGGCGGTCCTTACGTCAGCGGCAATGCCCACAGCTTTGTGCCGGGCGAAGAATTCGGCAATTTCGAACGCATGGGCAGCAAGGCGGGCGCCTCGATCAGCGACAGCGCCCACACGGCGCTGGCCAGTAGCGCCGCCAGCGTGACCGGCGCCGCCAGTGGCGCCGGTTTCAGCGGTCTGAGCGCCAGCGGCGCAGCGCAAAGCGCGCTTGACGGCTATGGCCGCTATCACGGTTTTGCAACGGTGCCGGCCGCCAGCGGTGGCCAGGGCTTTGTGCTTTCGGCGAACACCATGGTGCAATTTTCGATGACCGGCAGCGCCACGGCGTCGTACACGCTCGGGTACAACGCCCAGTCGAGCGAGGGCGAATTCGCCTCGGCGCTGCTGCGTTTATTGGTCAGCGGCGCTGCTGCCGACGGCCTGGGCGAGCTGACGGATGTACAGCAGCAGTCCGCTGCCGTGATGAGCTTTATCGGTGAAAGTGCACCGGGCCCGGACAGCGCCAGCTGGTCCGGCTTGCTCACGGCCAGCTACAGCAACCTCAGTGCGCAGAGCAGCCTCGGCCATTTCTATGCGGAGGCCAATGTGGACGGACTGTCGGTGTCGGCCGTGCCGGAGCCGGAGACCTACGCCATGCTGCTGGCCGGCCTGGGCCTGGTGGGCGCGCTGGCCCGCCGTCGCCGACGCCAGCGTGCGGCCTGACCCCTTGCCGTTGACCCCTTATCGCTGACCCATTAACGCTGCCAGGAAATGCAATGAAAAAATCCGTTCTTCACACCGCCGTGGCCTGCGCCGTGGCGATGGCCGCCGGGGCTGCCATGCCGGCCCACGCCACCGCCACCAGCAATGCCAGCTTTGGCAACCTGACCATCACGCTCACCGACCTCGACTTGAACGATGGCGTGGCGCCGTCGCTGTCCTTCGGGCCGTACGGCAAACCGTACGTGGCGGTGGGCACCCATGGCTGGGGCGACGACTATATTTCGCACGAGTACTCGAAGGCGGCATCGACGATGGGCGGCACGCTGTCGGGCCAGCTCACCGATCCGCTGTCGTCGGCGCAGGTGAGCCTGGCGGCGGCCAATACCGTGGCCGGGTTCACTTCGATGTCCACCAGCGGCCAGGCGGCCAGCACGCCCGATGGTCACGGTGCTTATTATGGTTACGCCAGCGGGTCCAATCCGTCGGCGCGGGCGTTTACGCTGTCGGCCAACACCCGGCTGACCATCAGCGTGGCCGGTGCACTGTCCACGACCACCACCATCGGCTACAACCTCGAAGCTGACCAGGGCGAGTACGCGCTGGCGTCGCTGCTGCTGGGGCTGACGGCCTACAACCAGGACGGCGTGGAAACGGTGGACAGCAGGTTCTATGAGATGGGGTCGTATTTCAATGTGCGCGACGACGGCACCACGATGGGCGAGCATTACGACTGGAGCGGCTTGCTGTCGGTGGAATACAGCAATTTGTCGGCATTTGCCGCGAATGGCTACCTCGATACTGCGGTGGCGATATCGGGCCTGTCGGCGGTGGGCGCGGTGCCGGAGCCGGAAACCTGGGGCATGTTGCTGGCCGGGCTGGCGCTGGTGGGCGCTGGCAGCCGGCGGCGCGGACAGCGCGCCAGCTGAGGGGGAAGCGTCAGGCGGCGCCGGTGGCTACTGGCCGCGCCGGGTTGGCGCACCATTCGCTCCACGAGCCCGGATACAGCGCTGCGCCGGGCAAGCCCGCCACTTCCATGGCCAGCAGATTGTGGCAGGCGGTCACGCCCGAGCCGCATTGCATGATCGCTCGCGGCGCATCGCCCGCCACCGCGGCCAGCTCGGCCTTCAACTGGGCGGCATCCTTGAAGCGGCCGTCAACCGTCAAATTATCCTTGAAGAAGCGGTTGCGGGCGCCCGGGATATGGCCGCCCACCGGATCGATGGTTTCGTTCTCGCCGCGATAGCGGTCGGCGGCGCGCGCATCGACCACGGTTTTGTTTTGCGTGGCCAGGTTGGCCACCACGTCGTCCACCGACACCGTGTGCGTGAGCGACGGGCGTTCGGTGATGGCGCCCGGTGCCCGTGGCGCGGTGGGGGTGACCAGCGGCTGGCCGGCGGCCTGCCACGCGGCCAGGCCGCCGTCGAGCACGGCCACGGCCGGATGGCCGATCCAGCGCAGCAACCACCACAGGCGCGCGGCAAACATGCCGCCGTGCGCATCGTAGGCCACCACTTGCGTGCCGTCGCTGATGCCCCAGCCGCGCAAGGTGGCAAGCAGCGCGGCCCGTTCGGGCAGCGGATGGCGGCCGCGGAAGATGCCATCGGGCCCGGTCTTGGCGCCCGACAGGTCGGTATCGATATTGGCGAACTGGGCGTTCTGCAGGTGGCCGGCGGCAAACGCGTCGCGGCCCGCATCCGCGTTCATCAGGTCATGGCGGCAATCGAGGATCACCCAGCTGGCATCGGTAACGTGCCGGGCCAGGTCGGCGGCGCTGATCAAGGTGGTGTACATGGAGCTCTCCCTATACTTCGCTGGAAATCGGATCGGCCTTGTCGATGGCCTTGCCACGTTCGGTACTGCGGGTATTGTAGAACGTTGCGGCCACACCCGACATCAGGATAATGATAATCCCGGTCCAGCTCATCCAGCTGAACACGTCGCCGAAGATCAGCACGCCCCAGATACTGGAAAACACGATGCCCGTGTATTGCAGGTTGGCCACCACCAGGGTCTGGCCCAGGCGGTAGGCGCGCGTCATGGCCACTTGCGCACTGGTGGCGCAGATGCCGATACCGAGCAGCAGCAAGCCGCCGTGCCAGGTGTTGATCGGGTGCCATTCCACCGGCTTGCCGTGCGTGAGCAGCAGGTTGCCAAGCAGGCCGGCCACGATATTGGTCACGGCAAAATAAAACACCACGCGGCTTTCCGGCTCGCCGGCCAGGCCCAGCTTGCGTACCTGCATATAGGCCATCGCGGTGAGCAGGCTGGAGAACAGCGCCACCAATGCCGGCGTGAGCTGGTTGGCGTGGAAGGCCGGTTGCAGCAGCAGGATCACGCCCACAAAGCTCATCATCACGGCCAGCATCAGCGGCCACTTGATGTCGCCCTTGGCGTGCCACCAGCCCAGTGCGAACAGCCATACGGCTATCCAGATCGGCGACAGGTAGTTGAGGGTCATGGCCGTGGCCAGCGGCAGTTCGGCGATCGAGTAATACCAGAGCCACAACGACACCACGCCGATGATGCAACGCCACAGGTGGGCCAGCGGCATGGTGGTGCGGAAGCTGCCGCCCTGGGATTTGATGATAATGGCCAGCACGATCACGCCGACCACGCCACGGTACATCACGATTTCGGAAGTGGAGAATTCTTCGGAGGCCAGCTTGACGCACACCCCCATGACAGCGAACATGAAGCTTGCGAATAACATCCAAAGCGATTGCATCCGGTTTCCTTAACGTTATAAATCTATTTTAGATCGGTACCATTCGTGGAAGTGCTGCATGCCATCTTCCATCGGCGATTGATAGGGACCGGCATCGGTTTCGCCGCGCGCGCGCAGGGCCTTGCGGCCGGCGTCCATGCGCAGGGCAATTTCATCGTCCTCCGACACGGTTTCCATGTACGCCGCGTGTTCAGCCTCGATGAACTCGCGCTCGAACAGCACGATTTCCTCGGGATAGTAGAACTCCACCACGTTGCGGGTGCGCTGCGGACCATCGGGCCACAAGGTGGACACGACCAGCACGTGCGGATACCACTCGACCATGATGTTCGGGTACAGCGTGAGCCAGATCGCGCCATACGGCGGCGCCTCGCCGCCACGGAATTTCAGCACCTGCTCCTGCCAGCGCTTGTAGACTTCCGAGCCGGACTTGAGCAGGCCCTTGTTCACGCCCACGGTCTGCACGCTGTAGTCCTGGCCGAATTCCCAGCGCAGGTCGTCGCAGCTGACAAAGCCGCCCAGGCCCGGGTGGAACGGCTCGACGTGATAGTCCTCCAGGTAGACTTCGATAAAAGTCTTCCAGTTGTAGTCACACGTCTGCACTTCGGCGCGGTCGAACATATAGCCGGAAAAATCGAGATCCTTGGTCACCGACAGGTTCTTGAGCTTTTCCATTACGTTGTAGCCGTTTTGCTCGAACTGCAGGCCGTTCCAGCTTTGCAGCGTGGTTTTGGGCAGGTTCAGGCACGGCGTCTCCGCGAAGTGCGGAGCGCCGATCAGCTCACCTTTGAGATCGTACGTCCAGCGGTGCAGCGGGCAGACGATATTGTTGGCGTTGCCGCGACCATTGAACATCAGCGCCTGCCGGTGGCGGCAGACATTGGACAGCAATTCGAGACCATTGGCGTTACGCACCAACATGCGGCCTTCGTTTTCGGACAGCAGGGTCGCGAAATCGCCGGTGTTGGGCACCATCAGTTCATGGCCCACGTAGCGCGGACCGCTTTGGAACAATTGCTGCTTTTCGCGCTGCAGTAGCGCTTCGTCAAAATAGACGTCAACCGGAAGTTGCGCGTTTGAACGCGCCAGCTTGGCGTGGGTACCCAGATCGGACATCCAAACCCCCCTTAATTAAAATACATCAAACCAAGAAGAGACAGAATCCGCAAATTCCTGAATTCAAGTAAGTTGAAAATAGTATTTCGGACAGAACCGGCAATTATACCGTCTTTCTCCCCGGAAGGGCAGAGGCCCCGGTGCGCTACTTTGTAATGAATTGCAAGAAATACATGCGTTTAACGCAGTGACGGATGATTGCGATAAAATCCATGATCCGCCGCCGGTGTGGCCGCTATAGTTCCACCGGAGTGGGTGGTTTGTTCTAAAATAACGGGCTACACTGCGCTGGCACGTGTTTTTTTGCCTTGAAACCTGAGTGACTATGTCTAAGAAATTAACGCCCGACGCCGCCACGCTACCCGCCGCCAACGTCTCGTTTGAAGAAGCGATGGCGGAGCTGGCACAACTGGTTGCGCAAATGGAAGCAGGTCAACTGCCGCTCGAAGCTTCGGTGGCTGCCTACGCGCGCGGCTCCGAGCTGGTCAAGCTGTGCGCGGCCCAGCTGGAAAAAGTGGAGTCCCAGGTCAAGGTACTGGAAGGCGACATGCTCAAGCCGTTCGAGCAGAGCAGCGAGGCCGAGCAATGACCGGCGCTTTTGACGACTGGATGAAAACCGTGCAAGCCGGATCGGAAAACGATTTATCCGGTTTCCTGCCGGCTGCGACTGTTACCCCCACCAAGCTGCATGCAGCGATGCGCTACGCGCTGCTGGGCGGCGGCAAGCGCGTGCGCCCGCTGCTAGTGTACGCGGCCGGCGCGCTGTTCGATGCCGACGCCGCCGTGCTGGCGCGCGCCGCAGCCGCCGTGGAAATGATCCACGCTTATTCTCTGGTGCACGACGACATGCCATGCATGGACGACGACGCACTGCGGCGCGGCAAACCCACCGTGCACGTCGCCTACGACGAAGCCACCGCGCTGCTGGTGGGCGACGCGCTGCAATCGCAGGCATTCGTGGTGCTGGCCGATGCCGACATCGCAGTCATTCCGCCGGCACGCCTGGCGGCCATGCTGCGCGTGCTGGCGCAGGCCTCCGGTTCGGCCGGCATGTGCGGCGGCCAGGCCATCGACCTCGACAGCGTGGGCCTGAGCCTCACCCTGGAACAACTGGAACAGATGCACCAGCTGAAAACCGGCGCATTGCTGCGCGCGGCGGTGGTGCTCGGTGCGCTGGCCGGCAAGGATCTGGCTGCTGCCGACCTGGCCGCGCTGGAAACGTATTCGCGCGCCATCGGCTTGGCGTTCCAGGTGGTGGACGACGTGCTGGACGCCACCGCCGATTCGGCCACGCTGGGCAAAACGGCCGGCAAGGACGCCGCCGACAACAAACCGACCTATGTCTCGATCCTGGGACTGGCGCCATCGCGCGCGTTGGCGGAAACATTGCGGCTCGAAGCGCACGCAGCGCTCGCGCCGTTCGGAGAAAAAGCTCTGCGGTTACGCGAACTCGCGGATTTGATCGTGCAGCGGAAGGCATAAATGAACTTGTTAGAAAAAATAGCGTCACCAGCCGATGTGCGCGCACTGCCGTACCATCAACTCACGCCACTGGCGCACGAACTGCGCGCCTACCTGCTCGATTCGGTGTCCAAGACCGGTGGCCATTTATCGTCCAATCTTGGCACGGTGGAACTGACGGTGGCGCTGCACTACGTGTTCAACACGCCGCACGACCGCATCGTGTGGGACGTGGGCCATCAAACCTACTCGCACAAGATCCTTACCGGCCGCCGCGACCGCATGCACACGCTGCGCCAGCTCGACGGCATTTCGGGCTTCCCCAAGCGCGACGAGAGCGAGTACGACACCTTCGGCACCGCCCACTCGTCAACGTCGATTTCGGCCGCGCTGGGCATGGCCCAGGCGGCCAAGATCAAGGGCGAACACCGCCACGCGATTGCCGTCATTGGCGACGGCTCGATGACCGCCGGCATGGCGTTCGAAGCGCTCAACAACGCCGGCGTGCAGGACGACATCAACCTGCTGGTGATCCTCAACGATAACGATATGTCGATTTCGCCGCCCGTGGGCGCGCTCAATCGCTACCTGGCGCGCCTGATGTCGGGGCAGTTCTACGCCGCCGCCAAAAATGTCGGTAAATCGGTGCTGCCCGGCCCCGTGCTGGAACTGGCCAAGCGGCTGGAAGAACATGCCAAGGGTATGGTGGTTCCGGCCACCATGTTCGAGGAATTCGGCTTTAACTATATCGGCCCGATCGACGGCCACGACCTGGAGTCCTTGATCCCCACGCTGCAGAACATCAAGCAGCTCAAAGGCCCGCAGTTCCTCCACGTGGTGACCAAGAAGGGCCAGGGCTACAAGCTGGCCGAGGCCGAGCCTATCCTGTACCACGGCACCGGCAAGTTCAATCCGGCCGAAGGCATCAAGCCATCTACCGCGCCCGCCAAACTCACGTACACCGAGGTGTTCGGCAACTGGCTGTGCGACATGGCCGCTGCCGATAAAAAGCTGGTCGGCATTACGCCAGCCATGCGCGAAGGTTCGGGCATGGTGCGCTTCGAGCAGCAGTACCCGGACCGTTACTTCGACGTGGGCATCGCCGAACAGCACGCGGTGACGTTCGGCGCCGGCCTGGCCTGCGAAGGGCTCAAACCTGTCGTGGCAATTTACTCCACGTTCCTGCAGCGCGGTTACGACCAGCTGGTGCACGACGTGGCGCTGCAAAACCTCGACGTGACGTTTGCGCTGGACCGCGCCGGCCTGGTGGGCGCCGACGGCGCCACCCACGCCGGCAATTACGACCTGGCCTACCTGCGCTGCATCCCCAACATGGTCATCATGGCGGCGTCGGACGAAAACGAATGCCGGCAAATGCTCACCACCGGCTACCGCTATCCGGGACCGGCGGCCATCCGCTATCCACGCGGCGCCGGCATCGGTGCGGCCATCGAACAGGAACTCACCACCATCGCGCTGGGTAAAGGCGAAATCAAGCGCCATGGCGAAAAAATCGCCATTCTGGCCTTCGGTTCGATGGTGGCGCCAGCAGTCACCGCCGGCGCCACGCTGGGCGCCACGGTGGCCAATATGCGCTTCGTCAAGCCGCTCGACGTGGAGCTGGTCAGGCAACTGGCCGCCAGCCACGACTACCTGGTGACGGTGGAGGAGGGGGCTATCATGGGCGGCGCCGGCGCTGCCGTGGCCGAAGCGCTGGCCGCCGAAGGCATCGTCAAGCCGCTGCTGATGCTGGGCTTGCCCGACAAGTTCATCGACCATGGCGATCCGGTCAAGCTGCTGGCCAGCGTGGGGCTGGACGCTGCCGGCATCACTGCGTCGATCCAGCAGCGCTTTGACAGCAAAAACAGCAACGGCGACGAGCCGCGCCTGGTTGTCAGCAACGGCTGATCCGCTGTTTGTTCTTTCCGGCCGCGCCGTCCTGGCGCGGCCTGCCTTTCTCCCTGCTGCCACACCGCTGATCTTTCCTCTTGCTTCGGGTTCGGCTGCCCGCCACTGGTGTAAATCGTTTATATCGAATGGTGCGAGAGCGCGACCCATGTGTCGTGCTACTTCATCGGGTTAGCGGCGGCACTGCTTTCGAGCGTGGCCGCTATCGCCGCAGCGATTGCTTCGTAGCCGGCGTCGCCCGGGTGCAGGTGGTCGCCGCTGTCGTAGCGGGGCAGCAGGCGCGCCGGGTGCTGCGGGTCGCGCAGTACGGCATCGAGGTCGGTGACGGCGTCGAATTCGCCACTGTCCCTGAGCCACTGGTTGATCGCGCGCCGGACGGCATCTTTGGCGGGGGTGTAATAGCCGTCGAACGGCGTGCCGTGCAGCGCGCCTTGGAATGGCGGCAGGGTGGCGCCGATGATGCGCACGTTGCGTGCGCGTGCCTGGGCGATCAGCTGGCGGTACGCAGCAATCATGCGCGGCGCCGTCATTGGCGGCTCGTCCGGAGCGAACGCGCTGCCCGGCCAGCCGATGTCGTTAATCCCCAGAAGCACCACCACGCTTGCCACGCCGGATTGCTCCAGCACGTCGGGGGCGAACCGGGCGGCGGCGTTGGCGCCCATGCGGTCGCCCAGCAGCCGCGCGCCGGAGATGCCGGCATTGACCACCGCGATATTTTTGCGCGCCATGGTCGCCGCCAGGTAATCGGGCCAGCGCCGGTCCTGGTCTGGTGTCGAGCCGTTGCCATCGGTGATCGAGTCGCCCAGTGCGACAATGACGTCGCGCTGCACGTCGTTCTCCACCAGCACGCCGGTCAGCAGCGCGCGCCCGTGCAGCGCAACTGGCTGGCCCGGCGGCGCCGCCGTTCTGTCGCCGGCATCGATCCAGCCGGTTTGCTGCGCGCCCCAGTGAAAGGTGGCCAGCGGCGTGGCGCGCGGCAGATAGATGCTGACCGCGAGCCGGTCCAGTGCCGCCACGCGCAGATCGACCGGATCGCTCACCAGCGGCGCGCCGGGGGCGATGGTAGCCTGGCGCTGGCCGCCAAAGGTCAGCGCCAGGCCGGGCCCACCGCCAGTCTGTGCTATCTGCGCTATCTGCGCTACCCGCGCCGCGCCGATATGCACCGGCTGCGTGCCGTAGCGATTCGACAGCACGATGCGCACCCGCGCGCCGCCCACGCTGATGCGCGCCGTCTCGCGCACGGTTTGCTGTTCCAGCATTGCCGGCACGCCAGTGGGCAGCGGGAAGTCCGCGCCCCACGAGGACTGCGGGCTGGCGTACCAGGTCGCAGTCCAGGCGCCGGCGCTTGCCGGACCGGCGGCCAATGTGGAGAGCGCAGCGAATGCCAGGAAGGGGACGATTGTGCGGATGGATGATGCCATGGTGTGCTCCTGTCGAAGATGAGGGAACACGATAGGTCATTCTCCTAACCATATGAAGACGGCTAAACCGACTATACTTCATTCGAAAATGGAATGAGGAGCCACATGGACACGATCCGTTCGCTGCGCTGTTTCGTGCGCGCCGTGGAATTGGGCAGCCTGTCGGCCGTGGCGCGCGAAGAGGGTACCACGCAGCCGACCGTGAGCAAGCTGATGGCCGCGCTCGAGCGCGAACTCGGTGTGCGCCTGCTCGAACGCAGCACCACCAGCCTGCGGCCCACGCCGCAGGGCAGCCGCTTTTACCAGCGCGCGCTGGGCGTGCTGGCCGAATATCACGAAGCCGTGTCCGAGGCGCGCGGCGAGACCGACACGCCCGCCGGACTGATACGGCTGAACGCCCCCGCCGCCTTCGGCCAGTTTCGCCTGAACGCCTTGCTGGCATCCTTCATGGCGGCGCATCCGCAGGTGGACATCGAACTGATACTGGAAGACCGCATGGTGGACCTGGTGCGCGACGGCGTGGACATCGCCCTGCGCCAGGGGACCGGCCTGCCGCCCGATGCGGTTGCGCGCGCGGTGGGCGTTTCGCCGCGCCACCTGGTGGCGGCGCCGTCTTACCTGGCCCGGCATGGAACGCCGCAACAGCCGCAGGACCTGGCGCAGCACGACTACATCCGCTTCGCCTGGCTGGCTGCCGGCGATACGATCACGTTGTACCGGGGCGCGCAAGCGGTCTCGGTGCTCACGCATGGACGGTACCGCGTGAACCATGCACTGGCGATCCGCGACAGCCTGCTGGCGGGCGGCGGCATCGGCCTGTGTCCACTGTGGCTGGTCCAGGATCTGCTTGACGACGGCGCGCTGGTGCGGGTGCTGCCGCCATGGGAAGGCGCGCCGCAACCGCTGCACCTGCTGTGTCCCACGCGCCGGTATCAGCCGCTCAAGGTGCGGCTGCTGCTCGCTTACCTGCAAGCGCGGATCGCGGCCTTGCCCGGCTTCGGGCCGCCGGCAGCGACCGCCGCGTAATGTTCGACGTTTTGCTTAATGTTTGACGTTTTGCTTAACGTTTGCGCTCGTGCTGCCACAGCACGTCGCTGCCGCCCGCATGGCGGTTCAACACGCGCGACAGCACGAACAGCAGGTCCGACAGGCGATTGACGTACTGGCGCGGATGCGCGTGGATGGTTTCGGTTTTGCCCAGCGTGACGATGGCGCGTTCGGCGCGGCGGCACACGGTGCGGCACACGTGCGCCTGCGACGCGGCGCGCGAGCCGGCCGGTAAAATGAATTCGGTGAGCGCCGGCAGCGTGGCGTTGTACTTGGCCAGCAGCGCATCGAGCCGCTCCACGTGCGCTTCGGTAATCATCTGGTAGCCGGGGATGCATAACTCGCCGCCCAAGTCGAACAGGTCGTGCTGGATCGTGACCAGCTCCTCGCGCAGGTCGGCGGGCATGTCTTCGCACAGCAGCAGGCCCAGATGCGAATTGAGTTCATCGACCTCGCCGATGCTGTGGATGCGCACGCTGTCCTTGTCGGTGCGGGTGCCGTCGCCCAGGCCGGTGGTACCGCCGTCGCCGGTGCGGGTGGCGATTTTAGAGAGTCGGTTGCCCATGTGGTTTCCGGTTGGTTGATCGAGATCCGGAAGAATACCTCAGTTCTCCTTTTTTGCTTACAATCGACACCTGATCGATGTGTTTCCGGGTGCCGTACATGAGCGTAGCGGTTGCAACACAGTTAGACGATATTGCCGCCCGCCGCGCGCAGGTGGCTGCCGCATTGCTGGCGGTGCTGCCGGCGCGCGCCGTGCTGTCGGCGCCCGAAGATACCCGTCCCTACGAATGCGACGGCCTGGCCGCCTACCGCCAGTTGCCGATGATCGTCACGCTGCCCGACAGCGAGGAGCAGGTGCTGGCCGTGCTGCGCGTGTGCCGCGAACTGGAGGTGCCGATCGTGCCGCGCGGCGCCGGTACCGGGCTGTCGGGCGGCGCCATGCCGATCCGCGATGGCGTAGTGCTGTCCACCGCGCGCATGAATCGCATCGTGCGCCTCGATGCATACTCGCGCACGGCCGTCGTGCAGCCCGGCGTGCGCAACGCGGCCATATCGGAGGCGGCCGCACCGCACGGCCTGTATTACGCGCCCGATCCGTCGTCGCAAATCGCCTGCACCATCGGCGGCAACGTGGCCGAGAACTCGGGCGGCGTGCACTGCCTCAAATACGGACTGACGATCCACAACGTGCTGGGCGTGCGCTTGGCCACCATCGATGGCGACATCGTGGAGCTGGGCGGCGCAGCACTCGACGCGCCGGGACTCGATTTGCTGTCGGTGTTCGTTGGCTCCGAGGGCATGCTGGGCATCGTGCTGGAAGTCACCGTCAAGCTGATCCCGAAACCGCCGGTGGCGCGCGTGATCATGGCGTCGTTTGCGCAGGTGGTCGACAGCTGCCACGCGGTGGCCGCGCTGATCGCGGCTGGCATCATCCCCGCCGGGCTGGAGATGATGGACCAGACGTCGGTGCGCATGGTCGAACCGTTTGTGCATGCCGGCTACGACACCGACGCCGCCGCCATCCTGTTGTGCGAGGCCGATGGCACGGCGGAAGAAGTGGAAGAGGATATCGCCCGCATGTCGGCAGTGCTGGCGGCGGCGGGCGCGGTCGCCATCGCAGTCTCGCAAACCGAGGCGGAACGGCTGCGCTTCTGGTCCGGCCGCAAGAACGCGTTCCCGGCGGCAGGCCGCATCTCGCCTGATTACTACTGCATGGACGGCACCATCCCGCGCAAACGGCTGGGCGAGGTGCTGGCCGGGATCGCGCAGATGGAAGAAAAATATGGCCTGCGCTGCGCCAATGTATTTCACGCCGGCGACGGCAACCTGCATCCGCTGATCCTGTTCAACGCCAATATCCCCGACGAATTCGCGCGGGCCGAAAGCTTCGGCGCCGAAATCCTGGCGTTGTGCGTGGCGGTGGGCGGCACCATCACCGGCGAGCATGGCGTGGGCGTCGAAAAAATCGATTCGATGTGCGCGCAGTTTGCGCCGCTGGAGCTGGAAGCGTTTTTTGCCGTCAAGCGCGCGTTCGATCCGGCCGGCCTGCTCAACCCCGACAAGGCAATCCCCAGCCTGAACCGCTGCGCCCAATTCGGCAAGATGCGCGTGCGCGGCGGCCTGCTGCCGTTTGCCCATCTGCCGCGGTTTTAGAGCATGACCATCGACACCATGACCACTGCCATCATGACCGATATCGCCAGCCAGTTCGGCGCCCGCATCCGCGCTGCCGCGCAAGCGGGGCAGCCGCTGCGCCTGCGCGGTGGCGGCACCAAGGACTGGTACGGCGGCGCGCTTGACGGCAACGTGCTCGATACGCGCGCCTACACCGGCGTGGTGGCGTACGAACCGACCGAACTGGTCATCACGGCGCGCTGCGGCACGCCGCTGGCCGACATCGAAACCCTGCTGGCTACCCACAACCAGATGCTGGCGTTCGAGCCGCCGCGCTTCGGGTCCGGTTCCACCATCGGCGGCGTGGTGGCTGCCGCCTTGTCCGGCCCGCGCCGCGCCAGCGCTGGCGCCGTGCGCGATTTTGTACTCGGCGCGGTGCTGATGGATGGCCGCGGTGAAGCGCTGCGCTTCGGCGGCCAGGTGATGAAAAACGTGGCCGGCTACGATGTCTCGCGCTTGCTGGCCGGTTCGCTCGGCACGCTGGGCCTGATCCTGGAAGTGTCGCTCAAGGTGCTGCCCCGACCGGTGTGCGAAGCGAGCCTGCGCTTTGCCATGAGCGAGATCGAGGCGCTGACAAAGCTGAATCAGTGGGCCGGCCAGCCATTGCCGCTGTCGGCCAGCTGCTGGCATGCCGGCGTGCTGACGATCCGGCTGTCCGGCGCCGAGGCGGCGGTGTCGGCGGCGCGGCGCACGCTGGGCGGCGACGAGGTGCCTGACGCTGCCGCATTCTGGGCTGCGCTGCGCGACCAGACCCACGGCTTCTTCGACGCCGGCACCGTGTGGCGGCTGTCGGTGCCGTCAGCCGCCAGCGCCATCATCGTCGGCGGCGAACAAATGATCGAGTGGGGCGGCGCGCAGCGCTGGCTCAAAATCGAGGATGGTGGCGATGTCGACGCCATCCGCCGCACGGTGGCGGCAGCGGGCGGCCACGCCACGCGGTACCGGTCGAGTGACAAACAGGCCGCCGTGTTCCACCCGCAGGCAGCAGCCGTCGCCGCCATCCAGCAACGCCTCAAGGCCGCGTTCGACCCGGCCGGCATCTTCAACCCCGGACGCCTGTACTGAACCATGCAAACCAATCTCGCCGATTTCATCAGGAACACGCGCGAAGGCGAGGAGGCCGAGGCGATCCTGCGCGCATGCGTGCACTGCGGCTTTTGCACGGCCACGTGTCCCACGTACCAGTTGCTGGGCGACGAACTCGATGGCCCGCGCGGACGCATCTACCTGATCAAGCAGGTGCTGGAAGGCGCTGCCGTCACCAGCAAGACGCAGCTGCACCTGGACCGCTGCCTGACGTGCCGCAATTGCGAGACCACGTGTCCATCGGGCGTGCGGTATGGGCGCCTGCTCGACATCGGCCGCCAGGTGGTGGAGCGGCGCGTGGCGCGCACGCCGGTCGAGCGGATCAAGCGCTGGGTATTGAAGGAGGCCTTGCCGCGCCAGGGCGTGTTCAACGCCGCGCTGCGCGCCGGCCAGCTGCTCCGGCCTTTATTGTCACCGGCCTTGCAGGACAAGATCCCGGCGCGGCAGCGGGCCGGCACACTGCCCGGGCGTGAGCACGCGCGCAAGATGCTGGCGCTAGCCGGCTGTACCCAGCCTGCGATGGCGCCCAATATCCACAACGCCACCGCGCGTGTGCTCGATGCGCTGGGCGTGCAGCTGATCGTCGTGAACAAGGCCGGCTGCTGCGGCGCGGTGCGCCATCACCTGAACGACCAGCAGGCGGCGTTTGAGGACATGCGCCGCAATATCGACGCTTGGTGGCCGTACGTGGAGCGGGGGGAAGTGGAAGCGATCGTGATGACCGCCTCGGGCTGCGGCGTCACCGTCAAGGAATACGGCCACCTGCTGGCGCATGATGAAGCGTACGCCGGCAAGGCGGCGCGCATCGCGGCGTTGACGCGCGACCTGTCCGAGGTGATGCCGGAGTTCGAGGAAGAATTGGCCCGGCGCGCCGTGGCGGTCAGCGAGCGGGTGGCGTACCACCCGCCGTGCACCTTGCAGCATGGGCAGCAGATACGCGGCAAGGTAGAAGGCGTGCTGCGCGCGGTGGGCGTGGACGTGGTGCTGTGCGCGGACAGCCACCTGTGCTGCGGTTCGGCCGGCACGTATTCGCTGCTGCAACCGGAACTGTCGCTGCAACTGCGCGACCGCAAGCTGGCAGCGCTGACGGATACCGGCGCCACCACCATCGTCTCGGCCAACGTGGGGTGCAGCGCACATCTGCAGTCGGGGACGCAGGTGCCGGTGGTGCACTGGATCGAGCTGATCGACCGGGCGCTCACGGAAATTTAAGCGACAGGTACCAGGCGCTCCTCATGCAAGCTCACAATGGCCGGAAGCTTCGCCGCTGCCTGCCACATGGGCGCCCGGCGGGCGAACAACTCCACCCATTCCAGCACCTCGTCCGCCGGCATGGGCCGGGCGATGCCGTAGCCTTGTACCAGGTCGCAGCCAAGGCGCATCAGCATGGCGCCATGTTCCACCGTCTCCACGCCTTCGGCGATCACCGCGCGGCCGAACGATTTGGCCAGCCCGATCACGGCGCTCACCAGGTGCAGGTCGTCATGGTCTTCCAGCATATTGCGCACAAAACTCTGGTCGATTTTTAAAATGTCGGCTGGCAGCCGCTTCAGATACGACATCGACGAGTAACCGGTGCCGAAATCGTCGAGCGCAAAGCTGATGCCCAGCGCCTGGCACGCCTGCATGATGGCGCGCACGTGGTTGATGTCGGACAGCGCCGACGATTCCAGGATCTCCAGCTCCAGCATGTGCGGCGGCACGTCGGGGAACCCGGCAAGGATGGCCGTCAGCCGTTCGACAAAATCGCTGCACTGGAAGTGGCGGGCCGAGATGTTGACGCTGATGACCCATGCCGGATCGGTATGCCGCCACTGCTGCAACTGGCGCAGCGCTTCGCGCAGCACCCATTCGCCGATATCGATGATGACGTCGCTGTGTTCGACAATCGGCAAAAACTCCATCGGCGCCACGATGCCGCGCTGCGGGTGGTCCCAGCGCAGCAGCGCTTCCATGCCGATGATGCGGCCGCGCCGCATGTCGAGCTTGGGCTGGTAGAACAGGCGCAATTCGCCGGCGCGCAGCGCGGCGCGCACTTCGGTGCGGCGGTTGTGGTGGGTGCGTACCTGTTCATCGAGGTCGGCATCAAAAAAGTGGAAGCGGTTGCGGCCCGTGATCTTGGCCTGGTACAGCGCCTGGTCGGCGTGGCGCAGCAGGCTGTCGGCGCTGGCCTCGTTGCCGGTGTAGACGGCAATGCCCACGCTGGCCGACATCGCCACCGGCTTGCCGCCGCACGCGTAGTCGCGCGACAAATCGGCCAGCAGCCGCTCCATTGCCTGTTCCACGTCGCCGCGCCCGTGCAGCTCTGGCAGCAGCAGCACGAATTCGTCGCCGCCCAGGCGCGCCACGTAGTGGTGGCCGCCGGTATGCTGGTTGGAATACTCGTGCAGGCGGCTGGCGGCCTGCTTGAGCACTTCGTCGCCGGTGTCCTGGCCCAGGGTGTCGTTCACGCGCTGCAGGTGATCGAGGTCGAACAGGCACACTGCCAGCAGGTAATTGTGTTCGCGCGCGCGCGCCACCTCGCTTTCGAAGCGCGCTGCCAGCGCTGCGCGGTTGGGCAGGCCGGTAAGGATGTCGTGATTGCTCTGCCACGAAATCTGCTGCATCAACTGGCGCCGTTCGGTCACGTCGCGGAAGACCAGCACCGAACCCTGTACCTCGCCATCGGCGGCGCGGATGGCATTGGCCGTGTACTCCACCATGCTGGCCTGGCCCGAGCGGTGGCGCAGGCTCTGGTTGCCCACCTTGACCACCTCACCGCCAGCGTAGATCGCCGCCATCGACTTGAGCAGCGAGTGCTGGCCGAAGTTATTCGCCAGCACGAATACCTGGTGCAGCTCCATGCCGCGCGCGCGCGCTTCGGACCAACCGGTGAGCTGCTGCGCCACTTCGTTGATGGTCTCGATGCGGCCGGTAAGGTCCGTGGTGATGACGGCATCGCCGATCGACGCCAGCGTTACCTCGATGCGTTCCTTTTGCGCCTGGAGCTGCTCCTGCGCGCGCAGCGTGTGCTCCAGTTGCCGGCTGAGTTTTTGCTGGCTGTGCTGGAGCTTGTCCACCAGCGCCTGCACCCGCTGCGCCATGTTGTTGAAGGTCTCGGCCAGCACGCGCGACTCGAGTGTGCCGGTTACGCGCATGCGGGTGGCGTAGTCGCCGCCATGAAAGCGGTTGGTGGCGGCATTGAGCCGCTTGAGCATGCGCTTGTTGGCAAAGATGATGTAACCGAGCAGCGTGTAGACGATGATGATGTTGGAAATCGAGATCACGGCCTGCTGGCGCAGCGTGTGCCACACGTCGGCCAGTGGCAGGGTGGGGGCAAACATCACCGCCATGCTGGCGTCGCCCACGCGCAGTTGCCGGCGGATCGGCTGCAGCGCTTCGAGATTGGCGAACCACTGCGGGTAGGGCGCGGCGGGCGGCTGCGCGCGGTGCGCTTCCAGGTGGCCGCCGGTGTAATCGAGGGCGAGCTCCATCAGGTCGGGATTGAGCAGCAGCGCGTTGCGCATGGACTGGTCCATGGCACTGCGGTCGGACGCATTCACCGCCGGCAGCAGGGTATTGTGCAGGTACGCCGTCATCTGGCTGGCGCCATGCTGGTACCGCGCGTCGGCTTGCGCAGTCTCCGCCGCAAACAGGGTCGAGTACCGCACGATCAGCACCACCGTGATGACGATGAGGATGGGCAGGAACAGGCGCACATACACACCCATGCGCAGCCACCGCGCCAAGAGTTTTCCAAACAAGGGCATAGTTAACGATTCAAGTTGGAAAATGACCAAAGGCCATTATTACGGAAAAGTTAATCTAAAACACGCTTTTCGGAAATCGTTTTCAGTATTTTACTTTCTGTATTGCACAAACGGTTGCGGCATGAATACAGATTCAGCTTGCCGGTTATTGCGCGAGCAGTTTTTCGATATCGGCGATGATGCTTTCCGGCTTGGTGGCGGGACCGTAGCGCTTGTACACGGTACCGTCCTTGCGCACCAGGAATTTCGTAAAATTCCACTTGATGCGCTCGGTGCCGAGGATGCCCGGCGCGTCGTGTTTGAGCTTGGCGAACAGCGGGTGCGCGCCGGCGCCGTTGACATCCACCTTGGCAAACAGCGGGAACGTCACGCCGTAATTTTTTTCGCAGAACGCGCCGATGGCAGCCGCGTCGCCCGCCTCCTGGGCGCCGAACTGATTGCACGGGAAACCCAGCACCGCCACGCCGCGCGCGCGAAACTGCTGGTACACGGCTTCCAGTCCCTGGTATTGCGGCGTGAAGCCGCAGGCGCTGGCGGTGTTGACGATCAGGAGCACCTGGCCCTGGTATTGCTGCAGGTTGACCGGGGCGCCGGCCAGGCTGTTGGCGGAAAAATCAAAGATGCTGGTCACAGGATTCCCAGTTGGCGGGCGCCGGCAGGTGGTTCCTGCTCGGGCGCGGTTTTGCTTTCGAGTTTGATGGCGAGGCGCAGGTCGTTGACCGAATCGGCGTTGCGCAGCGCGTCTTCGTACGTGATCTGGCCCGACTCGTGCAGGTCGAACAGCGACTGGTCGAATGTCTGCATGCCCAGCTCGCGCGATTTTTTCATCAGCTCCTTGATATCGTGCACCTGGCCCTTGAAGATCAGGTCAGAGATCAGCGGCGTGTTGAGCAGAATTTCAATCGCCACCGCGCGTCCCGGCGCGCCCTTGCGCGGCACCAGCCGCTGCGAGATCAGGCCCTTGAGGTTGAGCGAGAGGTCCATCAGCAGCTGCTGGCGGCGTTCCTCGGGGAAGAAGTTGATGATGCGGTCGAGTGCCTGGTTGGCGCTGTTGGCGTGCAGCGTGGCCAGGCACAGGTGGCCGGTTTCGGCAAATGCAATCGCGTGGTCCATGGTTTCGCGGTCGCGGATTTCGCCGATCTGGATCACGTCGGGCGCCTGGCGCAGGGTGTTCTTGAGCGCCGTTTCCCAGTCGTCGGTATCGACGCCCACTTCGCGCTGGGTCATGATGCAATTGCGGTGCGGGTGGACGAATTCCACCGGGTCTTCGATGGTGATGATATGGCCGTAGCTGTTCTCGTTGCGGTAGCCCACCATGGCCGCCAGCGTGGTCGATTTGCCCGACCCGGTGGCGCCCACCATGATGACCAGCCCGCGCTTGGCCATGACCACTTCTTTCAGCACCTCGGGCAGGCCCAGGTTGTTCAGGTCGGGAATCGCGCTGGTGATCGTGCGCAGCACCATGCCCACCGAGCCCATTTGCACGAACGCCGAGACCCGGAAACGTCCCAGGTCGGGCGGGCTGATGGCGAAGTTGGCTTCCTTGGTCTGCTCGAAGGCGGCGGCCTGCTTGTCGTTCATGATGGCGCGCGCCAGGTCGAGCGTGTGCGCGGGCGACAGCGCCTGCGACGACACCGGCGTCATCTTGCCGTCGATTTTCATCGCCGGCGGAAAACCGGCGGTGATGAATAAATCCGACCCTTTTTTCGCCAGCATGTGGCGCAGCAGGTCGAACATGAATTTTGAGGCGTCGTCGCGTTCCATGCCGTGCCCTCAGCCGGGGAAGTTCTCGGGCGTCTTGGCCGCGCTGCGCGCGGTGGCCGACGAGATCAGGTTGCGCCGCACCAGGTCTGTCAGGTTCTGGTCCAGCGTCTGCATGCCCACGTTGCTGCCGGTCTGGATGGCGGAATACATTTGCGCGATCTTCGCTTCGCGGATCAGGTTGCGGATGGCGGGCGTGCCCACCATGATTTCGTGCGCCGCCACGCGCCCGCTGCCGTCCTTGGTCTTGAGCAGGGTTTGCGAGATCACCGCCTGCAAGGACTCCGACAGCATGGCGCGCACCATTTCCTTTTCTTCAGCGGGGAACACGTCGACGATCCGGTCGATGGTTTTGGCAGCCGACGACGTGTGCAGCGTGCCGAACACCAGGTGGCCCGTCTCGGCAGCGGACAGCGCCAGGCGGATGGTTTCCAGGTCGCGCAGTTCGCCCACCAGGATGCAATCCGGGTCTTCGCGCAGCGCCGAACGCAGCGCGTTGCTGAACGAATGCGTGTGCGGACCTACCTCGCGCTGGTTGATTAAACACTTTTTCGAGTCGTGCACGAACTCGATCGGGTCTTCGATGGTGAGGATGTGGCCATGTTCATTCTCGTTGAGATGGTTGACCATGGCCGCCAGCGTGGTCGATTTGCCCGAGCCGGTGGGGCCGGTCACCAATACCAGGCCGCGCGGCTTGAGCGCGAAATCGGCAAAGATCTTCGGTGCGTTCAGTTCTTCGAGCGTGAGGATCTTGGAAGGGATGGTGCGGAACACGGCCGATGCGCCGCGCTCCTGGTTGTAGGCGTTGACGCGAAAGCGCGAAAGGCCGGGAATGGCGAACGAAAAGTCGATTTCCAGCCGCTCTTCGTAGACCTTGCGCTGGCCGTCGTTCATGATGTCGTAGATCATGCGGTGCACTTCCTTGTGCTCCAGCGCGTCCACGTTCAGGCGCCGCACGTCGCCGTGCACGCGCAGCATTGGTGGCAGGCCGGCCGAGAGGTGCAAGTCCGACGCCTTGTTCTTGACCGAGAATGCGAGAAGTTCGGAAATGTCCATTTATAATCCCTGTGCCTGACTTTAACGATAGACTGAAGGTCCACCCCTCGATGATTATGTCCCCGATCCCCCAAAACTTGCAAGCCATCGCCGCCTCTATTGTCGCCGCCACCGAAGAATCGGGCCGCGCGCCAGGATCGGTGCAGTTGCTGGCCGTGTCCAAGACTTTCGGACCGCAAGCCGTGCACCAGGCGGTGGCCGCCGGCCAGCGCGCCTTTGGCGAAAACTACCTGCAGGAAGGCGTCGACAAGATCCGCGTGCTGAAGGAAGACGGCGCGCCGCCGCTCGAATGGCATTTCATCGGCCCCATACAAAGTAATAAAACCCGGCCCATCGCCGAGCATTTCGACTGGGTGCACACGGTGGACCGCGAAAAAATCGCCCAGCGGCTGTCCGAACAGCGTCCCGCGGGTCTGGCGCCGTTGCAGATTTGCCTGCAAGTCAATATCAGCGGGGAGGCCAGCAAGAGCGGCGTGGCCCCGCACGAACTGGCGGCGCTGGCCCACAAGGTCGCGGCGCTGCCCAACCTGGTCTTGCGCGGCCTGATGGCAATCCCGGAACCGGCCGAGCATTTCGAGGACCAGCGCGCAGCCTTTGCGCGCCTGCGCGTGCTGTACGAGCAATTGCGCGCCGATGGCCTGGCGCTCGACACGCTGTCGATGGGCATGTCGGCCGACCTGCGGGCGGCCATCGTCGAAGGCGCCACCATTGTCCGCGTGGGCAGTGCCATTTTCGGATCACGATATTAGGGGCATCGACAAACCTACTGCGCGTCCCGCTATCGCCTCTCCGTTGCTCAGCGTACCTCCGTACGCTTCCGCTACTCGAGACGATATCAGGCCGCTCGCTACGGTTTTTCGAACCCCTACAATACAAGGAATAAGATGAAGATTGCATTTATCGGCGGCGGCAATATGGCTTCCGCCCTGATCGCCGGCCTGGCCGGCAAACTGACCGCCGGCGCCAACATCCACGTGGTGGATCCGAATGCCGACGCACTGGAGCGCCTGCGCACCCAGTACGGCGTGACCACCGCCACCGGTTCCGATGCGGCAGTCACCGCTGCGGACGTGATCGTGCTGGCGGTGAAACCGCAAAGCATGCGCGACGTGGCAGCGCAATTGCTGCCGCTGATCGACACCGCACGCCAGCCGCTGATCGTGTCGATTGCGGCCGGCATCCGCGGCGCGGACCTGTCGCGCTGGCTCGGCGGCTACGGCGCCATCGTGCGCTGCATGCCCAACACGCCGGCGCTGATCGGCATGGGCATCACCGGCATGGCCGCCACGCAAGGCGTGACCGCGCAGCAGAAACAGGCCGCCGACGACATCCTGCGCGCCGTCGGCCCCACCGTATGGCTGGACGACGAAGCAAAGATCGACGCAGTCACCGCGATTTCCGGCAGCGGCCCGGCCTACGTGTTTTACTTTATCGAAGCGATGCAGCAGGCGGCCACGGAACTGGGCTTGACCACGGAGCAGGGCACGCAGCTGGCGCTGGCCACGTTTGCCGGCGCCGCGCAACTGGCCACGCAATCGAACGAACCGGTCGCGCTGCTGCGCGAGCGCGTCACGTCCAAGGGCGGCACCACGTACGCGGCGCTCACCAGCATGGAAGACAGCGGCGTCAAGGCCGCCATCATCAAGGGCGCCAAAGCTGCTGCTGATCGCGGCAGGCAGATGGGCGATGAATTGGGCGCCGCCGATTAGGTTGCATGACGTTGTATCGCGGCCCGCGCCAGCGCGCGGGCCGTAAATAATTCTTGTCGAAGTGCGCAGTTTTGCTCTACGATAGACATCCACTTCCCATCCACCCATTCTGAAAGGAGAGCACCATGCATCACGTAATCACTACCACTCCTTTCCTGGGCCTGGCTGCTTACTTCCCGGACTGACCGGTCGCGTTCAACGCGCGCCTCTCCTGCAAGTTATCCCGCTTCACACGGCATCGCTGCCGCTGCACCGCCACGCCCATCCTCTGCTATTTTTTCAGGATGTGTCTCTTCATGGGCAATTTCATTCAAGTGTTATCCGATCGTGTATCGATCATTGCGTCCGACGGCCTCTGGCTCGAAGGCGGGGCAATCCAGCAGGCGCACACCACCGCCGCCTTGCCGGGCATGCACCGCGTGGTCGGCTTGCCCGACCTGCACCCGGGCCGTGGCTACCCGGTGGGCGCCGCCTTCTTCAGCGCGGGCATGCTGTATCCGACGCTGGTAGGCAACGACATCGGCTGCGGCATGGCCTTGTGGCAAACCGACCTGCTGGCCGGCAAGGTCAAGCTCGACAAGCTGGACCAGAAAATCGGCAATCTCGACCAGCCGGTCGACGCGCATGAGTGGCAGCTGCTGGCGGCGCGTGACCCGCAACTCGCGGTCCGGCGTGCCAGTGTGAGCGCCGCGCTGCTGGCGGCCGGCCTCGATCCGATCCACCTGCGTTCGCTGGGCACGATAGGCCGGGGCAACCATTTTGCGGAGCTGCAGGTGATCGACCGCGTGGCGTGCGCCACGACGCTGGCCACCACCGCGCTGTCTGCCAGGCACGTGCAATTGCTGGTGCACAGCGGCTCGCGCGGGCTGGGACAGGCAATCCTGGCAGCGCACGTGGATGCGCATGCGCATCACGGACTGGCCGCACCCGGCGACGCCGCGCGCGCCTACCTGCAACAGCATGACGCGGCCCTGCGCTACGCTGAACTCAACCGCGCGGTGATTGCAGGCCGTATCCTGCACCGGCTGCGGTGCGACGCCACGGCGGTGCTCGACGTGAACCACAACACGGTCACGCCCGCGCACATCGATGGCATTGACGGCTGGCTGCACCGCAAGGGCGCCACGCCGTCCGACCAGGGCCTGGTGATGTTGCCGGGCTCGCGCGACGACTACAGCTACCTGCTGGCGCCGGTGGTGGAGCAGGGACCGCTGAGCCTGCACTCGCTGGCGCATGGCGCGGGCCGCAAGTGGCAGCGCGGCGAATGCAAGGGCCGGCTGGTCAGGCTGGCCACGCCGAGCCAGCTCAGCCGAACTGCGCTGGGCGGTCGCGTGATTTGTAACGACAAGGCGCTGATCTACGAGGAAGCGCCGCAAGCGTACAAGAACGTTGGCAGTGTGCTCGACAGCATGGCGGGCGCTGGACTGGTGCGCGAGGTGTCTCGCAGCAAACCGCTGCTCACGTATAAAACCCGTGGGGAGTGCTGCTGATGATCTGGCTACAACTGACTGCCAATACCGGGCCGGCCGAGTGCTGCCTTGGCGTGCGCAAGGCGCTGCAACGCTTGCTGCAGGAGGCTGCTGCAATGGCCGTGACCGTCAGCGTGGTGGAGCAGGTGGATGGCCCGATCGCGGGCACCTTGCGTTCCATCGTGCTGCAACTCGATGGCGAACAGGGGGCGCAGCTGGCGCGGCGCTGGAGCGGCAGCCTGCTGTGGGTATGCCAGAGTCCGTACCGGGCGCAAGTGCGCCGCAAAAACTGGTTCCTGCAGGGCGCGGTATGGATGCCGCCGCAAGCGCCGGCCGATGACGGCGCCATCCTTTACGAGGCCACCCGCGCGTCCGGCCCGGGTGGCCAGCACGTGAACAAGACCGACAGCGCGGTGCGCGCCACGCACGTGGCCAGCGGCTTGTCGGTCAAGGTGCAGTCGCAACGGAGCCAGCATGCAAATAAAAAGCTGGCGGCGCAGCTATTGGCCAGCAAGCTGGCAGGTCTGATGGCGGCCGCGCATGAAAACAGCCGGTCCGCCCGTCACATGCAGCACCACAATGCCGAACGGGGCAATGCGGTGCGCAGTTTCGAGGGGACCGGCTTTATCGAGCGCGGCTGAACCCGTGGGAGGATGTTAGCGGCGCGATACCAGCACGCCGGCCAGCAGGCCGATTGCCGCGCCGATGCCCACGGCTTTCCACGGGTTGTCGTGCACGTAGACGTCGGCCTGGCGGGCGGCGTCGCGGCTGTGCGCCAGGACCGTGTCTTCCAGCTTGCGCAGGTCGATGCGGGCGGTGCGCAGCGAGTCTTCGAAACGCGTGCGCGCTTCGGAGATGGCTTCGCTGGCCTTGTCGCCGGCTTCGCTCAGGTAATCCTGGGCGTCGTGGGCGGCGGTTTTGACGCCGCTGACTACCTTGTCGCGTGCTGCGCTGCTGGCATCCTTGATGTCGTTGATCGCGCTGGTTCCGTTTTGCGTTTGAGTCATATTCACCTCGTCGTTAATCTGCGGTAAAAGAAAAATACCAGTGTAGTGAGCACAAGTGCATACAGGCTTTGCGCCCGATCAAACCTGGGAGGGGCGCTTAGCGCAGTACATAGTCTAACGCGATACCGCCAAATACCGCCGCACCCAACCAATTGTTGTGTCGGAACGCATAAAAACACGGGTCGCGTTCGCGCGTGCGGATCAAGGTATAGTGATAGACGGCAATGCCGGCAGCAATCACCAGACCGGCGTTGAACCAGATCCCGAGGCCCATCACCCGTCCCGCCCACAGCAGCAGCAGCAGGTGCACGGCGTAGCAGACCATGATCGCTGCCACGTCGTAGCGGCCGAACGTGATGGCCGACGTCTTGATGCCGATTTTTAAATCGTCGTCGCGGTCGACCATCGCGTATTCGGTGTCGTAGGCCACCGCCCAGAATACGTTACCGAGCAACAGCACCCACGCCACCGGCGGCACCGTGTTCTGGATCGCCGCGAACGCCATCGGAATGCCGAAGCCGAATGCGATACCCAGGTAAGCCTGCGGAATGGCGAAAAAACGTTTGAAGTACGGGTAGGTGCCGGCAATAATCAGCGCCGCCACCGACAGCTGTTTGGTCAGCGCATTGAGCGGCAGGATCAGGCAGAACGAGGCGATTGCCAGCACGGCAGCCACTGCCAGCGCTTCCTTGCCGCTGACCCTTCCGCTGGTGATCGGGCGGTTCACCGTGCGTTTCACGTGGCGGTCGAAATCCTGGTCGGCGTAGTCGTTGATCGCGCAGCCTGCCGAGCGCATCAGCAAGGTGCCGAGCGAGAAGATCAGTACCAGGGTCAGGTTGGGCCTGCCGTTCGAGGCCAGCCACAGCGCGCACAAGGTGGGCCACAACAGCAACAGCGTGCCGATCGGTTTGTCCAGGCGGACCAGGCGGAAGTACAGCGGAAGCTTGTTCATCGATGGCGTTATGTGAATACAAAGAACGCCATTATCGCAAATCCGGCGTTACGCGTCTTCGCAGAGGGTGGTGATGCCGGGCAGGTTGCAGGCAGCGACCACTTCGCACACGGCATCGATTGCCGCCTTGCGGGTAAAACTCTTGCGCCACACGATGACCACGCGACGCGACGGCGCCGGCGCCTCGAACGGGCGGAATTGCAGCATGCCGTCGTTGGCGTTCATGTCCGGCACCGACGCGCGCGGCAGCACGGTCAGGCCGATGCCGCTCGATACCATGTGGCGGATGGTTTCCAGCGACGAGCCTTCAAACGTGCGCTGCATGCCATTGCCGGGCGCCGAAAAGCGCGCCATTTCCGGGCACACTTCCAGCACCTGGTCGCGGAAGCAATGGCCGTTACCGAGCAACAGCATGTTTTCGGTTTTCAGGTCGTCGGCGGGGATGGTCTTGCGCTTGGTCCATGGATGCTGGGCCGGCATCGCCACCACGAACGGTTCGTCGTACAGCGCCTGCATGGCCATGCCGTGATCGGGCAGCGGCAGCGCCATGATGGCGGCGTCGAGCTCGCCCTGGCGCAGCATTTCCAGCAAGCGCACGGTAAAGTTTTCTTGCAGGATCAATGGCATTTGCGGCACTTTGGCGATCATGCCCTTGACCAGCGGCGGCAGCAGGTACGGGCCGATGGTGTAGATCACGCCCAGGCGCAGCGGGCCGGCCAGCGGATCCTTGTTTTGCTTGGCGAGTTCCTTGATGGCGGCAGTTTGTTCCAGCACCAGCTCGGCCTGGGCAATGATTTGCGCGCCCAGCGGGGTAACGGAAATTTCGGCGCCGCCCCGTTCGAACAGCACCACGCCCAATTCATCTTCCAGTTTCTTGATGGCGACCGACAGGGTGGGCTGTGCAACGTAGCAGGCTTCGGCCGCGTGTCCGAAGTGTTTCGCTCTTGCAACGGCGACGATATATTTCAGTTCGGTCAGTGTCATGTGGGCTATTTGAACACAGGCAATGTCGGGATGCAATAATGGAGACCAAGAATAGCCATTCTAGCGGAATGCTGTCGCTAATTACCGTAGCTATAATGCCGCGCTATCATGTATGACTTCTCGCGACGACCGCGTACTTTTTGAAATGACACCCATGCCCGACTTCGAACTCAAGATCTGTACCCGCGACGAACTGGCCGCCCGCGTGGCGGCGCTGCCCAAGCCGGTAGTGCTGACCAACGGTGTCTTCGACATCCTCCATCGCGGCCACGTCACGTACCTGGCGCAGGCGCGCGCGCTGGGCGCGTCGCTGGTGGTGGCGGCGAATACCGACGCTTCCGTCAAGCGCCTGGGCAAGGGCGACGACCGGCCGCTGAACAGCTGCGCCGACCGCATGGCGCTGCTGGCGGCGCTCGAATCGGTGAGCCTGGTGGTGGACTTCGATGAAGACACCGCGCTCGAAGTCGTGCAGCAGGCGCGCCCCGACATCTACGCCAAGGGCGGCGACTATCAAATGGACGCCATCCCCGAAGGGCAGGCAGTGCTGGCGTACGGCGGCCAGGCCGTGGCCATCGATTTCGAACACGACCGTTCCACCACGCGTTTGCTCACCAAGGTGCGCGCCTTTACCGCACCATGAGACTGCTGCTGATCGTCCTGGCCACGCTGGTGTTCATCGTGGTCCAGTGGGGACCGGTACTGTACGTGGCGCGCCAGCAGTGGCTGCGCGGCGATCCGTATTCGTTCCGCCAGCTGCGCTTTCTGATGCCGGCGCAGCTGCTGGCAACGGTGGCGCTGGCGTTTGCCGCCGATTTGCTCGGCATGCGCAATCCGGCGGCGCTGTTTGCCGGCGCCGCCATCGTGGTCAGTGCGGCGGGCGCCGGCGGTCTGGCGTTGTACTATCGCCTTAAACGCTGAAACCCGCACGGCCAGGCCGGGGTCGGACCCCAAGGTTAACCTTGGGGTCCGACCCCGGCCTGGCCGTGCGGGTTTCAGCGTTTAAGGCGATAGTACAACGCCAGACCGCCGGCGCCCGCCGCACTGACCACGATGGCGGCGCCGGCAAACAGCGCCGCCGGATTGCGCATGCCGAGCAAATCGGCGGCAAACGCCAGCGCCACCGTTGCCAGCAGCTGCGCCGGCATCAGAAAGCGCAGCTGGCGGAACGAATACGGATCGCCGCGCAGCCACTGCTGGCGCGCCACGTACAGTACCGGTCCCCACTGGACCACGATGAACACCAGCGTGGCCAGGACGATCAGCAGCAGTCTCATGGTGCGGTAAAGGCGCGCACCTTGGTGAGCAAACGCGTGGTGGAACGGTCGTGTTCGAAATCGATGGCCACGGCCTGGCCGCCGTACGCCAGCACTGCCTGCCCTTCGGGGATGGCGTCCATTTGATAGTCGCCGCCCTTGGCGTAGATGTCGGGGCGCGCCTGCTGCACGACTTCGAGCGCGGTGTCTTCATCGAAGTCCACCACCAGGCTCACCGATTCGAGCGCCGCCAGCAGCGCCATGCGGTCGGCGCAGCTGTTCAGCGGCCGGTCGTCGCCCTTGCCCAGGCGCTTGACGGAAGCGTCGGTATTCGCCGCCACCACCAGCGACGCGCCCAGCGCGCGCGCCTGCGCCAGGTACGTGACGTGGCCGCGATGGAGGATGTCGAAGACACCGTTGGTCAGCACTACCGGCTTGGGCAGCGCCGCCACGCGGGCGGCCAGTTCGTCGCGGGTACAGATCTTGAGTTCGAAGTCGGGCATGGGTGTCATTTCAAAAAGTACGCGGTCGTCGCGAGAAGTCATACATGATAGCGCGGCATTATAGCTACGGTAATTAGCGACAGCATTCCGCTAGAATGGCTATTCTTGGTCTCCATTATTGCATCCCGACATTGCCTGTGTTCAAATAGCCCACATGACACTGACCGAACTGAAATATATCGTCGCCGTTGCAAGAGCGAAACACTTCGGACACGCGGCCGAAGCCTGCTACGTTGCACAGCCCACCCTGTCGGTCGCCATCAAGAAACTGGAAGATGAATTGGGCGTGGTGCTGTTCGAACGGGGCGGCGCCGAAATTTCCGTTACCCCGCTGGGCGCGCAAATCATTGCCCAGGCCGAGCTGGTGCTGGAACAAACTGCCGCCATCAAGGAACTCGCCAAGCAAAACAAGGATCCGCTGGCCGGCCCGCTGCGCCTGGGCGTGATCTACACCATCGGCCCGTACCTGCTGCCGCCGCTGGTCAAGGGCATGATCGCCAAAGTGCCGCAAATGCCATTGATCCTGCAAGAAAACTTTACCGTGCGCTTGCTGGAAATGCTGCGCCAGGGCGAGCTCGACGCCGCCATCATGGCGCTGCCGCTGCCCGATCACGGCATGGCCATGCAGGCGCTGTACGACGAACCGTTCGTGGTGGCGATGCCGGCCCAGCATCCATGGACCAAGCGCAAGACCATCCCCGCCGACGACCTGAAAACCGAAAACATGCTGTTGCTCGGTAACGGCCATTGCTTCCGCGACCAGGTGCTGGAAGTGTGCCCGGAAATGGCGCGCTTTTCGGCGCCCGGCAATGGCATGCAGCGCACGTTTGAAGGCTCGTCGCTGGAAACCATCCGCCACATGGTATCGAGCGGCATCGGCCTGACCGTGCTGCCGCGCGCGTCGGTGCCGGACATGAACGCCAACGACGGCATGCTGCAATTCCGCCCGTTCGAGGCGCCGGCGCCGTCGCGTCGCGTGGTCATCGTGTGGCGCAAGAGTTTTACCCGCAAGGCGGCAATCGATGCCGTGTGCGAAGTGGTCGCTGCCTGCAACCTGCCCGGCATCACCACCCTCTGCGAAGACGCGTAACGCCGGATTTGCGATAATGGCGTTCTTTGTATTCACATAACGCCATCGATGAACAAGCTTCCGCTGTACTTCCGCCTGGTCCGCCTGGACAAACCGATCGGCACGCTGTTGCTGTTGTGGCCCACCTTGTGCGCGCTGTGGCTGGCCTCGAACGGCAGGCCCAACCTGACCCTGGTACTGATCTTCTCGCTCGGCACCTTGCTGATGCGCTCGGCAGGCTGCGCGATCAACGACTACGCCGACCAGGATTTCGACCGCCACGTGAAACGCACGGTGAACCGCCCGATCACCAGCGGAAGGGTCAGCGGCAAGGAAGCGCTGGCAGTGGCTGCCGTGCTGGCAATCGCCTCGTTCTGCCTGATCCTGCCGCTCAATGCGCTGACCAAACAGCTGTCGGTGGCGGCGCTGATTATTGCCGGCACCTACCCGTACTTCAAACGTTTTTTCGCCATTCCGCAGGCTTACCTGGGTATCGCATTCGGCTTCGGCATTCCGATGGCGTTCGCGGCGATCCAGAACACGGTGCCGCCGGTGGCGTGGGTGCTGTTGCTCGGTAACGTATTCTGGGCGGTGGCCTACGACACCGAATACGCGATGGTCGACCGCGACGACGATTTAAAAATCGGCATCAAGACGTCGGCCATCACGTTCGGCCGCTACGACGTGGCAGCGATCATGGTCTGCTACGCCGTGCACCTGCTGCTGCTGCTGTGGGCGGGACGGGTGATGGGCCTCGGGATCTGGTTCAACGCCGGTCTGGTGATTGCTGCCGGCATTGCCGTCTATCACTATACCTTGATCCGCACGCGCGAACGCGACCCGTGTTTTTATGCGTTCCGACACAACAATTGGTTGGGTGCGGCGGTATTTGGCGGTATCGCGTTAGACTATGTACTGCGCTAAGCGCCCCTCCCAGGTTTGATCGGGCGCAAAGCCTGTATGCACTTGTGCTCACTACACTGGTATTTTTCTTTTACCGCAGATTAACGACGAGGTGAATATGACTCAAACGCAAAACGGAACCAGCGCGATCAACGACATCAAGGATGCCAGCAGCGCAGCACGCGACAAGGTAGTCAGCGGCGTCAAAACCGCCGCCCACGACGCCCAGGATTACCTGAGCGAAGCCGGCGACAAGGCCAGCGAAGCCATCTCCGAAGCGCGCACGCGTTTCGAAGACTCGCTGCGCACCGCCCGCATCGACCTGCGCAAGCTGGAAGACACGGTCCTGGCGCACAGCCGCGACGCCGCCCGCCAGGCCGACGTCTACGTGCACGACAACCCGTGGAAAGCCGTGGGCATCGGCGCGGCAATCGGCCTGCTGGCCGGCGTGCTGGTATCGCGCCGCTAACATCCTCCCACGGGTTCAGCCGCGCTCGATAAAGCCGGTCCCCTCGAAACTGCGCACCGCATTGCCCCGTTCGGCATTGTGGTGCTGCATGTGACGGGCGGACCGGCTGTTTTCATGCGCGGCCGCCATCAGACCTGCCAGCTTGCTGGCCAATAGCTGCGCCGCCAGCTTTTTATTTGCATGCTGGCTCCGTTGCGACTGCACCTTGACCGACAAGCCGCTGGCCACGTGCGTGGCGCGCACCGCGCTGTCGGTCTTGTTCACGTGCTGGCCACCCGGGCCGGACGCGCGGGTGGCCTCGTAAAGGATGGCGCCGTCATCGGCCGGCGCTTGCGGCGGCATCCATACCGCGCCCTGCAGGAACCAGTTTTTGCGGCGCACTTGCGCCCGGTACGGACTCTGGCATACCCACAGCAGGCTGCCGCTCCAGCGCCGCGCCAGCTGCGCCCCCTGTTCGCCATCGAGTTGCAGCACGATGGAACGCAAGGTGCCCGCGATCGGGCCATCCACCTGCTCCACCACGCTGACGGTCACGGCCATTGCAGCAGCCTCCTGCAGCAAGCGTTGCAGCGCCTTGCGCACGCCAAGGCAGCACTCGGCCGGCCCGGTATTGGCAGTCAGTTGTAGCCAGATCATCAGCAGCACTCCCCACGGGTTTTATACGTGAGCAGCGGTTTGCTGCGAGACACCTCGCGCACCAGTCCAGCGCCCGCCATGCTGTCGAGCACACTGCCAACGTTCTTGTACGCTTGCGGCGCTTCCTCGTAGATCAGCGCCTTGTCGTTACAAATCACGCGACCGCCCAGCGCAGTTCGGCTGAGCTGGCTCGGCGTGGCCAGCCTGACCAGCCGGCCCTTGCATTCGCCGCGCTGCCACTTGCGGCCCGCGCCATGCGCCAGCGAGTGCAGGCTCAGCGGTCCCTGCTCCACCACCGGCGCCAGCAGGTAGCTGTAGTCGTCGCGCGAGCCCGGCAACATCACCAGGCCCTGGTCGGACGGCGTGGCGCCCTTGCGGTGCAGCCAGCCGTCAATGCCATCGATGTGCGCGGGCGTGACCGTGTTGTGGTTCACGTCGAGCACCGCCGTGGCGTCGCACCGCAGCCGGTGCAGGATACGGCCTGCAATCACCGCGCGGTTGAGTTCAGCGTAGCGCAGGGCCGCGTCATGCTGTTGCAGGTAGGCGCGCGCGGCGTCGCCGGGTGCGGCCAGTCCGTGATGCGCATGCGCATCCACGTGCGCTGCCAGGATTGCCTGTCCCAGCCCGCGCGAGCCGCTGTGCACCAGCAATTGCACGTGCCTGGCAGACAGCGCGGTGGTGGCCAGCGTCGTGGCGCACGCCACGCGGTCGATCACCTGCAGCTCCGCAAAATGGTTGCCCCGGCCTATCGTGCCCAGCGAACGCAGGTGGATCGGATCGAGGCCGGCCGCCAGCAGCGCGGCGCTCACACTGGCACGCCGGACCGCGAGTTGCGGGTCACGCGCCGCCAGCAGCTGCCACTCATGCGCGTCGACCGGCTGGTCGAGATTGCCGATTTTCTGGTCCAGCTTGTCGAGCTTGACCTTGCCGGCCAGCAGGTCGGTTTGCCACAAGGCCATGCCGCAGCCGATGTCGTTGCCTACCAGCGTCGGATACAGCATGCCCGCGCTGAAGAAGGCGGCGCCCACCGGGTAGCCACGGCCCGGGTGCAGGTCGGGCAAGCCGACCACGCGGTGCATGCCCGGCAAGGCGGCGGTGGTGTGCGCCTGCTGGATTGCCCCGCCTTCGAGCCAGAGGCCGTCGGACGCAATGATCGATACACGATCGGATAACACTTGAATGAAATTGCCCATGAAGAGACACATCCTGAAAAAATAGCAGAGGATGGGCGTGGCGGTGCAGCGGCAGCGATGCCGTGTGAAGCGGGATAACTTGCAGGAGAGGCGCGCGTTGAACGCGACCGGTCAGTCCGGGAAGTAAGCAGCCAGGCCCAGGAAAGGAGTGGTAGTGATTACGTGATGCATGGTGCTCTCCTTTCAGAATGGGTGGATGGGAAGTGGATGTCTATCGTAGAGCAAAACTGCGCACTTCGACAAGAATTATTTACGGCCCGCGCGCTGGCGCGGGCCGCGATACAACGTCATGCAACCTAATCGGCGGCGCCCAATTCATCGCCCATCTGCCTGCCGCGATCAGCAGCAGCTTTGGCGCCCTTGATGATGGCGGCCTTGACGCCGCTGTCTTCCATGCTGGTGAGCGCCGCGTACGTGGTGCCGCCCTTGGACGTGACGCGCTCGCGCAGCAGCGCGACCGGTTCGTTCGATTGCGTGGCCAGTTGCGCGGCGCCGGCAAACGTGGCCAGCGCCAGCTGCGTGCCCTGCTCCGTGGTCAAGCCCAGTTCCGTGGCCGCCTGCTGCATCGCTTCGATAAAGTAAAACACGTAGGCCGGGCCGCTGCCGGAAATCGCGGTGACTGCGTCGATCTTTGCTTCGTCGTCCAGCCATACGGTGGGGCCGACGGCGCGCAGGATGTCGTCGGCGGCCTGTTTCTGCTGCGCGGTCACGCCTTGCGTGGCGGCCATGCCGGTGATGCCCATGCCGATCAGCGCCGGCGTGTTGGGCATGCAGCGCACGATGGCGCCGTAGCCGCCGAGCCAGCGCGACAGGTCCGCGCCGCGGATGCCGGCCGCAATCGACACGATCAGCGGCTGGCGTGCGGTGTCGATCAGCGGCAGCAATTGCGCTGCCACGTCGCGCATGCTTTGCGGTTTCACCGCCAGCACGATCACGTCCGCAGCGGTGACTGCCGCATCGGAACCGGTGGCGGTGGTCACGCCGTACTGGGTGCGCAGGCGCTCCAGTGCGTCGGCATTCGGATCCACCACGTGGATGTTGGCGCCGGCGGTCAGTTTGCCGGCCAGGCCGGCGATCAGGGCGGAAGCCATATTGCCGCCGCCGATAAATGCAATCTTCATCTTATTCCTTGTATTGTAGGGGTTCGAAAAACCGTAGCGAGCGGCCTGATATCGTCTCGAGTAGCGGAAGCGTACGGAGGTACGCTGAGCAACGGAGAGGCGATAGCGGGACGCGCAGTAGGTTTGTCGATGCCCCTAATATCGTGATCCGAAAATGGCACTGCCCACGCGGACAATGGTGGCGCCTTCGACGATGGCCGCCCGCAGGTCGGCCGACATGCCCATCGACAGCGTGTCGAGCGCCAGGCCATCGGCGCGCAATTGCTCGTACAGCACGCGCAGGCGCGCAAAGGCTGCGCGCTGGTCCTCGAAATGCTCGGCCGGTTCCGGGATTGCCATCAGGCCGCGCAAGACCAGGTTGGGCAGCGCCGCGACCTTGTGGGCCAGCGCCGCCAGTTCGTGCGGGGCCACGCCGCTCTTGCTGGCCTCCCCGCTGATATTGACTTGCAGGCAAATCTGCAACGGCGCCAGACCCGCGGGACGCTGTTCGGACAGCCGCTGGGCGATTTTTTCGCGGTCCACCGTGTGCACCCAGTCGAAATGCTCGGCGATGGGCCGGGTTTTATTACTTTGTATGGGGCCGATGAAATGCCATTCGAGCGGCGGCGCGCCGTCTTCCTTCAGCACGCGGATCTTGTCGACGCCTTCCTGCAGGTAGTTTTCGCCAAAGGCGCGCTGGCCGGCGGCCACCGCCTGGTGCACGGCTTGCGGTCCGAAAGTCTTGGACACGGCCAGCAACTGCACCGATCCTGGCGCGCGGCCCGATTCTTCGGTGGCGGCGACAATAGAGGCGGCGATGGCTTGCAAGTTTTGGGGGATCGGGGACATAATCATCGAGGGGTGGACCTTCAGTCTATCGTTAAAGTCAGGCACAGGGATTATAAATGGACATTTCCGAACTTCTCGCATTCTCGGTCAAGAACAAGGCGTCGGACTTGCACCTCTCGGCCGGCCTGCCACCAATGCTGCGCGTGCACGGCGACGTGCGGCGCCTGAACGTGGACGCGCTGGAGCACAAGGAAGTGCACCGCATGATCTACGACATCATGAACGACGGCCAGCGCAAGGTCTACGAAGAGCGGCTGGAAATCGACTTTTCGTTCGCCATTCCCGGCCTTTCGCGCTTTCGCGTCAACGCCTACAACCAGGAGCGCGGCGCATCGGCCGTGTTCCGCACCATCCCTTCCAAGATCCTCACGCTCGAAGAACTGAACGCACCGAAGATCTTTGCCGATTTCGCGCTCAAGCCGCGCGGCCTGGTATTGGTGACCGGCCCCACCGGCTCGGGCAAATCGACCACGCTGGCGGCCATGGTCAACCATCTCAACGAGAATGAACATGGCCACATCCTCACCATCGAAGACCCGATCGAGTTCGTGCACGACTCGAAAAAGTGTTTAATCAACCAGCGCGAGGTAGGTCCGCACACGCATTCGTTCAGCAACGCGCTGCGTTCGGCGCTGCGCGAAGACCCGGATTGCATCCTGGTGGGCGAACTGCGCGACCTGGAAACCATCCGCCTGGCGCTGTCCGCTGCCGAGACGGGCCACCTGGTGTTCGGCACGCTGCACACGTCGTCGGCTGCCAAAACCATCGACCGGATCGTCGACGTGTTCCCCGCTGAAGAAAAGGAAATGGTGCGCGCCATGCTGTCGGAGTCCTTGCAGGCGGTGATCTCGCAAACCCTGCTCAAGACCAAGGACGGCAGCGGGCGCGTGGCGGCGCACGAAATCATGGTGGGCACGCCCGCCATCCGCAACCTGATCCGCGAAGCGAAGATCGCGCAAATGTATTCCGCCATCCAGACCGGCAGCAACGTGGGCATGCAGACGCTGGACCAGAACCTGACAGACCTGGTGCGGCGCAACCTGATCTCGTCGGCCACCGCGCGCAGCGCGGCCAAGACGCCCGAGAACTTCCCCGGCTGAGGGCACGGCATGGAACGCGACGACGCCTCAAAATTCATGTTCGACCTGCTGCGCCACATGCTGGCGAAAAAAGGGTCGGATTTATTCATCACCGCCGGTTTTCCGCCGGCGATGAAAATCGACGGCAAGATGACGCCGGTGTCGTCGCAGGCGCTGTCGCCCGCGCACACGCTCGACCTGGCGCGCGCCATCATGAACGACAAGCAGGCCGCCGCCTTCGAGCAGACCAAGGAAGCCAACTTCGCCATCAGCCCGCCCGACCTGGGACGTTTCCGGGTCTCGGCGTTCGTGCAAATGGGCTCGGTGGGCATGGTGCTGCGCACGATCACCAGCGCGATTCCCGACCTGAACAACCTGGGCCTGCCCGAGGTGCTGAAAGAAGTGGTCATGGCCAAGCGCGGGCTGGTCATCATGGTGGGCGCCACCGGGTCGGGCAAATCGACCACGCTGGCGGCCATGGTGGGCTACCGCAACGAGAACAGCTACGGCCATATCATCACCATCGAAGACCCGGTGGAATTCGTCCACCCGCACCGCAATTGCATCATGACCCAGCGCGAAGTGGGCGTCGATACCGACGACTGGGAAACGGCGCTCAAGAACACCCTGCGCCAGGCGCCCGACGTGATCCAGATCGGCGAAATCCGCGACCGCGAAACCATGGACCACGCGATTGCATTTGCCGAAACCGGCCACCTGTGCCTGGCCACGCTGCACGCCAACAGCGCCAACCAGGCACTCGACCGCATCATCAACTTCTTCCCCGAGGAACGCCGCCAGCAGCTGCTGATGGACCTCTCGCTCAACCTCAAGGGCCTGATCTCGCAGCGGCTGGTGCCGCGCAAGGGCGCGCCGGGACGCGCGGTGGCGATTGAAATTCTGCTCAACACGCCGCTGATCTCTGACCTGATCTTCAAGGGCCAGGTGCACGATATCAAGGAGCTGATGAAAAAATCGCGCGAGCTGGGCATGCAGACATTCGACCAGTCGCTGTTCGACCTGCACGAGTCGGGCCAGATCACGTACGAAGACGCGCTGCGCAACGCCGATTCGGTCAACGACCTGCGCCTCGCCATCAAACTCGAAAGCAAAACCGCGCCCGAGCAGGAACCACCTGCCGGCGCCCGCCAACTGGGAATCCTGTGACCAGCATCTTTGATTTTTCCGCCAACAGCCTGGCCGGCGCCCCGGTCAACCTGCAGCAATACCAGGGCCAGGTGCTCCTGATCGTCAACACCGCCAGCGCCTGCGGCTTCACGCCGCAATACCAGGGACTGGAAGCCGTGTACCAGCAGTTTCGCGCGCGCGGCGTGGCGGTGCTGGGTTTCCCGTGCAATCAGTTCGGCGCCCAGGAGGCGGGCGACGCGGCTGCCATCGGCGCGTTCTGCGAAAAAAATTACGGCGTGACGTTCCCGCTGTTTGCCAAGGTGGATGTCAACGGCGCCGGCGCGCACCCGCTGTTCGCCAAGCTCAAACACGACGCGCCGGGCATCCTCGGCACCGAGCGCATCAAGTGGAATTTTACGAAATTCCTGGTGCGCAAGGACGGTACCGTGTACAAGCGCTACGGTCCCGCCACCAAGCCGGAAAGCATCATCGCCGATATCGAAAAACTGCTCGCGCAATAACCGGCAAGCTGAATCTGTATTCATGCCGCAACCGTTTGTGCAATACAGAAAGTAAAATACTGAAAACGATTTCCGAAAAGCGTGTTTTAGATTAACTTTTCCGTAATAATGGCCTTTGGTCATTTTCCAACTTGAATCGTTAACTATGCCCTTGTTTGGAAAACTCTTGGCGCGGTGGCTGCGCATGGGTGTGTATGTGCGCCTGTTCCTGCCCATCCTCATCGTCATCACGGTGGTGCTGATCGTGCGGTACTCGACCCTGTTTGCGGCGGAGACTGCGCAAGCCGACGCGCGGTACCAGCATGGCGCCAGCCAGATGACGGCGTACCTGCACAATACCCTGCTGCCGGCGGTGAATGCGTCCGACCGCAGTGCCATGGACCAGTCCATGCGCAACGCGCTGCTGCTCAATCCCGACCTGATGGAGCTCGCCCTCGATTACACCGGCGGCCACCTGGAAGCGCACCGCGCGCAGCCGCCCGCCGCGCCCTACCCGCAGTGGTTCGCCAATCTCGAAGCGCTGCAGCCGATCCGCCGGCAACTGCGCGTGGGCGACGCCAGCATGGCGGTGATGTTTGCCCCCACCCTGCCACTGGCCGACGTGTGGCACACGCTGCGCCAGCAGGCCGTGATCTCGATTTCCAACATCATCATCGTCTACACGCTGCTCGGTTACATCATCTTTGCCAACAAGCGCATGCTCAAGCGGCTCAATGCCGCCACCAACCGCTTTCATGGCGGCGACTACGCCACCCGCATGCGCGTAACCGGCACACTCGAGTCGCGCGTGCTGGCCGAGACCTTCAACAACATGGCGCAGCGGGTGCAGGCGCTGGTGGACAAGCTCCAGCACAGCCAGCAAAAACTCAGCCGGCAACTGGAGCACACGCTGCGCGCGCAGGAGCAGCTCCAGGCGCAAAAGGAACGCATCGAGGTAACGCTGGCGTCGATCGGCGATGCCGTCATCACCACGGACCTTACCGGCCGCATCGAGACCATCAACGAAGTGGCGCAGCAGCTCACCGGTTGGTCCGAAGCGCGCGCGCGCGGCATGGAGCTGCACCAGGTATTCGTGCTGGCGAATAACTTCGGCCAGCACTCGCTGCTCAAGTCGATGGCGGCGATCTACGCTGGCGGTGAGGTGGTCAAGGTGGGCAACCAGAGCCTGCGCCACCGCTCGGGCCAGGCCAGCATGGTGGAGTACACGGCCAATGCCATCCGCGCCGCCGATGGCGAGGTACAGGGTTCGGTGCTGGTCTTCCGCGACGTGACCGAACGGCGCCAGTTGATGCAGCAGATTTCGTGGCAGAGCAATCACGACATCCTTACCGGCCTGCCCAACCGCGCAGCGCTGGCAGCGCGCTTCGAAAGCGAGGTGGCGCGCGCGCGCGAACACAATTACCTGCTGGCAGTGTGCCTGTTCGACCTCGATCACCTGCAGCGCGTGAACGACACCCTGGGCCAGGACACCGGCGACGAAGTGCTCAAGCAGGCCGCCAGCCGCCTGCACGAGTATTCCAACCAGCATACCGGCGGCCACCACTACGTGGCGCGCCTGGGCGGCGACGAATTCGTGCTGCTGCTGCCAGAGCTGCACGGGCGCGGCGACGTGGAACAGGCAATGGAGCGGCTGCTGGCCGATTTGTCGCGCGACTACGCGTGCGGCGGCAAGCCGGTGGCGATGTCGGCCAGCGTGGGCATTGCCGTCTACACCGGCAACGAGGCCAGCGCCGACAGCCTGCTGCGCCACGCCGACCAGGCGCTGTACCAGGCCAAGATCACGGGCCGCAACCGCTTCCACTTTTTTGATGCCGACCTCGATGAACAGGTACGCACCCACCACAACCGCCGCACCGAAGTGCGCGCCGCGCTGCGCGCCGGCGAATTGCGCCTGTTCTACCAGCCCAAGCTCGACATGCGGCGCGGCCGCATCATCGGCATGGAAGCGCTGCTGCGCTGGGACCACCCGCAGCGCGGCATCGTGGCGCCGATGGAGTTTTTGCCGATTGTCGAACACAGCGACGTCATCATCGATATCGGCGAATGGGTGCTGCGCGAAGCGCTGCGCCAGTTGCAGCAGTGGCGGCATACCGATCCGGCATGGGTCATCAGCGTCAACATCTCGGCCCGCCACTTCCAGTGCAGCGATTTTGTCGAACGGCTGACGGCCATCCTTGCCGGGTTCCCCGACGTGCCGCCGCACATGCTGGAGCTGGAGATCCTGGAATCGTCGGCGCTGTCCGACATCAACCACGTGCGCGCCATCATGCAGGCGTGCCAGGCGCTGGGCATCAGCTTTGCGCTCGACGATTTCGGCACCGGTTACTCGTCGATGTCGTATCTGAAGCGGCTGCCAGCCGACATTTTAAAAATCGACCAGAGTTTTGTGCGCAATATGCTGGAAGACCATGACGACCTGCACCTGGTGAGCGCCGTGATCGGGCTGGCCAAATCGTTCGGCCGCGCGGTGATCGCCGAAGGCGTGGAGACGGTGGAACATGGCGCCATGCTGATGCGCCTTGGCTGCGACCTGGTACAAGGCTACGGCATCGCCCGGCCCATGCCGGCGGACGAGGTGCTGGAATGGGTGGAGTTGTTCGCCCGCCGGGCGCCCATGTGGCAGGCAGCGGCGAAGCTTCCGGCCATTGTGAGCTTGCATGAGGAGCGCCTGGTACCTGTCGCTTAAATTTCCGTGAGCGCCCGGTCGATCAGCTCGATCCAGTGCACCACCGGCACCTGCGTCCCCGACTGCAGATGTGCGCTGCACCCCACGTTGGCCGAGACGATGGTGGTGGCGCCGGTATCCGTCAGCGCTGCCAGCTTGCGGTCGCGCAGTTGCAGCGACAGTTCCGGTTGCAGCAGCGAATACGTGCCGGCCGAACCGCAGCACAGGTGGCTGTCCGCGCACAGCACCACGTCCACGCCCACCGCGCGCAGCACGCCTTCTACCTTGCCGCGTATCTGCTGCCCATGCTGCAAGGTGCACGGCGGGTGGTACGCCACCCGCTCGCTGACCGCCACGGCGCGCCGGGCCAATTCTTCCTCGAACTCCGGCATCACCTCGGACAGGTCGCGCGTCAACGCCGCGATGCGCGCCGCCTTGCCGGCGTACGCTTCATCATGCGCCAGCAGGTGGCCGTATTCCTTGACGGTGACGCCGCAGCCCGAGGCGGTCATCACGATCGCTTCCACTTCCCCCCGCTCCACGTACGGCCACCAAGCGTCGATATTGCGGCGCATGTCCTCAAACGCCGCCTGCTGGTCGTTCAGGTGATGGCGCACCGCGCCGCAGCAGCCGGCCTTGTTCACGACGATCAGCTGCACGCCCAGCGCATCGAGCACACGCGCGGTGGCGTTGTGGATATTGGGCGCCATCGCAGGCTGGGTACAGCCGGCTAGCGCCAGCATCTTGCGCGCGTGCTCACGCCCGGGCAGTGTGCCGGCCCGCTGCCGCGCCGGGATCTTGTCCTGCAAGGCCGGTGACAATAAAGGCCGGAGCAGCTGGCCGGCGCGCAGCGCGGCGTTGAACACGCCCTGGCGCGGCAAGGCCTCCTTCAATACCCAGCGCTTGATCCGCTCGACCGGCGTGCGCGCCACGCGCCGCTCCACCACCTGGCGGCCGATGTCGAGCAGGCGCCCATACCGCACGCCCGATGGACACGTGGTCTCGCAATTGCGGCACGTCAGGCAGCGGTCCAGGTGCAGCTGCGTCTTGCTGGTGACGGCAGCGCCTTCCAGCACCTGCTTGATCAGGTAGATGCGTCCGCGCGGGCCATCGAGTTCGTCGCCCAGCAACTGGTACGTGGGACACGTGGCCGTGCAAAAGCCGCAGTGCACGCATGCGCGCAGGATCGCCTCGGCCTCCTCGCCTTCGCGCGTGTTCCTGATGAAATCGGCGAGATTGGTTTGCATGGTTCAGTACAGGCGTCCGGGGTTGAAGATGCCGGCCGGGTCGAACGCGGCCTTGAGGCGTTGCTGGATGGCGGCGACGGCTGCTGCCTGCGGGTGGAACACGGCGGCCTGTTTGTCACTCGACCGGTACCGCGTGGCGTGGCCGCCCGCTGCCGCCACCGTGCGGCGGATGGCGTCGACATCGCCACCATCCTCGATTTTGAGCCAGCGCTGCGCGCCGCCCCACTCGATCATTTGTTCGCCGCCGACGATGATGGCGCTGGCGGCTGACGGCACCGACAGCCGCCACACGGTGCCGGCGTCGAAGAAGCCGTGGGTCTGGTCGCGCAGCGCAGCCCAGAATGCGGCAGCGTCAGGCACCTCGTCGCCGCCCAGCGTGCGCCGCGCCGCCGACACCGCCGCCTCGGCGCCGGACAGCCGGATCGTCAGCACGCCGGCATGCCAGCAGCTGGCCGACAGCGGCAATGGCTGGCCGGCCCACTGATTCAGCTTTGTCAGCGCCTCGATCTCGCTCATGGCAAAGCGCAGGCTCGCTTCGCACACCGGTCGGGGCAGCACCTTGAGCGACACTTCCAGGATCAGGCCCAGCGTGCCGAGCGAACCGGCCAGCAAGCGCGAGACATCGTAGCCGGCCACGTTTTTCATCACCTGGCCGCCGAAGCGCAGCGCTTCACCGCGGCCATCCATCAGCACCGCGCCGAGTACAAAATCGCGCACGGCGCCAGCGCTGGCGCGGCGCGGGCCGGACAAGGCGGCAGCCACCACGCCGCCGATGGTGGAACCGGACCCGAAGCGCGGCGGCTCGAACGCCAGCATCTGGTTGTGGGTAGCCAGCAGGGTTTCGATGTCGGCCAGCGGCGTGCCGCAGCGCGCCGTGATGACCAGTTCGGTCGGTTCGTACGCCACCACGCCGGTGTAGGCGCGCGTATCGAGCACGTTGCCGTCAAGCGCGCCGCCGTACCAGTCCTTGGTGCCGCCACCGCGCAGGCGCAGCGGCTGCCCCGCTTGCGCGGCAGCGCGGATGCGGGCGCCGAACTGGCTGGCGATATCGGTCATGATGGCAGTGGTCATGGTGTCGATGGTCATGCTCTAAAACCGCGGCAGATGGGCAAACGGCAGCAGGCCGCCGCGCACGCGCATCTTGCCGAATTGGGCGCAGCGGTTCAGGCTGGGGATTGCCTTGTCGGGGTTGAGCAGGCCGGCCGGATCGAACGCGCGCTTGACGGCAAAAAACGCTTCCAGCTCCAGCGGCGCAAACTGCGCGCACATCGAATCGATTTTTTCGACGCCCACGCCATGCTCGCCGGTGATGGTGCCGCCCACCGCCACGCACAACGCCAGGATTTCGGCGCCGAAGCTTTCGGCCCGCGCGAATTCGTCGGGGATATTGGCGTTGAACAGGATCAGCGGATGCAGGTTGCCGTCGCCGGCGTGAAATACATTGGCGCAGCGCAGGCCATATTTTTCTTCCATCTGCGCGATCCCGGCCAGCACCTCGCCCAGCCGTTTGCGCGGGATGGTGCCGTCCATGCAGTAGTAATCAGGCGAGATGCGGCCTGCCGCCGGGAACGCGTTCTTGCGGCCGGACCAGAAGCGCAGCCGTTCCGCCTCGGTTTGCGAGACTGCGATGGCGACCGCGCCCGCCGCCGCCAGCACTGCCGACATGCGGGCGATATCCTCTTCCACTTCTTCCGCCGTGCCATCGGCCTCGCACAACAGGATGGCGGCGGCGTCGGTGTCGTAGCCGGCATGCACAAACGGTTCGACCATGCGCACCGACGTCTGGTCCATCATCTCCAGCCCGGCGGGGATGATGCCAGCCGCGATCAGCGCGGCCACCGCGTGGCAGCTGTCGACCACCTGCGCAAACGACGCCATGATCACGCGCGCCACCGGCGGTTTCGGGATCAGCTTGACGGTGACTTCCAGCACGATGCCCAGCATGCCCTCGGAGCCAACGAACACCGACAGCAAATCGAGTCCCGGCGCGTCGAGTGCTGCGCCGCCCAGCTCCACGATGTCGCCATCGATGGTGGCCAAGCGCACGCCCAGCACGTTGTGGATCGTCAGTCCGTATTTGAGGCAGTGCACGCCGCCCGAGTTCTCGGCCACGTTGCCGCCGATGGTGCAGGCGATTTGCGACGACGGATCGGGCGCGTAATACAGGCCGTGCGGTGCGGCCGCCTCCGATATGGCCGCGTTGCGCACGCCGGGCTGCACGACGGCCGTGCGCGAGTATGCATCGAGGCGCACGATGCGATTCATGCGCGCGGTGGACAGCACTACGCCATCGCGGATCGGCATGGCGCCGCCCGACAGCCCGGTACCGGCGCCGCGCGGCACGATCGGCACCTCCAGTTCGCGGCACACGCGCAGCACGGCCAGCACCTGCTCCTCGCTGTCGGGCAGCGTGACGATCATCGGCAACTGGCGGTAGGCGGCCAGGCCGTCGCATTCGTAGGGACGGGTATCTTCGGGCGCCGACAGCACGGCGCGCGCCGGCAGCACCGCCAGCAATGCGGCAGCCACCTGCGCGCGGCGGGCGGCAATATCGTCTAACTGTGTTGCAACCGCTACGCTCATGTACGGCACCCGGAAACACATCGATCAGGTGTCGATTGTAAGCAAAAAAGGAGAACTGAGGTATTCTTCCGGATCTCGATCAACCAACCGGAAACCACATGGGCAACCGACTCTCTAAAATCGCCACCCGCACCGGCGACGGCGGTACCACCGGCCTGGGCGACGGCACCCGCACCGACAAGGACAGCGTGCGCATCCACAGCATCGGCGAGGTCGATGAACTCAATTCGCATCTGGGCCTGCTGCTGTGCGAAGACATGCCCGCCGACCTGCGCGAGGAGCTGGTCACGATCCAGCACGACCTGTTCGACTTGGGCGGCGAGTTATGCATCCCCGGCTACCAGATGATTACCGAAGCGCACGTGGAGCGGCTCGATGCGCTGCTGGCCAAGTACAACGCCACGCTGCCGGCGCTCACCGAATTCATTTTACCGGCCGGCTCGCGCGCCGCGTCGCAGGCGCACGTGTGCCGCACCGTGTGCCGCCGCGCCGAACGCGCCATCGTCACGCTGGGCAAAACCGAAACCATCCACGCGCATCCGCGCCAGTACGTCAATCGCCTGTCGGACCTGCTGTTCGTGCTGTCGCGCGTGTTGAACCGCCATGCGGGCGGCAGCGACGTGCTGTGGCAGCACGAGCGCAAACGTTAAGCAAAACGTCAAACATTAAGCAAAACGTCGAACATTACGCGGCGGTCGCTGCCGGCGGCCCGAAGCCGGGCAAGGCCGCGATCCGCGCTTGCAGGTAAGCGAGCAGCAGCCGCACCTTGAGCGGCTGATACCGGCGCGTGGGACACAGCAGGTGCAGCGGTTGCGGCGCGCCTTCCCATGGCGGCAGCACCCGCACCAGCGCGCCGTCGTCAAGCAGATCCTGGACCAGCCACAGTGGACACAGGCCGATGCCGCCGCCCGCCAGCAGGCTGTCGCGGATCGCCAGTGCATGGTTCACGCGGTACCGTCCATGCGTGAGCACCGAGACCGCTTGCGCGCCCCGGTACAACGTGATCGTATCGCCGGCAGCCAGCCAGGCGAAGCGGATGTAGTCGTGCTGCGCCAGGTCCTGCGGCTGTTGCGGCGTTCCATGCCGGGCCAGGTAAGACGGCGCCGCCACCAGGTGGCGCGGCGAAACGCCCACCGCGCGCGCAACCGCATCGGGCGGCAGGCCGGTCCCCTGGCGCAGGGCGATGTCCACGCCGTCGCGCACCAGGTCCACCATGCGGTCTTCCAGTATCAGTTCGATGTCCACCTGCGGATGCGCCGCCATGAAGGATGCCAGCAAGGCGTTCAGGCGAAACTGGCCGAAGGCGGCGGGGGCGTTCAGCCGTATCAGTCCGGCGGGCGTGTCGGTCTCGCCGCGCGCCTCGGACACGGCTTCGTGATATTCGGCCAGCACGCCCAGCGCGCGCTGGTAAAAGCGGCTGCCCTGCGGCGTGGGCCGCAGGCTGGTGGTGCTGCGTTCGAGCAGGCGCACACCGAGTTCGCGCTCGAGCGCGGCCATCAGCTTGCTCACGGTCGGCTGCGTGGTACCCTCTTCGCGCGCCACGGCCGACAGGCTGCCCAATTCCACGGCGCGCACGAAACAGCGCAGCGAACGGATCGTGTCCATGTGGCTCCTCATTCCATTTTCGAATGAAGTATAGTCGGTTTAGCCGTCTTCATATGGTTAGGAGAATGACCTATCGTGTTCCCTCATCTTCGACAGGAGCACACCATGGCATCATCCATCCGCACAATCGTCCCCTTCCTGGCATTCGCTGCGCTCTCCACATTGGCCGCCGGTCCGGCAAGCGCCGGCGCCTGGACTGCGACCTGGTACGCCAGCCCGCAGTCCTCGTGGGGCGCGGACTTCCCGCTGCCCACTGGCGTGCCGGCAATGCTGGAACAGCAAACCGTGCGCGAGACGGCGCGCATCAGCGTGGGCGGCGCGCGGGTGCGCATCGTGCTGTCGAATCGCTACGGCACGCAGCCGGTGCATATCGGCGCGGCGCGGGTAGCGCAGATAGCGCAGATAGCACAGACTGGCGGTGGGCCCGGCCTGGCGCTGACCTTTGGCGGCCAGCGCCAGGCTACCATCGCCCCCGGCGCGCCGCTGGTGAGCGATCCGGTCGATCTGCGCGTGGCGGCACTGGACCGGCTCGCGGTCAGCATCTATCTGCCGCGCGCCACGCCGCTGGCCACCTTTCACTGGGGCGCGCAGCAAACCGGCTGGATCGATGCCGGCGACAGAACGGCGGCGCCGCCGGGCCAGCCAGTTGCGCTGCACGGGCGCGCGCTGCTGACCGGCGTGCTGGTGGAGAACGACGTGCAGCGCGACGTCATTGTCGCACTGGGCGACTCGATCACCGATGGCAACGGCTCGACACCAGACCAGGACCGGCGCTGGCCCGATTACCTGGCGGCGACCATGGCGCGCAAAAATATCGCGGTGGTCAATGCCGGCATCTCCGGCGCGCGGCTGCTGGGCGACCGCATGGGCGCCAACGCCGCCGCCCGGTTCGCCCCCGACGTGCTGGAGCAATCCGGCGTGGCAAGCGTGGTGGTGCTTCTGGGGATTAACGACATCGGCTGGCCGGGCAGCGCGTTCGCTCCGGACGAGCCGCCAATGACGGCGCCGCGCATGATTGCTGCGTACCGCCAGCTGATCGCCCAGGCACGCGCACGCAACGTGCGCATCATCGGCGCCACCCTGCCGCCATTCCAAGGCGCGCTGCACGGCACGCCGTTCGACGGCTATTACACCCCCGCCAAAGATGCCGTCCGGCGCGCGATCAACCAGTGGCTCAGGGACAGTGGCGAATTCGACGCCGTCACCGACCTCGATGCCGTACTGCGCGACCCGCAGCACCCGGCGCGCCTGCTGCCCCGCTACGACAGCGGCGACCACCTGCACCCGGGCGACGCCGGCTACGAAGCAATCGCTGCGGCGATAGCGGCCACGCTCGAAAGCAGTGCCGCCGCTAACCCGATGAAGTAGCACGACACATGGGTCGCGCTCTCGCACCATTCGATATAAACGATTTACACCAGTGGCGGGCAGCCGAACCCGAAGCAAGAGGAAAGATCAGCGGTGTGGCAGCAGGGAGAAAGGCAGGCCGCGCCAGGACGGCGCGGCCGGAAAGAACAAACAGCGGATCAGCCGTTGCTGACAACCAGGCGCGGCTCGTCGCCGTTGCTGTTTTTGCTGTCAAAGCGCTGCTGGATCGACGCAGTGATGCCGGCAGCGTCCAGCCCCACGCTGGCCAGCAGCTTGACCGGATCGCCATGGTCGATGAACTTGTCGGGCAAGCCCAGCATCAGCAGCGGCTTGACGATGCCTTCGGCGGCCAGCGCTTCGGCCACGGCAGCGCCGGCGCCGCCCATGATAGCCCCCTCCTCCACCGTCACCAGGTAGTCGTGGCTGGCGGCCAGTTGCCTGACCAGCTCCACGTCGAGCGGCTTGACGAAGCGCATATTGGCCACCGTGGCGCCCAGCGTGGCGCCGGCGGTGACTGCTGGCGCCACCATCGAACCGAAGGCCAGAATGGCGATTTTTTCGCCATGGCGCTTGATTTCGCCTTTACCCAGCGCGATGGTGGTGAGTTCCTGTTCGATGGCCGCACCGATGCCGGCGCCGCGTGGATAGCGGATGGCCGCCGGTCCCGGATAGCGGTAGCCGGTGGTGAGCATTTGCCGGCATTCGTTTTCGTCCGACGCCGCCATGATGACCATGTTGGGGATGCAGCGCAGGTAGGCCAGGTCGTAATTGCCGGCGTGGGTGGCGCCGTCGGCGCCCACCAGGCCGGCGCGGTCCAGCGCAAACGTCACGTCGAGGTTTTGCAGCGCCACGTCGTGCACCAGCTGGTCGTAACCGCGCTGCAGGAACGTGGAGTAAATTGCCACGACAGGTTTGAGCCCTTCGCAGGCCAGGCCGGCGCCGAACGTCACCGCGTGCTGTTCGGCGATGCCCACGTCGAAGTAACGGTCCGGGTACTGCTGCTCGAAGCGCACCATGCCCGAACCTTCGCGCATGGCTGGCGTAATGCCGACCAGCTTTTTATCGGCAGCGGCCATGTCGCACAGCCAGTTGCCGAACACCTCGGTGTACGTGAGTTTGGCGGGCGCGGTAGATGGCTTGATGCCTTCGGCCGGATTGAACTTGCCGGTGCCGTGGTACAGGATAGGCTCGGCCTCGGCCAGCTTGTAGCCCTGGCCCTTCTTGGTCACCACGTGGAGGAACTGCGGGCCTTTGAGCTGCTTGATGTTCTGCAGCGTGGGGATCAAGGACTCCAGGTCGTGGCCGTCGATCGGGCCGATATAGTTAAAGCCGAATTCCTCGAACATGGTGGCCGGAACCACCATACCCTTGGCATGTTCTTCCAGCCGCTTGGCCAGTTCCAGCACGGGGCCGGGCAGCACCGATTTACCGACATTTTTGGCGGCGGCGTAGAACTGCCCCGACATCAGGCGCGCCAGGTAGCGATTGAGCGCGCCCACGGGCGGCGAAATCGACATATCGTTATCGTTGAGGATCACCAGCAGGTTGATGTCGTCCTGCACGCCGGCGTTGTTGAGCGCTTCGAACGCCATGCCGGCGGTCATCGAGCCGTCGCCAATGACGGCAATCGCGTGGCGGTGTTCGCCCTTGATCTTGGCCGCCTGGGCCATGCCCAGCGCGGCCGAAATCGACGTTGACGAGTGGGCGGTGCCGAAGGTGTCGTACTCGCTCTCGTCGCGCTTGGGGAAGCCCGAAATGCCGTCGAGCTGGCGCAGCGTGTGCATGCGGTCGCGGCGGCCGGTAAGGATCTTGTGCGAGTAGGTTTGATGGCCCACGTCCCACACGATGCGGTCGTGCGGCGTGTTGAACACGTAGTGCAGCGCCACCGTCAGTTCCACCGTGCCAAGATTGGACGATAAATGGCCACCGGTCTTGGACACCGAATCGAGCAGGTAGGCGCGCAGTTCGTGCGCCAGTGGCGTGAGTTGATGGTACGGCAGTGCGCGCACATCGGCTGGTGACGCTATTTTTTCTAACAAGTTCATTTATGCCTTCCGCTGCACGATCAAATCCGCGAGTTCGCGTAACCGCAGAGCTTTTTCTCCGAACGGCGCGAGCGCTGCGTGCGCTTCGAGCCGCAATGTTTCCGCCAACGCGCGCGATGGCGCCAGTCCCAGGATCGAGACATAGGTCGGTTTGTTGTCGGCGGCGTCCTTGCCGGCCGTTTTGCCCAGCGTGGCCGAATCGGCGGTGGCGTCCAGCACGTCGTCCACCACCTGGAACGCCAAGCCGATGGCGCGCGAATACGTTTCCAGCGCGGCCAGGTCGGCAGCAGCCAGATCCTTGCCGGCCAGCGCACCGAGCACCACCGCCGCGCGCAGCAATGCGCCGGTTTTCAGCTGGTGCATCTGTTCCAGTTGTTCCAGGGTGAGGCTCAGGCCCACGCTGTCGAGGTCGATGGCCTGGCCGCCGCACATGCCGGCCGAACCGGAGGCCTGCGCCAGCACGCGCAGCATGGCCGCCAGGCGTGCCGGCGGAATGACTGCGATGTCGGCATCGGCCAGCACCACGAATGCCTGCGATTGCAGCGCGTCGCCCACCAGCAGCGCGGTGGCTTCGTCGTAGGCGACGTGCACGGTGGGTTTGCCGCGCCGCAGTGCGTCGTCGTCCATGCATGGCATGTCGTCGTGCACCAGAGAATAAGCGTGGATCATTTCCACGGCGGCTGCGGCGCGCGCCAGCACGGCGGCGTCGGCATCGAACAGCGCGCCGGCCGCGTACACTAGCAGCGGGCGCACGCGCTTGCCGCCGCCCAGCAGCGCGTAGCGCATCGCTGCATGCAGCTTGGTGGGGGTAACAGTCGCAGCCGGCAGGAAACCGGATAAATCGTTTTCCGATCCGGCTTGCACGGTTTTCATCCAGTCGTCAAAAGCGCCGGTCATTGCTCGGCCTCGCTGCTCTGCTCGAACGGCTTGAGCATGTCGCCTTCCAGTACCTTGACCTGGGACTCCACTTTTTCCAGCTGGGCCGCGCACAGCTTGACCAGCTCGGAGCCGCGCGCGTAGGCAGCCACCGAAGCTTCGAGCGGCAGTTGACCTGCTTCCATTTGCGCAACCAGTTGTGCCAGCTCCGCCATCGCTTCTTCAAACGAGACGTTGGCGGCGGGTAGCGTGGCGGCGTCGGGCGTTAATTTCTTAGACATAGTCACTCAGGTTTCAAGGCAAAAAAACACGTGCCAGCGCAGTGTAGCCCGTTATTTTAGAACAAACCACCCACTCCGGTGGAACTATAGCGGCCACACCGGCGGCGGATCATGGATTTTATCGCAATCATCCGTCACTGCGTTAAACGCATGTATTTCTTGCAATTCATTACAAAGTAGCGCACCGGGGCCTCTGCCCTTCCGGGGAGAAAGACGGTATAATTGCCGGTTCTGTCCGAAATACTATTTTCAACTTACTTGAATTCAGGAATTTGCGGATTCTGTCTCTTCTTGGTTTGATGTATTTTAATTAAGGGGGGTTTGGATGTCCGATCTGGGTACCCACGCCAAGCTGGCGCGTTCAAACGCGCAACTTCCGGTTGACGTCTATTTTGACGAAGCGCTACTGCAGCGCGAAAAGCAGCAATTGTTCCAAAGCGGTCCGCGCTACGTGGGCCATGAACTGATGGTGCCCAACACCGGCGATTTCGCGACCCTGCTGTCCGAAAACGAAGGCCGCATGTTGGTGCGTAACGCCAATGGTCTCGAATTGCTGTCCAATGTCTGCCGCCACCGGCAGGCGCTGATGTTCAATGGTCGCGGCAACGCCAACAATATCGTCTGCCCGCTGCACCGCTGGACGTACGATCTCAAAGGTGAGCTGATCGGCGCTCCGCACTTCGCGGAGACGCCGTGCCTGAACCTGCCCAAAACCACGCTGCAAAGCTGGAACGGCCTGCAGTTCGAGCAAAACGGCTACAACGTAATGGAAAAGCTCAAGAACCTGTCGGTGACCAAGGATCTCGATTTTTCCGGCTATATGTTCGACCGCGCCGAAGTGCAGACGTGTGACTACAACTGGAAGACTTTTATCGAAGTCTACCTGGAGGACTATCACGTCGAGCCGTTCCACCCGGGCCTGGGCGGCTTTGTCAGCTGCGACGACCTGCGCTGGGAATTCGGCCAGGACTACAGCGTGCAGACCGTGGGCGTGAACAAGGGCCTGCTCAAGTCCGGCTCGGAAGTCTACAAGCGCTGGCAGGAGCAGGTGCTGAAATTCCGTGGCGGCGAGGCGCCGCCGTATGGCGCGATCTGGCTCACGCTGTACCCGAACATCATGGTCGAGTGGTATCCGCACGTGCTGGTCGTGTCCACCTTGTGGCCCGATGGTCCGCAGCGCACCCGCAACGTGGTGGAGTTCTACTATCCCGAGGAAATCGTGCTGTTCGAGCGCGAGTTCATCGAGGCTGAACACGCGGCGTACATGGAAACCGTGTCGGAGGACGATGAAATTGCCCTGCGCATGGACGCCGGCCGCAAGGCCCTGCGCGCGCGCGGCGAAACCGATGCCGGTCCCTATCAATCGCCGATGGAAGATGGCATGCAGCACTTCCACGAATGGTACCGATCTAAAATAGATTTATAACGTTAAGGAAACCGGATGCAATCGCTTTGGATGTTATTCGCAAGCTTCATGTTCGCTGTCATGGGGGTGTGCGTCAAGCTGGCCTCCGAAGAATTCTCCACTTCCGAAATCGTGATGTACCGTGGCGTGGTCGGCGTGATCGTGCTGGCCATTATCATCAAATCCCAGGGCGGCAGCTTCCGCACCACCATGCCGCTGGCCCACCTGTGGCGTTGCATCATCGGCGTGGTGTCGTTGTGGCTCTGGTATTACTCGATCGCCGAACTGCCGCTGGCCACGGCCATGACCCTCAACTACCTGTCGCCGATCTGGATAGCCGTATGGCTGTTCGCACTGGGCTGGTGGCACGCCAAGGGCGACATCAAGTGGCCGCTGATGCTGGCCGTGATGATGAGCTTTGTGGGCGTGATCCTGCTGCTGCAACCGGCCTTCCACGCCAACCAGCTCACGCCGGCATTGGTGGCGCTGTTCTCCAGCCTGCTCACCGCGATGGCCTATATGCAGGTACGCAAGCTGGGCCTGGCCGGCGAGCCGGAAAGCCGCGTGGTGTTTTATTTTGCCGTGACCAATATCGTGGCCGGCCTGCTTGGCAACCTGCTGCTCACGCACGGCAAGCCGGTGGAATGGCACCCGATCAACACCTGGCACGGCGGCTTGCTGCTGCTCGGTATCGGCATCTGCGCCACCAGTGCGCAAGTGGCCATGACGCGCGCCTACCGCCTGGGCCAGACCCTGGTGGTGGCCAACCTGCAATACACGGGCATCGTGTTTTCCAGTATCTGGGGCGTGCTGATCTTCGGCGACGTGTTCAGCTGGATGAGCTGGACCGGGATTATCATTATCCTGATGTCGGGTGTGGCCGCAACGTTCTACAATACCCGCAGTACCGAACGTGGCAAGGCCATCGACAAGGCCGATCCGATTTCCAGCGAAGTATAGGGAGAGCTCCATGTACACCACCTTGATCAGCGCCGCCGACCTGGCCCGGCACGTTACCGATGCCAGCTGGGTGATCCTCGATTGCCGCCATGACCTGATGAACGCGGATGCGGGCCGCGACGCGTTTGCCGCCGGCCACCTGCAGAACGCCCAGTTCGCCAATATCGATACCGACCTGTCGGGCGCCAAGACCGGGCCCGATGGCATCTTCCGCGGCCGCCATCCGCTGCCCGAACGGGCCGCGCTGCTTGCCACCTTGCGCGGCTGGGGCATCAGCGACGGCACGCAAGTGGTGGCCTACGATGCGCACGGCGGCATGTTTGCCGCGCGCCTGTGGTGGTTGCTGCGCTGGATCGGCCATCCGGCCGTGGCCGTGCTCGACGGCGGCCTGGCCGCGTGGCAGGCCGCCGGCCAGCCGCTGGTCACCCCCACCGCGCCACGGGCACCGGGCGCCATCACCGAACGCCCGTCGCTCACGCACACGGTGTCGGTGGACGACGTGGTGGCCAACCTGGCCACGCAAAACAAAACCGTGGTCGATGCGCGCGCCGCCGACCGCTATCGCGGCGAGAACGAAACCATCGATCCGGTGGGCGGCCATATCCCGGGCGCCCGCAACCGCTTCTTCAAGGATAATTTGACGGTTGACGGCCGCTTCAAGGATGCCGCCCAGTTGAAGGCCGAGCTGGCCGCGGTGGCGGGCGATGCGCCGCGAGCGATCATGCAATGCGGCTCGGGCGTGACCGCCTGCCACAATCTGCTGGCCATGGAAGTGGCGGGCTTGCCCGGCGCAGCGCTGTATCCGGGCTCGTGGAGCGAATGGTGCGCCAACCCGGCGCGGCCAGTAGCCACCGGCGCCGCCTGACGCTTCCCCCTCAGCTGGCGCGCTGTCCGCGCCGCCGGCTGCCAGCGCCCACCAGCGCCAGCCCGGCCAGCAACATGCCCCAGGTTTCCGGCTCCGGCACCGCGCCCACCGCCGACAGGCCCGATATCGCCACCGCAGTATCGAGGTAGCCATTCGCGGCAAATGCCGACAAATTGCTGTATTCCACCGACAGCAAGCCGCTCCAGTCGTAATGCTCGCCCATCGTGGTGCCGTCGTCGCGCACATTGAAATACGACCCCATCTCATAGAACCTGCTGTCCACCGTTTCCACGCCGTCCTGGTTGTAGGCCGTCAGCCCCAGCAGCAGCGACGCCAGCGCGTACTCGCCCTGGTCAGCTTCGAGGTTGTAGCCGATGGTGGTGGTCGTGGACAGTGCACCGGCCACGCTGATGGTCAGCCGGGTGTTGGCCGACAGCGTAAACGCCCGCGCCGACGGATTGGACCCGCTGGCGTAACCATAATAAGCACCGTGACCATCGGGCGTGCTGGCCGCCTGGCCGCTGGTGGACATCGAAGTGAACCCGGCCACGGTATTGGCCGCCGCCAGGCTCACCTGCGCCGACGACAGCGGATCGGTGAGCTGGCCCGACAGCGTGCCGCCCATCGTCGATGCCGCCTTCGAGTACTCGTGCGAAATATAGTCGTCGCCCCAGCCATGGGTGCCCACCGCCACGTACGGTTTGCCGTACGGCCCGAAGGACAGCGACGGCGCCACGCCATCGTTCAAGTCGAGGTCGGTGAGCGTGATGGTCAGGTTGCCAAAGCTGGCATTGCTGGTGGCGGTGGCGTGGGCCGGCATGGCAGCCCCGGCGGCCATCGCCACGGCGCAGGCCACGGCGGTGTGAAGAACGGATTTTTTCATTGCATTTCCTGGCAGCGTTAATGGGTCAGCGATAAGGGGTCAACGGCAAGGGGTCAGGCCGCACGCTGGCGTCGGCGACGGCGGGCCAGCGCGCCCACCAGGCCCAGGCCGGCCAGCAGCATGGCGTAGGTCTCCGGCTCCGGCACGGCCGACACCGACAGTCCGTCCACATTGGCCTCCGCATAGAAATGGCCGAGGCTGCTCTGCGCACTGAGGTTGCTGTAGCTGGCCGTGAGCAAGCCGGACCAGCTGGCGCTGTCCGGGCCCGGTGCACTTTCACCGATAAAGCTCATCACGGCAGCGGACTGCTGCTGTACATCCGTCAGCTCGCCCAGGCCGTCGGCAGCAGCGCCGCTGACCAATAAACGCAGCAGCGCCGAGGCGAATTCGCCCTCGCTCGACTGGGCGTTGTACCCGAGCGTGTACGACGCCGTGGCGCTGCCGGTCATCGAAAATTGCACCATGGTGTTCGCCGAAAGCACAAAGCCCTGGCCACCGCTGGCGGCCGGCACCGTTGCAAAACCGTGATAGCGGCCATAGCCGTCAAGCGCGCTTTGCGCTGCGCCGCTGGCGCTCAGACCGCTGAAACCGGCGCCACTGGCGGCGCCGGTCACGCTGGCGGCGCTACTGGCCAGCGCCGTGTGGGCGCTGTCGCTGATCGAGGCGCCCGCCTTGCTGCCCATGCGTTCGAAATTGCCGAATTCTTCGCCCGGCACAAAGCTGTGGGCATTGCCGCTGACGTAAGGACCGCCGATGTATTGCGGACCGGGCAGGAAGGCAATCGATGGGGCGATGCCGTCGCCGGCATCGAGATCGATCAGGGTGATGCGGACATTGCCCAAGGTGGCGGAACTGGTGGCGGCAGCAAATACCGGGGCGCCGGCCAGCACCAGGCAGGCGCAGGCAACGGCTTTCAAGGCAACGCGATTCATGACGACTCCTCACATAAAAGGAAACCAAGTATGCACATCGCTTTGTAACTCGTCCAGATTGTTATAAATATTTTATTTGTCCAATCGTCAAATGTTACATATTTTTCGACACAGAAATGCCCAGAGCTTTAGCTATGAAAAACGATTTAGATTGTTAATTTTTGAGAATTTTACGGTATAAATAATTTACATATTATGTTGTATTTTTTCAACTGAAGTCGACTTTCAGTTACAAATATTTTCAGGACCGGCATCAAAACTCCCCTATGCTTTCCCGCACAACTTTCAAATAAATCCACACCTATCACTCTCGGGAGAGCCTGATCCATGACTGCCGCACGTCCTGCCCCTGCCCTAACTCTTGCCCTGCTATTGCTATTGTCCGCATCACGGGCGCATGCCGAGGAGCGCCGCCCTTACATCGTGCAACTGGCCGACCAGCCGGTAGCTGCCTATACCGGCCAGGTGAGCGGGCTGCGCGCTACCCGCGCGGTCGCCGGCCAGCGCCTCGACCTGGCCGGCGAACCGGCGCGCCAGTACGGCAGCTTCCTGAAAGCCCGCCAGCAGGCGGCGCGCGCGCTGGTGGCGCCGGGCGCGGTCACGCGCGACTACCAGGTGGTGTTCAACGGCTTTTCCGCCCGCCTGACCGATGCTGAAGTACGGGCGCTGAAGGCCAGCGGCACGGTGCGCGCCATCACGCCCGATGAAAAACTGCACGTGGTCACCAACTACACGCCCACCTTTCTCGGTCTCGACCAGGCCGGCGGTTTGTGGGAGCAGCTGGGCGGCCGCGCGCACGCCGGCGAGGACGTCATCATCGGCGTGCTCGATACCGGCATCTGGCCCGAGAACCTGTCGTACGCCGACCGCGTGGACAGCCAGGGCCAGCCCACGTTCGACCGCAATGCCAAACTCGCTTACAGCACGCCACCGGCGCGCTGGCGCGGTACCTGCCAGACCGGCGAAGGCTTTACGGCCGCCAACTGCAACAACAAGCTGATCGGCGCGCGCTATTTCGACGACGGCTTCCGCGCCGGCGGCCACCCGATCCACGTGAGCGAATTCCGCTCGCCGCGCGATTCGCTGTCGAGTCCTGCCGGCGAAGGCGGCCACGGCACCCACACATCGTCCACCGCTGCCGGCAACGACAACGTGCCGGCGCTGGCCGCCAGCGGCGACAACCTGGGCCGGCGCAGCGGCATGGCGCCGCGCGCGCGGCTGGCGATGTACAAGATCTGCTGGACCTATAACAACGGCGAGATCACCGGCTCCGGCGCCAGCAATACCTGCTACAACAGCGACAGCCTGGCCGCCATCGAGGCCGCCGTCACCGATGGTGTCGATGTCATCAACTACTCGATCAGCGGCGGCGCCAGCGTGCTCGATCCGGTCGAACAGGCGTTCCGCCATGCTGCCGAAGCCGGTGTGTTTGTCGCAGCCGCCGCCGGCAACTCCGGTCCCGCCAACGAAGTGGCGCACATCAGCCCGTGGCTGACCACGGTGGCGGCGTCCAGCCATGACCGCGCCCACACCGCCACCGTCAGGCTGGGCAACGGCCAGATCTACAGCGGCGCGTCGCTGTCCTCGCGCGCGCTGCCGGCAACGGCCGTGATCCGCGGCGACGACGCAGTGGCCGCCGGCGCCTGGCCCGTCGAAGCAGGCCAGTGCTACAAGGTGGGCGACAACCCGTCGCTGCAACCGTCGCTCGATGCCGCCAAAGTGAAAGGCAAGATTGTGGTGTGCCAGCGCGGCGGCAATGGCCGGCTGTCGAAAGCGGAAGCAGTGCGCGCTGCGGGTGGCGTGGGCATGATCCTGCTGGACGACGGCAACGGCCTGGCGACGGACGTGTACGCCCTGCCCACCATCCATGTCACGCAGGAAGACGGCGTGGCCATTGACGACTATGCCGCCAAGGCCGGCGCCACGGCAGCGCTGTCGGCAGCGATGCTGACGCCCACGCCCGGCCCCATCATGGCCGATTTTTCGTCGCGCGGGCCCAACCGGTTTGACCCCGGCGTCCTCAAGCCGGACCTGACCGCGCCTGGCGTGGACATCATTGCCGGCGTGTCGCCATCGCTCACACCAGCCCAGCACGACGCCATCGCGGCCGGCCGCAGCGCGCCGTTCAGCGTGTCTGCCAAGATGTCGGGCACGTCGATGGCCACGCCGCACGTGGCCGGCCTGGCCGCGCTGCTGCGCCAGCGCCACCCGGACTGGAGCCCCGCCGCCATCAAGTCGGCGCTGATGACCAGCACGTATTCGGTACTGCCCAACAGCCTGACCGGCGACCAGGACGGCACGCTGCCGTGGGGCCAGGGCGCCGGCCACGTCCAGCCCAACCACGCCGCCGATCCCGGCCTGGTGTACGACGCCGGCGGCGCCGACTACCAGCGCTACCAGTGCGGCGTGACCGGCGCAGCGGCCGATTGCAGCAGCGGACCGTTGCCCGGTTATGCGTTGAACCTGGCCTCGATCACGCTGCCCGGCGTGGTGGGCATCCAGAGCGTGACGCGCAGCGTCACCAACGTGGGAGAGCGCCTGGCCAGTTATACCGCCACCGCCGCCGTCGCCGGTTTCGCGACCACCGTCACGCCCGATACGCTCACCATCGCCCCGGGCGAAACCCAGCACTACACGGTCACCCTGCGCCGCACCGACGCGGCGGACGGCGTGTGGAACTTCGGCGACGTGGTGTGGAATGATGGCGAGCACACGGTGCGCAGCCCGCTGCAGGCGCGCTACAACAGCGGCGTCCAGGCGCCGCCGCTGCTGGCGGCCACCACCGCCAGCGGTACGCGCCAGCTGGCGGTGACCACCGGCTTCGACGGCCGCATGGGCGTGGCCAAGGCCGGCATGCGTGAATACGTGCGGCTGGCGCAGACCGTTACCCAGGCGGCCAGCGGTTCGCTCGAATCGACCGATGCCGTGGCGGCGGCGTGCGCGGCGCGCGGACCCGGTGTGAAAGCGGTAACGCTGGCAATCCCGAACAACACCATGATTGCCCGCTTCGAGCTGACCGACCGCGACACGGCCGGCGGTTCCGCCGACGACCTCGACCTGGCGCTGCTGAGCCAGCAAGACACCCTGATCGGCTACAGCGGCCACGAAGGTTCGAACGAAAGCATCACGCTGATGGCGCCGCCGATGGGCGTGGTGAAGGTGTGCGTGGTGGGCTACCGGCTGAAAAACGGCGCGTCCACCAGCTACACGCTGTCGTACGCCACCGCGATTCCCAACGACACCAAGGGTAAACTCACCTTCGGCCTGCCCGCCACCGTGCAACTCGGTGGCACGGCCAACGTAAACGTGGGATGGTCGGGCCTGGAACAGGGCAAGCGCTACCTGGGCGGCATGCAGTTGCTGAACCCGGCCGGCCGCGCCGCCTCATTTACCGAGCTCGATATCGACACCCGCGATGTCACGCCGGCGCAATCGGCCGGCGCCCGCGCCAGGTTCAATGTGGGGCAATAGTCGGCAGCACAGTCCCGATCCGCCCGTCACGCCAGCGAAGCAAGCCCGGCCGTTTGGCTTAGCGGTGGCTGGTGAAGAACACCACGATCGCCACGCCGGTGGCGATCAGCAGCACTTGCGGCACCGATTCGCGCAAGGTGGCGCGGCGCTGCATCTGGGGCATCAGGTCGCTGACCGCGATGTAGATGAAGCCCGACGACGCGAACACCAGCACGTACGGAATCAGGCTGCTGGCGCGGTCGAGGAAATAATAACCGAGCAAGCCGCCGGCAATCGACAGCAGGCTGCACAGCAAGTTGTAGACGTACGCGCGGGTACGCGAGAACCCGGCATTGAGCAGCACGATGAAGTCGCCGATTTCCTGCGGGATTTCGTGGGCAATGATGGCCAGGCCGGTTACCAGGCCCAGTTTCGGGTCGGCCAGGAAGGCGGCGGCAATCAGGATGCCGTCGGTAAAATTGTGCATGCCGTCACCAACCAGGATCATCCAGCCGGCCTTGCCTGCTTCGCTCTTGTCGTGGCCGTGATGGTGGTGGTGGCCGTCGTGCTCATGGTGGTGCGAGTGGCGCATGATGGCCAGTTTTTCCAGCACGAAAAATGCCAGCAGGCCGGCCAGCAAGGTGGCAAACAGGCTGCGCGGGCTGGCGGTGGAATCGAAGGCTTCGGGCAATGCGTGCAGCAGCGAGGTGGCCAGCATCAGGCCCACGGACAGGCTGACCATGCGCTCGACCACTTTCGACAGCAGCGTAAACGAGAACACGGCAGCGGCCGATATGCTGACGACACCGGCGAGCGTGGTCGCCAGGATGATGGAAATGAGTACGGGATCGATGGTATAGCCTCTTATGACCAGCCCGTCCACAGAGGGGGCCGGGGCGTTATTTTACCGCCCGGCACACATTTCTGCTCAATTTTGGCTAAAAACAGGCTTTATGGCCCATCGCCCTCCCCTTTGGACTGGTTTGCGCCGTGTTACGCCACGCCGTTCTGCTGCAACCACGCCAACATGCGGCCCCAGCCATCCTTGGCATCGGCCTCGACATAGCTTGGGCGATAGTCGGCATGGAACGCGTGGCCCGAGTTCGGGTACACCACGAACGTCGACTTGTTCGGTCCCTTGGCCAGCGCCGCCTTCATTGCCTCGATCGATTCCTGGGTGATGCCGGTATCTTTCAGGCCATACAGGCCCAGCACCGGCACTTTCAGCGATGGCGCGATATCGACCGGATGCCGCGGCGTGTTGGCGGTTGCCGTGCCCACCAGGCGGCCATACCAGGCCACGCCGGCCTTGATGGACGGATTGTGCGCCGCGTACAACCACGTGACGCGGCCGCCCCAGCAAAAGCCGGTGATGGCGAGTTTATCCGGGTTGCCGCCGTTGGCCCTGGCCCACGCGACCACGGCGTCGAGGTCGGTCATGACTTGCGCGTCGGGGGTCTTGGAAATGATGTCGCGCTGCAGGTCGGCAATCGACGCGACTTTTTGCGGGTCGCCCTGGCGCACGAACAGGTCCGGCGCCAGCGCCAGGTAGCCAAGCTTGGCGAAGCGGCGCGCGACGTCGGCAATGTATTCGTGGACGCCGAAGATTTCGGATATCACCAGGATGACCGGCAGGTTGGTCTTGCCTTCGGGCTGGGCGCGGTAGACCGGCACTGCCTGGCCGGCGATATCGAGGGTAACGGTGCCGGCGGTGAGGCCGGCGGTGTCGGTCTTGATGACGCTTTGCGCGACCACCGGCATGGCGGCCACGGCAAAACCACTGCCGAGCGCGACCTTGATGAAGTCACGGCGGTCGAGGCCGTCCGATAAGGGGGTTTTGGTCAACAAACTCTCTGCGTCGCGCTGCAAGTCATCCATGCGTATCCTCCGTTAGTGAAACACCTGAAAACCATTCAAAGTTGTTGTTGGCAGAGTCGTCATCCTCGCGCACGCGGGGATCCATAGAACGGTTGGTCAGCGGCAAATCCTATTAAACCAACACGACTCACACGACGTATGGATCCCCGCTTTCGCGAGGATGACGGAGTTGCGGGCAGCAGTATTTTCAGATACCCGTGCAACACTTATTAATGCGCCTCTTCCCAGTTTTTACCCACGCCGACCTCGGCCAGCAGCGGCACTTTCAGCTGCGCCACACCTGCCATCAATTCCGGCAACTTGCGCTTGACCAGTTCCAGCTCGGCGTCCGGCACTTCCAGCACCAGTTCATCGTGTACCTGCATGATCATGCGGGTTTGCAATTGGTCGGCTTCCAGCCAGCCCTGCACCGCCACCATCGCCAGCTTGATCAGGTCGGCCGCAGTACCCTGCATTGGCGCGTTGATCGCGGCGCGTTCGGCACCCTGGCGGCGCGGGCCGTTCGGCGAATTGATTTCTGGCAGCCACAGGCGGCGGCCGAACACGGTTTCCACGTAGCCGCGCGCCTTCGCTTGCAGGCGCGTGTCTTCCATGTACTGGCGCACGCCGGCAAAGCGGGCGAAATAACGATCGATATAGTTTTGCGCAGCAGCGCGTTCGATGCCGAGGTTGGCCGCCAGGCCAAACGCGCTCATGCCGTAGATCAGGCCGAAGTTGATCACCTTGGCGTAGCGGCGCTGTTCGCTGGTCACCTCGGCGGGCGGCACGCTGAAGATCTCGGCAGCAGTGGCGCGGTGGATGTCTTCACCGTCGGCAAACGCGCGCAGCATCGCTTCATCGCCCGAAATATGGGCCATGATGCGCAGCTCGATCTGCGAATAGTCGGCCGACACGATATGGCTGCCCGGCGGCGCAATGAACGCTTCGCGGATGCGGCGGCCTTCCTTGGTGCGCACCGGGATGTTTTGCAGATTCGGATCGTTCGACGCCAGCCGTCCCGTCACCGCCACCGCCTGCGCGTAATTGGTGTGCACGCGGCCGGTATCCTGGTTGATCATCTTGGGCAGCTTGTCGGTGTACGTCGACTTGAGCTTGGACAGGCTGCGGTATTCGAGCAGCACTTTCGGCAGCGGATAATCTTCCGCCAGCTTTTGCAGCACTTCCTCGTCGGTGGACGGTGCGCCGCTCGGGGTTTTTTTCACCACCGGCAGTTGCAGCTTCTGGAAGAAGATCTCGCCGATCTGTTTCGGTGAACCAAGGTTGAACGGCTGGCCGGCCAGCTCGTGGGCCTGGGCTTCCAGTTCGATGATGCGGGCGCCCAGTTCGGCCGATTGGGTGTCGAGCAGCGCGGCGTCGATATGCACGCCGTTGCGTTCGATCTTTTGCAGCACCACGGCCGTGGGCAGCTCGATGTGGCGGTAGATGTAGCTGAGCTTTTCGTCGTTTTCCACTTCGGCCGCCATCACGCCATGCAGGCGCAGCGTGATGTCGGCGTCTTCCGCCGCGTATTCGGTGGCGCGGCCGATTTCCACCTTGTCGAAGGTAATCATGTTGACGCCCTTGCCGCACACGTCCACGAACGGAATCGTGGTGTGGTTCAGGTGGCGCAGCGCCAGGTCGTCCATGCCGTGGGTGCGGTGCGATTCAAATACATACGATTGCAGCAGCGTGTCGTGGTGGATGCCACGCAGGTGCACGCCGTGGTTGGCGAAGATGTGGCTGTCATACTTGAGGTTCTGGCCCACCTTGAGTTTTGCTGCGTCTTCCAGCCACGGTTTCAGTTTTTCCAGCACGTGCTCGCGCGCCAGTTGCTCGGGCACCCCGGCATACGCGTGGGCGACCGGGATGTAGCAGGCCACGCCCGGTTCCACCGACAGCGAAATGCCCACCAGTTGCGCCGTCATCGGCTCCAGCGACGTGGTTTCGGTATCGACGGCCGTGAGCGGCGCAGCGTCGATCAGCGCGATCCACTTGTCGAGCTGTTCTTCCGTGAGCACGGTTTCGTAGTTGACGTTGACCTTGGGCGCTTCGCCAAACATATCCTGCGTGGCGGACACCACGCCGCCGGCCGGCACCGGCTTGGCGGCCGTGACCGACGCGGCCGGCGTTACCGCGCTCAGGTCGCGCAGCAGGGTTTTAAAGCCGTACGTGGTGAAGAACGTGATCAGGGTGGCGTCGTCTTCCGGGCGCGCCACCAGCGATTCGGTAATCGACATCATGTGCGCGGCCAGGTCGCAATCGGTTTTTACGGTGATCAGCTCGCGGCTGCGCGGCAGCCAGGCCAGCGCGGTGCGCAGGTTTTCACCGACCGCGCCGGTAATCTTGTCGGCATTGCTCATCACGCCGTCGAGCGAGTCGTACGCGGTGAGCCATTTCAGCGCGGTTTTCGGACCGCACTTCGAGACGCCGGGCACGTTGTCCACGGTGTCGCCGATCAGGGTCAGGTAATCGATGATGCGGTTGGGCGGCACGCCGAACTTGGCCAGCACGCCCGCCTCGTCCATCTTTTCGTTGTTCATGGTGTTAATCAGCATGACACTCGGATTGACCAGCTGCGCCAGGTCCTTGTCGCCGGTGGACACCACCACCTTCATGCCAGCCTTGACCGCATCCACGCACAGGGTGCCAATCACGTCATCGGCTTCCACGCCATCGACCATCAGGATCGGCCAGCCCATGGCCTTGACCGCCTCGTGGATCGGTTCGATCTGCAGGCGCAGGTCGTCCGGCATCGGCGCGCGCGTAGCCTTGTATTCCGGATACATATCGTCGCGGAAGGTTTTACCCTTGGCATCGAACACGCAGGCGATGTACGCCGCCGGGTAGTCGGCGCGCAGGCGGCGCAACATATTGACCATGCCGTGCATGGCGCCGGTGGGATGGCCGGCCGGGCTGCGCAGGTCGGGCAGCGCATGAAACGCGCGATAAAGATAACTGGAACCGTCGACTAACAGCAGGGTATTTTGCATATAAAAGATCAATGTGAGGTGCGTGCAGGCGGCAGGAATGGCGGCCTTTGCGGGAATGGCGCATTATCGCAGGTTTTAAGCGCGCGCTTGCCGACGTCACAGCATTTCCAAATGTGAAATGGTTTCTTAAGGAAACCTTACTGAGGGGATGGAATCGGCTTTTTAGAGCAGGGAATCGTGCACGTTTGTTACAATGGATCATACATAAAAATTAGCACCACCTCACACCCGGTTGGACTTAAGTTGGACTTTATAAGGCGATCCATCATGAAGCGCATTTCTTCCCTGTTCACTGTTCTGTTGCTGACCTTGGGCGCCCACGCCTTCGCGCAAACGCCGCCCAGCGACAAGCCGCCCAAGCTGGAAAAACTGGAGGAAGTGTCCGAGGATGCCGTCAACGTCAAGTCCAACCAGTCGCAGCAAGGTACCCAGATCCAGGACCACCGCGACAACAACGGCAACCTGATCAACACCACCGTCACTTCCGGCCCCAGCACCTACACCGTGGGCCCGGCACACCCCGCCGGCCCGGTACCGGTCGGCGAAGGCCCGGGCCCGACCCTGCGCGGCCCGCAATGGAAGGTGTTCGAGTTTGGCGGCCCGAAGAAAAAAACCACCCCCGAAGACGACAGCGCGACCGACGCTGCGGCCCCGCCGCCACCCGCGGCACCTGCGGCCAAATAAGTACCAGACCACGCACCTGGGGCCGCGCTGCGGCGCGCCCCGGGATTACGGCGCCCGCCCACTCGATGCGGCGGGCCCGCTCACCGAACCCTTCAAGCTCTCATGGCAGTGTTTACTCCGGTCACCCTGGATGATGTCACCCAGTGGATCACGCAATTCCCCCTCGGCAAGCCGACGGCCTTGAAAGGCATCGCTTCCGGCATTGAAAACAGCAATTTTTTCCTCGATACCGAGACAGGTGAGTATGTACTCACTATTTTTGAAAACCTGTCGTTTGAACAGCTGCCGTTTTATTTGCAACTGATGCGCCACCTGGCCGACCGCCAGGTACTGGTGCCGGCGCCGATCGCCAACAATCAGGGCGAGCTCATCGTTGCCCTGCATGGAAAGCCGGCCGCCATCGTCACCAAGCTCGAAGGCAGTTCGCAAATGGCGCCGCAACCGGTGCACTGCGCCGAAGTGGGCGCGATGCTGGCGCGCATGCACCTAGCCGGCTGCGACTACCCGCTGCGCCAGCCGAATTTGCGCGGCCTCGACTGGTGGAACGACACTACCCCCAAGGTGTTGCCGCACCTGTCGGACAGCAATGCCCATTTGCTGCGCGCCGAGATGCATTTCCAGGAAGCGTTTGCCGGTAGCGATACCTACAAGCAATTGCAGACCGGCCCCGTGCATGCCGACCTGTTCCGCAACAACGTGATGTTCGACGGCGAGCGCCTGACCGGCTTCTTCGACTTTTACTTTGCTGGCTGCGATACCTGGCTGTTCGACGTGGCCGTGACCGTCAACGACTGGTGCATAGCCCTCGACACTGGCGTGCTGGACGAAGCCCGGGTGCGGGCGTTGCTTGACGCCTACCACGCCGTGCGACCGTTCACCGACGCCGAACAAACCGCGTGGCAACCGCTGCTGCGCGCAGGCGCGCTGCGCTTCTGGCTGTCGCGGCTGTATGATTACTACCAGCCCCGTGAGGCCGAAATGCTCACGCCGCACGATCCCACCCACTTTGAGCGCATCTTGCGCGAACGTATCGCCACGCTGGCGCCGAAGCTTTTCTGATGAATAAATTCCCCGCCCGTACCGGTTTGCAATGGGTTAAACAGGGCATGCAGCTGTTTCGCAAGCAACCTGGCGGCCTGATGGCGCTGTTTTTCTGCTGCATGTTCCTGTCCATGTTCATCATGGTGATTCCGGTCGGACAGCTGGCGGTGTTCATCCTCACGCCGCTGTTTACCATCGCCCTGCTGGAAGGCGTCAAGCATGCGGAAGAAGGCAAGCGGGCGTTGCCCAACCTGTTGCTGAGCGGCTTTCGCAAGCCGGCGCGTGGTCCGCTGCTGACGCTCGGAGCGCTCAACCTGGCCACGCTGCTGGTGGCTGCGGTGGTGGTGTACAGCATGTCGGGGGATACCCTGGCGCGGATTGCCGAGCGTCCCGACAAGGTCGATCCGGCCCTGATCGAATCGATGATGGTGCCGATGTTTATCGCCTCGACGATGTACACGATCAGCTGGATCCTGACCTGCCTGGCCGCACCGCTGGTCTACTGGAAAAAACTCACGGTGGGCAAGGCGCTGTTTTTCAGCGTGGTGTCGGTGATCCGGGCGATCAAGCCGTTTTTGGTGGCAACCGTGGCGCTGCACCTGATGTACTTCGTCGGTTGCAAGATCGTCGCGCTGGTGTTTGGCGCGTCGCAGTTGTCGATGGCCGGTATTTTTACCCTGTTCCTGCTGACCATTGTGCTGGTGCATTGCACGCTGTACGTGGCGTACCGGGAAATTTTTGCGGAGCCGGAGGTGGTGGCGCCGGTCGATCTCGATAAGCACGATACGCCGGATATACCGTCGTAAATTGTTAGCTGCCGATCCGTCATCCTCGCGAAAGCGGGGATCCATAGACCGCTCGAGCAGGACCAAAGTGTAGCGTAAGCTGCCACTGTTCTGATGTTCCATGGATCCCCGCGTGCGCGAGGATGACGGAGCAACGGCTGACGGCTACGGTTGGGTTTGCCGTTGCCGTTGCCGTTGCCGTTGCCGCGATATTACCGCGCCAATCGCTCCAGCTTGGCGATACTCAAATCCAGCACCTTCATCCCCGCGCTGCCAAAGTTGATCTGCGCCCGTGCATTGGCGCCGCTGCCTTCGATGTTGACGATCACGCCTTCGCCGAACTTGGCGTGCTCCACCGATTCACCAATGCGCCAGCCCGTGGACTTTTGCACCATTTTTTGCGCAATGGCGTTATCCGACCCCACCAGCGCCACATCGTCCCACGGGGTCTTCTTGGCAAACCAGCTCGGTTGCGCCTTGGCCGACAGCCATTTCAGCGAGTCTTCCGGCAATTCGTCGAAGAAGCGCGACTTCATGTTGTAGCGCGTCTGGCCGTGCAGCATGCGGGTTTGGGCAAAGCACAGGTACAGGCGCTGGCGCGCACGCGTGATGGCCACGTACATCAGGCGCCGCTCTTCTTCCACGCCGCCGTCTTCGCGCGAGCTGCTTTCGTGCGGGAACAAGCCCTCTTCCAGCCCGGTGATGAACACGTTGTTAAATTCCAGCCCCTTGGCCGAGTGCACGGTCATCATCTGCACCGCCTGCTGACCGGCCGTGGCCTGGTTGTCGCCCGCTTCCAGCGATGCGTGCGACAGGAATGCCGACAGCGGCGACATCACGGTGGCCAGTGGCGCATCGGCGTCGAGGATTTCCACGCCATCGTCGTTGACGATGGCCGCGCCTGCCTGCGCCTGCGACTGCGGTCCCAGCTGCGCCGGGGCGCCGAGTCCATAACCTTCTTCGCCCACGAACTGGGTGGCGGCACTGACCATCTGCTCCAGGTTCTCGATGCGGTCGGCGCCTTCTTTTTCGGTCTGGTAATGCGTGAGCAGGCCGCTCGCTTCCAGCACCACGCGCACCAGCTCGGGCAAAGCCATCTGCTGGGTTTCAAACCGCGCACCTTCGATCAGCTTGACGAAGCCGGCCAGCGACGTGCCGCCCTTGCCCGTCATGTACGGCACGGCCGCGTACAGCGACACACCGTACTGGGCGGACGCCCCCTGCAAATTCTCGATGGTGCGGGCGCCGATGCCACGGGTGGGGAAGTTCACCACGCGCATGAAGGCCGAGTCGTTGTGCGGGTTGTCCATCAGCTGCAAATACGAGATCAGGTGCTTGACCTCGGCGCGCTGGAAGTAGCGCAGGCCGCCGTACACGTGGTACGGAATCCCGGCCGAGAAGAATGCATGTTCGATCACGCGCGACTGCGCGTTGGACCGGTACAGCACGGCGATCTCGCTGCGGGCGGCGCCGTCGGCGATCAGGTTCTTGGTTTCTTCGATGATCCACTGCGCCTCGCCCAGGTCGGACACGGCTTCGTACACGCGTACCTGCTCGCCGTGGCCGGCGTCGGTGCGCAGGTTCTTGCCCAGGCGCTTGCTGTTATTGGCGATCAGCACATTGGCGGCGTCCAGGATGTGGCCATGCGAGCGGTAGTTCTGCTCCAGCTTGATCAGGTTCTTGACGTGGAATTCGCGCTCGAACGCGCTCATATTGCCCACGTTGGCGCCACGGAATGCATAGATGCTCTGGTCGTCGTCGCCGACGGCAAACAGCGCGCCGCCTGCCGTCTCGCCGTGGCCGGCCAGCAGCTTGAGCCACTTGTATTGCAAATCGTTGGTATCCTGGAACTCGTCGACCAGGATGTGCTGGAAGCGCTGCTGGTAATGCTGGCGCAGCGGCTGGTTACGGCTCAGCAGTTCGTACGTGCGCAGCAACAGTTCGGCAAAGTCCACCACGCCTTCGCGCTGGCACTGGTCGTCGTACAGCTGGTACAGCTCGACCTTCTTGCGCTCGTCGGCATTGTACGGCTCGATCTTGTCGGCGCGCAGGCCCTGGTCTTTCGCGCCGTTGATGAAGTACATCACCTCTTTCGGTGGAAACTTTTCATCATCGACATTATTCGCCTTGAGCAGGCGCTTGATGGCCGACAGCTGGTCTTGCGAGTCGAGAATCTGGAACGTCTGCGGCAAGGCCGCGTCGCGGTAATGGGTGCGCAGCAGGCGGTTGCACAGGCCGTGGAAGGTGCCGATCCACATGCCGCGCGTGTTAATCGGCATCATTGCCGACAACCGCGTCATCATCTCCTTGGCCGCCTTGTTGGTAAAGGTCACGGCCAGGATGCCGGACGGCGAGACTTGCCCGGTCTGGATCAGCCAGGCGATGCGGGTGGTCAGCACCCGGGTTTTACCGGACCCGGCGCCCGCCAGGATCAGGGCGCTCTGGGCCGGCAGCGTGACGGCGGCCAGTTGTTCGTCGTTCAGATTATGGAGAAGATTTTGCATCCCGTGATTATACCGGGATGCTCACTTGACGACCGCCGACGGTACGGTCAAGCCGACGGCGTAACGGCAACGGCCTTGCCGTTTTTCAGTGCCTCCTTGAACAGCGACCGCATGGCCAGTTCGGCATTGCGCTGGGCCTGGGCGCGTTCACGGCTCAGCACGCCCATGCGCGCGCCCATCTCGCCCATCGGCTTGCTTAGCGCGGCGAGCGGCTTGGTCTGTTCTGCCATACGGCGACCGACGTCGTGACCGAGTTTTTCCGAATGCGCCGTCAGATCACGCTGGTATTCGGCCATTTTCTGGTTCAGTGGCGCCAGTTGGGCTTGCAATTCGGCACGCTGACGGGTGGCATCCGCGTCTGGCTGGTCGCCCGTTTTCAGACTCAGTTGCGCGAGTTTTTGATGGATCACCGCCTGCTGGCCCGCCACCGTGCCGATCAGGCGCGCGTGGCGTTCGATGTCGAGGGTGGCGCCTTGCTGCCTGGCTTGCTCGGCGCCGATTTTTGCTGCCGCCGCTTCAATCACCTTGCCTTGCGCCTGCATGCGGTCGCCCTGCTCCTTCATCTGCGCGTCGAGCCGCTCCACCGGCGCCCAGGCTGCGCTGGCCTGGGCAAACAGGGCCGGATCTTCGATCACATAACCCTTGTCGTTGTCCTTGAACCAGACGAAGGCGCCCTTGACCGTGTTACGCAGGTCGGCCACCTTGAGCATGTCGCCGGTGCTGCCAGCCACCGTCATCCGTTCGCGGTCGACCGGGACTACAGCATACGCGCCGCCGTGACGGGTGCCCAGCATGGTGCGCCCGTTAAAGCTGACGTCAACCGGATGGCCGTCCACGCTGATTTTCGGTGCTGACGATGCTGGCGGTGCGGCCGGGGCAACCGATGCCACAGGTGCCACAGCTGTCACAGGTTCAACCGCTGCCACCGGTGCAACGGGGCCCACCGGCGCCATCGGGCCGACTGGCGCCACCGCGCCAACCGCCGCAACCGGACCGACCGGTGCCACCGGTGTCGCAAGTTCCGCCATGGGTGCCGCTTCAGCTGCCGGCGCCGGTGCGGCTGCTGCCACTGCAGCAACTGCTGCCACCGCGGTTGCTGGCGGCGCCGCCTGCACATACATCACGGCGCTGGCCGCGCACAGGCCCAGCAACGGCACCACCATTTTCCAGCCGACCGGTTCTACATCGGGGCGTAACAAGCGTTTAATACGAGACATGAGATTTCCTCCGTGGGCCGCATGGGCCAGTTGTATGGAATCGAACTGGAATTGATCGAGTTCGGACAAGGCCCTGGCCAGCATCTGCGGTTGACCCAGCATGGCAACTGCTGTGTCATCGGCGATTTGTTCCCGCTCTATGCGGATGCGGCGCGACAGGGCCCAAACACTTGGGTGATAGAACAGCACGATTTCCACCGCGCTTTGAATCAGGTTAACCAGGTAATCGCGGCGCTTGATGTGCGCCAGCTCGTGCGCCAGCAGCGCTTCGAGCAGCTCGGGCGGCATGCCGGTGATCAGCGACGCCGGCACCAGCACGATCGGTCGCCAGCAGCCGGCCGTGATCGGGCTGTCGAGCCCCTCGGCCACGCCCAGCCGGACATGGAAGTCGAGACCGGCGCGGCGCGCCAGGTCGGACAAGCGGCGCTGCCAGTAATGGTTGACGGTGTAATGGTCGCTGCGGGTGCGCTCGGCTACCCACTGCAGGCCGATAGCCAGGCGCAGCGACATCAGCATCGCGCCCAGCAGCCACAGCCCCACCACCCACGGCAGTTGGCTGCGCAACACGGCTTCCCAACCGGCCAGCGCATCGGCGCCCAGCAGCGGCGCAGCAGCGCCCATGGCTGCAGCGCCGGTGTCGGCAACAAAAACGGGAATCAGGGAGATGGCGCCCAGGCTGGGACCGGTGGAAGACGCAGCAGAAGAAGCGGCGGCAGAACCGCCATCGGCAGCATGCAGCTGGGTAATGATGCCAGCCAGCGGCAGTGCCGCGCACAGCAGCAAGCCGGCGCAGGCCACCGCGTAGCGGGTGTGCGGCCGCGCGCGGCGCAGCAGGTGCATGGCCACGGCCACGCCCCAGCCGATCAGCAGGCCCTGCCAGATAAAATGCAACAGCGCCCAGCCGACGGCAGGCACCAGAGTTTGCAATACGTCCATGCCGCGCTCCCCTTGTGATGAAATGTAGAATAAATTATCTAGATCGTTAAGTCTAGAACTTTTTTTCTACATGCCCCACGAAGGTCAGGCGGCGCAGAGCATCAGTAAAGTACCACGGAGCGGATCGATTCGCCCGATTTCATCAGGTCGAAACCTTCGTTGATGCGCTCGAGCGGCAGGCGGTGCGTGATCAGGTCGTCGATATTGAGCTTGCCTTCCATGTACCAGTCGACGATCTTCGGCACGTCGGTGCGGCCCCGGGCGCCGCCAAACGCGGAACCTTTCCACTCGCGCCCCGTCACCAGCTGGAATGGCCGGGTGGAGATTTCCTGGCCCGCTGCCGCCACGCCGATGATGAACGACTGGCCCCAGCCTTTATGCGTGCACTCGAGCGCTTCGCGCATCAGCTGGGTGTTGCCCACGCACTCGAAGCTGTAGTCGGCGCCGCCGTCGGTCAGCTGGACGATGGTATCGACCACGTTGGCGGTTTCTTTCGGGTTGATGAAGTGGGTCATGCCGAACTTGCGGGCCATTTCCTGGCGCTTCGGATTGATGTCCACGCCGATGATCTTGTCGGCGCCCACCATCTTGGCCGCCTGAATCACGTTCAGGCCGATGCCGCCCAGGCCGAACACGACGACATTGGCGCCCGCTTCCACCTTGGCCGAGAACACCACGGCGCCCACGCCGGTGGTCACACCGCAACCGATGTAGCAAACCTTGTCGAACGGTGCATCTTCGCGGATTTTCGCCAGCGCGATTTCCGGCACCACGATGTAGTTCGAGAACGTGGACGTGCCCATGTAGTGGAACAGCGGCTTGCCATCGAGCGAGAAGCGGCTGGTGGCGTCGGGCATCAAGCCACGGCCCTGGGTGGAACGGATCGCCTGGCACAGGTTGGTCTTGCGCGACAGGCAGAATTTGCACTGGCGGCACTCGGGCGTGTACAGCGGAATGACGTGGTCGTCTTTTTTCAGCGTGGTCACGCCGGGACCCACGTCCACCACCACGCCGGCGCCTTCATGGCCCAGGATGGCGGGGAATATGCCTTCCGGATCGGCGCCGGACAGCGTGTAGTAATCGGTGTGGCAAATGCCGGTGGCCTTCAGTTCGATCAGCACCTCGCCGGCGCGCGGGCCTTGCAAGTCCACTTCCTCGATCGTCAACGGCTGGCCCGCGCCCCATGCTACGGCTGCTTTGGTTTTCATCGTTTGTCCTCTGGCGGTTATCTGGAATCCTCCATGATAACAAGCCGAGGACGATCTGTGGGCCTGCGGTAACCGCGCTTATTGCGGCTCGGCGGGCATGGCATTGCCAATGCTGAGCAGATCCGACACCGTGCGCCACAGCTGGCGCGGCGACGTCCACGGCTTGGGCAGGAAGGCGCCGCCGACGACGTTGGTCTCGGGATGGCGCGCCGAATACACCAGTACCCGGGCATCGTGCTGCAGGTGATGCAGGTTGTCGAGCAGCAGGTTGGCATCGCCGTCGCGCAGGTCGGGATCGATCACGATCAGCGCGAACTGTTCGTTTTGCAGCAGATCCTGGGCGGCGGCCAGCGTCGATACGTGGGTGACGCGGGTTTCCGGCACCAGCAGCGCGGACAGCACCAGCGCGGTGTCGGCGTCGCTGTCCACGTGCAGCACGCGCGGCGCCGTCACATAAATCGAAAAGCCGATGGCGTGCAGGGGATCCTGGTCGCTGAAGGAACGTTGGGTTTCGTTAGGGATAGGCATGGCAAGCTCCGCAAAAAATCACAGCCGTCAGGATGCTGACGGGAACGATCGGCGGAGCTGGGCCGAAAACAAGGGACAGGGCGCAGGGAACAGGCGGCCCGGATGGCGGCCGGCAGGAACATGGGGCCGGCGCCATCGTCAAGCAGCAGGGAAATCGATCTGCCGCTTACAGGTCACAGTGTACAACAAAAATGCCGTAGAGCAAGGAACTCGACGGCCTGGCTGTTTACTTTTTCAGACGATGGCTGAATGCAGCATGCAAGCCATTGAGGGTTTCCTCGGCAGCCAGCAGCTGGTCCGCCACCTCGTTGACCTTGCGCCGGTTCGACCGCGCATGGTCGCGCAGCACTTCGAACGCGGTGTTGCGGTCGGTCTGGAATTTGCACATGAGCAGGCCCACGGCCAGGCTGGTTTCGCGGCCGGCGGCCAGCGCAGCGTTCAGATTGAGTTCGGTGCGGCGCAGCTGGCGGATTTCGTCGGCACGGGCCAGGCCGGCGGCAAATGCCGGCATCAGCTGCTTTTCATCGACCGGCTTGACCAGGAAACCGACCGCGCCATACGAGGCGGCCTGTTTGCCGGCATCGGCATCGCCACGGCCGGACAGGAACATGAACGGCACCGAGCTGGTGGCGTGCAATTGCTTGGCCAGTTCCAGGCCATTCATGCCCGGCATGTGGATGTCGAGCAGCGCCATGTCCGGCTCGCGCTGACCGATCAGCTGCAAAGCCTGTTCTGCCGACGACGCCTTGAGTATGTCGTAACCGGCATGGCCAAGCACTTCACCGAGGAAGTCGAGCAACAGGGGATCGTCGTCGACGATCAGGATGGGACGCTTTGGGGGCAGGGAATTGGGCATGAGGGCGGCAACCTTGGGCTATTGCTAACCACCCCATTATAAAGCCGAAAAGGTTCTATCATTCAAGCATTTCCTATAGAGAACGACTAGCCTACCCGCCCGGAAAACAACGCCGCGAACGCGTGCACCGCTTGCGCCACGTTTTCCGCACCATTTGCCGGGCTGCCCGGCGCCGTGTCGGCGGCCGCATACACGCTGGTAATGGCCGCCACCATGTCGGCGCCGCGCGCCACCAGCGGCGCGGCGTTCTGCGGCGTCATGCCGCCGATGATGACCACCGGCACGCGGATGACGGCGCGGGCGTCCTGCACAATCTCGGGCGCCGTGACGAAATCGTATTTTTTCACCAGCGACGGGTAAAAGCCGCCGATCGCCACATAACTTGCGCCCGCATCCTGCGCCGCCACGGCGCGCGCCACGCTGCCGTAGCACGAAGCGCCGATGATGGCGGCGGGACCGAGCCGGGCGCGCACTGCCGCCACGCTCTCGTCGGTGCCGCCCAGGTGGACGCCATCGGCGCCGATGGCCTCGGCCAGGTCGACCACATCGTTGATGATGCATGGCACGCCGTGGCGCCGGCACAGCGCCAGCAGCGCCGTGGCCTGGGCCAGCCGCAGAGAAGGATCGGCGTGTTTATGGCGGTATTGCAGCAGCGCGATGCTGTTGCGGCCGTGCGTGCCCGGGTGGGCGCCGGCCCGCAGCGCCTGTTCCGTAACGGCCAGCAGGCGGTCGGTGTCGTCCCAGTTGGGGGTAACCAGATACAGTCCTTGCATGATTTTTCCTCAGTTGGCGCTCAGCGCAGCGGAATGTGCTGGCCGGGCGCAATGGCATAAGCGGCGCGCAGTGCGCCATAACAATAGTGCTGGGCGTGTTCCAGCGCGGCTACCAGCGGCACGGCCAGCGCCAGCTGGCCGGCAATGGCGGCGGCCAAGGTGCAGCCGCTGCCGTGAAAAGCGTCGGCCAGGCGCGGCCAGCGCCAGGCACTGGTCGCCTCCCCCATCCCATGGTTGATTAGCTCGACGCCGGGGTCGTGGCCACCGGTAACCAGCACGTACTGGCAGCCGTGCTGGCGCAGGATCGCGGCCTGCGCGGCTGCCGTGTCGGCCCCGGTAAGCAGGCGCGCTTCCAGGCTGTTGGGCGTGAGCACCGTCACCAGCGGCAGCAACGGCGCCAGCGCCGCCACCGCGTCGCCCGGCGTGAGCACGTCGCCATGGCCGCTGGCCAGCACCGGATCGAGCACCACCGGCAGTTGCGGCCAGGCGCGGCGCAAGTCCTGGATCACCTGCGCAATCGCGCGGGCATTGGCGGCGCTACCCGGGATGCCGATCTTCACCGCGCTGACGGCCACCTTGGCGGTGAGCGCGCCGGCCTGGCGCAGCACCAGTTCGGCATCCACCGGCTGCACGCCGTACACGCGGTCGTTGTCCTGCACCGTGAGCGCGGTGCACACGGTGAGCGCATGCGCGCCTTGCGCCGCAATTGCTTGCGCATCGGCCACCAGCCCGGCGCCGGCCGAGGGATCGAGGCCGGCAAACACCAGCACGCACGGCCGGGTGGCATGACTGGCGTTGTCGATCACGCCAGCCGGCCCGCCATCGGCGACGATGGCGACGCCGCGAACCTGCGCGCGATGCGCCCGGCCAGGAATGCCTCGCGGCCCGCCTGCACCCCGAGCCGCATGGCGCGCGCCATGCGCACCGGGTCGGCCGCGCCGGCAATCGCCGTATTCATCAGCACGCCGTCGCAGCCGAGTTCCATGGCAATTGCCGCATCGGACGCCGTGCCCACGCCGGCATCGACCAGCACCGGCACCGTGGCCTGTTCGATAATCAGCGATAAATTCCACGGATTCAGGATGCCCATGCCGGAGCCGATCAGCGACGCCAGCGGCATCACCGCGACGCAGCCGATCTGTTCGAGGATGCGGGCCTGGATCGGATCGTCGCTGCAATACACCATCACGTCGAAGCCGTCTTTTACCAGTGCTTCGGCCGCGATCAAGGTTTCCGGCATGTGCGGGAACAGGGTTTTCTCGTCGCCCAGCACTTCGAGCTTGACCAGCTTGTGACCGTTCAGCAGCTCACGCGCCATCTGCAAGGTGTAGATGGCGTCTTTTGCCGTGTAGCAGCCGGCCGTGTTGGGCAGGATCGTGTACTGCGAAGGCGGCAGCACGTCGAGCAGGCTGGGCGCCTTGGGATCTTGCCCGATGTTGACCCGGCGGATCGCCACGGTGATGATTTCCGCGCCGGCGGCATCGGTGGCCGCGCGGGTCTGTTGCAGGTCCCGGTACTTGCCGCTGCCGACCAGCAGGCGCGAGTTGTAGGTTTTGCCTGCGATGGTCAGTACATCTTGATGATTCATTTCTTTGTCCTTTTGATTTTCAACCCGACTACGCGTTCACCACGAAGCCAGCCTGGCCATTGGGGGTCGTACCCCGTACGGGGTACGACCCCAGCCCTGGCCGTGCGGGTTTTAAAAAAATTTAGCCGCCGCCGATGGCGCGCACGATGTCTACCTGGTCTTGCGGTTGCAGCTCGCGCTGCGGCCACTGCTGGCGCGGCACCACCGCGCGGTTGACCGCCAGCGCCAGCGCCTGGCCGCTCAAGCACAGGCCATCGACCAGCTGGTCGAGCGTGCAGCGCGCCGGCACCGCGTGCGGCGCGCCATTGAGTTCAATATCGATCACGGGTGCCCTCCTTCACAGCTTGCGATACAGCTCGCCGCCCTGCCTGACGAATTCCACGGCTTTCACCTGCATGCCCTGGGCCAGCGCGGCGCCGTCGGCGATGCCGTTGGCGGCCGCGTACTCGCGCACTTCCTGGGTGATCTTCATCGAACAGAAATGCGGTCCGCACATCGAGCAGAAATGCGCGACCTTGGCCGAATCCTTGGGTAAGGTCTCGTCATGGAATTCGCGCGCCTTGTCGGGGTCCAGCCCCAGGTTGAACTGGTCGTCCCAACGGAATTCGAAGCGCGCTTTCGACAAGGCGTTGTCGCGGATCTGTGCGCCCGGATGGCCCTTGGCCAGGTCGGCCGCGTGGGCGGCAATCTTGTACGTGATGATGCCGTCCTTGACATCGTTTTTATCGGGCAGGCCAAGGTGTTCCTTCGGCGTCACGTAGCACAGCATGGCGGTGCCATACCAGCCGATCTGCGCGGCGCCGATGCCGGACGTGATGTGGTCGTAGCCGGGTGCGATGTCGGTGGTGAGCGGTCCCAGCGTGTAGAACGGCGCTTCATGGCACTGCTCCAGTTGCAGGTCCATGTTTTCTTTAATCAGCTGCATCGGCACATGGCCGGGGCCTTCGATCATCACCTGCACGTCGTGTTTCCAGGCGATTTGCGTGAGTTCCCCCAGCGTTTTCAGTTCGCCCAGTTGCGCTTCGTCGTTGGCGTCGTAGATCGAGCCGGGGCGCAGGCCGTCGCCAAGCGAAAACGACACGTCGTACGCTTTCATGATCTGGCAGATGTCTTCGAAGTGCGTGTACAGGAACGATTCCTGGTGGTGCGCCAGGCACCACTTGGCCATGATCGAGCCGCCGCGCGAGACGATGCCGGTCAGCCTTTTCGCCGTCAGCGGTACATAGCGCAGCAGCACGCCGGCGTGGATGGTGAAGTAATCGACGCCCTGCTCGGCCTGCTCGATCAGGGTGTCGCGAAAAATTTCCCAGGTCAGGTCTTCGGCCTTGCCGTTGACCTTTTCCAGCGCCTGGTAGATCGGCACGGTACCGATCGGCACCGGGCTGTTACGGATGATCCATTCGCGCGTTTCGTGGATGTGCTTGCCGGTGGACAGGTCCATCACGTTGTCGCCGCCCCAGCGGATCGCCCACGTCATTTTTTCCACTTCTTCGCCGATCGAGGACGTCACCGCCGAGTTGCCGATATTGGCGTTGATCTTGACCAGGAAATTGCGGCCGATAATCATCGGCTCCACCTCGGGGTGGTTGATGTTGGCGGGAATGATGGCGCGCCCCCGGGCAATTTCGTCGCGCACGAACTCGGGCGTAATCTCGGCGGGAATGCTGGCGCCGAACGACTGGCCCGGATGCTGGCGGCCCATCAGGTCCGCCAGGCGCTGGCCCATGGGGCCGGACGTTTTCAGTTCTGCCAGGTACTCGCGGCGGCGCAGGTTTTCGCGGATCGCCACGAATTCCATCTCGGGCGTGATGATGCCTTGCCGGGCGTAGTGCATTTGGGTGACGTTGCGCCCGGCCCGGGCCCGGCGCGGCAGCCGGTGCAGATTGAAGCGCAGCTCGGCCAGCGCCGGATCGGCCAGCCTTGCCTTGCCGTAGTCGGACGTGGGGCCGCTCAGCTCCTCGGTATCGTCGCGTTCGACGATCCACGGCAGGCGCGGCGTAGCGGCCAGGCCCGAGCGGATGTCGATGGTGGCGTCGGGATCGGTGTACGGGCCCGAGGTGTCGTACACATACACCGGCGGATTGGCTTCGAAGCCGAACGAGGCGGGCGTGTCGGCCTGGGTGATGCGGCGCATCGGCACGCGCAGGTCGGGACGGCTGCCCTGTATATAGACTTTGCTGGAATTGGGCAGCGGTTGAATCGCTGCTTCGTCCACCGTGGCGGTGGCAGACATGAATTTCGGGTTGGCGTTCATTTGGCTCCTTGGTTGGCTACAGGAGCCAGCAAAGGAGGTAGGACGACGGCCACCGGCACGCAGATGCGCAGATACGGTGGCGTTATCCTGAGCTTCCCTTCGCTGGCATTATCCAGATCAGGTTCGGAGGGTATTTCTCACCCGCGCACCGCCAACTACAGCGACGCGCAGGACCCCTAGCGTGTGCCGCCACGGAGACGGATCTCCGGACAGCGCGCCGATTATAACCGTATCCAAGGGCCGTGCGTGGCAAAAATCCGACGTTTTGGCGCGGCCAGTCGGGTATAGTGGATTCATGCCATACAGCAATTTCCATCGTCGATGTCTCGCGTTGATGCCCGGTCCGCGCGTCGCCGTGATGCTGTGCGCACTGTTCCTCCTATGGCTGGCTGGCGGGGCGCGGGCCGAGGATCGCTGGTCGGCCCTGTCGCACACCGCGTTCCGGCACCATCTCCACCCCGATACCAGCAGCGGCACGTGTTTTACCCAGGACCGCCATGGCTTCTTGTGGATCGGCACCCAGGCCGGCCTGGTGCGCTGGGACGGCAACCGCCACGTCAGATATGTGGCCGACGCCGCGCGCGACGACGCCCTGCCCGACAGCTACATCCTGAGCCTGCACATCGACAGCCGCGGGCGGCTGTGGATCGGCATGAGTGCCGGCGGCCTGGCGCGCTACGACGCCGAGCGCGATACCTTTGTCCGCTACCGCGTGGGGCAGGACGGCCTCAGCGATACTCGAGTCAGTTCGCTCACCGACGATGGCGCGGGCGGCCTGTGGGTGGGCACCGGCAGCGGCCTCGATCATATCGACGCCAACGGCGCCATTGCCCGCGCCGGCAGTGCGCCTGGTGTCACGCTGGGTACCGGCGATGCGCTACCCACGGGCGGCATCGACGCCGTGCTGCGCGACCGCGCCGGCGTGCTGTGGGCCGGCATGCGCCAGGGCCTGTTCCGGCTCGACGCCGGCCGCCAGGCCCGTCGCATCACGCTCGACGGCGCGCCGGCCGCCGCCATCCTGGCGCTGTACCAGGACAGCCGCGGCCACCTGTGGATCGGCACCCGCACCAATGGCGCCTTCACGCTGGCGCCCGGCGCCGACGTGGCGGTGCAGGTGGCGGAAAGCGGCCCGGCGCCCACGCTGCAGGACGAGCGCGTGGCCTCGATCATCGAACCCGTGGCCGGCGAAATCTGGCTCGGCACCGATGGCTACGACGGCGGCATTGTTGCCGTCGATACCGTGCACGGCGGCACGCGCCGCATCCGCCACCAGTCCGACACGCCCGACAGCCTGACCGACAACAATGTGATGGCCTTGTTCCGCGAACGCAGCGGCATGGTCTACGTCACCACCATGGCCGGCATGAGCCAGCACGATCCGCTGCCGCGCGCGGTCACCACGATCCGCCACCTGGGGCCGCGCCAGGCGGGCGTGCTCAGCGTGCCGACCATGCTGGCAGCGCCCGACGGCCGGCTGTGGCTGGGCATGGTCAGCGGCGGCGTCCACATCATCGATCCGCTGCGCGGCCATACCGGCCGATTGACACCCGGCGTCGATCTGCCCAATGGCCGCGTGCTGTCGATGACAGCCGGTCCCGACGGCGAAGTGTATATCGGCACCCAGAAAGGTCTGTATCGCGCCGACGCCGATGGCCGCCGCGCCCGGCTGGTGCGGCTGCCGCACCGCGGCACCGACGAGGAAGTGTGGGCGCTGACCACGGTGGGCCGCACGCTGTGGATGGGCGGACTCGACGGCGTACGGGTGCTGGCGCTGCCGGCGCCGGGCCAGGCCGGTCCGCTGCGCGAAGTGCGCCACGAAGAACACAGCCTGGGCGACCCGCGCGTGACCGCCCTGCTGGCCGTGGGCGACGACGTCTGGGTGGGCACGCGTACCGGCCTGGCGCGGGTGGGCCCCGCCATGGTCGAAGCGATCCCGACCGAACTGGCCACACTGGACCGGCTGCCGCCCGGCTATGTATCGTCGCTGCTGGTCGATGGTCAGGGGCGGCTGTGGCTGTCCAACTTCGGCACCGGCATCGTGATCCTCGAACGCACCGATGCCGATGGCCGCCGGCGGTTTCGCCGCGTGGGCCTGCAACAAGGTTTGCCGGACAGCGGCGCCAACACGCTGCTGCGCGATGGCCAGGGCCTGATCTGGGCCAGTACCGACGCCGGCCTGGCGCGCATCGATCCGCGTTCGCTGGCGGTGCGCACCTTCGGCGCGGGCGAAGGCGTGCACATCCCCATGTACTGGACCAATTCGGGCGCGGTGACGGCTGCCGGCGAGCTGGCGTTCGGCGGCTTGAGCGGCGTGACCGTGGTGCGGCCGCAGGCACCGGCCGCGTGGCATTACGCCGCGCCGATGGTGGTCACCCGCATTCTGCTCAACGACAAGGAAATCCCGGGCGGCCCGTACAACCAGGGCACCGGCCGCAGCGCGTCGCCAATTACCGTCACCCCGGCCGGGCGCGAACGCGGCTTTGCGCTCGAGTTTGCTGCGCTCGACTACTCGGCGCCCGAACGCAACCGCTATGCCTACCAGCTGAAAGGCTTCGATCCGGGCTGGGTGGAAACCGATGCCGTGACGCGCCGCGCCAGCTACAACAATTTGCCGCCGGGCGACTACGTGCTGCAATTGCGCGGTTCCAACCGCAATGGCGACTGGTCGGCGCCGCTCGATGTGCCGGTAAAAGTGCTGCCGGCCTGGCACCAGCGGCCGCTGGCGCGGCTGGCGGTGGCGGTGCTGGTGCTGGGCGTGATTGCCGGCCTGATGCATGGACGCACCGCGTACCTGCGGCGCCGCCAGCGCGAACTGGAAGCGGTGGTCGCAGCGCGCACCGCCGAACTGCGCGCCACCCAGGCCCAGCTGGAAACCCTGGCGTACAGCGACCCGCTGACCGGGCTGGCCAACCGCCGCCTGTTCAACGACGAATTGCACCACCTGGTGGCGCAGGCCGAGCGCGACGGCCCCGCGTTCACGCTGCTGTTGATCGACCTCGACCGCTTCAAGCCGATCAACGACACCCATGGCCACGATGCCGGCGACGCGCTGCTGGTGGCGGCGGCCGACCGCTTGCGCACAGCCGTGCGCGAAGCGGACCGGCCGTTCCGGCTCGGCGGCGACGAGTTTGCCGTGCTGCTCAGTCAAACCACCGAGCACGAGACCCTGGCGCCGGTGTGCGCGCGCATCCTCGACAACCTGGCCCAGCCGCTGACATTGCCAGGCGCGGCGGTGATCGAAATCAGCGCCAGCGTGGGCGCCGCGGTCTACCGCCACGGCGACAGCCACGAACAGCTGTACAAGCAGGCCGACCTGGCGCTGTACCACGCCAAGGATGCGGGGCGAAATACCTGGCGCCTGGCTGCCTGAAAGCAGTTCCTTGCAGCTGCCGCAATAATACGCAGCAGGGGCCGCGTCATCTATAATGGCTGTTTTCGCAAATTACTCTGCCCTATCATGGAATTAGCCAAGTCTTTCGAGCCTGCCGACATTGAACAATTCTGGCGTACCGAGTGGGAATCGCGCGGTTACTACACCGCTACCCTCGACGCCGGCAAACCTTCTTTCAGCATCCAGCTGCCGCCGCCGAACGTCACCGGCACCCTGCACATGGGGCACGCGTTCAACCAGACCATCATGGATGGCCTGACGCGCTACCACCGCATGCTCGGTCATAACACGGCCTGGATTCCCGGCACCGACCACGCCGGCATCGCCACGCAAATCGTGGTCGAGCGCCAGCTCGACGCGCAAAAAATTTCGCGCCACGACCTCGGCCGCGAAGAATTCATCAAAAAAGTGTGGGAGTGGAAAGAGAAATCCGGCTCCACCATCACCGGTCAGATGCGCCGCCTGGGCGCCTCGCCCGACTGGCAGCGCGAATACTTCACCATGGACGAACCGCGCTCGAAAGTGGTTACCGACGTCTTCGTGCGCCTGCACGAGCAGGGCCTGATCTACCGTGGCAAGCGCCTGGTCAACTGGGACCCGGTGCTGGGCACGGCGGTCTCGGACCTGGAAGTGGTGTCGGAAGAAGAAGACGGCTCGATGTGGTACATCCAGTACCCGCTGGCCGACGGCTCGGGCCACCTGACCGTGGCCACCACGCGTCCTGAAACCATGCTCGGCGACGTCGCCGTGGCCGTCGATCCTACCGACGAGCGCTACCAGGCGCTGGTGGGCAAGATGCTCACGCTGCCGCTGGTCGGTCGCGAAATCCCGATCATTGCCGACGAATACGTCGACAAGGCGTTCGGCACCGGCTGCGTGAAAATCACGCCCGCGCACGACTTCAACGACTACGCCGTGGGCCAGCGTCACAAGCTGGCAATGCTGTCGATCCTCACGCTCGACGCGAAAATCACCGACGATGCGCCTGAAGCGTATCGCGGCCTCGACCGCTTTGTGGCGCGCAAGAAAATCGTTGCCGACCTCGAAGCGCAAGGCCTGCTGGAACAAGTCAAACCGCACAAGCTGATGGTGCCGCGCGGCGACCGTACCGGCGTGGTCATCGAGCCGATGCTCACCGACCAGTGGTTTGTGTCCATGAGCAAACCGGCGCCGGAAGGCACGTTCTTCCCCGGCAAATCGATTGCCGAAACCGCGCTGGAAAAAGTGGCCAGCGGCGACATCAAGTTCGTGCCCGAGAACTGGAGCAACACGTACAACCAGTGGCTCAACAACATCCAGGACTGGTGCATCTCGCGCCAATTGTGGTGGGGCCATCAAATTCCGGCATGGTACGACGATGCCGGCAACATCTTTGTCGCCAAGACCGAGGCCGAAGCGATCGCGCAAGCGGCTGCCAAGGGCAGCACCGGCCCGCTGCGCCGCGACGACGACGTGCTCGACACCTGGTTCTCGTCGGCGCTGGTGCCGTTCTCCACCCTGGGCTGGCCCGCAGAAACCCCGGACCTGAAGGCGTTCCTGCCATCGTCGGTGCTGGTCACCGGCTTCGACATCATCTTCTTCTGGGTGGCGCGCATGGTGATGTTCACCCTGCACTTCACCGGCAAGGTGCCGTTTGAAACCGTGTACGTGCACGGCCTGGTGCGTGACTCCACCGGCCAGAAAATGTCCAAGTCGAAGGGCAACACGCTTGACCCGATCGACCTGATCGACGGCATCGGCATCGATGCGCTGGTGGCCAAACGCACCACCGGCCTGATGAACCCGAAGGACGCGGCAAAAATCGAAAAAGCCACGCGCAAGGAATTCCCGGAAGGCATTGCTGCCTACGGCACCGACGCCGTGCGCTTCACGATGGCGTCGTACGCTTCGCTGGGCCGCAACATCAACTTCGACTTGGGTCGTGCCGAAGGCTACCGCAACTTCTGCAACAAGCTGTGGAACGCCACCCGCTTCGTGCTGATGAACACGGAAGAAAAGGATTGCAGCGCCAGCCCCGCCGATCTGTCGAACGCCGATAAATGGATCATCTCGCTGCTGCAAAAAGCCGAGCTGGACGTGGCCAAAGGTTTCGAAGACTACCGCTTCGACAACATCGCTTCCACCATCTACAAGTTCGTGTGGGACGAGTACTGCGACTGGTACCTGGAAGTAGCCAAGGTGCAAGTGCAGCACGGTACCGAAGGCCAGCAGCGCGCCACCCGTCACACCTTGCTGCGCGTGCTCGAAGTGGTGCTGCGCCTGGCCCATCCGGTCATTCCGTTCGTCACCGAAGCGCTGTGGCAGGCGGTCGCGCCGCTGGCTGGCAAAACCGGTGCGTCGATCATGATGCAGCCATACCCGATCGCCGACACCGCCAACATCGACGAAGCAGCCGAGGGCTGGATGGGTCAGCTCAAGGCGCTGATCGACGCCACCCGCAACCTGCGCGGCGAAATGCAGCTGGCGCCGTCGCTGCGCGTGCCGCTGATCGTCGAGCCAAGCAACCCGGCCGACAAGGCTATGCTGGCGCTGTGCGCACCGTACATCCAGGCGCTGGGCAAGCTGGCCGAAGTGCAGATCGTTGATGCCCTGCCCGATTCGCCGGCGGCCGTGGCAATTGTTGGCACTACCAAGCTGATGCTCAAGGTGGAAATCGACGTCAAGGCCGAGCGCGAGCGTCTGTCCAAGGAAATCACCCGCGTTGAAGGCGAGATCAACAAGGCCAACGGCAAGCTGTCGAACGAGAGTTTCGTCGCCCGCGCGCCGGCCGAGGTGGTGGCGCAAGAAAAGGAACGCGTGGCCAACTTCTCGGCCACGCTGGACAAGATGCGCGAGCAACTGGCCAAGCTGCCCGTGGCATAACGGCGCATACCGGCAACAGCCGCCTTAGGGCGGCTTTTTTTTCGCCCACGCGCCCAGCCTTCGCTGCTAGAATAAGATGATATTTCTTTAACAAGGCTAGCGATGACGCAGTGGACCGGTAGCTACGTGGAAGGGATCGACTACACCCACGGCTACTATCGCGAGCTCGGTCCGCTGCACGCGGCGATGGCGCTGGCCCATGCCGGCGTGCGCATGCCGGCAGTGGACAATGCGTGCGAACCCGGTTTCGGCCAGGGCCTGTCCACCAACATCCATGCGGCCGCCGGCAGCGCTGCCTGGTACGGCACCGATTTCAATCCGTCCCAGGCGGGCTTTGCCGCCCAACTGGCGCAGGCGGCCGGCAGCGGCGCGCAACTGCGGGACCAGGCGTTTGCCGACTACTGCGCCCGCCCGGATCTGCCCGACTTCGACTTTATCGCGCTGCACGGCATCTGGAGCTGGGTCTCGCCCGACAACCGCGCCCTGCTGCTTGACTTCGTGCAACGCAAGCTCAAGCCCGGCGGCGTGCTCTACCTGAGCTACAACTGCCACCCGGGCGGTGCCCCGATGGTGCCGGTGCGCGATCTGCTCTGCACCTATGCCGCCACCATGACCGCGCCGGACGCCGGCATCGACCAGCGCATCGACGCCGCGCTGGTGTTTGCCGGCAAATTGCTGGCCACGCGCCCCGGCTACCTGGAGGCGCATCCGCAACTGGCCGAACGGCTGGCGGGCCTGCAACAGCAGGACCGCCGCTACCTGGCCCACGAATATTTCAACCAGGACTGGCAACCGGTCAGTTTTGCCGAGCAGGCCGCCACGCTGGGCGCGGCAGGCCTCGAATTCGCCTGTTCGGCCCACCACCTCGACCAGATCGGCTTGCTCAACCTGAGCGCACCGCAGCGCGCGCTGCTGGCGCAACTGCCCGATCCCGTGCTGGGCCAGGGCGTGCGCGACCTGATGATGAACCAGAACTTCCGCCGCGACTACTGGGTGAAGAGCGCCGGCCAGCCGCGCCTGGATCCCGCCGAGCACGACGCAGCGCTGCGCGGCCTGCGCGTGGTGATGGTGATGCCGCGCGCCGATGTGGACTTGCGCGTGCGCACCAGCACTTTCGACATTGCGCTGAACCAGGCCATGTACACACCGCTGCTCGACCTGCTGCAAGACCACCAGCCGCGCACCGTGGCCGAACTCGAACTTGCGGTGCCGATGCGCGGCGGCTTGCGCCAGTTGTACGAGGCCATCTTCATCCTGTGCGGCACCGGCGTGCTGGCGCCGGCGCAGGCGCCGGCCACCGTGGCCGCCGCGCGCGCCGCCTGCCGCCAGCTGAACCTGGCGCTGTTTGACCGCGCGCGCAGCAGCGACGACATCCATTACCTGGCGTCGCCGGTGGTGGGTGGCGGCCTGGCCATGCCGCGTATTCCGCAACTGTTCCTGCTGGCGCAAGCGCAGGGCGTGCGCGGTGCGGCGGCCTGGAGCGAGTTTGCCTGGGCCATCCTGGCCGGCCAGAATGTGCCGCTGCAGCGCGACGGCCAGCTGCTGACCACCGCTGTCGATCAACTGGCCGAACTGCGGCGCAAGGCGGAAATTTTCGAAAGCGCGTACCTGGCCATGTACCAACTGCTGGGCATCGCCGATACTGCATAGTGTCTCTGAATACGATGAAGTCAAACCAAGGAAGCGCACCATGAACGACTGGACCGGCGGCTATGTCGCAGATCTCAACTACACCCACGGCTACTACCAGGAACTCAGTCCCTTGCGGATTGCCATGGCCTTCGCCAGCGCCGGACTGCAAACGCCGGCGAGCGGGACAGCCTGCGAACTCGGCTTCGGCCAGGGTGTCTCCGCCAATATCCACGCGGCCGCCGGCATCACCCGCTGGCACGGCACCGACTTCAATCCGGCCCAGGCGGCGTTCGCGCGCGAGCTGGCCGAGGTGTCGGGCAATGGCGCGCAACTGGTGGACCAGTCGTTTGCCGAATTCGTCGCGCGCGACGACCTGCCCGACTTCGACTACATCTGCGTGCACGGCATCTGGTGCTGGGTGTCGCCCGCGAACCAGGCGCTGATCGTCGACTTCGTGCGCCGCAAGCTCAAGGTGGGCGGCGTGCTCTACATCAGCTACAACTGCCAGCCCGGCTGGGCGCCGATGGCGCCGGTGCGTGGCTTGCTCACCAGTTACACCAATACCATGACCGCGCCCGGCGCCGGCCGCACCCAGCGCATCGATAGCGCGCTCGATTTCACCGACCGCCTGCTGGAAACCACGCCCGCCTATTTCGCCGCCTATCCGCGCGTGGCGGAACGACTGAAATCGCTGCGCGCGCAGAACCGTCAATACCTGGTGCACGAATACTTCAGCCGCGACTGGCAGCCGACGAGTTTTGCCGAGATGGCCGACACCCTCGGTGAAGCCAAGCTCACGTATGCCTGCTCGGCCCAGTACTTCGACCACATCGTCGAACTGAACTTGAGCCGCCCCCAGCATGCGCTGCTGGCCGAGCTGACCGACCCGGTCTTCGTCCAGAGCGTGCGCGACTTCATGGTCAACCAGAATTTCCGCTGCGATTACTGGGTCAAGGGCGCGCGCCCGCTGTCGCTGCTGGAAAAGGCCGAAGCCATGCGCCGCCAGCGCGTGGTGCTTGTGGCGCCACCGCATTTGTTCGAACTGAAAATCACCGGTCGCGCCGTCGAAGGCCAGTTGAGCGAAGCGGTCTACCGGCCGCTGCTGCAACTGCTGGCGGACTACCAGCCACACACGGTGGGCGAACTGGAAACGGCGCTGGCGGACCAGGGCCTGACTCTGACGCAGGTGTTCGAGGCAATGCTGGTGATGATCGGCAAAGGCAATGTGATGCTGGCGCAGGAACCGGCGGCCATCGAGGCCGCCACTGCCACTGCCCAGCGCCTGAACCTGGCCTTGTTCGAGCACGCGCGCGGCAGCGAGGAAATCGCCTTTATCGCGTCGCCGGTGCTGGGCGCGGGCGTGTCGGCGCCGCGCATCGTGCAGCTGTTCCTGCTGGCGCATGTGCAAGGCTTGCGCGGCGTGGCGGCCCTCACCGACTTCGTGTGGCACACGCTGTCGTCGCAGGACCACCGCATGGTGAAGGACGGCGTGCGGCTCGATGACCCGGCCGACAGCATTGCCGAAATCACGCTGCAGGCCGAACGCTTCGAAACAGACTTCCTGGCGCTGTACCTGGCGCTGCGCGTGATTGCCTGATTACTGCGCCAGCAACTCGGCGTAGCGCGCCACGTCGACGTTGCCGCCGCTGATGATGATGCCCACGCGCTGACCTTGCAGCTGGTCTTTCATGGCGCGTGCGGCAGCCAGGCCCAGGCAGCCGGTCGGTTCCACCACGATCTTCATGCGCGCGGCAAAGAAGCGCATTTCGGCGCGCAGTTGCTCATCGCTCACGGTCAAAATATCGTCGACGTCGCGCCGGATGATGGGGAATGTCAGGTGGCCCAGGTGCTGGGTCTGGGCGCCGTCGGCGATCGTCTTCGGGGTGTCGATGTGGACGATGCTGCCGCTGCGGAATGACTGCTGGCCATCGTTGCCGGCCTCCGGCTCCACACCGTACAGTTTGGTGGCCGGCGACAATGCGCGCGTGGACAGCGCCGAGCCACTCAGCAAGCCGCCACCGCCGAGGCACACGAACAGCGTGTCGAGCGGGCCCACTTCCTCGAACAATTCCTTGGCGGCCGTACCCTGGCCGGCGATCACGTCAGGATGATCATACGGCGGAATCAGGGTGAGGCCGCGCTGCTGCGCCAGGTCGCGACCGATCTGTTCGCGGTCTTGCGTGTAGCGGTCGTACAGCACCACTTCCGCGCCGTAGCCACGGGTGGCGGCGATTTTCGACGGCGGCGCATCGTGCGGCATGACGATGGTGGCGGGAATGCCCGTCAGCTGCGCCGACAAGGCAATGCCCTGCGCATGATTCCCGGACGAAAACGCCACCACACCAGCACGGCGCTGCGCCGCATCGAATTTGGCCAGCGCGTTATACGCCCCGCGGAACTTGAACGCCCCCATCCGCTGCAAATTCTCGCACTTGAAAAACACTTCGGCACCGAGTTCGCTATTCGCAGTGCGCGACGTCAGCACCGGCGTACGGTGCGCAACACCAGCAATGCGCTCCGATGCAGCAACCACATCAGCATAAGTAGGCAAGTTCTGTTCACTCATCATCATTCCCTATAGTTGTATTTCGATACGGGCGTCGTTGTAGACGGTGGCGCGGGAGACGTTGAGGTAGGCGGCGACGATGTCCATGGCGCGCCGTACGTCGGACAAACCGGTTTCTTTCAGTTCGCGCATCAGTGCGCGGCGTTCGTCGGTTTTCAGTGCGCGCGGCGTGGTGCCGTGGCGGGCGGCGAAGTCGTCGATGCGCAGGCGGATGGCGTCCGCGCCGGTGGGCACAATGGTTTCGTTGACGGCGGCGGCCGCATCGACGCTGCCGAATTGCGTGAGCATGGTGTTGAGGCTGCGGAACACGGTGAGATCCACGTTCAGGCACAGCGCGGCCACGTAGCGGCCGTCGCTGTCCTTGATGCCCACCGACGTGCTCTTGGCCAGCCGGCCGTCGGGAAAGGTATTCGGGTAGTTGGCGATGACCTGGTCGAAACCGGGATCGGCGGCGCGCGCCAGCCCCAGCTCGGTGGCGGGCGCGCCCACGCTGCGGCCCGACAGGTTGTTGTGGATCGCCAGGATGGCGTGGTCCGGCTCGGTGAGGTCGTGCAGCACCACTTCGCAGAACGGCGCCAGGGTCTTGCCCAGGCCGTCGGCCACGTGCTGCAGCTGGGCCAGCAGATTCTGATGTTCGGATGTTTTCTTCATCTGAACATATTATCTTGTTTTAGACTGTTTGTACAATACCGGGATTGAACGGCGAGGCGTCGAGGTATTCCCATTCCAGCGCCAGCGGCAGATCGCGCAGCAGCCACTGCTCCACCTCGAAGTCCCAGTGGCGGCCGGTGCCGCCGGTGGGGTTGGCCGCTTCATCGCCATTCCATTGCAGCGTGGCCGTACCCGTCAGTTGCAGCAGCTGGCCATGTTCGAAGTCGGGTATCCACAGGCCGGCATGGGGATCGACCGCGAAATTGCCCAGCGTGTTGAACAGGCTGTTGCCATGGTAATCGGGAATGCGCAGCGTGCTGTCGTCCAGCACTTGCACGAAACCACGGTTGCCGCCCCGGTGCGAGGCGTCGGCGCCGCTGGCGGCATGGCGGCTGGCGACAAACACCGTATCCGCCTGGCGCACGATATCCGCCACGCTGCCGCGCAGCGCGGTGCCGCGCGCGGCCTGTCCCGGCAGTGCCGGCGCCTCGGGCTGCGGACGCTGGCGCAGCTGGCGGCGCTGGATGTACTGCGGGCAGTTCGGATACGCCTCGCGCACATCGACATCGATATGCCGCCCGTTGATATGACGCACCGTGCCGTTGACGCGGTAGCGGCGGCGTTTTCCCAGGTCGATGAACAGCATGCCCAGCTGCGCGCCGGCGCCCAGGTTGGCCCACAGCGGATCGGCGTCGTCACGCTCGGCAGCCGGTACTTCGATCAGCACCGAGTCGCCTTCCGCGTGGGCAAAGCCCGGTTTGCCGAACAGCACCGACGACCACATGCGGCCGGCGCCATCGGCGCTGGCCAGCACTACCATGAACTGGCCGGCAATGAAGGGCCGCGCACCAGCCATCACGGTGTCCGCGATCAGTCCCGTGCGCTGCTCGGCGATATGGCTTTGGCCGGCGCGGTGCTGCACTGCCAGTTCGCCTGCATGAAAAATTCCGTGGTCCATGGTGTTTCTCCCCATCGATGCATTGCTGATGATGCCATTTTGCGAAATAATCGAGCAAACGAGAATAGCCGTTCCGCGACAATCACCGTTTCGCCTGGAGTAAGAATGGACCAGTTCCACCTGATGAACGTTTTTGTCGCCACGGGCGAGGAAGAAAGCTTTGCGCGGGCCGCGCGCCGGCTCGACCTGTCGCCGGCGGCCGTCACGCGTGCGATTGCCGCGCTGGAAGAACAGCTGGGCGTCAAGCTCTTGCAGCGCACCACGCGCCACGTGCGCCTGACCGAGGCGGGCCAGCGCTACCTCGACGACAGCCGCAACATCCTGGCCAGCCTCGAGGAGGCCAACCAGGCTGCCGCCGGCATCAACGCCGCGCCCCGTGGCAACCTGTCGGTGACCGCGCCGGTACTGTTCGGAAAACTGTTCGTCATGCCGGGCATCGTGCAATTCCTGGGCACCTATCCCGAGGTGGACGTGTCCGCCTGGTTCCTCGACCGCGTGGTCAACCTGGTCGATGAGGGCATCGACGTGGCCGTGCGCATCGGCCACCTGCCCGACTCCGGCCTGAAAGCGGCGCGCGTGGGCCAGGTGCGGCGCGTGCTGTGCGCGGCGCCCGCCTATCTCGACCGGCACGGCGTGCCCGCCACCCCGGCCGACCTGTCGCACCACACCATCATCTCGGCCAATCACATGTCGCCGCGCGTGGAGTGGAAGTTCGGCACGCAAGACGACCCGACCACGGTACGTCTGCACGCGCGCCTGACGGTCACCAGCAATGATGCGGCCATCGCCGCCGCCGTCGACGGGCTGGGCATCTGCCGCCTGCTGTCGTACCAGGTGGCCGACGACGTGGCTGCCGGCCGCCTGCGGATCCTCCTGGCCGAGCACGAGGAAGCGCCATGGCCGGTGCACGTGGTGCACCGCGAGGGCAAGTTCGGCTCATCGAAGGTACGGTATTTCATCGACCTGCTGGTGGGCCACTTGCGCGCGCATCCATACGTGAACACCCAGATCGTTGCGGCTGGCGTAATGATGAATTGAGGCTGGCGTTGTTTTTCCGGCATGCCTAACTGTCTAGAATGGCTTCATCCGCTGTCCGGCGGCCACCATTCGAAAAGGAAATCGCCATGTCCGCCTCCCGCCTTATTGCCCGCAGCGCCACCGTGTTGAGCCTGGCCCTGCTGACGCAGTTCGCCCCATCTGCCACCGCTGCCCCGGTCGCCAAAGATGCGCCCAATGTCGCCAACACGGCGGCCGTCAGCTACCGCACCATCAAGGTCGATGGCGTGAATATTTTCTACCGCGAAGCAGGACCGAAGAACGCGCCCACGCTGCTCTTGCTGCACGGCTTCCCCACGTCGTCGCAAATGTTCCGCAACCTGATCCCGCTGCTGGCCGACAAGTACCACATCATCGCGCCCGACTATCCCGGCTATGGCCAGAGCGACATGCCCGCCATGTCCAGCTACACCTACAGCTTCGACAACCTGGCCGCCACCATCGACAAGTTCACCACCGCCGTGGGCGTGAACCGCTACGCGCTGTACGTGCAGGATTATGGCGCACCGGTCGGCTACCGGCTGGCCGCCGCCCACCCGGAGCGCATCACCGCCATCGTGGTCCAGAACGGCAATGCCTACGACGAGGGACTCGACAACGAATTCTGGCAACCGATCAAGGCATACTGGGCCGCCAAGAGCGAAGCCAACGCCGCCAAGCTGCGCCCGCTGGTGGCGCTGGAAGCGACCAAGTGGCAATACCTGGAAGGCGCGCGCAATCCGCAACGGGTCAGTCCCGACGCGTGGACTACGGACCAGGCCTACCTCGACCGTCCCGGCAACGGCGCCATCCAGCTCGAACTGCTGCACAGCTACGGCACCAATCCGCCGCACTATCCTGCATGGCAGGCATATTTCCGCAAGCACCAGCCGCCGATGCTGATCGCCTGGGGCAAGAACGACAAGATCTTCCCGCCGGCCGGGGCCCATCCGTACCTGCGCGATTTGCCGAAGGCCGAGCTGCACCTGCTCGACACCGGGCACTTCGCACTGGAAGAGGACAGCGCCGAAATCGGCCGTCTGATGCGCGATTTCCTGGGGCGTAACGTCAAGCGGTAACCATGCGGCGGACCTGGGGGCGCGGCGGTTTTCGACACCGCCCTCTAATCCAGGCGGATCGGCGCGCCGTGGCGCGGCACAGTTCGTATAATGGATCCACAACAATCATTGGAGACCGATCATGAAATTGCTTGCCATTGCCACTGCCGCTGCTGCCACCGCCCTGCTGTCCATGGCCCCGGCCTTTGCCGCCGACCTGACCTCGCCGGTGGGACTGTGGCAAAACATCGACGATGAAACCAACAAGCCGAAAGCGTTGATCCGCATCACCGAAACCGGTGGCGCGCTGCAGGGCCAGATCGAAAAACTGTTCCGCGAACCGGGCGAAGAGCAAAACCCGCTGTGCGTGAAATGCGAAGGCGCGAAAAAGGACCAGCCGATCACCGGCATGGTCATCCTGTCGGGCCTGAAAAAGGACGGCGATGAATACACCGGTGGCGAAATCCTCGACCCGGCCAAGGGCAAAACCTACAAAAGCAAGATGCATCTGACCGATGGCGGCAAAAAGCTCAGCGTGCGCGGCTACATCGGCACGCCCATGCTGGGCCGTACACAAACCTGGGTACGCCAGGACTAACGCCAGCCGCAGCGCGGCCTTCGATGCTAGTATTGAATTTTTAATAATGCATCGGAGGTTGACATGGTACGCACCGTTCGTCGCTCGCTGGCGTTGTTGCTGTTATCGCTGTTGTGCGTCACGGCGACCGCCAGCGCCATCTACAAGGAAAAACCCGGCGGCAAGGACCACCCCATGGTCAGCCGCTACCAGGGCTCGATGCTGGTCAACTATGGCGTGGTCAATTTCGACCAGGTCGAAATCCCGCTCGGCAAGGACAAGACCGAGAAGCTCGAAGGCAAGGTCTATAATTACTACTACCTGACGCCGCAGGATCGCAGCGAACTGGAAGTGTTCCGCAACTTCCAGCAGGCGCTGGCCGCCAGCAATTTCAAGATCATTTTTTTGTGCGACGCCCCGCGCGAGTGCGAGAAAATGCAGCTGGGCCGCTACGCTTCGGACTGGACCCGCAGGTCGTCGAGCTTTGTCAACTACTCGGCCGTCACCACCATGGACCAGAACGGCAGCTACCCGCCGCGCTACCTGGTCGCCCGCCTGACGCGCCCGCAAGGCGATGTTACCGTGGTGCTCACGATTATTCCGCCCACCAGCACCCAGAAGGACAGCAAGATGGGCGCGCCCTACTTTCTGCAGGTGATCGAAACCAAGCCCATGCAAACCGGCCAGGTCACCATCAATGCCGACGCGCTGAACAAGAGCATGGAAGCCGATGGCAAGGTGGCGCTGTACGGCATTTATTTTGATACCGGCAAGGCCGACCTGAAACCGGAATCCACGCCGCAACTGGCCGAAATGGCCAAGCTGCTGGGCCAGAACAAAACCCTGAAAGTGTTCGTGGTGGGCCATACCGACAACGTGGGCGTGCTTGATGCCAACCTGGCGCTGTCGCAAAAACGCGCCGAAGCCGTGGCCGCCGCACTGGCGAAGGACTACAAAGTGGACGCCAAACGCCTGCTGGCGCGCGGCAGCGCCAACTATGCACCGGTGGCGTCCAACCATGCGGAAGCGGGGCGCGCGCTGAACCGCCGGGTGGAGCTGGTCGAGCAGTAATTATTCTGCAATGCCTTTACCGGTGGCAGTCCAGTAAATGCCGCCCAGCAGGTGCGCCAGGTATTGCGGGTCGCGGTACATGGCGCCGTCGTGCCCCAGCGATGTCACGAACACCCGCCCCTTTTCTACGGTGTGATACCACGCCACCGGGTGGTCGCGCCCCATGCCCTGAGTAGTCTGGCCGGGCCAGATCTTGGTCGGGTCGTAGGTGCTTTCATCGACGTTGAGCACCGGGTGAATGTTGACGTTGTGGGGATTATCGAAGATGTACCACTCGTCGCTCCAGATCCAGCGGTCGGGAATGCCGAACGTGGCCGGAAATTTTTTATCGACCACGTACGCCACCCCGGTTTGCAGCATTGGATGGTTGCCCACGCGGCGGCCGATCAGCTTTTCAAACCACGGCCAGGTATTCGGGGCGATGATCAATGAGCGGTGCACCAGCATGGCATTGCCGCCGCCACGCATGTACTCCTCGAATTTCTTGCGGCGCGCTTCGTTCAGTTCCTCGCCCGGCGTATTCAGGAACACGACTGTCGCGTACTGTTTCAGGTCGCCATCAAACGCTTCGGGACGATGCGTGTACACCACCTCGAACGCGTGCAGCTTGCCCAGTTGCTCCAGGCTGTCGCGGGCAATCGGGATATATTCGTAATGGTATTTGCCGGGCATGGCAAACACCAGGATTTTGTACTGGGTATCGGCGCGGCTGGGCGCGGCCAGCAGCAAGGTGGCGATGGCCAGCAAGGCCAGCAGGATTTTTCGCATGATGGGTCTCGGTCTTTGTATTGGTCTAGTTAGCGCTAACATGAGTCTGTCAAATATACACGTTTCCACGGCGGTGATACGATGCGCGACGATGAAAATATTTCTTATCCTGGTGGGCTGGATCGCGGTGGTGCTGGGCGTGCTCGGCATTTTCCTGCCGCTGCTGCCCACCACGCCGTTCCTGCTGCTGGCCTCGGCATGCTTCGCACGCGGGTCCACGCGCATGCACAACTGGCTGCAGACCAACCGCGTGTTCGGCAAATACCTGCGCAATTACGAAAACGGCCACGGCATCCCGTTGCGCGCCAAGATCTGGATTTTGATCTTCATGTGGGGCTCGATGGGATATTCGCTGTGGAAGTTGCAGCACCTGCCGGTGTTGCAGATCATGCTGGTGGTGATCGGCGCGGGTGTGACGGTTTATCTCACGCGTTATGTGCCTACCATGGCGGTTGCCAGGAATCCTGCACCCTAAAGCTGCACCCCGCACGGCCAGGCCGGGGTCGGACCCCGTGCGGGGTCCGACCCCACGTGGAGGGGCATGCGTATCGATTGACCGTGACGTGGGGGTGCCGGTCTCAGGGCGGCGTCGCGTGCTTGCGCAAATGCCGGTCCAGGCTGTTGGCAAAGCTCTGACGGTCGCTCTGGCTGAACGCGGCCGGGCCGCCGGTGTCGACGCCGCTGCCGCGCAGCTCGTCCATGAAGGCGCGCATGGTGAGCATCTGCGCGATGTTGTCATTGGTGTAGAACTCGCCGCGCGGATTCAGCGCAAAGCCGCCCTTCTTCAACACGTCGGACGCCAGCGGGATATCGCCGGTCACCACCAGGTCGCCGGGCGCCAGCAGGCGCACGATTTCCTGGTCGGCCACGTCGGCGCCGGACGGCACTTGCACCGAGCGGATGAACCGCGACGGCGGGACCCGCAGCAACTGGTTGGCCACGAGCGTGACCTGCAATTGCATGCGGTCGGCCACGCGGTACAGGATGTCCTTGACCACGGCAGGACAGGCATCGGCATCGACCCAGATCTGCATCACAGGTCCCACAGTTCGCCGTTGGGGCTGGTGCGCGGTGGCGTCACGCCAAAGTGGCGGTACGCGGCTGGCGTGGCCACCCGGCCGCGCGGCGTGCGCTGCAAAAAGCCTTGCTGGATCAAATAGGGTTCGAGCACGTCTTCGATGGTGTCGGCCGCTTCGCCGATGGCCGCCGCCAGGTTGCCGATGCCCACCGGGCCGCCGCCAAACTTATACAGCACCGCTTCGAGCAGCTTGCGGTCCATGACGTCGAAGCCGACAGTGTCGACGTCGAGCATGACCAGCGCGGCGTCGGCCGTGGTCTTGGTGATGTCACCATTGCTTTTCACTTCCGCGTAGTCGCGCACACGACGCAGCAGGCGGTTGGCGATACGCGGCGTGCCGCGCGCGCGGCGGGCGATTTCCACGGCACCATCGGGATCGATATTCGCCTTGAGCAGAGCGGCGCTGCGGGTGACGATCTTGGTCAGTTCCTCGGTGTTATAAAACTCGAGGCGGGCGACGATGCCGAAGCGGTCGCGCAGCGGATTGGTCAGCATGCCGGCGCGCGTGGTGGCGCCCACCAGGGTGAACGGTTGCAGGTCGAGTTTGACGGAACGCGCAGCGGGGCCTTCGCCGATCATGATGTCGATCTGGTAGTCCTCGAGCGCCGGGTACAGAATTTCCTCGACCACTGGCGACAGGCGGTGGATCTCGTCGATGAACAGCACGTCGTTGGCTTCGAGATTCGTCAGGATCGCCGCCAAATCGCCCGGGCGTTCCAGCACCGGGCCCGACGTTTGCCGCAGGTTGACACCCATCTCGCGCGCAATGATGTTGGCCAGCGTGGTTTTACCGAGACCGGGCGGCCCGAACAGCAAAGTATGGTCGAGCGCTTCCTTGCGGTTGCGCGCGGCGGCTATAAAAATTTCAAGCTGGTCGCGGATCTTGGCCTGCCCGACATATTCATCGAGGAGCTTGGGACGCAAGGCGCGTTCGATCGCCTCTTCATTGGGCGACGTGGGCGCCGCGTCGATAATGCGCTGTTCGGTGAAGCTGTCGGTCTGGATGCTCATTCGTTACTTGGTAGGAGTGGTATTTAATATGCGCTCGACGTAGGCGCCTACTGCTTTTTTTGTGGCGCGTAATTGCTCCTGCTCTGGCAGTGTAAGCATGCGTACCGGTTGGTCCGAACCTGGCGTAACAGGCAGCTGCACAACCAGCGATTCTACCTTGCCTTCAGCTATCAGCCGCTTCCAGGTTCGCAATGATTCTTTCGCTCGATGGAGTTCGGCAGAGATATCGGGCTTCGGAGGCAGTGAGGCATTCGAAGTCGAATCCAAAACGTCTGTACCACCAATTTTCGAGGTCGCCATGTTTTCCCCTTAGCTCGTCAATTTGCGCACGGGCTGGCGCCAGGCGCGCAGAGTAATCTTTGCCTGTCAGTACAGTCGCGCCAATAACTCGTGCGCCCTGCACCATCAAGTGACCACGCAGGTTGGCCAGTGTGCCACCTTGCCCGATGAAATCATCCACCAATACGTAGTGTAGGCCAGATCGGGCGTTGCCGCCGAAAAGCGCCTGCCCGCGCAATCGGGCAAATCCGCTTGCGCCAGAGGTGGATCAGCCCTTCGACAGCGCCTTCAGTGCCTGCTTGATGCCGTCCGATACACCGGCACCTGCGGGCACGGTTTTCAAGGCCAGCAGCGCTTCCTTGTCGGAGTAACCCAGCGCCAGCAGCGCGTTCAGGATGTCCGACTGCGCGTCCGGCGCTGCGTGGGCGCCGCCGGCGCCGAGGTCCGCGCCCAGCTTGCCTTTAAGTTCGAGCAGCAGGCGTTCGGCGGTTTTCTTGCCGATGCCGGGCACCTTGATCAGGCGGCCCGATTCCTGCAACGTCACGGCCTGCGCCAGGTCGGCGATCGACATGCCGGACAAGATTGACAGCGCGGTGCGCGCCCCCACGCCGCTGATCTTGATGAGCAAACGGAATACGGCGCGTTCCTCGGCGTGGCCAAAGCCGAACAGCAGGTGGGCATCTTCGCGGATGGCCTGGTGCGTAAACAGCACCACTTTCTCGCCCACGCCCGGCAAGTTATAGAACGTGCTCATCGAAACATCGACTTCGTAGCCGACACCACCGCAGTCGACCAGCAATTGCGGTGGATTTTTTTCAAGCAAAATACCGGAGAGACGACCGATCATCGTGTGGACACCTTGTGTATGGGGATAAGTTAACCGACCAGGCGGCCGCGCTTCATGCGCAGGCCGGCCAGCGGACCGCCCGGCGCGGTGGCGCCAGCGGTGGTGGTCTTGATGCCGGCGCTGGCGATCAGGGTCAGCGTTTCGCGGCTGTGGGCGTGGCAGATGGCAATGCCGAGCGCGTCGGCGGCATCGGTGCCGGGCAAGCCGGGCAGCGCCAGCAGGCGCGCCACCATGTCCTGCACCTGCGACTTGACGGCGCGTCCCGTGCCCACCACGGCCTGCTTGATCTGGGTGGGCGAATACTCGGCCACCGACAGGTCGGCCGACACCAGCGCGCAAATCGCCGCGCCGCGGGCCTGGCCCAGCAGCAGAGTCGATTGCGGATTGACGTTGACGAACACCTGCTCGATGGCCGCGCACTCGGGTTGATAAATGCGGGCGACTTCCGCCACGCCGTCGAGAATCACCTTGAGACGCGCCGGCAAACTGCCCTCGCCGCTCTTGATGGTGCCCGAAGCGATATAGCGCAATTTGCTGCCGTGCTTGTGGATGACGCCAAAGCCGGTAGTGCGCAGGCCGGGGTCGATGCCGAGAATAATCATGGGGGGATTGTATGCACTAAGGCAAACGGCGGCAAGCGCGGTTTGTGGAAAAGCGGGTGGTCAGCGTGAAAGCAAGCACTCGCCTAAGAACGCAAAACCGTCATCCTCGCGCGCGCGGGGATCCATACTGAGCTTGAATGTGCTGCGGCTCGAACGTTCTATGGATCCCCGCTTTCGCGAGGATGACGGATGCAAGGCTGGAGGTACTAAATCTGCGATTAATGACGGAAGTGACGGGTACCGGTGTACACCATCACGACACCGCGCTCGTCGGCTGCATCGATCACTTCCTGGTCGCGCATCGAACCGCCCGGGTGAATCACGCAGGTCGCGCCCGCATCGACCACCACGTCGAGGCCGTCACGGAACGGGAAGAACGCGTCCGACGCCACCACCGAACCGGCCAGCGACAGGCCGGCGTTCTGCGCCTTGATCGACGCGATGCGCGCCGAGTCGATGCGGCTCATCTGGCCAGCACCGACGCCCAGGGTCATGTTGTTACCGCAGAAGACGATGGCGTTCGATTTCACGTACTTGGCCACGCGCCACGCGAACATCAGGTCTTGCAGTTGCTGCGGCGTCGGTTGCAGTTTGGAGACCACTTTCAGGTCGCCGACCAGCACGTTTTTCGAGTCGGCCGATTGCACCAGCAAGCCGCCGCCCACGCGCTTGAAGTCCATCGCATTGACGCCGTCGCCCAGTGGAATTTCCAGCAGACGCACGTTTTGCTTGGCCGACAGGATCTGCTTGGCTTCCGCCGAGAACGTCGGCGCAATCAGCACTTCCACGAACAGCTTGGCCAGTTCCACGGCAGCCGCTGCATCCACTTCCACGTTGAAGGCGATGATGCCGCCAAACGCCGAGGTCGGATCGGTTTGCAGTGCGCGCTTGTACGCATCGACAGCGTTGGCGCCCAGCGCCACGCCGCACGGATTGGCGTGCTTGACGATCACGCAGGCAGCGCTCTGGTCGAAGCCGCCCATGCTTTTCACGCATTCCCATGCCGCATCGGCATCGGCGATGTTGTTGAACGACAGTTCCTTGCCTTGCAGCTGGCGGTAGTTGGCCAGCGCGCCCGGGGTGCTCACCACGTCGCGGTAGAACGCGGCCGACTGGTGCGGGTTTTCGCCGTAGCGCATGTCCTGCACTTTTTCAAACGCCACGTTCAGGTTCTTGGGATACGCACCACGGGTGGCGTGGGCGCGGTCCGGGCCCAGGCTGGTCAGGTAGTTGGCGATGGCGCCGTCGTACTGGGCCGTGTGAGCGTACACCTTGGTGGCCAGGCGGAAGCGGGTTTCATAGCTGACGAAGCCTGGGGTGTTGTCGGTGGTTTTCATTTCCGCCAGTACCACGCCGTAGTCGGCTGGGTCGCAGATCACGACCACGTCCTTGTGGTTCTTGGCTGACGAACGCAGCATGGCCGGGCCGCCGATGTCGATGTTTTCGATGGCGTCGTCAAGCGAGCAGTCGGCCTTGGCCACGGTGGCCTGGAACGGGTACAGGTTGACCACCACCATGTCGATGGTAGGGATGTCGAATTCGGCCAGCTTGGCCATGTGCTCAGGGAAATCGCGACGGGCCAGGATGCCGCCGTGCACTTTCGGGTGCAGCGTCTTGACGCGGCCATCGAGCATCTCCGGGAAGCCGGTGTAGTCGGCCACTTCGGTCACGGCCAGGCCGTTGTCGGCCAGCAGTTTGGCGGTGCCGCCGGTGGACAGGAGCTTGACGCCCATGGCGGACAACGCGCGGGCGAAGTCCAGCACACCGGTTTTGTCGGAAACGGAGATGAGAGCTGATTTAATCATGGCTGTGAAGGCTAGGTGGTTTGAATGAGGTGAAACAATCGGCACAACGGCCGATTCCCCAGCCGTCCACGCCGGAAAACACGGGCCGTTACAGCAGGCCGTGCTCTTGCAATTTTTTGCGCAAGGTATTGCGGTTGATGCCCAGCATCTGCGCTGCGTGCGACTGGTTGCCGTCGGCGCGCGTCATGACCACTTCCAGTATCGGTTTCTCGACGGTCAGCACAACCATGTCGTAGATGTTGGATGCCTGCTGCTCGCCCAGGTCGTTGAAGTAGTCTTCAAGGCTTTTCTGCACTACTTCCTGGATACTTTCTTTGCTCATTTTTGTACGTTCTCAATAATCTGTTGACGCTGGTAAATCATCTCCAGGCTTGTGGCCCGGGCGCTTACCCTTTTGATATGACTTTTTTAGTGCTTCGCTGGCTGGTTGCCCGCTGGTGACGACCGGGTTACGCTGCTTGCAAATCTTCGGAGAGGCGGTATTGTAACCGCTCGCCCCACTGTCGCTGCGATTCGAAGAATTGGCCCACTGCCAATAACTGCGCTTCGGTGGACTCCAGCAGGTTCATCCGCTGTCGGAATTCCTCGCCTCCCGGCAAGTCGCGCACATACCAGCCGATGTGTTTGCGGGCCGTGCGTACGCCAAGGTAGTCGCCGTAAAAACCGTAGTGAGCGCGCAAGTGCTCGTCCATCAGCGCCCGCACCTCGGCCACGTACGGCGCCGGCAGATGAGTGCCGGTGCGCAGGAAATGGTCGATCTCGCGGAAGATCCACGGTCGGCCCTGCGCCGCACGGCCTACCATGATGGCGTCCGCGCCCGTGTAGTCGAGGACGTACTTGGCTTTTTCCGGCGTGGTGATGTCGCCGTTGGCCACCACGGGGATGATGACCGATTGCTTGACGGCGGCTATCGTGTCGTACTCGGCATCCCCGGTGTAGCCGTCGGCGCGGGTGCGGCCATGCAGGGTGAGCATGGCGATCCCGGCGTCTTCGGCGATACGGGCGATGGTGAGCGCGTTTTTATTTTCGCGGTTCCAGCCGGTGCGGAATTTCAGCGTGACGGGCACGTCGACCGCGCCGACCACGGCCGCCAGAATTTCGCGCACCAGCGGCACGTTTTGCAACAGGGCCGAACCGCACCAGCTGTTGCACACTTTTTTGACCGGGCAACCCATATTGATATCGATGATCTGGGCGCCGCGTTCGACATTGAAGCGGGCGCAGTCGGCCAGGTCTTGCGGATCGGCGCCGGCGATTTGCACGGCCTTGGGTTCCATTTCACCGGTGTGGTCGGTGCGGCGCGAGCTTTTTTCCGTCGCCCACAGGCGCGGATTGGACGCCGCCATCTCGGATACCGCGTAGCCCGCCCCCAGCTGTTTGCACAGCTGGCGGAACGGCCGATCGGTCACCCCCGCCATGGGAGCGACAAATACGTTGTTACGCAGTATATGTGGGCCGATTTGCACAGACGATACCTGTTTGGGAAGAAGGAACCTTCTATTTTACCCCAAGAGCTGCTCAATTAATAAGCACTATTTTTTTATTAAATCGGCAAATGTGCAAACTTGACTTTTCCAAACCCGGCGGTCCTGGCAGACGACGCCAGCGCCGCAGCATGGGGTCGGACCCCATACGGGTCCGACCCCGGCCGTGGCAGTGCGGGTTTAAATAATGTCGTCCAGCGCGACAGCAAGATGCGCCACCTCGCCCCAGCTGTCGAGCACCAGCTTGCCATCGGCGAAGTGGAAACGGTTGATGCTGGCGTTTTTCACCTGGAAGTCGCGCGGGCTGTCGAGCTGCATGCCCACGGCTTCGCGATAAGCGCACTCGAGCACGCCGCCGTGGGCGACGATGGCAATCGTCTTGCCCGGATGTTCGACTGCCCAGCGGGCGATGGCGCCGGTGGCGCGTGCATAAAACTGGCGGAAACTTTCGGCAACGCGGTCGCCGGCCGGCATCACGGCGTCGATGTCACGCGCCTGCCACAGCGCGAAATCTTCCGGGTATTGCAGTGCGACCTCGGTGTACAACATGCCTTCGAATACGCCATAGCCACGCTCGCGCAGGGCCGGGTCGCTGTGCACGGTGGCATGGTCGTACTGCACCGCCACTGCTTGCGCGGTCTGGCGCGCGCGTTGCAGGTCGCTCGAGACGATCAGGTCCACGCCCTCGCCGGCCAGCGCCCGGGCCAATGCGGCAGCCTGGCGTTCGCCTTCCGCATTCAGGGGAATATCGATGTGGCCTTGCAGGCGGCGGACGGCGTTCCAAGCCGTCTCGCCGTGGCGGATCAGCAAAATCTTGGTGTTATTCATGCAGCCTTGAATGTGTAAATTGTCATTTGGCGTTGACCTGCAACCAGAACGTCACCGGCCCGTCATTGGTGAGCGTCACTTTCATGTCCGCACCAAACTGGCCCGTTTGCACCACCGGGTGACGGGTTCTGGCCTGGGCAACGAAGTGGCTGAACAGGCGCAAGCCGTCGGCCGGCGCGGCGGCCGGCGTGAACGATGGGCGGGTGCCGGAGCGGGTATCGGCGGCCAGCGTAAATTGCGGCACCAGCAGCAAGCCGCCCGCAACGTCGGTCACGCTGCGGTTCATCTTGCCCGCATCGTCGCCGAACACACGGTAGCCAAGCAGCTTGGTCAGCAGCGCATCGGCCTCTTTTTCGGTATCGCCGCGCTCGGCACAGACGAGCACCAACAGGCCCGCGTCGATGGCGCCGATGGTGGCGCCGTCGACCACCACGCTGGCGCTTGATACGCGTTGCAACAGCGCGATCATGCGGTCAGCGTGACGCGCGCAAACTTGCGCTTGCCCACTTGCAGCACGAAGGTGCCGGCGTCGATTTTCACGGCTTTATCGCTGAGCACGGCGCCGTCGAGGCGCACGCCGCCCTGGTCCACCATGCGCATCGCTTCCGACGTCGACGGGCACAGGCCTGCCTGCTTCAGCAATTGCGGCAAGCCCAGCGGGGCGCCAGCGAGCGTGATTTCCGGCACGTCGTCGGGAATCCCGCCTTTCGAGCGATTGACGAAGTCGTTCAATGCTTCTTCGGCCGCTGCCTGCGAGTGGAAACGGGCCACGATTTCCTGCGCCAGCGCCACTTTGGCATCGCGCGGGTTGGCGCCGCCTTCGACGGCCGCTTTCAGTGCGGCGATATCGGCAATCGAACGGAACGACAGCAAGTCATAGTATTTCCACATCATCACGTCGGAAATGCTCATGATCTTGGCGAACATGGTGTTGCCCGGCTCGGTGATGCCGATGTAGTTGTTCTTCGACTTGGACATTTTTTCCACGCCGTCCAGACCTTCGAGCAGCGGCATGGTCAGGATACACTGCTGTTCCTGGGCGTAGTCTTTTTGCAGCTCGCGGCCGACGAGCAGGTTGAACTTCTGGTCGGTGCCGCCCAGCTCGAGGTCGGCTTTCAAAGCGACCGAGTCGTAACCCTGCATCAAAGGATACAGGAACTCGTGGACGGCAATCGGGGTCCCACTCTTGAACCGCTTGGTGAAATCGTCGCGTTCCATCATGCGGGCCACCGTGTAACGCGAGGCCAGCTGGATCATGCCGCGCGCGCCCAGCGGGTCGCACCACTCGGAGTTGTAGCGGATTTCCGTCTTGGCGGCGTCCAGCACCAGCGACGCCTGCTTGAAGTAGGTCATGGCGTTTTGCTCGACCTGCTCCTTGGTCAGTGGCGGGCGGGTGGCGTTGCGGCCCGATGGATCGCCAATCATCGACGTGAAGTCGCCGATCAGGAAAATCACCTGGTGGCCCAGATCTTGCAACTGACGCATCTTGTTCAGTACCACGGTGTGGCCCAGGTGCAGGTCGGGCGCAGTCGGGTCCAGGCCCAGTTTGATGCGCAGCGGCACGCCCGATTGCTCGGAACGGGCCAGTTTCTGGGCGAATTCGGTTTCAATCAGCAACTCGTCGACACCGCGCTTGGTGATCGCGAGTGCCTCCTGTACCTTGTCGCTCAATGGCAGTGCTTTGGAGGGAACCGGCGGCGTCGAAGAAGAGGTAGTCATAACTTTTGAGAGGTTTTTTTTCAGAAAAAGGTAGCAAATGCCAGGAGTTTGTTATAATCCGTGATCCCATTAATCTTGCTCTACGAAAACGAACAACGATTAGAATTAGAAGAAAATAAACGTTCCTGAATAGTTCAAGCGGTAAATTTTAACTGATTGCATGAACCAAATACATAAATTCACGAGCTCACGCTTATATAAACTGGTCGGTTCCACGCCGAAGAAGCGCATCATCTCCGCTTCGGCCCTGGTTCTCACAGTATGTGCTTTTGGCGCTGCCGCGGTAGCCCCTCTTGCCCCGGATGCGTCCGATTTGCCAGTGAAGTCGATTCAGGAAGACGTTGCCCTGCCAGACCTCAGCAAGCAAATTTCCGCATTTGAACAACAATCCACGACTGAACAGTTCGTGCATGAAGAGCGCGTGCGCGCTGGCGATACGCTCGCCACGCTGCTGACCCGCCTCGGCGTGGACGACGATGCTGCCGAAACCTTCATCAAGAAGGACAAGGTCGCCAAAGGCGTGATGCAGCTGAAAACCGGCAAGCGCGTACAAGCGCAAACCGATGAAATCGGCAATCTGCAATGGCTGCGCGCCACGGTGGTGGACGGCAAGGACATGCCAGTCAAGAACATCACGGTGACCCGCAAAGGCGAAAGCTTTGTTGCCGTGGAAGAAGCGGCCAAGCTGGAACGTCGCGTGGAAATGCACGCCCGCACCATTGCCAGCAACCTGTACGCAGCAACCGATTCCGACAAGGATGGCGCCAAACTGCCGGACGCGATCGTCAAGCAGATCATTGAAATGTTCTCCACCAACATCGACTTCCGCGGCGATGTAAAGCGTGGCGACCGTTTTAATGTTGTGTACGAAACCTTCTGGCAAGATGGCGAATTCGTCAAGGCAGGCCGCATCCTGGCTGGCGAGTTCACCAACCGTGGCACCACGTACCAGTCGGTATGGTACGAAGATCCGCAAAGCAAGCAAGGTGGCGGCTACTACAGCTTTGACGGCAAATCGCTGAAAAAAGCGTTTTTGAAGTCGCCCGTGGAGTTTACCCGCATCTCGTCGGGCTTCTCGATGCGCGTGCACCCGGTATTTGGTAACTGGAAAGCCCACAAGGGCATCGATTTCCCGGCACCGACCGGCACGCCGATCCGCGCCGCAGGCGACGGCACCATCGATTTTGCTGGCACGCAAAATGGTTACGGCAATGTCGTCACCATCAAGCACTGGAACAATTACAGCACTGCCTATGCCCACATGAGCCGTTTTGGCGCAGGCATCAAAAAGGGCAGCAAAGTCAACCAGGGCGACATCATCGGCTACGTGGGCACCACGGGCTGGTCCACCGGCGCTCACCTGCACTATGAATTCCGCGTAGGCGGCGAAGCACGCGACCCGAGCAAGATGAATGTACAGGCACAAGCTCCCTTGACCGCGGCAGAACTGTCGCGCTTCAAGGTGTATGCCTCGGACATGACGCACCGCATCGCCCTGCTGCAATCGGGCCAATCGGGCTTCAACGGTGGCAACACCCGCGTGGCTGCCAAGTAACACTCTCCGCTGTAAACCTTCTCTTTTAAAAACAGGCCGCCGCATCGGCCTGTTTTTTATCATCATGCGCCGCTATCGCGGCCGCTTCCGTGCGACAGCTAACGCAAGCTCAGGCAAAATACGCATTTCCAACAAAGGGATGCGGAATGACTCTGTATATCGGTTTGATGTCGGGCACCAGCCTCGACGGTGTGGACGGCGCGCTGGCGGACTTCGACGGCCAAGCCATCACCACGCGTGGCACGGCCTATATTGCGTTCCCGCCGGCGCTGCGCGCCGACCTGCTGGCGCTGCAAGCTCCCGGTGATAACGAGCTCGAACGCGAAGCGGCCGCCGCCAACCAGCTGGCGCGTCACTATGCCGACTGCGTCGCCGCCTTGCTGACCGACGCCGGCCTGGCACCAGCCGATGTTGCCGCCGTGGCCGTGCACGGCCAGACCATCCGCCACCGGCCAGAACTGGGTTTTACGCGCCAGACCAATAACCCCGCCCTGCTGGCCGAACTGTGCGGCATCGACGTGATTGCCGACTTCCGCAGCCGCGACGTGGCGGCCGGCGGCCAGGGCGCGCCGCTGGTGCCAGCGTTCCACCAGGCACTGTTCGGCAAGGCTGGCACCGCGCGCGTGGTCGCCAATATCGGCGGCATCGCCAATATCAGCGTGCTGGGGGGCGATGGCCGCGTCACCGGTTTCGATACCGGGCCGGGCAATGTGCTGATGGATGCGTGGATCGCCCGCCACCAGGACAAGGAATACGACGCCGACGGCGCCTGGGCCGCCAGCGGCCAGCTGTTGCCGGACCTGCTGCAGGAATTGCTGAGTGAGTCCTACCTGGCCCTGCCCGCACCGAAAAGCACGGGACGCGACCTGTTCCACCTCGACTGGCTCGATGCACGGCTGGCCGTATACCGCGAGGCCGCACCGGCCGATGTCCAATTCACCCTCACGCGCTTTACCGCGCTGACGCTGGCGCAGGCGATCCAGGCCTACGGCGGCGGCGCCGACGCGGTGTACGTGTGCGGTGGCGGCGCCTACAACAGCGTGCTGATGAGCGAACTGGGCGCGGCGCTGGGCACGCAGGTGGTGGTGGCATCCACCCAGGCGCTGGGCGTGGCGCCGAACCGGGTGGAAGCGCTGGCGTTTGCCTGGCTCGGCTACCGTTTCAGCGAGCGGCTGGCCGGCAATTTACCTGCGGTGACTGGCGCAGCGGGCGAACGGGTGCTGGGCGCGCTGTACCCGCGCTAATCACCCCCAAAGCGATGGGGTCGGACCCCGTACAGGCTAACCCCAAAGCAATGGGGTCGGACCCCGTACGGGGTACGACGGGGGCGCCGAGTCCCCGGGCCGCGGGCTACGTGCTGCGTTGGCGGTGGTGTTGAGGGTTAAAAAAAAGGCGGCACAACCAAGGTTGCACCGCCTTTTTACCACGCGCCCGCAGGCGCTGCGTATCTTATACCGAGAACGACGAACCGCAACCGCAGGTCGACGTGGCCGACGGATTCTTGATGACGAATTGCGCGCCTTCCAGATCGTCCTTGTAATCGATTTCCGCGCCGACCAGGTACTGGTAGCTCATGGAATCGATCAACAGCTGCACGCCGTTTTTGACCATGGTGGTGTCGTCTTCGTTGACGATTTCATCAAACGTGAAACCGTACTGGAAACCGGAGCAGCCGCCACCCTGCACGAAAACGCGCAGTTTCAGGTCGGGATTGCCTTCTTCTTCGATCAGTTGGGCGACCTTCTCGGCAGCGCTATCGGTAAATACGATAGGGGCCGACATCACGTCTTGCGCTTCAGCAACAGCATTCATTTGGGACTCCTACGAGTAAACATTTATCGGTCATTATAGACCCGTACTGGTTTTCCTGCTCCGACCCCATCAGATTTGGAGCCGGAACGAGACAAATCAAGGAAAAAATTACGGCAGCAGTGCGATTTGCTTCAACCCCGTGGTTTCTTCCAAGCCAAACATCAGGTTCATGCACTGCACGGCCTGGCCCGAAGCGCCCTTGACCAGGTTGTCCTGCACTACCAGCACGATCACGGTATTGCCATTGTCGGGACGGTGCAGCGCCAGGCGCAGCATGTTGGAGCCGCGCGTGGAGCGGGTTTCCGGATGCGAGCCGAACGGCATGACGTCAACAAACGGGCTGTCCTTGTACTGCTCTTCGAACAGCGCTTGCAGTTCCTCGTTGGTCACGTCCTTGGTCAGGCGCGAATACAGCGTGGAATGCATGCCGCGGATCATCGGCACCAGGTGCGGCGTGAACACCAGGCCTACTTTGTCTTCGGTGAACTGTTGCAGCTGGGCCGAAGTTTCCGGCGTGTGGCGGTGGCCGGCCACGCCATAAGCCTTGAAGTTGTCGCTCGACTCCGAGAACAGGGTGCCGATTTCGGCTTTGCGGCCGGCGCCGGACACGCCCGACTTGCAGTCAGCGATCAGGCCGCCAGCGTCGATCAAGCCGGCCTTCAGCAGCGGGTAGTAGCCGAGCTGCATGGTGGTTGGGTAGCAGCCCGGGTTGGCAACCAGGCGCGCGGCCTTGATGGCGTCACGGTTCAGTTCGGCCAGGCCGTAGGCTGCTTCTTCCAGCAGTTCCGGGCAGGTGTGCTCGATCTTGTACCATTTTTCAAAGACGGCCTTGTCCTTGATGCGGAAGTCGGCCGCCAGGTCGATCACCTTGACGCCGGCTGCCAGCAGCGCTGGCGCCTGGGCCATGGCCACGCCGTGCGGCGTGGCAAAGAACACCACGTCGCACTGGGTCAGGTCGGCCTTGTCAGGCGACGAAAACGCGATGTCCACGCTGCCGCGCAGCGAAGGGAACATATCGGCAACCGGCAAGCCATCTTCCTTGCGCGACGTAATAGCCGTCAACTGCACGTCAGGGTGGACTGCCAACAGTCGCAGCAATTCCACTCCGGTGTATCCGGTGCCGCCGACGATGCCAACTTTGATCATGTTCTAATCCTTGAGTAGTGATGCGTGGGAAATGGGTGCCATTTTATCAGGCAAGTGCGACACACGTATTACGCGTGCCAGATAGCAAAAAAGCCGCCCGACACGAGGCCGGCGGCTTTTTGTACAGCATGCAGGCAAGCCCGCATGCCGGAAGCGAAAAAAATTAACGCTTCGAGAATTGTTTTGCGCGACGTGCTTTGCGCAGACCAACTTTTTTACGCTCAACTTCACGTGCATCGCGGGTCACGAAGCCGGCTTTCGCCAGATCCGGTTTCAGCGCTGCATCGTAGTCGATCAGGGCGCGGGTGATGCCGTGACGCACAGCACCTGCCTGGCCCGACTCGCCGCCGCCGTGCACGTTGACTTTGATGTCAAAACGCTCGACGTTGCCGGTCAGTTCCAGTGGTTGACGAATAACCATCAGGCCGGTTTCGCGCGAGAAGTACTCAGCAGCTGGCTTGCCGTTAACGATGATTTGGCCAGTGCCAACTTTGATGAACACACGAGCTACTGCACTCTTGCGACGGCCGGTGCCGTAATTGTAGTTACCGATCATGTCAGTTCCTTAGATTTCGAGTGCTTTAGGTTGCTGGGCAGCGTGCGGGTGCGAACCTTCGGCGTACACTTTCAGCTTCTTGATCATGGCGTAGCCCAGTGGGCCTTTTGGCAGCATGCCTTTGACGGCTTTTTCCAGAGCACGGCCTGGGAAACGCTGTTGCATTTTCAGGAAGTTGGTCTCGTAGATGCCACCTGGGTAGCCCGAGTGACGGTAGTACGTCTTTTCGGTTGCTTTGGTGCCGGTCACGCGCAGTTTGCCTGCGTTGATGATGACGATGTAATCGCCGGTATCGACGTGAGGAGTAAATTCTGGCTTGTGTTTGCCGCGCAGTCGGAGTGCCACTTCGCTGGCAACACGTCCGAGGACTTTGTCCGTCGCGTCAATCACGAACCAATCACGCTGGACTTCATGGCCCTTAGCGGAAAAAGTTTTCATGTTGACTTCCTAAATATTAAAACACGCTCAAATGGTGGTTCCGCCATGGTTTCAGCGGACTCGGCCTTCTTATTTACTTTCCTGAGCGAACGGAAAGCCGACAAGTATAAGCGCCAACCGGTGCGCCGGTCAAGCCCGATGTGGCCTGAAAGCCTTGAAAACACAGGCTGTGCGCGGCCCATTACAATATCGCCACACCACACTTGGAGAACGCAATGGAATGCAAAGTCAGCTGGAATGGCCCGTCGGGCATGAGTTTCCTGGCCCAGACCGGCTCGGGCCACCTGGTCAATATGGACGGCGCGCCCGAAGGCGGCGGCCACAACCTGGCGCCACGGCCGATGGAAATGGTGTTGCTCGGCACCGGCGGCTGCACCGCCTATGACGTGGTGCTGATCCTGAAAAAAGGCCGCGCCGACATCCGTGGCTGCGAATGCACGCTGCAGGCCGACCGCGCCGACACCGATCCCAAGGTATTTACCAAGATCAATTTCCACTTCGTGGTGACCGGCAAGGGGCTGAAGCCGGAAGCGGTGGAACGGGCGATTTCACTGTCGCATGACAAGTACTGCTCGGCGTCGATCATGATCGGCAAAACGGCAGAGATAACCCACTCCTTCGAGATCGTCGAAGTTTAAGCGGCCTTTGCCTTCAAACGTAATAAGCGGTGTTGGTCATGACTTTACCCATGACCGACATCACGGCTTTGACGGGCGTGGGCATCTCGGCCGCGCCCAGCTTCTGGGCGGCGGCGCCGTGCTCGATTTCATCGAGGCGCATCTGGTCGACAATGGCGCGCGATTTCACGTCCTGCGGCGGCAGCTTGTCCAGGTGGCTTTGCAGGTGGGCTTCCACCTGGCGCTCGGTTTCCACCACAAAACCCAGGCTTTTCGGATCACCGAGCAAGGCCGCCACCGTGCCCAGCGCATACGAGCCCGCATAGAACAGGGGATTCAACACGCTGGTGTGCGAGCCGAGTTCGCCCAGCCGCTGCGCGGTCCAGGCCAGGTGGTCTTCTTCTTCGCGGCTCGAATGCTCGAATTGCTTGCGGATGGCTTCGCTGCGGGCAAACCGCGCCTGCGAGTTGTACAGCGCCTGGGCGCACACCTCCCCCACGTGATTGACGCGCATCAGGCCCGCAGCATGGCGGCGCTCCTGTTCGTCCATCTCGGCATCCGGCGCATACTGGCCCGGCGTGGGCCGCGACGCCGAGGCAACGCCGGCAATCACGCGCAGCGCCTTGTCGGCGCCGGAAATAAAACGGTCGAAGGGGGTGTGGAAATGGGCGGCCATGGTCAACTCGCTTGTTGAAAGCACCATTATAGGACGGCCCCTATAATTCCGCTTCCTCGCGCAGCTGGCGCTGGCGTTCGATGTAGTCTGCCACCGGCCCGCGCACGTCGATCTTGGAGATGTCCTTGGCCACGCCCAGGTTCAACCCCAGCAGGAACGGGATGCTGTCGAGTGGTACTTCGCTGCACAGCTCGCCGAACGCCTTGAGAAAACGCTTCGATTCAACCACTTTCACCACTTTTTCCCCGCTCATGTATTGCAGGACGCTGGTGATGCTGTGGCCCTTGCCGATCGCATGATAAATAAAGCGGTTGAATTCGCCGTCGAGCTGCTTGAAGTCGAGGGTGTCCTTGGTCATCAAGCCCGACAGATAGTACAGGCCGAGCGCGGTGCGAAAAAAACCCGTCGCTTCACTGCGGTCCGTGCCCGCCTGCATTACCGCCAGTATTTTGTCTTTTGTTTGTGGGGTCAACATAACGTCACCATGAGCACCTCTCCATGTATTTCACTATAACAAGAGAGAGCGTGAATCAGTAGCCAAGTTGTGGCTTGTGCGCACGTTTTTTGCCATGTTACTCTTGAGATATTTTAAAAAAAGGACAACTCGATGATCGAGGTAACAGGCCTGGCCAAGCGCTTTCGTTTGCCCAAGCGCGGCGCCACCGCCGCCCAGGCGCGCGATCCGCGTGACCAGGATGGCTGGTTCCAGGCGGTGCGCGACGTCAGTTTTACCTGCGCTCCCGGAGAAGTGCTGGGCTTGCTCGGTCCCAATGGCGCCGGCAAGACCACCACCTTGCGGCTGCTGTCCACCGCCCTGAAGCCCGACGCGGGCAGCATCCACGCCAACGGCGTGGACTTGCTGCGCGATCCGCTGATGGCGCGCCGGCACATCGGTTTCCTGTCCGGCAGCACCGGCCTGTACGGGCGGCTGACCGCGCGCGAAAATGTCGAATATTTCGGCCGCCTGCACGGCATGCCGCGGGACGCGCTGCAACACCGCTGCGACGAGCTGTTCGCGCTGCTGGACATGGAGGGCTATGGCAGCAAGCGCGTCGATCAGCTGTCGACCGGCATGAAACAGAAATGCGCGATCGCCCGCACCGTGGTGCACGGTCCCCACATCGTCATCCTCGACGAGCCCACCACCGGGCTCGATGTGATGTCGGCCAAGATATTGCTGGACTTTATCGCCAGCTACAAGACCCTGCGCGTGCCGCTGATCTTTTCCACCCACCACCTGCACGAGGTGGAAAAGGTGTGCGACCGCGTGTGTATCGTCAACCATGGCATATCGGCCTTCAACGGCACCGTTGACGAGCTGCGCCGGCAAGGTGGCAGCAACGACCTGTACGACGCGTTTGTCGGCATCATCCATCGCGGAGTGTAAGCATGTGGACCATTTACCTGAAAGAGCTGCTGGAACTGATCCGCGACCGCAAGACGTTTATTTTCACCATCGTCATCCCCGTGTTTGCCATGCCGCTGATCTTTGCCGGCTTTGGCGTGCTGTCGTCGTCCATGTTCAAGCAGGCGCGCAATGCCGAAATGGCCTACGCGATTTTTGGCCAGGACCATGCGCCGCAACTGGCGCAGCGGTTCGCCGGCGACCGCAGTTTCCGCCTGGTGCCGCTGGCCAGTCCCGCCGAGATCCAGGCCGCAATTGCCGACGAACGGATCAAGTTTGCGCTGGTGATCCCGGCCGCAGCGCGCGCCGCACTGGCCCGCCACGAACAGGCACAGGTCGAACTGCATTACAACAGCGCCGCCACCATCGACGTCACGCGCAAGCGGGTGATGACGGTGCTGACCGCCGAAAACACGGCGCTGCGCCAGCAAGCGCTGCCCCAGCTGGGCCTGAGCGCGCTGCAACTGCGCTTCGTGGTCGACCCGATCGCGCTGCAAGACCGTTCCACCGCCAACCGGCGCCAGCAGATGGGCGCGGTGGTGGGCGGCATGGTGCCGTATGTGCTGCTGATGGTGTGCGTGCTGGCGGCCATGTACCCGGCTATCGACACCGGCGCCGGTGAAAAGGAACGGGGCACGCTGGAAACCTTGCTGCTGGCGCCCGTCTCGCGCACCGGCATCGTGGTGGCCAAGTTCCTGATGCTGTTTACGGTGGGGCTCACCGCCTCGCTGTTGATGATCGCCAGCATGGGCGCGGTACTGGCCTTTGGCGGCCATTTGTTTACCGGCGACGTGGCGCAGATGGTGCGTGCCATCAACGCGCTGGACCTGGCGCTGCTGGCGCTGATGCTGGTCCCCACTGCGGCGATTTTTGCCGCCATCCTGCTGGCGATCTCGATCTATGCCAAAAGTTACAAGGAAGCGACCGGCATGATTTCGCCGCTGATCATTGTGGTCATCCTGCCCACCATGGTGGCGCTGCTGCCGGGCGTGGAACTGACCTGGGGCTGGGCCATGGTGCCGCTGACCAATGTGGCGCTGGCAATGAAGGAACTGGTCAAGGGCACCATGGAATACCGCATGCTGTTTGCCATCATGCTGTCGTCCACCGTGACGGCCGGACTGCTGCTCGCCTGTTGCCGCTGGTGGTTCAACCGTGAAGCCGTACTGTTTCGTAGCTGAAAAAAACTTCATGGCGTCGTTGCTGCGCCTCGCGCTGAAGGTTTCGGGTCCGGCGTTCTGGTCGCGCATTTTCGCACTTTGGCGAACGGTTTCGTCCGCCCGTCGCAACCGCCCCCCAACTGTGGAACAAATTCAATACAATGCCATCATGTGAAAAGTGTATGGCCCTGTAGAAACATGGTCCTTGCGCTGGGAGAAACGAGGAATCGATATGGAATTACGCATCAGCAACTTGTCCAAAACCTACGGCAATGGCGTCGTGGCGTTGGACAATATTTCGCTTACCATCCCGGCCGGGATGTTCGGCTTGCTCGGCCCGAACGGCGCCGGCAAGTCGACGCTGATGCGCACCCTGGCCACCTTGCAGGAATGCGATGCCGGCTCAGTGTTTCTCGACGATATCGATGTGCTGGACGAAAAAGACGATGTACGGCGCCTGCTCGGCTACCTGCCGCAGGATTTCGGCCTGTACCCGAAAGTGACGGCGTACGAGCTGCTCGACCATTTTGCCATGCTCAAGGGCTTGTCGAACCGCAACCGCCGGCGCGAAGTGGTCGATGGCCTGCTGCAGCAAACCAACTTGTTCGAAGTGCGGCACCAGCGCCTGGGCGGTTTTTCGGGCGGCATGCGCCAGCGCTTCGGCATTGCCCAGGCGCTCCTGGGCGATCCGAAACTGATCATCGTCGACGAACCCACGGCCGGCCTCGACCCGCAGGAGCGGGTGCGCTTCCATAATTTGCTGTCGGACATCGGCGACGACAAGACCGTGATTCTGTCCACCCACATCGTCAGCGACGTGGCCGACCTGTGCGCCAACATGGCCATCATCAACCAGGGCCACCTGCTGCTGTGCGGCCCCACCCAGGAACTGATCCACGACGTCAGCGACAAGATCTGGGCCCGCTTCATCGACAAGCGCGACCTGCCCTCGTTCCAGATCCGCCACCCGGTGATTTCGTCGCGGCTGCTGTCGGGCCGCACGCTGATCCACGTGTACAGCGAGACCGATCCCGGCGACGGCTTCGAAGAAGCGCTGGGCGACCTCGAAGACGTGTACTTCGCCACCATCGCCGGCCGCCACCGCGCCGCCGCGAACTGCGACTGAAGGCCGCATCATGCTTGCCATCGCCCTGTTCGAAGCGCGCCAGCGCCTCAAGCTGTTGTCCACCTGGGTGTATTTCGCCGGCTTCCTGGCGCTGACGCTGCTGTGGATGGCCGCTGCCGGCGGCTATTTCAAGGGCGCCAGCGTGGCGTTCGGTGCGCTCACCATCAACTCGCCGCGCTCGCTGATGTTTACCGTCAGCGCGCTCGGCTCGCTGGGCGTGGTGGTGATCGCGGCCATGATGGGGCGCTCGGTGCAGCAGGATTTCGAGCACGACATGCAGCACTTCTTCTTCAGCGCGCCCATCAAGAAGCATGAATACATGTTCGGCCGCTTCATCGGTGCGTACCTGACGCTGGCGGTGATTTTCACCAGCATCATCCTCGGCGCCTGGCTGGGCAGCCTGTTGCCGGGCATCGATGCGGAGCGCCTGGCGCAACCGGGCGCAGCCGGCTACCTGATCCCGTACCTGGTTGTCATCCTGCCCAATATCTTCATTTTTGGCGCCGTGTTCTTCATTCTCGCCGCCCTCACGCGGCGCATGCTGCCGGTGTACATCAGCAGCGTGGTCATGCTGATCGGCTACATTGTCGCCCCGAGCCTGGCGCGCGACCTCGACTTCAAAACCCTGGCCGCGCTGATCGACCCGTTCGGCACCACGGCGGTGATCCGCGTCACAGAATACTGGCCCATTGTCGAACGCAACACGCGCCTGTTCCTGCCCGAAGGCGTGTACCTGCTCAACCGCGTGCTGTGGTCGTCGTTTGCGCTGGCCGGCCTGCTGCTCGGCTACTGGCGCTTCCACTTCATTGCCACCAGCGACAGCGGCCGCCACCGCGAAGCGGGCCGCGCCAACGCCGGCCAGGGCGGCGCCGACGCGCCGCGCACCTTGAGCGCCGCCGCCACCAACACGTCGGAGACGCCCGACTTCGCCGCGCGCAGCCTGGGCCTGCTGCTTGTACGGATGAGCTGGCTGAATTTGCGCGAGACCGTCAAGAACATCTATTTCCTGGTGATCGTGCTGGCCGGAGTGCTGATGATGCTGGCCAGCGCGCTGGAAATGGCGCCCGTCAGCGGCACCGGCACCTACCCGGCCACGTACCTGGTGCTGGAATCGGTGGCCGAAACCTTTGCCCTGTTCATGATGGTGATCACCACGTTCTACGCGGGCGAGCTGATCTGGCGTGAGCGCGAAGCGCACATGGGGCAAATGCTCGATGCGCTGCCGGTGCCCAGCTGGCTGCCGCTGCTGGCCAAACTGTTTGCCCTGATCGGCCTGCAGGCGCTGCTGATGCTGGTGGTGATGCTCAGCGGCATGGCGATCCAGATCGGCAAGGGGTATTTTGTGCTGGAGCCCGGCCTGTACCTGTACCAGCTGTTCCTGGTGCTGCTGCCCGGCTATGCGTTCACGGCCGTGCTGGCGATCACGCTGCAGGTGGTCATCAACCACCGCTACCTGGCCTACTTCGCCATGATCGCTTACTACGTGATCACGCTCACCCTGACCTCGCTGGGGCTGGCCGATCCGATGCTGGCCTATGGCGAGCTGCCGCACATCGTTTATTCTGCCATGAATGGCTATGGCCACTTCCTGCCGCGCGAGCGCTGGCTCGAAGCGTACTGGACCGGCGCGGCCATCGTCCTGACGGTGCTGGCCGTGCTGCTATGGGCGCGCGGCACCAACGACGGCTGGCGCCAGCGCCTGCAACTGGCGCGTCGTCGCCTGAGCTGGCCAGTGCTGGGGTCGCTGGCGGCGGGCGTGCTGGTGTTTGCCGGCGCCGGCGCCGTGGTGTTTTACAACACCCACATCGTCAACCGCTACCAGTCCACCTGGCAGAAAGACGCCGACCGCGCCAACTACGAGCGCAAGTATCGGCAATACGCGGCGCTGCCGCAGCCGCGCATCACCGACGTCCGGCTGGGCGTGACCATCACGCCGGAAACGCGCAGCCTGACCGTGCAAGGCCGCTACATCCTGCAAAACAAGACCGCGCGGCCGGTGACCGACATCATCGTCCACCAGGATGCCACGGCCACCAGCTGGCGCGCGCGCTTCAGCGTGCCGGTGCGTACCGGCCTGCACGATGCCGACCTCGGCTTTTACACCTACAAGCTGTCCACACCGTTGGTGCCCGGGGCGCGCATTGCGCTCGAGTTCGACGTGGGCTACACGCCGCGCGGCATCCTCGGCATGGGCCAGGACACGCCGGTGGTGGGCAACGGCACCTTCTTCAACAACAGCGTGCTGCCGCACATCGGCTACCAGCCGGCCAACGAGCTGCTTGATGCCCGCGACCGCAAGAAGCACGGGCTGGCCGCGCGCGAACGGATGCTGCCGCGCGACGACGCCGGCGGCCTGGCCAACAACATCGCCAGCAACGATGCCGACACCATCGGTTTCGACGCCGTGGTCAGCACCAGCGACACCCAGACCGCCGTGGCGCCGGGTACGCTGGTCAAGGAATGGAGCGCCAGGGGCCGCCACTACTATCACTACCGGGCCGACCAGCCGATCCTGAATTTTTACGCGATCCAGTCGGCGCGCTACCACGTCAAGCGCGACTGGTGGCAAGACGTGGGCATCGAGATTTACTACCATCCTGGCCACGAGTACAACCTCGACCGCATGAACCAGGGCATCAAGCAGTCGCTCGACTATTACACCCGCAACTTCGGCCCGTACCAGCACAAGCTGGTGCGCATCGTCGAATTCCCGCGCTACGCCGCGTATGCCCAGGCGTATCCGAACACCATCGCGTACTCGGAGGCGCTGGGCTTTATTGCCAAGGTGGACGACAGCAATCCGAAAGACATCGACTACCCGTTTTACGTGACGGCACACGAAGTGGCGCACCAGTGGTGGGGCCACCAGCTGGTGGCGGGCAATACCCGTGGCGCCAGCGTGCTCTCCGAAACGCTGGCCGAATATTCGGCCTTGATGGTCATGAAGAAAACCTATGGCGAAGCGAAGATGCGGCGCTTCCTGTCCCACGACCTGCACCAGTATTTATTTGGCCGCGCGCTCGAACGCAAGAAGGAATTGCCGCTGGCCGACAATGAAAACCAGGATTACATCCAGTACCGCAAGGGCAGCCTGGCGATGTACCAGTTGCAGGATATCGTGGGCGAAGCCAAGGTGAACGGGGCACTGAAGCAATTGCTGGCGCAGTATGCGCGCGGTGCCGCGCCCTACCCATCGGTGACGGTGCTGGTGGACGCGCTGCGCCAGATCGTCGCGCCCGACCAGGCCTACCTGATCGACGACTTGTTCAACCACATCGTGCTGTACCAGAACCAGGCGGTGTCGAGCACCGCGCGCAAGCTGGCCGATGGCCGTTACGAAGTGAACCTGGTGGTAAGCGCCGCCAAGGTGCGCGCCAGCGACCAGGGCGCAGAGCGCGACGTGCCGCTGCGCGACTACATCGACATCGGCGTCGATGGCGACAATGGCACCCGGCTGCTGCGCGAGCGCAAGCTGATCGACAGCAAGGACAACCGCTACACGGTGATCGTCAGCGGCCGCCCGGTCAAGGCCGGCATCGACCCCGACCACAAACTGATCGACCGCAAACCCGACGACAACATGGTCAACGTCGAAGTGCAGTAGCGGTCCCAATTCAGGGTTAAAGTTTGAAGACGCGGACGATGGTGGTCAGGGCGGCGGCCTGGTCGTGCAGTGCGGTGGCGGCAGCGGCGGCTTCTTCTACCAGGGCGGCGTTTTGTTGCGTGACCTGGTCCATCTGGCTTACCGCCTGGTTCACCTGCTCGATGCCGGCGGTCTGTTCCAACGTGGCCGAGCTGATTTCGCCCATGATGTCGGTGACGCGCTGGATGCTGTCCACCACGTCGCTCATCGTCATGCCCGCCTGCGTGACCAGCGCGCTGCCGGTATCGACCTTGGCCAGCGAGTCGTCGATCAGCGCCTTGATTTCGTGGGCGGCCGTGGCGCTGCGCTGCGCCAGCGTGCGCACCTCGGACGCGACCACGGCAAAGCCACGGCCCTGCTCGCCCGCGCGTGCCGCTTCCACGGCCGCATTCAGCGCCAGGATGTTGGTCTGGAACGCGATGCCGTCGATTACCGAAATGATGTCGGCAATCTTGCGCGCCGAACCATTGATGGCATCCATCGTCTCCACCACGTTCGACACCACCGCGCCGCCACGGCGCGCCACGTCCGAAGCCTGCACCGCCAGCTGGTTGGCCTGGCGCGCGTTGTCGGCATTCTGGCGCACGGTGGACGTCAACTCTTCCATCGACGCGGCCGTCTCTTCCAGGCTCGACGCCTGCTCTTCAGTACGCGCCGACAGGTCGAGGTTGCCGGCCGCGATCTGGCTCGATGCGGTCGAAATGCTCTCGGTGCCGTTGCGCACGTCGTTGACGATGGCCACCAGGCCATCGTTCATGGTGCGCAGTGCGCCCAGCAGGCGGCCGGTTTCGTCACGGCTGTCCACCTCGATGCGGCTGGTGAGATCCTTGTTGGCCACGGCCACGGCAATATCGACGGCGCGGCGCAGCGGCACCGTGATGCCGCGCGTCAAGCGCCAGGCGCACAAGGCGCCCAGCGCCAGCACACCGAGGCCGAACGCTATCATGAAGCGGCGGCTGCCCTGGTAGCTGGCCTCGATGGCCTCGGCATTGGCGTCAATGGTGTGGCGCTGCATCGCCAGCAGGCCGGACAGCGAATCCTGATAAGCTTTGGCGACCGGCACGAAACGCCCGGTCAGCACTCCCTCCGCCTGCTCGATCTGGCCGTCTTTTTTCAGCGCCACGATCTCGTCGCGCGCCGCCAGGTAGGTCTTGCGGGTGGCCTGCATGTCCTCGAACAGCTTTTTCTCCTCGGCCGATTCCAGCAGCGGCACGATGTTCTTTTGCAGCGCATCGATTTCCGCCACCGACGCCTTGGTGTCCTCGGCAAAGAACGGTCCCAGCGACGGGTCGCTGCTCTTGGCAATCGCCGACGTGCGGCGCACGCTGGTGTGGATCAGCCGGTACCAGTCGCTGATCATGCGTTCCTTGGCCAGCGGCTGCTGCATCATGTCGCGCGTGGCTTCGGCCACGCCGTGCATGTGGGACAGGCCGAACAAGGTCACCACGGTCATCAAGGCCAGCACCAGGCCAAAGCCGCCCGCCAGGCGCGTGCCGATCGTCAGATTTTTCATGTCAATTTGGAAAAGTAAGGGGTACGGCGAAGGGAAACGGCATGCAACTCGATGAACTTAGTTGCCAATAAGTACGATAGTGTACCATGGCAACTATTGTGACGGCCAGTTATCAGATGATTGCTACTTGGAAGTTACTACTATGCGGTAACGTTGAGCGTGCCGATGATGCCCGAGGCGAACGAGCTGCCGATCACGGTGCTGGCGTAGGAAGAATTGGTTTTCAGAATTTCCGCCCAGTTGCTGGACACCTGGTCGGACAGGCCGCCGCTGCTGCTGCCACCTACGGTATAAATCCCCGAACTGCTGGCGCTGCCCGTAAAGCTAGCCAAAATACCCTGGTCGAGCGCCTGCTGCGCCGACTGCGACGTATCGGTGTTGCTGCCAGCTCCCGGTACGCTGATGGTTTCCTCGCTCACCCCAGCCTGTGCCAGCGAATTGAGCAGGCCGGCGGCGGAATACACGCCGGTACCACTCGTCGCACCACCCAACGTGGCCACCACTGCCGATTGCCCCGACAAATCCACCGCCTGCGTCGACAGCACGGCAGCGTTGCGCTGGCTGGCGACGGGCGTGTACGACGGCGTCGTATTGGTGGAAATGGCGTTGAGCGAGGTCATGATGTATTCAATATAGACGTTCAATTGCCAACGCGCAAGAAAAAAGGGACGCTGCAGTGTAACTGAGCGTCCCTTTTTTAGTCAGTCAGCTTACTCCGCTGCGGCAGCGGCTTTCTTGACTGTGGCTTTTTTGGCGGCCGGTTTTTTCACGGCAGCCGCCTTGGTGGCGGTAGCCTTCTTGGCCGGCGCCTTCTTGGCCGCTACTTTCTTGGCTGGTGCGGCAACTTCTGCCGCGCCTTCGGCGCCATCGTCAGCCTTGGCGGCCGCCGCTTTACCCTTGGCCGGTGCCTTCGCTTTACGTTCTTCAAACTCGAAGCTGATCTTGCCGTCCTTGCCTTTGACCAGGAACGCCTTGAATGGTCGGCGCGTGCGCTGCGATACAAAGCCCGGCAGCAAATCGGTCTTGCCGTCGTTGAGCAGCTTGGCCATTTGCTCGGGCAGGATTTCCTGTTGCAGGATGATGCGGCCGCTGCGGAAGTCGCAACCTTTCGGTTTCGCTACGGTTTGCTCGCACACATACGCCAGGCCCATTTCGTACACGCCGCCATTGCACTTGGGGCAAGGTCCGAGCACGGTCTGGCCGGTGAAATCGACCGGTTCCGCATCTTCCGAATCGTCGTTCTGGCCAAAATCGAACTCGAGCTTGAAGTTCTTGATGTCTTCATCGCGGACAATGCGCAGGATGGCGGCAAACGGCCGGCCCATCTTCGAGCGGAAACCTTGCAGCGGGCCGATGGTACGGTCGCGCAGCAATTGTTCCACTTCCGGAATCTCGAACTGGCGGCTGCCCGGCGTTTTGCTCATCGAGAACTCGCACTTGGTGCAAGCGAAGCGGCGGTAGTTTTCCTTGACCACGTGGTTGCAGTTCGGGCAAGGCGTGACCAGGGTCGCGTACTCGCCGGGAATCGTGTCGTTGTCGTATTCCTTGGCGCGCTTGACGATGATTTGCGTCATCTGGGCGATTTCACGCATGAATTCATCGCGCGAAATCTTGCCCTTTTCCATTTGCGACAGCTTGTATTCCCACTCGCCGGTCAGCTCGGGAGCGGTCAGCTCGTTCACGCCCAGGCCGCGCAGCAAAGTCATCAGCTGGAACGCTTTCGCGGTCGGCATCAGTTCGCGGCCTTCGCGCAGCAGGTATTTCTCGCTGATCAAACCTTCGATGGTGGCGGCGCGCGTGGCTGGCGTGCCCAGGCCCTTGCCGGCCATTGCATCGCGCAGTTCGTCGTCTTCCACCAGCTTGCCTGCGCCTTCCATGGCGGACAGCAAGGTTGCCTCGGTGTAGCGCGCTGGCGGCTTGGTGACCAGGCCGTTGGCATCGACCTTGTCGGTCAATACTTTCTCGCCTTTGACCACTGGCACGATGTTCTTGTTGCCGTTGCTCTTGTCGCCCTTCTCGTCGTCCGAATTTTCCTTGCCGTAGATGGCCAGCCAGCCCGGGTTGGTCATGACCTTGCCTTCAGTTTTGAACTGATGGCCCGACACTTCGGTGTAGCGGGTGGTGACCTGGAACTCGGCGGCCGGGAAGAACACGGCCATGAAACGGCGCGTGACCAGGTCGTACAGCTTCTGTTCCGGCTCGGACAGGTTTTTCGGTGCAATCGTGGTCGGGATGATCGCGAAGTGATCCGAGATCTTGGTGTTATCAAAGATGCGCTTGTTCGGCTTGACCCAGCCCTTGTCCAGGATCTGCTTGGCAAACTGGTGGTAGTTCGAATTCTCCTTGACCACTTCCAGCGCCTGCTTCACCGTGTCCATATAGTCTTCCGGCAGGTGGCGCGAATCGGTACGCGGGTAGGTCAGCACCTTGTGCTTTTCGTACAGCGCCTGGGCCAGGCCCAGCGTGTTCTTGGCCGAGAAGCCGAAGCGCGAGTTCGCTTCGCGTTGCAGGCTGGTCAGGTCGAACAGCGCGGGCGCCATCGACGTGGTGGGCTTCGATTCTTCGGTGACCACGCCCTGCTTGCCACGGCAAGCCAGTGCGATCGAATCGGCAGCAGCCTTGCTCCACAGGCGCTCGGCGCGCTTCTCGGGGTCAAGTTCGTCCTTCTTGAACTTGGTGTCGAGCCAGCGGCCTTCGTACACACCGGCGGCGCACACGAACTCGGCGCGCACTTCCCAGTAGTCGCGCGGCACGAATTTCTTGATCTTTTCTTCACGCTCGACCACGATCGACAGCGTCGGCGTTTGTACCCGGCCCACCGTGGTCAGGTAGAAACCGCCCTCTTTCGAGTTGAACGCGGTCATGGCGCGGGTGCCGTTGATGCCGATCAGCCAGTCGGCTTCGGAGCGGCAACGGGCGGCGTCAGCCAGCGGCATCATTTCTTCGTCGCTGCGCAGCTGGGTGAAGCCGTCGCGGATCGCGCCCGGCGTCATCGATTGCAGCCACAAGCGCCGGACCGGTTGTTTGGCCTTGGCGTTCTGGGCGATCAGGCGGAAGATCAGTTCTCCTTCGCGGCCCGCATCGCATGCGTTAATCAGGCCGGTGACGTCCTTACGCTTGATCAGCTTGTTGAGCACCTTGAGCCGCGCTTCGGTCTTGGCGATCGGGTTGAGCGCGAAGAACGGCGGAATCATGGGCAGGTGGGCAAAGCTCCACTTGCCGCGCTTGACGTCGTACTCTTCCGGCACAGCAATTTCCAGCAGGTGGCCGACGGCGGAGGACAGCACGTACTCGTCGGACTCGAAGTACTCATCGTGCTTGGTAAAGCCGCCAAGCGTCTTCGCGATGTCGTTCGCGACAGAGGGCTTCTCGGCGATGATGAGGGTTTTGCTCATATTTGGTATCTCGTTTTAATCTTATTTAACACTGGGGGTGGCTTAGCATGCGCATCATACATGGATCGCGCGGCAGTCTGCACTTTTGCATCGTTGAAGGCAACGAAGCCCCGTGACATTGTTGTCGAATTGATAGCAGCGGACAGGCTACCTGCCGTGGCAGAATGGCGGCCGGCTGCGGGTGGCTTGGAACTTAGTGCAGCAGGCGGGGGGGCTGGTCTTCGTCGGAGCCGAACAGGTCGTCGAACATCAGGGCGTCCGGTTCTTTGCCTTGGCTCCAGAGCAACATCAGCACGATGACCTTGAGCTGGCCCAGCGAGACCGGTGCTTCTTCCAGCGACAACGCGCGTTCGATGACGATTTCACGCTGCAAAGGCGTGAGCACCTTGGCCGACTCGAGGAACTGGATGAAACCGATTGCATCGGTGCCCAGCACGTCGCGCTCTTCGTCCACGTAAATGCGCATGCCGGTGGATTCGGCCGTGAGCGAGTGCTCGACACCCGCCATGGCGGTGAGATCGTTAAGCCATACCAGCGCCTCGGAGATCTCGACGTCGTCAAAACCGACCGCCGACAGCTTCTTGGCCAATGCTTCCGGTTCCGGGCAGGCATCGGGACGGTAATACGTCTCGTAGAGATAAACTAGGATGTCAAACATGGCTCTACTCTATCAGTTAAAACAGATTCCACACAAGTAGCGGCCTCATTGCTCGCTGATACTAGTTTCACGGGCGCAAGCGTTGCAACCAGCCGCCCGGCAAGCGTTCCAGCAAGCCGGCCAGCTCCAGCGCGAGCAACTGCCCTTGCAGGTCTGCGGCGGATTGTTGCAGATGCACGGCCAGGGTCTCGGCCAGTATCGGGGCGTCGCCCATGGCATCGAGCACGACATCGACAAAACTGTCGTCAAAATGCGACCCTGTTGTCACTGCAGCCATGCCCATTTTCAGTTCCGACAATACATCCTGGGCCGTTTCCACCAGCTTGGCGCCTTCGCGTATCAGCCGGTGGCAGCCTTTCGACAACGTCGAGTGCACCGAGCCGGGCATTGCATACACGTCGCGGTTTTGCGCCACGGCCAGCGCCGCCGTAATCAGCGAGCCGGACCGGGCTGCCGCCTCCACCACCAGCACCGCGCGCGCCAGGCCGCTGATGATGCGATTGCGCCTAGGAAAGTTATCGCGCATGGGCGGCGTGCCGAGCGGATATTCGCTGACGATGCAGCCGTGTTCGGCAATGCGGTGCGCCAGCGCGGCGTTGCGGGCGGGATAAATGCGGTCGGCGCCGGTGCCGATCACGGCAACGGTGCCACCCGCGCCCGCCAGTCCACCCACGTGGGCGGCGGCATCGATGCCCAGCGCCAGCCCGGAAACAATGGTCACACCCGCTTCCGACAGCGCTTGCGCCATCCGTTCGGCATTTTGCATGCCCATCACGCTGGCATTGCGCGAACCGACCACGGCAACCGCGGTGCGCGTCAACAGGCTGGCGTCGCCTTTTATGTACAGCATCAGCGGCGCGCCAGCGGTCTGCCGCAGCAGTTCCGGGTAACCGGGATGGTCGAGCGTGAGCAGCAGATTGCCCGGCTGCGCGCGCCATGCCTGCACGGCATCGAGCTGCGCCGCCAGGGCATCGGACTGGCTGGCCTGCGGCGCCAGCAGGGCGCTGGCCTGGGAGAGTTTGATCACTTGTGCCAATTGCGCGTGGCTGGCCTGGAAAATCGCCGCGGGCGTGCCGAATTGCTCCAGCAACAAGTGCGCAGTGACCAGCCCCACCCCGGGCGTCTGCTGCAGGCGCAACCAGGCCGCCAGCGTGGCCGCCGTGGGAGAGGAGGAAGATTCCGTGGCATGCACGGCAGCGGTTACTCCGGCGAGTTGGCGGCGTCGCCCACGACCACCGGCGCTGTCGCCTGCATGATCAAGCCGTACGACACATGGCCGAACACGCGGAAGATAAACAGGCTGCCCACCTGTTCGTCGGGCAGCTTGACCTGCTGGGCGCGCCCGAACCAGCCGGTGGGGGCCGTGGAATCGCGCACAGTTCTTCCCGCATGGTACAGACGCAATACCGCGCCGATATCGAGCCCGTCAAGCTTTCCGCGATTAATACTGATGATCTGGTGTCGCCCCGCATAACTGACGCCGCCATGCACGGCAACCACCTGCGCCGCAATCGCCGAGGTGGGCGCATGCGGCGCATAGTTTTGCAACGGCGCGGGCACGACCGCGACCAGGCGGTCGCCCGCGCCCATTTCTTCCCTGGTGCCGGTCACTTGCACGGTATGCACGTCGCTGCCGGGCGCAGCCTGGGCAAGCAGGCTGACCGTGCCCAGGTAATACGCTTCGTGGGCAAGCACCTGGCCGGTGGCCGGATCCTTGAGCGCCACTCCCGGGCGATACACCTGGAACAGCGTGGCGCCAGCGAGTTCGCCACGCACATACGCCTTGTCGCCCTTGCCGATGAAGACATGGCCATCGCCGGTGGCGACGATGCGCGGCGCAGTGGCGAGTTCGTCGTTCTCGATAATCAACGGCTGGGTCAGGAACGGCTCGATGGCGGCGGCCGGTATCGACGGGATCGCCGCCGCGCCAAGCGCCGTGCTGCGCACGGCCGGCGACAGGCGTTCGGCGGCCGCCAATGACAGCGCGCCCCCGGCGCCGGCGCCGCTGCCCAGGCGCAGGCGGCCGGCAGCGCGGTCGAACCAGATCACCTGGCCCGGATAAATCCAGTGCGGATTGGCGATCTGGTCGCGGTTCAAGTCCCACACCGTGGGCCAGCACCATGGCTGTTGCAGAAATTTCCCGGCAATATCCCACAGCGTATCGCCGCGCACCACCTCGTGGCGGTCGGGAGCGTCGGTGCGGAACGCGCAGGATGCAGGAGCAGCCACCGCCGGCACCGTTGCGCTAAATAACATGGCCGCCGCTAAGCAGGTGCCGACTGTGATAAAATTTTTCATTAGCGATCCAATCGATGCGCACATCAATGCGCTGGCGCCTGCAGCAAGCGTTGCCTGTATTGAATCAAATTCTGCCCACAAACCCCTGAACTAGCAAGCGAAACCGCGTCCGCCTCCTGGCGTGACTGTGCCGCTTGTGCTCCCTGTGCACTGACAGCATTAATTAAAATTTCATCACCATGGCCATCCTGAATATTCTGCGTTACCCCGATCCACGCCTGCACAAGATTGCCAAACCGGTTACGGTGTTTGACGATCGCCTGGCACAGCTGGTCGCCGACATGGCGGAAACCATGTACGACGCACCCGGCGTCGGCCTGGCTGCATCGCAAGTGGACGTGCACGAGCAAGTCGTGGTGATCGACATCACCGAAGAGAAAAACGCGCTGGTCGCGTACATCAACCCGGAAATCGTGTGGGCCAGCGACGACAAGCAAGTCTACGATGAAGGCTGCCTGTCGGTGCCCGGCATTTACGACGGCGTCGAGCGCCCATCGAAAGTCAAGGTGCGCGCGTTCGATGTCAAGGGCCAGCCTTTCGAAGTGGAAGCCGATGGCCTGCTGGCCGTGTGCATCCAGCACGAGATGGACCACCTGAAAGGCAAAGTGTTCGTCGAGTACCTGTCGCCACTCAAGCGCAACCGCATCAAGGCCAAGCTGCAAAAAGAAGAGCGTGGCATGGAACGCGAAGCGGCACTGCGCGCCCAGGGTCGTCGTTACTGATGAAAGTCGTCTTTGCCGGCACCCCGGAGTTTGCCGCCGTCGCCCTGCAAGCCCTGCACGAAGCGGGCTTCGAGATTCCGCTCGTGCTCACCCAGCCCGACCGTCCGGCCGGGCGCGGCATGCAGTTGCAGCCGTCCGCCGTCAAGCAGTACGCGGTGGCGCATGACATCGACGTGCTGCAGCCGCTGTCGCTGCGCACCGACAGCCGTGACCCGGTGCGTGCCGAGCAAGCGCTGGCCGCGCACGCGCGCCTGCTGTCCACGCCGTACGACGTGATGGTGGTGGCGGCCTACGGCCTGATCCTGCCGCGCGCCACGCTCGACATCAAGCCGTGCCTGAACATCCACGGTTCGCTGCTGCCGCGCTGGCGCGGCGCCGCGCCGATCCACCGCGCCATCGAAGCCGGTGATAGCGAGACCGGCATCACCATCATGGAGATGGAAGAAGGCCTCGACACCGGTCCCATGCTGCTGACGGAAACAGTGGCAATCGGCCCGCACGACACCACCGGCATCGTCCACGACAAGCTGGCGGCGCTGGGCGGCAAGATGATTGTCGACGCCCTGCACAGGATGAAACATGGCCAGCTCGAAGCCGTGGTGCAACCGGAACAAGGTGTGAACTACGCGGCCAAGATCAGCAAGGAAGAAGCGGCGCTCGATTTTACCCAGCCGGCCGTGGAACTGGACCGCAAGATCCGCGCCTTCAACCCGTTCCCGGGTGCGCATGGCACGGTCAATGGCGTGGTCGTCAAGCTGTGGTCGGCCGAACTGGCCGACGGCCAGGGTGCGCCAGGCCAGGTATTGTCGGCCGACGCCCAGCACGGCATCGTGGTGGCGTGCGGCACCGGCGCGCTGCGCCTGACCACCTTGCAAAAACCGGGCGGCAAACGCCTGCCCGCCTCCGAGTTCATGAAAAGCTTCCCGCTTGAAGGACAGGCTTTCGCCTGACGGCTTTTAGCCGGCTCATGCGCGGATTTCCAAGTTGGCTTAAGATGGTTATCCATTTTTACCCAACCGGAGTCCTCGCATGTCCGACCTGATCGACAAACTGAACTGGCGCTACGCCACCAAGAAATACAATCCTGCCAAAGCCCTGGAACAAGACAAGCTCGATCGCATTTTAGAGGCGATCCGCCTGGCGCCCACCTCGTCCGGTCTGCAGCCGTTCGAAGTGCTGGTCGTGAAAAACCCCGAGCTGCGCGCCAAGATCCGCGAAGTGGCGTGGAACCAGTCGGGCGTGACCGAAGCGTCGCACCTGCTGGTGTTCGCGGCCTGGGACAACATCACCGAAGAACGGATCGACATGATGTTCGACCTGACCAACGAACAGCGCGGCTTCATCAACGAAGGCTGGGAAGCGTATCGCAAGCAATTGAAAGCCATCGTGGCCGCCCGTGGCGACCAGGCCAATGCCGAAGCGGCTGCGCGCCAGGCGTACATCGCGCTGGGCGTGGCGATGGTGGCTGCAGCGTACGAAGGCGTGGACAGCACGCCGATGGAAGGCTTCAATCCCGCCGCCGTCGACGAGATCCTGTCGCTGGCCGACCGCAAGCTGAAAAGCGTGGTAATTCTGCCGCTCGGCTACCGCGAAGCGGAAGGCGACTGGCTGGCCGGCCTGAAAAAAGTGCGCCGTCCACTCGACAAGCTGGTCTCCGAGATTTAATCGGCGAGCGAAATAACCCGATCGCCCTGCCCTGCGTCCGGCACGCAGCCGTCGGCGATCGGGGTCCAGCCATGGCGGATCACGATGCGTTCGCCGTCGTGGCACAGCTCCACCCGCGCGCTGGCCGGAAACTGCCGGTGCACGAAGTTTTCCACCGACGCCGGCAAACTGATGACCAGCTGGCGCGCCGCGCGGTCGTGATCGGGATGATCGTCGAGGTGCAGCAGCGGCACGAAGCGCCCCGCCTGCATCAACCACCATGAATCGACGGTAACCGGCGCCGGCGTATAGCGCGCAGTACGCAGCCAGTCCTGCGCCTGTTCCCGCAAGTTGTCGCCATCGGGCAGATCGCCCCAGCCGGCGGCCAGCATCTCCGCCACCCACTGATTACAATTCTGATAGCGCGTGCTGAAGGCGTAGGCATTGGCGCTGTACTGCGCCGCCAACAGGTGCTGCACGCGCGGCCGGTCCAGCAGGGCCGGGCGCAATGCCAGCACTGCTTCCGGCGGCAGCCGCACAATGCTGATGTATCCAAGTTTGGGATCGTCGGTGCCCATGGCGAAACCGGCCAGGCCCTGGTCGAAGATGCGCGGACGGCGCTCGTCGCACGCGTAATAGAGCTGGCGCGCGGCCCACACGCCGGCGTCGGACCGCCAGGCCAGCGCCGCATGCGAGTAGCGGATGCCAAAGCGCGACAGGTCGAGGCCGGAACGCGACACCAGCGCCACGCTGCCAGTGTCCGTGCTCAGTTCCTCGCGCAGCACGCCGGCAAAGCGCAGCAGGCGGCTTTGTTCGGCCGCCGTCAGTTCCTGCGAGCGGTCGCAGAAACGCGAACCGCCCGCAGCGCTGCCCGCGTGTGCGCTGCCGGCCAGCAGCAGCAAGGCAACCGCCAGCGCGGCAAATAACTTCAAGGCGTTACAGCGTCACCGGACGCGAGGCCAGCTCGCCATACCACTCGTCGGCCAGCACCAGGTAGAACGGCTGGCGGTTCTCGATGCGGCCAAACTCGATACGACCGAACTCGATACCATACACGCGATTTTGCGCATACATGGTGTCGCCGGCGGCCAGGTTCTGCTGGGCGAACGTCGCTTGCGGCAGGTCCAGCACCACGCGCTGGCCCGCTTCGCCTTCGCGCTGCAAGGTCAGGCGGGTACGGTCGGCCCGGTCGGGCGTGATGCCGATGTCGAGAATGCGATAGTTACCGTCGGCCACCTTGCGTTTGTCGCCGCTCGAACTGTTGCTCGAATCGTTGAGCGAATCGGAGATGCTGCCGCTCGACGCCGAACCGGCGCTCGATGCGGAAGACACAAAGCTGTCGGCACGCGCAGTATGGGCGGCCAGCGCCATGGTCAGCACGCCGGCAACGGCTGCCAGGCGGAATACGGTAGAAATAGACATCGGACTTCCCTTGCATCTGTTAGTAGCGAACCCGAAGTATAAGCCAACGGCAATGTAGTCAAAACAGGAGATTGTTGTTCCAATGCTGCGGTCGGCTGAAGCATATTCAGCAATGCCGTATAATTTCAGACCCGCGATGTCAACGCGCGCGCCTCCCTGCTATCCTTGAAAGTACCAAATGAATAACAACGTGTCCCGTCCCGTCATGTCCAAGGCCGATGCCCAGCTGCGCGAAATCCTCGCGCGCCGCATCATGATCCTCGACGGCGCGATGGGCACCATCATCCAGCAGTACAAGCTCGATGAAGTGGCGTATCGCGGCGGCCCGCAAGGCAAATACATCGATTTCGCGGCGCCGGCCGACAGCGGTGCGCGCGAGCTGTTCGTCAAGGGTAACAACGAGCTGCTCACGCTCACCCAGCCGCAGATCATCCAGGAAATCCACGAGCGCTACCTGGCCGCTGGCGCCGACCTGATCGAAACCAATACCTTCGGCGCCACGTCGATCGCGCAGGACGACTATCACATGGGCCACCTGGCCTACGAGATGAACCTGGAAGCGGCCAGACTGGCCCGCGCCGCGTGCGACAAGTACAGCAGCGCCGACAAGCCGCGCTTCGTGGCCGGCGCGCTGGGCCCCACACCGAAAACCGCGTCCATTTCGCCGGACGTCAATGACCCCGCCGCCCGTAACGTCACGTTCGACCAGCTGGTGGCGGCGTACCACGAGCAAACCCGCGCGCTGGTGGCGGGCGGCGTCGATGTGCTGCTGGTCGAAACCATTTTCGATACCCTGAACTGCAAGGCGGCGCTGTTCGCCATCGAAAAATTCTACGACGAGCATCCTGACCAGGAACGCCTGCCGCTGATGATCTCCGGCACCGTGACCGACGCCTCGGGCCGCATCCTGTCCGGCCAGACCGTGCCCGCGTTCTGGAACTCGGTGCGCCATGCGCGCCCGCTCACCATCGGCCTCAATTGCGCGCTCGGTGCGGCGCTGATGCGCCCTTACGCCCAGGAGCTGTCGCAGATTGCCGATACCTTCGTGTGTATCTACCCGAATGCCGGCCTGCCCAACCCGATGAGCGACACGGGCTTCGACGAACTGCCGGCCGACACTTCCGCGCTGCTGCGCGAATTTGCCGAAGCAGGTTTCATCAATATCGCCGGCGGCTGCTGCGGCACCACGCCCGACCACATTGCCGCCATCGGCGACATCCTGTCGAAGACCGAACCGCGCACCGTCCCTGTCGTGCCCGTGGCGCAGCGCCTGTCGGGCCTCGAACCGTTCACCATCGACGACAGCTCGCTGTTCGTCAACGTTGGTGAGCGTACCAACGTCACGGGATCGAAAGCGTTCGCGCGCATGATTCTCAACGAGCAGTACGACGAAGCGTTGTCGGTGGCGCGCCAGCAGGTGGAAAACGGCGCCCAGGTCATCGACATCAACATGGACGAAGCGATGCTCGATTCGCTGGCGGCCATGACGCGCTTTTTGAACCTGATCGCATCCGAACCCGATATCTCGCGCGTGCCGATCATGATCGACTCATCGAAATGGTCGGTGATTGAGGCGGGCCTGAAATGCGTGCAGGGCAAATCGATCGTCAACTCGATTTCGATGAAGGAAGGCGAAGAAGAATTCATCCGCCAGGCCAAGCTGTGCCTGGCCTACGGCGCTGCCGTGATCGTGATGGCGTTCGACGAGAAGGGCCAGGCCGACACCTTCGAGCGCAAGATCGAAATTTGCGAGCGCGCCTACCGCCTGCTGGTGGACCGCGTAGGCTTCCCGCCCGAAGACATCATTTTTGATCCGAACATTTTCGCCGTTGCCACCGGCATCGAAGAGCACAACAACTACGCGGTGGACTTCATCAACGCCACGCGCTGGATCAAGGACAATCTGCCGTACGCGAAAATCTCGGGCGGCGTATCGAACGTGTCATTCTCGTTCCGCGGCAACGACCCGGCGCGCGAAGCGATCCACACCGTGTTCCTGTACCACGCGATCAAGGCCGGCATGACCATGGGTATCGTCAACGCCGGCATGGTGGGCGTGTACGACGACCTGCCGGCAGAGCTGCGCGAACGCGTGGAAGACGTGGTGCTCAATCGCCGCGACGACGCCACCGAACGCATGATCGACATCGCCGGCACGCTGAAAGCCGGCGCCGGCAAGCAGGACGCGCAAAACCTCGAATGGCGCGACGCCCCGGTGGAAAAACGCCTGGCGCATGCGCTGGTGCACGGCATCACCCAGTTCATCACCGACGACACGGAAGAGATGCGCCAGCAGGTGCTGGCTGCCAACGGCCGCCCGATCCACGTGATCGAAGGCCCGCTGATGGATGGCATGAATATCGTCGGCGACCTGTTCGGCCAGGGCAAGATGTTCCTGCCGCAGGTGGTCAAGTCCGCCCGCGTGATGAAGCAGGCCGTGGCCCACCTGATTCCGTACATCGAAGAAGAAAAGCTGGCCGAGGAAAAGCGCACCGGCATCGTCGCCAAGCCGAAGGGCAAGATCGTCATGGCCACCGTCAAGGGTGACGTGCACGACATCGGCAAGAACATCGTCACCGTGGTCCTGCAATGTAATAACTTCGAAGTGGTGAATATGGGCGTGATGGTGCCCTGCTCGGAAATTCTGGCGCGCGCCAAGCTGGAAAACGCCGACATCATTGGCCTGTCCGGCCTGATCACGCCGTCGCTGGAAGAAATGGCGTACGTGGCGAAAGAGATGCAGCGCGACGACCACTTCCGCATGCTGAAGATTCCGCTCCTGATCGGCGGCGCCACCACCAGCCGCGCCCACACGGCCGTGAAAATCGCCCATAACTACGAAGGCCCGGTGGTGTACGTGCCTGACGCGTCGCGTTCCGTCTCGGTGGCGCAGTCGCTGCTCACACCAGAGAGCCGCGACCAGTACATCCAGGAGATTACCGACGACTACCAGCGCATCCGCGAGCAGCACGCCAACAAGAAGGCGCTGCCGATTTTGTCCATCAAGGATGCGCGCGCCAACAAGATGAAGCTGTCGTTCGAAGGCGCCAGCGCGCCGGTCAAACCGAAGTTCATCGGCCGCCGCGAGTTCCGCAATGTGGACCTGGCCTTGATCGCGCGGTACATCGACTGGGGCCCGTTCTTCCAGACCTGGGACCTGGCCGGTCCGTTCCCCGCCATCCTGACCGATGACGTGGTGGGCGAAGCGGCCACCAAGGTGTTCGAAGAAGGCCAGGCGATGCTCAAGAAACTGATCGACGGCCGCTGGCTCACCGCCAACGGCGTGATCTCGCTGCTGCCGGCCAACACCGTGCACGACGACGACATCGAGATTTATACCGACGACACCCGCACCACGGTGGACTTCACGTACTACGGCTTGCGCCAGCAGGGCGTGAAACCGGTGGTCGATGGCGTGCAGCGCCCCAACCAGTGCCTGTCCGACTTCATCGCACCGAAAGCATCCGGTATCAAGGACTACATCGGCATGTTCGCAGTAACGTCCGGCCTGGGCATCGAGAAGTATGAAAAACGCTTCGAAGATGCCCACGACGACTACTCGTCGATCATGCTCAAGTCGCTGGCCGACCGCCTGGCCGAAGCGTTTGCCGAGTATTTGCACGAACGCGTGCGCAAGGACTTGTGGGGCTACGCGCCCGACGAGGCGCTCACCAACGACGAGATGATCGGCGAAAAATACCTGGGCATCCGCCCGGCGCCCGGCTATCCGGCCAACCCGGAACACACGGTGAAGCGCGAGATGTTCAACACCATGCAGGCAGAGGACATCGGCATGGAGCTGACCGAGTCGTACGCCATGTACCCGGGCGCCGCCGTCTCCGGCTTCTACTTTGCGCACCCGGAATCGAAGTATTTCGTGGTGGGCAAGATCGGCGACGACCAGGTCAATGACATGGCCGCACGCCGTGGCGTGGACAAGGTGGAACTGGAGCGCTGGCTGGCGCCGAACCTGAACTAAGCCGGCGGATTACCCGCGCGCCTGATCGCGCAGGAATTTGTAGAGCGCCAGCCCGCCGAAGACGATGGCAAAGCCCAGCTGCACCGCCATCGGCAGCAGCGCGCCATCGAGCCCCAGTCCGCGCCAGGTGACGGCGTCAAAGCCGTCGATGGCCCAGCGCGTGGGCACCACCAGCGTGGCCTGCTGCACCCATGCCGGGAACACGAACGACGGCACCCAGGCGCCGCCCAGCATCACCATGATGAGCGTGGCAAACACCGCGATGCCGCGCGCCGCCTCGGGGGTTTTGCCAAACGCCGCAATGAACAGGCCGAACGCCGCCGTCATCAGCGAAAAACACAGCGCAATGCCGAGGAAGCCGGCCAGGCTGTCGATGCGCACCTTGAAAATCAGCGCCGCGCACGCAAACATCGCGCACATCAATCCCAGTGCAATCACCGTGCCCGACAGGGCCCGGCCCAGCAGCACTGTGGTGAGCGACACCGGCGCGGCCAGCAGCCGGGCCCAGATGCCCAGCCGGCGCGCGGTCAGGATGCCGATACCGAGGTCGATCCCCATGAACAGGATGAACTGCACGCCCATGCCGGCAAACGAGTGCGCATAGCCGTTGTATTTGGGGCCGCTGCTGAGCGCTTCGTCGCGCGTGGTGTACGGCACCGTCATGCCGCCCGGCTTCTCTTTGGCGGCGCCGTCCTGCGCGGCCGTGGCGTCATCGACCGCCTGGCGCTGGTCCTGGAATTTTTTCAGGCCGGTCAGGAATTCGGTCAGCTGCACCGCTTGCGGGTCGGTACGGGCGCTGGCGCGCAATTGCTCCAGCTGCTTTTCGGTGGTGGCCGCACCGCTGCTGGTCATCATGGCGGCGCTGGTGGTTTGCATCACCTGCTGCGTAAGCAGGCCCTTGACCATGGCCAGCACCGTCGATTGCGACGGGTCGTAATACAGCGGCAGTTCGGGGCGCACTTGTCTGGGCCCGCCAAACAGCGCGCTGTCGGCGGCGGCGCCAAAGCCGGCCGGGATCACCACCGCCACCGGTAGCTTGCCCGCGCGTACCCGCGCCTGCGCCTCCGGCTCGCTCAATTCCACCACGCGCAGCGCAGATTCGGCCTTCAGGCCGGCGGCGATTTTCTGGCCGCTGTCCGACTGGTCGAGCAGCACCAGGCCGATGTCGATCTTGCTGGTCTGCTCGGTGGACGGGCCGCCAAACAGCGAACCGAAAAACGCCGCCAGCACCACTGGCATCAGCAAGTGCAGCAACAGGGCGCGTTTGTCGTTCACATACAGTATCAGGTCCTTGCGGACCAGGGCTAACAATGCGGTCATGGTGGTTCCCGTCAGTCGCGCAGGCTGCGGCCGGTAAGGTTGAGGAAGATGTTTTCCAGCGAGGTGCGGGCGGTGGCGAAGTGCAGCACGGGATTGCCCTGCGCGGCCAGCCAGGCCAGTAACGGCGCCGCCTGTTCGCTGGCTGCCAGGTCGATGTCGAGATGCGTACCGTTGCTGGCGTCAACCCGCACGGCGGTCACGCCGGGCTGCGCGCGTATACCATCGAGCAGGCTGGCCGACGGCGGCGCCGCCAGCTCGGCGTGCAGCGCGGCCTGCGCCGGCAGGCGCTGGTACAGCGCGGCCGGGGTTTCGTCGGCCAGCACGCGGCCGCCATCAATGATGACAATATGGTCGGCCAGCCGCTCCACCTCTTCCATGTAATGGCTGGTGTAGATCAGCGCGCGGCCTTGCTGCTGCAGGGTTTCGAGCGTATCGAAGATGGCGTTGCGGCTTTGCGGATCGACGCCCACGGTGGGTTCATCGAGGATCAGCAGCTGTGGATCGTGCAGCAGCGCGGCAGCGATATTCAGGCGCCGCTTCATGCCGCCCGAGAACGACAAGGGCTTGTCGCTGGCGCGGTCGGCCAGGTTGACCAGCGCCAGCACCGCGTCGCAGCGCTGTTTTAATAACGTGCCCTTCAAGCCATACAGGGCGCCGAACAGTTTGAGGTTTTCCAGCGCCGGCAAGTCTTCGTACAGCGCCAGGTCTTGCGGCACGTAGCCGATCTTCGCCTTGGCAGCGCTGGCGCCCTGCCCGACCGGCTCGCCCTCAAGCGTGATGGTGCCGCTGTCGGGCCGCAGCAAGCCGCAGATCATGGCCACCGTGGTCGATTTGCCAGCGCCGTTGGGGCCGATCAAGCCCACGGTCTGGCCCTGCCGCACCTGGAACGACACGCCGTCCACCGCGCGCCGCGCGCCATACGATTTGCTGACGCCATCTACATGAAGCAATACCGAAGTCATGGCCATCCCTGCTGTTTGAAGAGGCAATGAGCATAGCGTCTTGCTATTTTTGCAGCAAGTTACAGATTGGCAATCTTGGATTTTTTGCAGACTTACAACAAACTACAGCGCATACCGTACCACGTTGTCACTCCACTCGAACGCGGCCAGTTCCAGCTCGACCAGCTCGTCCGAGGTCATCGCCAGTTCGCGCAGCGTGGGGACGATCTGGTGGTCGAGTTCCTCGATCCGTTCCAGCGATTCGGCCAGCTTGAGCAGCTCGCCGTAAAAGCCGGCGCGGTCGAGCAAGGCGGCCGCCACCGTGTCGATGACCGGGATCTGGCCGAGGATTTCGTGCATTGGCATGCCGAACAGCGTATCCATCAGCGACATGATGCCCACCGTAAAGGCCACATCGGCCGCATGGCGGTCGCTGGGGCGCAGCTTGGTGGCCAGCAATTCGAGCAGGCGGCCGCGCGTGGTGGCCAGCATCAGCAGCGGCGTCATGCTGTGGCCGCGCTTGCTCGGCTCGGCATACAACATGATTTGCAGCCAGCGCTGCAGCTGGCGCCGGCCCAGCAGCGTCAAGGCCTGGCCCAGCGAATCGATGCGCTGGCGCGCGCCCACGGCCGGCGTGTTCACCAGCCGCAGCAGGTTCAGCGCCAGCGAGACGTCGCGCTTGATGGCCCGTTCGATTTCAGGATTGTCGGCGTCCGATGTGACCAAGGTCATCAGTTCCATCACGGCCAGCTGCGACGGCGACAGCTTCTTGCCGCTCATGATGACGGGCTTGGAGAAATAATAGCCCTGGAAATAATCAAAGCCGAGATCGAGCGCGTTCTTGAATTCCTCGCGCGACTCCACTTTTTCGGCCACCAGCTTCTTGCCCAGCTGGTGGAAACGCGGCGCCTGCTGCATCAAGGTGGACAGCGGCGTGTGATGGACGTCGAGCTTGATGTACTGCACCAGCGGCAGCAGCGCTTCGGTATGCGCGCCGTCGGCGGCGCCGTGCAGTGCGAACTGGAAGCCGTGGCTGCCCAGCTCTTGCACGCGCGCCAGCAATTCCGGCGTCAACGGCAGCGTGTGGGCAATTTCCAGCACCACGCGCTCGCGCGGCAGGAAAGAAAAGATGTCGGTCATCAACACATCGGCATCGACATTGACGAAGCCCAGGGCGTCGCCAATCGTGCGTTCCATGCCCAGCTGCGACGCATGGGCAATCACCGCAGCCGTGGCCGACAGCTCGTTGACCACCAGCGCCGGCCCGACCGGCTCATTACGGAATAACAACTCGTAGCCGAACAGCGTCTGGTTGCGGTCCAGTATAGGCTGGCGTCCCAGATAAAATTCACGCACGCGCAAGGTGCGCGCGCTGTCGTCGGTGGCGGAAAGATCGATCATGTTTCAGTCTGAGTTAAACGGCCTGGCTGCCATTTTGACAGCAATGCTGTCAACTGTCGCGATGGTTTCCCCCGCTTCAAGCAGTTTGTTGCGGAGCGCCATCAATAAATAACTTCAGCTCACCCGGTGCGAAAGCGATCCAGCGCTCGTTGGTGGTCAGCGGTTCGGTGACAATCACGGCCACCCGGTCGTCGGGTGTGGTCACTTGCGAGAAGTCGACCGTGACGTCTTCGTCCGACAGGATGGCGGTATCGAACGGGTGCTGGCGCACCAGGTAGAACAGGCGGGTGGAACAATGCGCATACAGTTCGCCGCCCGACGACAGCAACATATTGAACGTGCCATGGGTGGCGATCTCGGCCACCAGCGCGCCCAGCGCTGCCTGCAGGTCGTCGCGGGTGGGCCGCTGCTCGCCGAAACGGGCACGCAACTGCTGCAAAATATAGCAAAACGCCCGCTCGCTGTCGGTGGTGCCCACCGGACGGAATGCGCCATTGAGCAGCGGATTGAATTCCTTGAGGTCGCCGTTGTGGGCAAATACCCAATATTGCCCCCACAGTTCGCGCACGAACGGGTGGCAGTTTTCCAGCGCGACCTGCCCCTGCGTAGCCTTGCGGATATGGGCAATCACGTTGGTGGATTTGATCGGGTAGTTTTTGATCAGCTCGGCAATGGGTGAGGCGACTGCGGCTTGATGGTCGACAAAGTGGCGCACGCCGGCGCCTTCAAAAAAGGCGATGCCCCAGCCGTCGTGGTGGTGGTCGGTACGGCCGCCGCGCATGGCGAAGCCGGTAAAGCTGAACACAATGTCGGTCGGCACATTGCAGTTCATCCCCAGAAGTTGACACATGATGGACTCTTATAAATAGGCAGGCGTGCGCATCGTAACCGAATCGGCCACTGCTGCGCAGCCTGCATACCGAGTTTTCTCAGTGCAAATTAATGCAACAGCACCGGTTGACTCATGAGCTCATCGTAACTGCCCAAAAATTCATCGATTTCCGCCATGGTGGGCTCGTTGGCAATCAGTTCATTGACGTCGCGACGGAAATTTTGCGCCAGCACACCATTGATGAAGATTTCGCGCTTGCCACCCTTGTCGACGATTTCGTAGCCGCCAAAGCGCAAGGCGTCCAGAGTGCGGTCGGCGCCAAACTCGACAACGCTGTACTGCTCGCTGTTATAGATGAGATTCATATTGCTTCCTTTCTCCAGGGGGCCTGCTTGGTTTCACCTTCAGCACTTGAAATGGGGCTGAACATGGACGATTCAAGGCTTGCTGTAGATCAAGACCCGATCTGCCGGCTGAGCTTAGGCCGCGATGTCGGACTGCAATGCCAGCAAGGCATCGTACGGCGCACCGGACAGCCACTCCCGTAGCTGTAGCAAGTGCTCGGCCGAGGCCAGGCTGATGTAGAGCTGCGCGGGGGGATGGCGCAGTACACGATTCAATGTTACCCGCAAAATCAGATTACCGCTGCAATGAAGACAGCCGGGTGCGATCCGGATAACATTGGGAGAAAGTTTTTGCGCGGTGTTGTCGGAGGAATCTTCAAACACGAGGGCCGATCCGCCGTCGGACAGGCCCTCGAGAATGATGGCGCTGGGCACTCCCGGTTGCAGGAGTGCAGCAATGGCAGTCTCGCGCGCGCCAGCGCGAGGGCCCGTGACCAGCCACGTCGGCACCGGCGCCCGGGGGGCGGCGGCAGCAGCAGTGGCCTTGACATCAATCACGGGCTGAGACGGCCTTTTTTGCGAGTTTGCCCGGCTCCACGCCCAATTGCTTGAGCTTGCGATACAGGTGGGTACGTTCGAGGCCGGTTTTCTCGGCCACACGCGTCATGCTGCCGCCTTCGCGCCCCAGGTGGTGCTCGAAGTACATGCGCTCGAACGCGTCGCGCGCCTCGCGCAGCGGCAAGTCGAACGACAGGCTGAACGAGTGGTTGTCGGCGCCGGCCACGGTGGCGCCGCCGCGCACGGCAATTGCCGCCGCCGCGTTCGGTGCGCTGAAGGCCACGCCAGGCGCTTCCTCGGGCTGGACCGGTGCGACCGGACGCGGCGCCAGGGCCGGCGCACGCACCGTTTCCTGGGCGCGCGTCAGACCCGCCTGCACTGCCTTGAGCAGCTTTTGCAGCGCAATCGGCTTTTCCAGGAAGTTGAGGGCGCCGATGCGCGTGGCTTCCACCGCCGTGTCGATCGTTGCGTGGCCCGACATCATGATGACCGGCATGGTCAACAAGCCGTCGCGCTGCCATTCCTTGAGCAGCGTGACGCCGTCAGTATCGGGCATCCAGATATCGAGCAGCACCAGGTCGGGGGCGCCGGCGGCGCGCGCCTCGCGTGCCTGCTGGGCGTTTTCCGCCAGTTGAATTGCGTGTCCTTCATCGCTGAGGATTTCCGAGAGCAACTCGCGGATGCCCATCTCATCGTCCACTACCAGTATGTTTGCCATCTTCCCTCGCCTTCTACATTTTTCTTACCGTCAATGCGGCAATAATTTTCTACTACCTAACTTAAACATTTTGCATCGTTGGCGCTAACTTTAACAGCAAAATCAATATGGACGCGCCACTTCTTTCAGTGTGATTCTGGATATCGATCCGCCCGCCGTGCTCGTCGATAATCTTCTTCACCATCGCCAGTCCCAGGCCGGTGCCGCGGGCCTTCGACGTGACATACGGTTCAAACGCACGGGCCAGGATTTTCGGCGCGAAACCGGGGCCATTGTCGCTGATCGACAGCCGCACCGCCATCCGTTCGCCACCGTCGGCGCCCCGATAATGAATAACTTCCGTAACCACGTCAATCCGCGGCGGCGGCGCGCCCGCCGGCAGTTCGGCCATGGCATCCTGGGCGTTCTGCAGCAGATTATGGATCACCTGGCGCAATTGCGTTTCGTCGCCCATCACGGGCGGCAACTCGGCTGCCAGTTGCGGGTGGATGATGTCGTCGCCCTCGCCCGTCATGTACAGGTGCAGGATTTCTTCCACCAGCGCGTTCAGGTCCAGCGTATGCAGCACGGCTGGCGGCGTCTTGGCGTAGTCGCGGAAGTCGTCGACCATCCGCTTCATCGCCGCCACCTGGTTGACGATGGTGGCCGTGCTCTTGTTGAGCAGTTCGGTATCGGGCGACGTCAGCTTGCTTTCGAGCTTCATCTGCAAGCGTTCCGCCGACAGCTGGATCGGCGTAAGCGGGTTCTTGATTTCGTGCGCCAGCCGGCGCGCCACTTCGCCCCAGGCAATCGAGCGCTGGGCCGAAATCACGTCGGAGATATCGTCAAACACCACCAGGTAGCCGCTGCCGCCCTCGATGGGCAGGCGCGAGCCGCGCGTGAGCAGGGTCAGGTCGTGGTCGTCGATGCTGGCGGTGCGCCGTGGTACTTCGATCTGGCGCTGCCAGTGCGTGCGCTGGCCGCTGCGCCCGGCTGCCGACTGCGCACTCTGGGCGGCAAACGCGGCGACGATGGCGGCGCCAAACTCCTGCATGCCGTCCACTTCGTCAAGCTTGCGGCCGATCATGGCCATGCCCGGCAATTGCAGGATGCGCTCGACCGAATCGTTAAAGCTGGTCAAATGAAATTCCTGGTCCAGCACCATCACCCCGGCCGACATATTGGCCAGCACGGATTCGAGGTGGGCCTTGGCGTTTTGCAGCGCGGTGCGATTGCGTTCCACCGCGCTGCGGGCGTCCGACAATTGCCGCGTCATCGTATTGAACGATTGCGTGAGCGTGCCTAGTTCGTCGGACGTGGCCACGATCGGCCGTGGCGACAGGTCGCCCTCGGCCACCGCGCGCGTGCCTTCGGCCAGCAGCAGCAGCGGCTGCGCCAGGTCGCTGGCAATTAAAAACGCGCTGGCAATCGCCCCGAACACGGCCAGCAGCAGAGTCAGCGTCAGGGTAACGATGTACATCTTGCGCAAGCCCACGCGCGCGACAAACCGTTCCTTGTAGTTGGAATAGGCGCTGCGGATGGTCTCGCCATTGGCGGCGAGTTGCGGAGGGGCAAGTTGAATCAGTTGCAGGTAGCGCGGCGCCAGGTGGAAACCGTTGGGGCGTACCAGGTCGGGAATCGCGATCACCACGCGCAGGCGCAGCTGGTTGGCGGGGTCTTGCGGTCCCAGCGCCGGGGTGACCGGGGTATCGACCAGGTTGCTGCGCAGCTCGTTACCGCCCTCGGGCGCGCCGTAGGCGACCTCGCTCTTGGCCTTGGCCATCATTTCACGGGTGGGCAGGTCGGCGCTGAGGTTGCCGCTGCCGCTGGCGCGGGCACTGATGACCAGGCCGCCTTCGGCATCGACAATGATGGCGTTCTGCATGCCGGGCTGGTTCTTGACCAGCTCGGCCAGGATCTGGCGCTCGGTGCCATACGGCTCCTGCGCCAGCCGCTCGGTGGTACGGGAGGCGGTAACGGTCAGCTCGCCGAGGGCAGAATCAAGCCCGGCCCGGCTCAGGTTGATGCCGGCCTCGAGCGCGTCTTCCACCGGCACATTGAACCAGGAATCGATCGAGTGGGAAACGAATTGCACCGACACCAGGAAAATCACCAGCCCCGGCAACACGCCGATGGCGGCAAACAGCAGCACCAGCCGGGTCATCAGCTTGGAACCGAACTTGCCATCCTTGTAACGCGCATACAGGCGGAACAGCGACACCGCCACCAGCAGCAGCAGCGCCACGGCCACGGCCGCATTCAGGCCCAGCAGCCAGGCATAGTAGCGGTCGAAGAAGCCGGAATTGTCGGAGGCGGATGCCAGCAGGAACAGCAGGATACTGACAAAGGCGCCGCCGATGACGGCAAAATACCGCAGCATCCTGCTCACTTATTCAGCCCTGTAGAGGAAAGATTTCTTGTCCGACGCCAGGCGCCATTCGTTGTTGTTCAGGGCGTTGATCTGGATCGGCTTGGGCAAATAGTTGGGATCGAGCCCCATTGACAGCTTGACGGTATAGCTCTCGCCCACCTTGAGCGACCCGCGCGGCGCCACGATCCAGCGGTTGGGGCGGCGGATCTGGAACAGCGCATCGTCGAGCGACGAATAACTTTGCGCCACGCTGCCAGTGGTGCCCACCGTGTACTGGCGGGTGAGCACGTTGAACCAGATCTTGGCGGTCTGGCGCGCAACGATGGCTTTTTCGTCGAACCAGTACCAGCGCGGGCGCGAAAACTCGATGGTGGTGGTGAAGTACAGCGGCACGCCGTACTGCAGCGCGTCTTCCAGGCCGTGATTGAGGTCGAAGCCATAGGTGGCCGACAGCCGGTAGCCGTCTTCGGTGGCCTCCACGAACGCGCGCTTGATCTCGACGCCGTCGGCAGCGCGTGCTGCCTGCGGCATGGCGCAGGCTAAGAGCAGCAGCAAGGGGCCGAGCAACAGGCGCAAAAATTGAAAGGTCACGGAACTCAACGGGTACGGGGTGGCTAAGATGCAGGCAATATATCGGGCAAAACGGTCACGCATTTTTCTGGAAAAGCGCGTAGAACAAACCATCGTGATCCTGCCCGTCGCCACCGGCGGGAAGCAATTGGCCAGGCGCATCGAGTCGCGCGGCGCCATTGCGTACTGCAAAAGCGGCGGCCTGCGCCTCGGATTCCTGTGGCCACAAGGAACATGTCACGAACAGCAATTTACCACCGGGGGCAAGCATCTGCCAAAGGTTGTCGAGGATTTTGGCCGAAAGTGTTGCAAGTTGGAGCGTGTCGCCCTTGCGGCGCAACCAGCGGATGTCCGGGTGGCGGCGCACGATGCCCGACGCCGTGCATGGCACATCGGCCAGGATGCGGTCGAACAACTGGCCGTCCCACCAGTCCGACGTTTCGGCCGGCGCGGCCTTCAGTTCCGCGTCCAGCTGCAGCCGTTCGAGGTTTTCGCCCACCCGAGCCAGCCGTTTGGCATCGGCATCGAGCGCGGTAACGTGAACGTCGGCCAGCTCCAGGATGTGGCAGGTTTTGCCGCCCGGGGCGGCGCAGGCGTCGAGCACGCGCAGGCCGGGGGCCAGGTCGAGCAAGGGCGCCGCCAGCTGGGCGCCGGCATCCTGCACCGACACCACGCCGTCGTTAAAGCCGGGAATCAGGCCCACGGCCACCGGTTTGGTCAGGCGCACGGCCGACGGGCCGATGCGGGTGGCGGCCATGCCGGCATCGGCCAGCGTGGCGAGGTAGTCTTCTACCGAGCTTTTGCGCACGTTGACGCGCAAGGTGAGCGGCGGCGCCGTGTTGCCCGTGGTGAGCACGCCCTGCCAGTCCTGCGGCCAGGCCGCGCGCACGGCGTCGATCCACCATTGCGGGTAGTTCCAGCGCGCCAGCGGCTGCAGCGACGCGGTATCGAGCATGGTCTGGCGCTCGCGCAGGAAGCGGCGCAGCACGGCGTTGACCATGCCCTTGGCGCGCGCGGTGTCGGGGTGCGCTTCGGCAGCGGTGACGGTCTGGTCGACCACGGTGAATTCTTCGTACGGCGCGGTCTCGTCGGGGGCGTTGATCAGCGCCAGCGCACAGGCCAGCAAGGCCGCCACCAGCGGCTCGGGCGCCTTGGGCGCCATCAGGCCCACCAGGGTTTCGCTCTGGCCCAGCTGGCGCATGCAGCGGTAACTGATGTCCTGCATGGCGCCGCGCGCCTGCGGCGTGGCGCCGCTACCCAACCGGGCCCACACCTGCACCAGCGCCTGCGGCAGATTGGTGCCGGTGCGCACCAGCGCCACGGCCTGCGCGGCGCCGATCAGGCTGTAGGCAAGGGAATCGGCTTTCAGGCCGGTGTTGAAACCGGTTTGCAGCGCCGGCTTGAGGTCGCGCGCATGGCTGGCGCGCAGCTTGGGCGCGGCGGGCTGGGCGGGGGACTTCAGGGAGAGTGTCGGTCGCTGCTTGTTCATATGCTAATTCCAGAATGCGGCCGGCAGCCGTGATCGGGCAGTATACAGCAGCCCCTTTCATAAGGCGATGATATGACGACAGCGCACAGTGTAAATCTCGTTTCAGTTACCGACGCGCGGTGACCGGGGCCGGTCAAACCAGTATAATATTTGCAGTTTGACCTGTACCCCCCGGGTACTGGACATTTCGCATTTTGATGATTATTTAGCGCGGCTCCGCCGCCACCCTGCTCATGCTCGCCCAACAAAAACAAGATATCACCGCCCTGTTCCAGGCCGCCCTCGCCCCTATCCTCGCTGGTACGGAAGTTTCTGCCAACGTGGTGCTCGAGCGTCCGCGCGATCCGTCGCACGGCGACGTCGCCTGCAACATCGCCATGCAGCTGGCCAAGCAGCTCAAAATGAACCCGCGCGAACTGGCCACCCGCCTGGTCGATGCGCTCAAGGCTGATCCAGCCGCCGCCGGCTTGGTCGAGGCGGTCGATATCGCCGGTCCGGGCTTCATCAACCTGCGCGTGACCGCGGCTGCCAAGCAGGCCGTGGTCAAGGCCGTGCTGGCGCAAGGCGCCGCCTTTGGCAACAGCGCCACCGGCGCCGGCCAGCGCGTCATCATCGAATTCGTCTCGGCCAACCCTACCGGTCCGCTGCACGTGGGCCATGGCCGCCAGGCCGCGCTGGGCGATGCACTGTCCTCCTTGTTCGGCAGCCAGGGCTACGACGTCACCCGCGAGTTCTATTACAACGACGCCGGCGTGCAGATTCAAACCCTGGCCAACTCGGTGCAGGCGCGCCTGCGCGGCCACAAGCCCGGCGACGCTGCCTGGCCCGAGTCGGCCTACAACGGCGACTACATCGCCGACATCGCCGCCGACTTCACCGCGCAAAAAACCGTGTCGGCTTCCGACGGCGCGCCAGCCACCGCCTCGGGCGACGTGGACGACATCGAATCGATCCGCGCATTTGCCGTCACGTACCTGCGCAACGAGCAGGACATCGACCTGCAGGCGTTCGGCGTCAAGTTCGACAACTACTACCTCGAATCGTCGCTGTACAAGGACGGCAAGGTCGATGCCGCCGTGGACATGCTCAACAAGTCCGGCAAAACCTACGAGGAAGAAGGCGCGCTGTGGCTGCGCACCGAAGACTACGGCGACGACAAGAACCGCGTGATGCGCAAGACCGACGGCACCTACACGTACTTCGTGCCCGACGTTGCGTACCACATCGTCAAGTTCCAGCGCGGCTACAACCAGGCCATCAACGTCCAGGGTTCCGACCACCACGGCACCATCGCCCGCGTGCGCGCCGGCCTGCAAGCGGTCAACCTGGGCATCCCGCAGGGTTTCCCCGACTACGTGCTGCATAAAATGGTCACCGTCATGAAGGGCGGCGAAGAAGTCAAAATTTCCAAGCGCGCCGGTTCGTACGTTACCGTGCGCGACCTGATCGAATGGTCGGGCGGCGGCGACATCACCAAGGGCCGCGACGCCGTGCGCTTCTTCCTCATCTCGCGCAAGGCCGACACCGAATTCGTGTTCGACGTCGACGTCGCGCTGAAAACCTCGGACGAAAACCCGGTCTATTACGTGCAGTACGCGCACGCGCGCATCTGCCGCATGCTGGAACAATGGACCGGCGACGAAGCGTCGCTGGCCAATGTGGACCTGTCGCCATTGACGGCGCCTACCGAGGCGACGCTGCTGGCCACCCTGGCCGCATACCCGGAAACGCTGGCGCGCGCGCAAGCGGAACTGGGCCCGCACCAGATCGCGTTCTACCTGCGCGACCTGGCTGCCAACCTGCACAGCTTCTACTTCGCCGAGCGCGTGCTGGTGGACGACGAGGCGCTCAAGACGGCCCGTATCGCCCTCATGGTCGCCACCCGCCAGGTGCTGCGCAACGGCCTGGCGCTGATCGGCGTTTCGGCTCCCTCCAAAATGTAATGACCAGGACTTCCCGCACAATGACTTTCCGCACCCTGCAGTTCCGTAATGTACGCCGCGCCCAACGTCAACAGGGCAATACGTTTGTTGGCATCGTCATCGGCCTGGTCATCGGCCTGGCGGTGGCGGTAGTGGTCGCACTGGTGATCAACAAGGGCGCCTCGCCGTTCACCGACAAGGGCCGCAGCAGCAAGTCGGCGGAAACCACTGCGGGACAGGCCGCCGATCCGAACAAGCCAATGTACGGCAACAAGGAAGCGGCACGCGCCGCCGCCAAGGACCTGGGCCGCGAACCGCCACCGCCAGCGCCACCTGCGCCGGCACCGGCTCCCGCAGCCGACCAGTTGCAGGCGGTGGTGGACCGCATCCAGGGTACGCCAGCCGACAAGCCGAAGGCCGCGCCATCGGCCTCCAACGTCACGCCTACGCCTACCGGCAAGGCGCCGGCGGCAGCCACTTCCACCACGGCCGCAGCGGGCGACGAAAAATACATTTATTATCTGCAAGCTGGCGCGTTCCGCGAAGTGGCCGACGCCGAAAGTGCGCGCGGCAAGCTGGCGTTGCTCGGCTTCGAAGCAACGCTGTCGGACCGCACCACCGATACCGGCGTACTGCACCGCGTGCGCATCGGCCCGTTCCACCAGGTCGAGGCGATGAACAAGGTGCGCGGCAAGCTGTCGGAAAATGGTATCGATGTGGCGGTCGTCCGTAATCAAAAGTAAACAGGAGTGAAGATGCGAGTTCTGAAATATGCAGTAAGCGCCATGCTGATGGGCGCCGTGGTCCTGTCGGCATCGGCCTCGCCGACCGACCCGAAAAACGGCGTCGAATACCGTTCGCTGGCCACGCCGCAGCAGGCCGATGCCAGGAAGGTGGAAGTCATCGAATTCTTCGACTATGCGTGCCCGCACTGCTACAAGCTCGATCCGGCGCTGCAGGCGTGGGTGAAAAAGCAGGGTGCCAACATCATTTTCAAGCGCGTGCACATTTCGCGCACCGGCACCGACCTGCCGCAGCAAAAAATGTTTTACACGCTCGAAGCGATGGGCCTGATGACCGATGCGCTGAACACCAAAATCTTCACCGAGATGCACGTTAACGGTAACCGCATGAACCGCGATGAACTGGCCTTCGACTTCGTCGCCAAGCAGGGCATCGACCGCCAGAAATTCATCGATACCTATCGCGGTTTCGGCGTGCAGGGCCATGTGCGCAAGGCTACGTCGCTGATGGAAGCGTATGGCGTCGATTCGTGGCCCATGTTTGCCGTCGATGGCAAGTACGTGACCTCGCCAGTCATGGCCGATGCCGCCGAAAAATCCGCCACCACCGAGGAGCAATTGCACGTCAAGGGCTTCCAGGTCATGGACGTGCTGGTCGCCAAGGCGAAAGCGGACAAGAAGTAAATGTCACCATCGAACCGCGCTGACGGGGGCGCCACGCCCCACGGCCTCACGCACCAGCGCGTGTTCATTACCGGCGCGTCGAGCGGCATCGGCGCCGCGCTGGCCACGCAGTATGCATTGCAGGGCGCCACACTGGGGCTGCTGGCCCGGCGCAGCGCAGCGCTCGAAGCGTTGATCGCCACCCTGCCCCAGTCAGCACGCCACCGCGCCTACGCTGTCGATGTGCGCGACCACGCCGCCATCGCCGCCGCCGCGCAAGACTTCATCGACCACACCGGCGGCATCGACGTGGTGATTGCCAACGCCGGCATCTCGGTGGGCACGCTCACCGAATACGCCGAAGACCTGGCCGTGTTCGAAGACATCATCGCCACCAACCTCACGGCGACTGCGGCCACGTTCGCGCCGTTCATCGCCACCATGAAGGCGCAGCGCGCGCCGGCGCGGCTTGTCGGCATCGGCAGCGTGGCCGGCATACGCGGCCTGCCCGGCGCCGAGGCGTACAGCGCCTCGAAAGCCGCCGTCATCAGCTATTGCGAATCGCTGCGGCTGGAACTCAAACCGTACGGCATCAAGGTCGTCACGCTGTGCCCGGGCTACATCGACACGCCGATGACACGCGTAAATCCGTACCCGATGCCGTTCCTGATGGCACCCGACAAATTCGCCGCGCGCGCCGCGCGGGTGATTGCCGCCGGCGCCAGCTACACGGTGATTCCGTGGCAAATGGGCGTGGTGGCCAAGGCGCTGCGCCTGCTGCCCAACACCGTCTACGATTTCGCCTTCGGCAAGGCGCCGCACAAACCCCGTAAAGCATCATCATGACCGCACCATCGACTCTTGTATCCGCCGCGGCGATTTCCGCGCTGTGCGCCACCAGCGCCAGCCACGTGGCCATCGAAGCCGTGGGCGAAACCGGCTCCACCAATGCCGACCTGCTGGCGCGCCTCGACGCGCTATCCGGCCCGCTGCTGCGCGTGGCCGACAATCAGACTGCCGGCCGCGGCCGCGCCGGCCGCAGCTGGCTGTCGGAGCCCGGCGCCGCGCTGATGTTTTCGCTGGCCTGGCGCTTCCAGGGACCGCTGCACCGCATGAGCGGCCTGCCGATGGCGGTGGGCGTGGCGCTGGCCGAAACCATCGCCGGTCTCGGTGTGCCAGTCCAGATCAAGTGGCCCAACGATTTGCTGCGCGATGGCAGCAAGCTGGCCGGCATCCTGGTCGAAACCCAGGCCGACCGCTCCGATGGAACCATCTGGGCGGTGATCGGCGTGGGCCTGAACCTGTTGATGCCCGATGCGCTGGAACAGCAGATCGGCCGCAGCGTGGCGTCGGCGCCATGGCTGGCGCAGATGGACCGCAACGCGCTGATGGCAGCGCTGCTGAGCCGTCTGGCCGCGGTGCTGGCGGAATTTGACGCCACCGGTTTTGCGCCGTTCGTCGACCGCTGGAATGCGCTGCACGCCTGGCACGGCCAGGACGTGGTGCTGCTGGACGACGGCCAGGTGCTGCAACAGGGCCGCGCCGTGGGCGTGGACGCCATTGGCCGCCTGCTGCTCGATACCGCCGCCGGCCGGGTGGAGGTATTATCGGGCGATGTCTCGCTGCGCCTGTCGCCGCCCGCCCCTGCAACCGCCACTGGAATCCCATCATGCTCCTGATCGATGCCGGCAATACCCGCGTCAAATGGGCGCTGGCCGATAACCATGCCGCGCCCGGCGTATGGCTGGCCCACGGCGCGGTAACCCACGCCGACCTGCCGCAACTGGAGCTGGCCTGGAGCGAGGCCGTGGCCCGCCATGGCGTGGGCCGCATCCTGGTTGCCAACGTAGCCGGCAATGCGCTGCGGGTGCAGCTCGAATATGTATTGCAGCGCGCGTTCCCCGACCTGGCGCTGGAAGACGCGATTACCTGGTTTGCCTCCGTGCCGGCGCTGGCTGGCGTGACCAACGGCTACCGCAATCCCGCGCAACTCGGGTGCGACCGCTTTGCCGCCGCCATCGGCGGCCACACGCTGGCGCCGGGACAAGCCATCATCGTCGCCAACTGCGGCACCGCCACCACCATCGATGCCATCACCGCCGACGGCTTCTTCCTGGGCGGGATGATCCTGCCGGGACTGGGCCTGATGGCTGGCGCGCTGGCGCGCAATACCGCGCAGTTGCCGCAGATTGCGCACGATGCCAGGCTGCCCGAAGGCTTTGCCGACAATACCGACGACGCCATCCTGAGCGGCTGCATGGTGGCCCAGGGCGGCGCCATCGAACACGCCTTTGCGCAGCACGGCGCCGCCGTCTGCATCCTGTCGGGCGGCGCCGCGCCATCGATTGCACCGCTGCTGACGGTGCCGTACCAGATGGTCGACAATGTCGTGCTGGTTGGCCTGCATGCGGCGGCCGGCGTTCAACGGCCGCCAGCGGAGTAGCCGATGCTGAAATTTATCTTCTTCTCGCTATTGGCCGTGAATGCCGCGCTGTTCGCGTACGGCCAGGGTTATCTCGGCCATTTCAGCGGCAACGAGCGCGAGCCGCAACGGCTGCAACGCCAGCTCAATGCGAAACAGCTCACGCTGATTTCGCCGGAGCGCGCGCACAGCGCACAAGCCGCTACTGCTGCTACCGCTGCCACGGCGGCAGTCAGCACCGAGGCAGCGGCGCCGGCTGCCGCCGTGGCGGAACCGAAACCGGCGGCGCCGCTGGCCTGCGTGGAAATCGGCAGCTTCGTGCTGGCCGATGCACGCCGTTTCGAAGCGCGCTTGGCGCCACTGGGACTGGGCGACCGCCAGTCACGCCGCAACCTGCCGGGCACCGAGATTTCCAGCTACATCGTGCATATTCCGCCGCAAGGCAGCAAGGAAGGCGCGGACCGCAAGGCGGCCGAACTGCGCGGTCTGGGCATCACCAATTACTACGTGATTTCCGATAATTCGCCGCTGCGCTACGGCGTGTCGCTGGGCGTGTTCAAGACCGAAGGCGCGGCGCAGAACCAGCTGGCCATGCTGGCCAAGCAGGGCGTGCGCTCGGCGCGCATTACGCCGCGCATGAGCGGCAGCCGCCAACTGGCGTTCCAGTTCCGCGACGTGCCGCCACAGTTGAAGGCCAGCCTCGATAAAATCCGCGCGGACTTCCCCAACACCGCGCTGCATACCTGCAAATAAGATCTAGCGCTGGATCACCAGTGGCTTGAGTTTCAACGCCGCCGGCAGGCCGCGTATCGCATCCTGCGCTTCCTGGCGGCTGGCAAACGGCCCGCTGAACAGCCTGAATACGGGACCGCTCTGCACCACCTGTAATGCCGCCAGCGCGGCGCCGGCCAGCTGGCCGCGCAACTGCTGCGCGCCTTCGGGACGCGAGTAGGCGCCCAGTTGCAGGTAATAGCCGCCGGCCAGCGCGTCATCGGCGGTGGTGGCAATTGCCGGTGTGGCCGGTGTGGCCGCCGGCGTGGTCGCTGCCGCAGCCGCAGCCGAAGCGCGGTCGCCCAGCATCAGCGCCTCGATCTCGGCGTTGGCGGGCGCGCGCGGCGCCAGCACCAGCGCCGGTTTGTCATCGTCACCCTTGTAGGAAGCGAGGCGCGGTCCGGTCGACGTCGAGACGCCGCCGCGCGTGGCCAGCATGCGGTCGATTTCGGCCGGCAGAATACGGTCCACCTTCAGTTCGTGGCTACCCTTGTTGAGCAACCCGAGTTTCAGTGCCGCCGTGTACGAGACGTCGATCACGCGCGTGGAGTGGAACGGACCACGGTCGTTGATGCGCACCACCACGGTGGCGCCGCTAAGCATATTGGTCACCCGCGCATACGATGGAATGGGCAGCGTGGGATGGGCAGCCGTCATCTTGTACATGTCGTACAGTTCCCCGGACGACGTACGCTGGCCGTGGAATTTCTTGCCGTACCAGGTGCCCAGTCCCACCTGCGTAAACGGTTCGTTGTCGGTGATGGGGGTATAGGTTTTACCCAGCACCACGTACGGCCGGTTGGAGCGCGGCAGCAGCGGGTCGTTGCGCACTTCGGCGTCGGGGACGGCGGCCAGGTTGTCGGGCGGGTTGTCGCCGGGGCCGTCGTCCTGGTAATAGCCGCCACGTCCCGAATTGGCGGGTGGCAGCACCGGCAGGCCGGTCGCCGGCTTGCCGGTGGACGGCGACTTGATCACCGGACCGGTTACGCGCGGCGGGCGCGAGGTGCGTTCGTTGTTTTGCGGCGCGCTGCCGCAGCCGGCCAGCAGGGCCGCCAGCAGCAGCGGCACCAGCATGGGCAATTTGTCTGCATGGTTCCCGCCCATGGGGGCGGGCGTGGGAGTGAAGCCTGGCCTCATGTCGTCGTCCTTATCAATTCTTGCGCGCCGCCGGTACCGGTGGCGCGGTGGGCGTGGCGGGCACGGGGGCTGCCGGCGCCGGTGCCGGAGCAGGCGTCGGTGCTGGCGTCTGGGCTGGCGCTGGCGCCTGGACCGGCGTGGTGCCTGGCGCTGGCGTGGTACCGGGCGCCGGCGCCGTGGGCATCAGTCCCGGCGCCTGGTTGCCGGCCGCTTCGAGCCGCGCGGCGGCAGCCTGCTCTTCCAGGGTCTGACCTTCCACCGGCAGGATCTCTTCGGCGTCTTCCTTTTCCACCTTGGTGGTGTCCTTGCCGGCCGGGCGTTTGCCCAGCAGGTAGTAGTCGATGGCCTTGCGCGCGATCGGCGCCGCTTCCAGGCCGCCCTTGCCGGCATTTTCCACCACCAGCGCAATCGCGATGCGCGGCTTGTCGGCAGGCGCGAACGCGGTGAACAGCGCATTGTCGCGCAGGCGCTCTGCCAGCTTGGCGGCGTTGTACTTTTCGCCCTTCTTGATCGTGATCACCTGCGCCGTACCGGTCTTGCCGCCCACCGTGTACTGCGCGCCGGTAAAGGCCCGCACGCCGGTGCCGCCGGCCTCGGACGTCACGCCCACCATGGCGTTCTTGATGAAATCGATGTTTTCCTGCTTGAGCGGGATCCGGTAGCTTTCCTTCGAGACCGTGAGCGTGCGCTTGCGGGTGCCGCCGTCTTCCAGGATCTTCACCAGGTGCGGCTTCATCACCACGCCATTGTTGGCCAGGTTGGCCACCGCGTGGGCGATCTGCAGCGGCGTGTAAGCGTTATAGCCCGAGCCATTGCTGACCGAGATCGTGTCGCCGCCTACCCAGCGTCCCGCCGAACCTTTGAAACGCTTGCGCTTCCATTCCTGCGACGGCAACACGCCGGTTTTTTCACCGATCAGGTCAATGCCGGTCTTCTGGCCAAAGCCGAACGGCTTCATGAAGTCCTGGATCATGTCGATGCCCATGTCGTGACCGAGTTCGTAGTAATACGTGTTACACGACACGACGATCGACTTGTGCATGGCCACCGAGCCATGACCGCCTACCACGTCATCATTGAAGCGGTGCCCGCCCAGCATGTAGAAGCCCGGATCGTACGTGGCGTAGCTGGTGGTGCGCTTGCCCGTCTCCAGCGCGGCCAGCGCCATGAATGGCTTGAATGTGGAACCGGGCGCATAGGTGCCGGACAGCGGCCGGTTCACCATCGGCCGGTCGAGCGAGGTATTGAGTTCGTTCCAGCTCTGGGTGTCGATGCCGTCAACGAACAGGTTCGGGTCGAAACCGGGGCGCGATACATACGCCAGGATGTCGCCGGTCTCCGGCTCGATGGCCACCAGCGCGCCACGGCGTTCGCCGAACGCGTCTTCCACCACTTTCTGCAGTTCGATATCGATCGACAGGATCAGGTTATGGCCCGGCGTGGCAGGCTTGCGCGACAGCGTGCGGATCGCCCGGCCGCCGGCCGACACTTCCACTTCCTCGTAACCGGTGCGGCCATGCAGCTGCTGCTCGTAGCTTTTTTCCAGGCCTTCCTTGCCGATATGGTCGGTGCCGCGATAGTTGGCCGTGTCTTCGCGTTCGTCGATGGCGTCGGCGTCGGCGCGGTTGATGCGGCCGATGTAGCCGATCACGTGCGACGCCGTCTCGCCCAGCGGATACTGGCGGAACAGGCGCGCCTGCACTTCCACGCCGGGAAAACGGAAACGCTGCGCCGAAAAGCGCGCCACTTCCTCGTCGGTGAGGCGGGTGCGCAGCGGCACGCTCTCGAAACGCTTCGACTCCTCCATCAGCTTCTTGAAGCGGCGGCGGTCCTTCACCTCGATCTCCACCAGCTTGGACAGCTCCTCGATGGTGTCGTCCAGCGTGGCGGTGAGTTTCGACGGCGTGATTTCCAGCGTGTAGGCCGAGTAGTTATTCGCCAGGATCACGCCGTTGCGGTCGTAGATCAGCCCCCGGTTGGGCGCAATGGGCACGATGGCAATGCGGTTCTCTTCCGCCTTGACGGCAAAGTCGTCATGCTTGATGACCTGCAGCCAGATCAACCGCGCCAGCAGCAGCCCAAAGCACAGAAACACCACGCCCACCAGCACCGCGATACGGGTGCGGAACTGGCTCAATTCGCGCTCGGTATCCTTGATTTCGATCATGCCGTCGCTCCCCATGCAGGAGCGCTACCGCCGGCGCCATGGCGCACGGTGCGGGTGAAGTGCGAGATGCTCATCAGGATGCCGGCGCCGATACCGAGGGTAAACAGCGCCGTGCCGCCGTAGCTCAGGAACGGCAGCGGCACGCCGACCACCGGCACGATGCCGCTGACCATGCCCATGTTCACAAAGGCGTAGGTAAAATAAATCATGGTGATGGCGCCAGCGAGCAGGCGCGTAAAAAAAGTGGGCGCGTTGAGCGCAATCGACGTCGCGCGCCAGATCAGCAGCAGGTACAGCGCCATCAGCACCACGTTGCCGGCCAGGCCGAACTCCTCGGAGAACACGGCAAAAATGAAGTCGGTGGTGCGCTCGGGGATGAACTCGAGGTGGGCCTGGGTGCCATGGGTCCAGCCCTTGCCGCCGGCGCCACCGGAGCCGATGGCGATCATCGACTGGATGATGTGGAAGCCCTGTCCCAGCGGGTCGTGGTACGGATCGAGCAGCGTGTACACGCGCTCGCGCTGGTAGTCGTGCAACATGGTCCACAACACCGGCAGCGCCGCACATGCCACCAGCGCCAGCGTGGCCAGCGCCTTCCACGCCAGGCCGGCCAGGTAGATCACGGCGCCGCCGGCCGCCACCACCAGCAAAGCGGTGCCCAGGTCGGGCTGGCGCGCAATCAGCAGGGTCGGCACCGCCAGCAGCGCCGCTGCCGCCGCATAGGTATGCCAGCGCAGGCGCCCGGCCTGCAGCTGGAAGTACCAGGCCAGCATCAGCGGCATGGCGATCTTCATGAATTCGGACGGCTGGATCTGCACGCCGATGGTGATCCAGCGGCGCGAGCCGCCCTTGATGGTGCCGAACAGCGCCACCGCCGTCAGCAGCAGCACGGCCACCGCATACACCGGCGCGGCCAGCCGCATCAGGGTTTGCGGCGGCGTGTTCGCCGCCAGCCACATGACGACAAAGGCGGCGCCGATATTGCGCAGCTGGTCGGTGACCTTGCCGGGAATGGCGAGACCGGCCGAATACAGCGTGACCAGCCCCACCGACAGCAGCAGCAGGATGATCAGCGCCAGCGGCAGGTCGAACACCGCCACGTACGGACGCACGCGCTGCAATAAAGTGCCGCCGGGGTTCAGTTGCATGCGGCCGCCATCAGGTCTGCACCAGTTTGCGGTGGCGCTGGATGCTCATCAGGATGCCGCCGGCCAGGCCGAGAGTCAGCAGCGCGGTGCCGCCATAACTCATGTACGGCAGCGGCACGCCCACCACGGGCAGGATGCCGCTGACCATGCCCATGTTCACAAACGCATAGGCAAAATAAATCATGGTCATGGCGCCGGCCAGCAGGCGGCTGAACAGGTTGGCCGCATTCCCGGCGATCATCAGGCCGCGCCCCACCAGCAGCAGGTACAACAGCATCAGCACCAGGTTGCCGACCAGTCCGAACTCCTCCGAGTACACGGCAAAGATAAAGTCGGTGGTGCGTTCGGGGACAAATTCCAGGTGGGCCTGGGTGCCGTGGGTCCAGCCCTTGCCGGTCATGCCGCCCGAGCCGACGGCAATCGTCGACTGGATGATGTGGAAGCCCTTGCCCAAAGGGTCGGACGTGGGATCGATCAGCGTCATCACGCGCTCGCGCTGGTAGTCGTGCAGCAGGGTCCAGATCACGGGCAGGCTCGCGGCAAACAGCACCAGCAGGCCGGCGATTGCCTTCCACGCCAGGCCGGCCAGGAAGATCACGGTAAAGCCGGCGGCCACCACCAGCAGCGCCGTGCCCAGGTCGGGCTGGCGCACGATGAACAGCACGGGTGTCATCAACAGCACGGCCGCCAGCAGATACGAATGCCAGCGCAGCTGGCCCACGCGCTGCTGGAAGAACCACGCCAGCATCATCGGCGTGACGATCTTCATGAATTCCGATGGCTGGATGTCGATCCCCACATGCAGCCAGCGCCGCGCACCGAGCTTGATGATGCCGAACAGCGCCACGCCGACGAGCAGCACCATGCCGGCCGCATAAGCCGGCACCGCGATGCGCATCATGGTTTGCGGCGAGATATTCGCGGCCACCCACATCACCAGGAACGACAGGAAGATGTTGCGCACCTGGTCTTCCATCTTGCCGGGAATGCCGATGCTGGCCGAGTACAGCGTAATCATGCTGACCGTGAGCAGCGCCACGATGATGGCGGTGAGCGGTCCGTCGAACACGGTGAAGTACGGACGCAGGCGACGCCCCAGCGAGCGCCTTTCGTTGATACGCATGGTGGTTCCTTATTCGGTATTGCCCGGGGTGTCCACACCCGGCTTGAGTTCGACCACGCCATGTTCGGCCTCGATGTCGTCCACCGTGCGCAGCACGGCGTCTTCCTTCGGCACCGGCGTGGTGTCCTTGGCGTCACTCCCGTGGGGGCGTTTGCCCAGCAGGTAAAAGTCGAGCGCCTTGCGCACGATGGGGGCGGCAATGGTGGCGCCGAAGCCGCCGTTTTCCACCACCACGGCAATCGCGATGCGCGGCTTGTCGGCGGGCGCGAACGCGGTGTACAGCGCATTGTCGCGCAGGTGCGCAGCCACCAGCTTGGCGTTGTACTTCTCGTTTTTCTTGATGGCGAACAGCTGCGCGGTGCCGGTCTTGCCGCCCGAGACGTAGCCGGCGCCGGCAAACACGCGGCTGGCGGTGCCGCCCTGGGTTACGCCCACCATCGCGCTCTTGATGAAGTCGACATTGGCCTGCTTGAGCGGGATGCGGTAGCTTTCGTGCGGCACCGTGAGCGTGCGCGCGTGGGTGTTGCCGTCTTCCAGAATTTTGACCAGGTGCGGCTTCATCACCACGCCGTTGTTGGCCAGGTTGGCCACCGCGTGCGCCATCTGCAGCGGCGTATAGTTGTTGTAGCCGTTGCCGATGCTGATCGAAATCGTGTCGCCGCCCTGCCAGCGCTGCGCTGCGGCGTTCTTTTTAAAACGGTTGCGCTTCCACTCCTTGGACGGCAGCACGCCCTGCTTTTCGTGTTCGAGATCGATGCCCGTCAGCTGGCCGAAGCCGAACGGTTTCATGAACTCGCTGATGGTGTCGATGCCCATCTCGTTGCCGAGGATGTAGTAATAGGTGTCGCACGAATCGGTGATCGACTTGAACATGTCCACCGTGCCGTGGCCGCCCGGCTTGTCGTCGCGGAAGCGGTGGCCGCCCAGCGTGAAGAAGCCGGCATCGTGGATGCTCTGGCCCGGCGTACGGTAGCCGCGCTCCAGCGCCGCGAGCGCCATGAACGGTTTGAAGGTCGATCCCGGCGGATAGGTGCCGGACAGCGGCCGGTTCACCATGGGCCGGTCGAGCGACGTATTGAGTTCGTTCCAGCTCTGGGTGTCGATGCCGTCCACGAACAGGTTGGGGTCGTAGCCGGGGCGCGACACGTAGGCCAGGATGTCGCCCGTCTCCGGCTCGATCGCCACCAGCGCGCCGCGCCATTCGCCAAACGCTTCTTCCACCACTTTTTGCAGTTCGATGTCGATCGACAGAATCAGGTTGCTGCCGGCCGTGGCGGGTTTGCGCGACAGCGTGCGCACCGCCCGTCCACCGGCCGTCTTTTCCACTTCCTCGTAACCGGTGATGCCGTGCAGCTGCTTCTCGTAGCTTTTTTCCAGGCCTTCCTTGCCGATATGGTTGGCGCCGTTGTAGTTGGCGCCGTCGTCGCTGTTGGCCAGGGCTTTGGCCTCGGCCTGGTTGACGCGGCCGATAAAGCCGATCACGTGCGAGGCCACCTCGCCCAGCGGATACTGACGGAACAGGCGCGCCTGGATTTCCACGCCGGGAAAGCGGAAGTGGTGCGCCGAGAAGCGCGCCACTTCCTCGTCGGTGAGGCGGGTGCGCAGCGGCACGCTCTCGAAGCTTTTCGAGTCTTCCAGCAGGTGGCGGAAGCGCTTGCGGTCCTTGATGTCGATGGCCACCAGCTTGGACAGCGCATCCACCGTCTCGTCGATCGAAGCGTTGAGTTTCGATGGCGTGATTTCGAGCGTGTAGGCCGAATAGTTGCGGGCCAGGACCACGCCATTGCGGTCGACAATCAGACCGCGGTTGGGCTGAATGGGCAACAGCACGATGCGGTTTTCCTCGGCCTTGACCGCGTAGTCCTCGTGCTTGATTACCTGCAGCCAGATGAAGCGCGCCAGCAGCAGGCAAAAGCAGACGAACACCACCCCGCCCAGCACCGTCAGGCGCAGGCGGAACTTGTGCAGTTCCAGCTGGTTGTCCTTGAGCTCAGTCATGCCCCAAACGCCGGTCAGATCGGGCGGGTGTGATCGCGGTCCACCGCCCGCCGTTGCGGCGCCAGCAGCAGCCACGACGCCACGGGCCACAGGCACACCGCCACCACGCTCTCCAGGAAGAAGTACCAGGCCGGGAATTTACCGGAGACGAAAAAGCGCACCACCAGCTGCACCGTTTGCGCCATCACCAGGAGCGGGAACACGTGCATCGCTTGCGTGATGAGCGGGAACCACGTCACGCGCCGGTGCAGCATGATGGCGAAGTACGACAGCAAGGTGTACGACAGCGCATTCTCGCCCAGCAGCGTGGAGTCGTGCACGTCCATCAGCAGGCCGAGGAAAAACGCGGTGCCGATGCCCACCCGGCGCGGTTGATGCACGCCCCAGAACACCAGCGCCAGCGCGACGAAATCGGGCACGCCGATCAGGTGGCCCCACGGCAGCAGGTTGAGCAAAAACGCGCAGAACAGGCTGAAGGCGATGAACAGCGGACTGACCGGCAGCAGAATATATTGGGGGCGGTTCATCGAACTGGTTCCTTCGCGGGAGTGGCGGCCGGTGCAGCGGTGGCGGCGCCGGTGCGGGCCGGCGGCGTGGCAGCGGGCGCGGTGGCAGCGGGTGTCCGCGTGCCGGCCGGAGCAGCAGCGGTGGCAGCGGTGGCCGGACGGGCAGCGGGAGCACCTGCGGGTGCCGCTGCCGGCGTGGACGACACCGGCGTTGTCGCCGGGGTTGCAGCCGGCGCCAGCTTCGGTATCAGGTCCGAACCCGCAGCGGCGGCAGGGGTGGCTGTACCTTCCTTGGGCGCCTCGTCCTTCGGCGTATCCTTGATCGGCGCCATCTTGTTATTGCCCTTGCGCGGCACGCGCGGTTCTTCATCGGGCGGACGTGGCGGCAGTTCCGGGGTACCCATCAAAATCAGCAGCTGGCGGTTGTTCTGGATGCCGGCCAGCGGCTGGCAGATCACGCCGCCGAAGGCGCCGCTGGCGTTGCTGTCCACTTGCGTCACGCGCGCCACGGCCAGACCGGCCGGGTACACGCCGTCCAGTCCCGACGTGACGACGATGTCGCCCACTTTGATGTCCGCGTTGGGCGCGGTGAAGCGCAGTTCGAGCGAGCCGATTTTGCCGCGGCCATAGGCCACGCTGCGCAAGCCGTTGCGCAGCAGTTGCACGGGAATCGCCTGGTCCTTGTCGGTGAGCAGCGTCACTTCGGACGTGAACGGGAACACCCGCGTGACCTGCCCCACCACGCCCTGGTTGTCGATCACGGGCAGGCCCAGGGCCACGTCGCTGTTGCTGCCGCGGTCGAGGATGATCTTGCGGCTGCTGGCGTCGCGCGCGTCGTACAGCACTTCGGCCAGCATCGACTTGGTGGGCACCTGCTCGCGCGCGCCCATCAGGCGGCGCAGCTGGTTGTTTTCGGCCGTGCGCAATTGCGCCTGCTGCAGCGCCTGGGCATCGGCGATCTGCTGGCGCTTGAGTTCATCGACCTGTTTTTTCATCTCCGCGAGCGAGGAGAAGTAATCGCCGGCGCCATACATGGCGTCGCGCGGCAGCAGCGCCACCATCTGCAGCGGGTGCAGCACGGTGCCAACGACCTGGCGCACGGTGCCCAGGGTGCGCATCTGCGAATCGACCAGCAGCAGCGCGATCGATATGCACGCGAACACCGTCATCTTGACCCGAGCCGAGGCGCCTTGCTTGAAAAGTGGCGGAGGACTGTATTCCATGACTTTCAATAATCCGGCGCTCCCGCGCCAACCAGACTGTCAACTCACCCAATGAACCGGGGCCGCTTAGCGGCCCCGGTTTTGTCTATTTGATCACTCGTAGGAGAAGATCGACCCCAGCTGGTCCATGCGCTCGAGCGCCATGCCCGAGCCGCGCACCACGCAGGTGAGCGGATCTTCGGCCACCAGCACCGGCAGGCCGGTTTCTTCCATCAGCAGACGATCGAGGTCGCGCAGCAGCGCGCCGCCGCCGGTGAGCATCATGCCTTTTTCGGCGATGTCGGCGCCCAGTTCGGGCGGGGTTTGTTCCAGCGCGTTTTTCACGGCCGAGACGATGTTGTTGAGCGGGTCGGTCAGCGCTTCGAGGATTTCGTTCGACGAAATGGTGAACGAACGTGGAATGCCTTCGGACAGGTTGCGGCCCTTGACTTCCATTTCCTTCACTTCCGAACCAGGGAACGCCGAACCGATGGCCTTCTTGATGGCCTCGGCGGTTTGCTCGCCGATCAGCATGCCGTAGTTGCGGCGGATGTAGTTGACGATCGCTTCGTCGAACTTGTCGCCGCCCACGCGCACCGAACCTTTGTAGACCATGCCGCCCAGCGAGATGATGCCCACCTCGGTGGTGCCGCCGCCGATATCCACCACCATCGAACCGGTGGCGTCCGAGACCGGCAAGCCGGCGCCGATGGCCGCTGCCATCGGTTCTTCGATCAAGTACACTTGCGAGGCGCCGGCGCCCAGCGCCGATTCGCGGATCGCGCGGCGTTCCACCTGGGTGGAACCGCACGGCACGCAAATGATGATGCGCGGCGACGGACGGAAGAACTTGGAGTCGTGCACCATGCGGATGAACTGCTTGAGCATTTGCTCGGTGACGGTGAAGTCGGCGATCACGCCGTCTTTCATCGGGCGGATCGCCTCGATGTTGCCGGGAACCTTGCCCAGCATTTGTTTTGCTTCCTTACCAACTGCCTGGATCGTCTTCTTGCCGTTCGGGCCGCCCTCTTGGCGGATCGCCACGACGGACGGCTCATCGAGGACGATGCCCTGGCCGCGTACGTAGATCAGGGTGTTGGCCGTGCCCAAGTCGATGGCCAGATCGGTGGAAATATACCTGCGTAAAAAACCAAACATGTGTGTCCTGTGGCGCCACTGACGTGCGCGTAACCGTTATAAGGGAATCCGTGAGGGGGACATCTAAAAACCTGCGCAACGGTTTTTTCGAGATCCCTAAATGCTGCGGCAGCAATGATTCAGCGCCGGCAACGCATCAACCCGCCATTCTACCTTATAATTTGAATGCGATTTACCGAAAATCGGCCTGAAAGTGTATCAGTCGAGTGCGCAAGATAAGCGGCAATCATCGGCTTTTACCGGCGATTTAGCGGAATTTCAAGTTTTTATCAATGTAACAATTTAAACATTTGCGCGGCTTCCCCGCGCCCTACGCCATGTCCCTGACCCTATCCGACGTAACACGCATTGCCAAGCTGGCACAACTGGAGATGAGCGAAGCGCAAAGCGCTATTGCACTCGACCAACTGAATGGCATTTTCGCACTGGCGGGGCAGATGCAGGCGGTCAATACCGACGGCGTGGCACCGCTGAGCCACCCGCTGGCAGCGCACATGAATAACATCGCGCTGCGCCTGCGCGAAGACAACGCCACCGAAACCAACCGCCGCGACGACTACCAGGCCGTGGCGCCGAAAACCCAGGATGGGTTGTACCTGGTGCCGAAGGTGATCGAATAAACTACCGACAGTACGCGCCCTCGAATCCGTCATTCCGCTTCGGCGGACCGCCGCGCAGGCGGGAATCCAATTATTGCGTAGGCCAACGTGGCGCGTCCAAATGAGATTCCCGCCTTCGCGGGAATGACGTCTCCAACGCTAACGCATCACCGGCACCACGAATTCTGAATTGAACGCCATGCACACCAAAACCATTAAAGAGCTGTCCGCGCTGCTGCAAAGCAAAGCCATTACCGCCACCGAACTGGCCACGCATTTCCTCGACCGTATCGAGCAAAGCGACCTGAACGCATTCCTGCACGTCGACCGCGCCCTCACCCTGGCGCAAGCCGCCGAGGCGGACCAACGCATTGCCAATGGCACCGCCACGCCGCTGACCGGCGTACCGATCGCCCACAAGGATATTTTTGTTACCCGCGACTGGCGCTCCACGGCCGGCTCGAAAATGCTGGCCAATTACGTCAGCCCGTTCGACGCCACCGTGGTGGAAAAGTTCCGCGCCGCCGGCATGGTCACGCTCGGCAAACTCAATTGCGATGAATTCGCCATGGGTTCGGCCAATGAAAACTCGGCCTTCGGACCGGTGAAAAACCCGTGGGACAAGACTGCCGTTCCAGGCGGTTCGTCCGGCGGTTCCGCTGCCGCCGTGGCCGCGCGCCTGGCGCCGGGCGTGACCGGCACCGACACCGGCGGTTCGATCCGCCAGCCCGCCGCCTTCTGCGGCATCACCGGCATCAAGCCCACCTACGGCCGCGTGTCGCGCTTCGGCATGATCGCGTTTGCGTCGTCGCTGGACCAGGGCGGCCCGATGGCGCAAACCGCCGAAGACTGTGCGCTGCTGCTCAATGCCATGGCCGGCTTCGACGAGCGCGACTCCACCAGCCTGACACCGGAACTGGGCGGCATCGATGAAGACTTTACCCGCGAACTGGGCCAGCCCTTGAGCGGCCTGCGCATCGGCGTGCCAAAAGAATACTTCGGCGAAGGCCTGGCCAAGGACGTGGAAGACGCCGTGCGCGCCGCGCTGGCCAAGTACGTGGAACTGGGCGCCACCCTGGTTGATGTTTCGCTGCCCAACACGGCGCTGTCGATTCCTGCGTACTACATGATCGCCCCGGCCGAAGCCTCATCGAACCTGTCGCGCTTTGACGGCGTGCGCTTCGGCCACCGCGCCGACGGCTACAAGGACCTGGCCGACATGTACCGCAAAACTCGCGCCGAAGGTTTTGGCGCAGAGGTGAAGCGCCGGATCATGGTGGGTACCTACGTGCTGTGCCACGGCTACTACGACGCCTACTACCTGAAGGCGCAAAAGATCCGCCGCCTGATCGCCCAGGATTTTGAAGCAGTCTTGAACGGTCCGGACGCCGTGTGCGACGTCATCATGGGACCGGTGGCGCCAACCGTCGCCTGGGACCTGGGCGACAAGTCCGACGACCCGGTGGCCGCGTACCTGGCCGACATCTACACGCTGTCCACCAGCCTGGCCGGTTTGCCCGGCATGTCGATCCCGGTCGGTTTCGGCAAGGGCGACAAGAACGCCAACCGCCCGGTGGGACTGCAAATCATCGGCAAGCATTTCGGTGAAGCGAAACTGCTGAACGTCGCCCACGCCTACCAGCAGGCGACCGACTGGCACACCCGCGCACCGAGCGGCATCTAAGAATAGAAAAGCGAGAATCATATGGAATGGGAAGTCGTCATCGGTGTTGAGAACCACGTGCAGCTCACCACCGCATCAAAAATCTTCAGCGGCTCGCCGACCACGTTCGGCGCCGAACCCAACACCCAGGCCAGCCCGGTCGACCTGGCGCTGCCCGGCGTGCTGCCGGTCATGAACAAGCAGGCTGTCGATCGCGCGATCCGCTTCGGCCTGGCTGTGGGCGCGAAAATCGCCCCGGCCTCGATCTTCGCCCGCAAAAACTATTTTTACCCGGACCTGCCCAAGGGCTACCAGATCAGCCAGTTCGAAGACCCGGTGGTCATCGGCGGCGCAGTCACGTTCGGCTACGAAAAAGATGGCGCCTTTGTCACCAAGACCGTCAACCTCACGCGCGCCCACCTGGAAGAAGACGCCGGCAAGTCGCTGCACGAAGACTACGCGGGCATGTCCGGCATCGACCTGAACCGCGCCGGTACGCCGCTGCTGGAAATCGTGTCGGAACCGGAAATCCGCAGCGCCGCCGAAGCGGTGGCCTACTGCAAAGCCCTGCACTCGCTGGTGATGTGGCTGGGCGTTTGCGACGGCAATATGCAGGAAGGCTCGTTCCGCTGCGATATTAACGTGTCGGTACGTCCGAAAGGCCAGACCGAGTTCGGTACACGCTGCGAAATCAAGAACTTGAACTCGTTCCGCTTTATCGAGGAAGCGGTGCACGTGGAAGTGCGCCGCCAGATCGAACTGATCGAAGACGGCGGCAAGGTCGTGCAAGCCACGCGCCTGTACGACCCGGACCGGAAAGAAACGCGCGAAATGCGCAGCAAGGAAGACGCCCAGGACTACCGCTACTTCCCCGACCCGGACCTGCCGCCGCTGGTGATTTCCAACGCCTGGATCGAGCAGGTGAAGGCTGCCATGCCGGAACTGCCGGCCGCCATGCGCGCCCGCTTCATCGGCGACTACGCGCTGCCCGAGTATGACGCGCTGGTACTGACCGCGTCGAAAGCGATGGCCACGTATTTTGTTGCCGTGGTCGATGCCGCCGGCAAGGACAACGCCAAGGCCGCCGCCAACTGGCTGATGGGCGACGTCTCGTCCACCGTCAACCGCGAAGGCGTGGACATCGGCGACGCCCCGGTCAAACCGGCGCAACTGGCGCTGATGCTCAAGCGCATCGCCGACGGCACCATCAACAACAAGACCGCCAAGGAATTGTTTGCCGATATGTGGGCCGCCAAATCGGACGACGACAACCTGGTCGATGCGCTGATCGAGTCGAAAGGCTTGAAACAGATTTCGGATACCGGCGCGCTGGAAGCGATTGTCGACGAAGTACTGGCCGCCAACGCCAAGTCAGTGGAACAGTACCGCGCCGGCAAGGAAGCGGCGATCAATGCGTTGATCGGCCAGGCCATGAAGGCGTCGCGCGGCAAGGCCAACCCGGCCCAGCTGACCGAGCTGCTGAAAGCCAAGCTGGCGGGCTGATCCAAACACGGGGACCGGTGCCAGTCACCGGTCCCTGACAGCAGATTTACTGACGCCGCTGCGGGCGACCATGAAAATTCCCTCCACGCCCCGTTTCGCCAACATCTCTACAGTGCGGTATCAACTGCGGCGCAGCGCCGCCCTGCTGGGCATCCTGCCCATGACAAGCGCGCGCGCCGACAGTGGCTGGGACGGGGTGGGCATGTTGTACTTTTTCGGCCTGCTGCCACTGCTGATGTTGCTGGGGGCGTTTGTCATCAGCCTGTTTATTTCGCCCGCACCACGGCTGCATAAGGCCTGGACCGGCATTGTCATCGTCGGCACGGTGATGGCAATCACGCTACCAGCAATGGCCGGCGCCATCGATCCCCCGCTTTACGCGACCCCGCTGGTCTGGATCCTCCCGGCCCTGGCATGGGCAGCCATGTCCCGCCGATTGAAACGCCGCCAGCCGCAGTAGCGCTGATGCTACCACCACAAGCAGCCACCACGGAGCTAGCGTCAGCCGACGATGCTGAGGTTGATGCCCATCTCGCACAACAGGCGCAGGTCGGCCAGCGAGAAGTCGAGCGTGGGCGTGTCGACGCCGCGCTCGGAGTTGAAGGTGATGCGCAATTCGGCGGCCACGTCGGCGCGCTCGAAATGGATGCCGCGCGCCGAGGATTCGGCCAGGAACGAGCGGATCTGCTTGAGCAGCTCGTCGGGATCGGCATCGGCGCCGATACGCACATAAAAACCGGAATCGATGCGCACGCGGCCGTCGCCCTTGACGTCACCCTTGCGCCAGTCGCCATCGGGCTCGACCGGCAAGCCGTCGCGGATGTCCGCCAGCGCGGCATCGCCACCGTGTACTTTCAATGTTGCAATGTTCATGTCTGCCTCGATTGTCCACGGTCTCGATGCCGCTCTAAAAGGTTACACCATAGAAATATCGGTGTCTACCAATGTAGCACTTCAGGCAATTCCGTAGCGCTCGCGATACGCCGCCACCGCATCCTTGTGTTGCAGCAGTTGCGGATCGGCGCCGGCGCCATTCAGGTAGCTGAACAGGTCGTCGAGGTTGCCGATCGAAATCACCGGGATATTGTATTGCAGCGCCACTTCCTGCACCGCCGAGTTGGGCGACAGTTCGCCATCCTTGCCGGCGCGCTCCATGCGGTCCAGTGCGATCAGCACGGCGCACGGTTCGGCGCCAGCGGCGCGGATCATGTTGACCGACTCGCGCACCGACGTGCCGGCCGAGATCACGTCATCGATGATGACGACCTTGCCGGTCAGCTTGGCGCCCACCAGGGTGCCGCCTTCGCCGTGATCCTTGGCTTCCTTGCGGTTGTAGGCAAACGAGGTGTTGCGGCCCTTGCCGGCCAGCGCCATCGCGGTGGCCGAGGCCAGCGTGATGCCCTTGTAGGCGGGGCCGAACAGCATGTCGAATTCCACGCCCGAGTCGAGCAGCGTTTGTGCGTAAAACTGTGACAGTTGCACCAGCGTGGCGCCGTCATGGAACAGTCCGGCGTTGAAGAAGTACGGCGACTGGCGGCCGGCCTTGGTGGTGAACTCGCCAAAGCGCAACACTCCGGTCTTGACCGAAAACTCGATGAAATCCTGACGTAAATTGCTCATGCTGCCCCATTTCTATTCATAACTGGAAAGTGCCGGTATTTTACCGCTACACTAGCGCATTCCAAAATTTCGACGCTTTTTCAAGCACTTGCCTCCATGCCAAAAATCATCTCCGCCAACCTGAACGGCATCCGCTCCGCCTCGTCCAAGGGTTTCTTCACATGGCTGGCTCAGCAGGACGCCGATTTCGTCTGCGTCCAGGAACTGAAAGCCCAGGCGCCGGACATGACGCCGGAATTCCTCAATCCGGGCGGCTACCACGGCCACTTCCACTATGCCGAGAAAAAAGGTTATTCCGGCACCGGCGTCTACAGCAAGATCGAACCGGACCGCGTGGTGATCGGCTTCGGCGCGCCCGAATTCGACCGCGAAGGCCGCTACGTGCGCTGCGACTTCGGCAACCTGACCGTGATTTCCGTGTACTGCCCGTCCGGCTCGTCCGGTCCCGAGCGCCAGGAAGCCAAGTTCCGCTTCATGGATTTGTTCCTGCCGCACCTGCAACTGCTGCACGCGGAAGGCCGCGAAGTGGTGATCTGCGGCGACTGGAATATCGCCCATAAAGAGATCGATCTGAAGAACTGGAAAGGCAACAAGAAGAACTCGGGCTTCCTGCCGGAAGAACGCGAATGGATGACCCGCATCTTTGACGAAGTGGGCTACGTGGACGTGCATCGCGGCCTCGATCCACGCGAAGAGCAATACACATGGTGGAGCAACCGCGGCCAGGCCTACGCCAAGAACGTGGGCTGGCGCATCGACTACCACGTCGCCACCCCGGGCATCGCTGCCCGCGCCACCACGGTGGCCGTGTACAAGGAACAAAAATTCTCGGACCACGCGCCGCTGATCATCGATTACGCGCACGATTGATTGCACACACCGGTGCTCGTAATGATTGATCAAGAGCGCCGGTTCTGATAACTTCATCGACACACACTCCAGTTTTTATCGACGTCATGGAACTCATCGGCACTGGCATCTATCCATTACACCAGGCTGCGCGCCTGGTGCGGGTGGAGCCGCGTTCGCTGCGGCGGTGGCTACAGGGCTACTCGCGTCAATACGAGGGCGAGCAAGTCCGTTCAGAACCTCTGTGGACGACACAATTCACCGGCCAGGAGTTGCCGGACGAAGTGATCGGCTTCCGCGACTTGCTGGAGTTGCGCATGGTGGCAGCCTTTGTCGCGCATGGAGTCGACCTCAAAGTCATCCGCGCCACGATAACTGCGGCAACCCGATACTTCGGCAACGACTATCCGCTGACCAACCGCCAGTTCCGCACCGACGGCAAGCGCATCTTTTTGCAAGCGGTGGAAGCAGCCACCGGCGATCAAAAGATCGTGGACGTCGTGCATCGGCAATTTGTTTTTTCCGACATTGTCAGTCCGTCGCTGTATGCCGGCATCGAGTATGACGATGAAAGCGCCGTGCGTTGGTTCCCGCTGGGAAAACGTAAAACCATCGTGCTCGATCCAGCGCTGCAATTCGGTACACCTATCATCGCCAGCGCCGGAATTCCCACCGATACCATCTATGCCTCCTTCATGGCGGAGGGCCGCGACAAGGACATGGTTGCGAGGGTGTTCGACATCACCCCAAAAATGGTGAGCGATGCCATAGAATTCGAAGAAAGACTCGCAGCTTGAAATTTTTCTTCGATAATAATTTATCCCCGTATCTTGCCCACGGCATCCGGGAATTATCGAAGGTTGCCCCTCAAGTTGAAAGCTTCATCCATTTGACCGACCGCTTCGCACGTGACGCGAAAGACCTCACATGGATCGGCGAGTTAGCCCAAGATGGTCAGTGGTACATCATTTCCATCGACCGCTTCAAGAAGCAGCACGGCGCCGAGCGCGAAGCGATTCGACGCGCCGGTCATACCGTTTTTATTCTCGATCCACAATGGTCCACGCAAGGCTTCTGGGCTCAGTCAGAACGTCTGGTCAAATGGTGGCCGCAGGTCGTGACGTATTCGGAGCTGGTTTCCGGCGGCGCCTATCGGGTGCCGTGGCGGCACTCTCCTGCAGCCAAGTTCCAGGCTATCGCCTTCTAACCACTTACAAATTGCGGTGGCTGGAAAACTCACGCCAGTCGCCGCTCAACGGATCGAGAAAGCAGATGCGGCGCGCCAGCAGCTTTAACGGGTTGGCGTAGTCGTCCGGCCCGCTCGGCAGCGCCACCGGGTAGAACGAGTCGTTCTTGATCGGGATGCCCAGCGACGCCAGGTGCAGCCGCAGCTGGTGCTTGCGGCCCGTGTGCGGGAATAGCCGGTACAACGTAGCATCGGCGCGGTGCGCGATGACGTCGATGATGGTTTCGGAATTGGGTGCGCCCTCTTCCTGTTTCATGATGAAGAACTTGTCGCCGTCCACCATGCGGCTACGGTACGTGAACGGGAATTCCACGCCATCGAGGCGCGGCGCCAGCGCTTCGTATTCTTTTTCGATCACGCGCTGCTGGAACAGAGATTGATATGCGCCCCGACTGTCCTGGCGGCGCGAGAAGATCACCACGCCGGCCGTTTCGCGGTCCAGTCGGTGGATGGGCGTCAGTGCCGCTTCGCCCAGCGTTTTCTTCAGGCGCACCAGCAAGGTCTCGTGCAGGAAGCGGCCCGTCGGTGTCATCGGCAAAAAATGCGGCTTGTCCACGACCACCAGGTGGTCGTCCATGAACAGGATCTCTTCCTGGAACGGGATCGGCGTTTCGACCTCCTCCAGCTCGCGATAGTAAAAGATGCGCAGGCCGCGCCGGTAGGGGCTTGCTGGCGCCAGCGGCCGGCCCTCGCCGTCCACCACGTGGCCGCGCGCCATCCGTTCACGCCAAGTCGCTTCCGGCACGTCGGCAAAGCGCGCGGCCAGAAACGTGAGCATATCGGGCCACTGCCCTTCGGGCAGCCACAGGTAGCTGGGTGCGACGCCGTCGCGCATCGGCAACGGAGGTGACGCCGGACACTGCGTCGACATTACGATGCCGGCAGCGCCAGCGAACGGTATGGCGGCAGCTTGTCCGGATCGAGCCCCTTGGCGCGGGCAAATACCGGCAGCACCAGGTTCATGTGGTCGTTCATGTTCTTGATGCGGTCCTTGCCGGTGGGGTGCGTGGACAGGAAGCTGATCGGCTGGCTCTTGTTGACCGCCGCCATCTTGGTCCACAAAGCCACGCCGGCGCGGGGGTCGTAACCGGCGCGTGCGGCCAGGTCGAGACCTACCAGGTCGGCTTCGGATTCGTCGTCGCGCGAGAATTTCAATGCCGACACCTGCGCGAACGCGCTGCCGCCAGCGTCGCCCAGGCGCGGATCGACGCCGAAGTAGCCGGCCAGCGCAGCGCCGCCCAGCCGTGCAAACGTGCTGGTCACGGTATTTTTGCCTGCCTGGGCGCGCGCATGTTCGCGCAGCGCATGGGCGATTTCGTGGCCCATCACGGCCGCCACTTCATCGTCCGTGAGATTGAGCTTGGTAAGGATGCCGCTGTAGAAGGCGATGCGTCCGCCCGGCATGCAGAAGGCGTTAATGGTGGGGGAGTTGAGCAAATTGACTTGCCAGTCCCACTTGGCGGCATCCGCATTCCAGCGGCCGGTAAACGGGATCAGGCGCTTGGCAATGGCGCGCAGGCGGATCAGCTGCGGATTGCTGTCCGTGGCCACCGCGTCTTTGTCGTGCGCCTGCTTGAGCATCTGGTCGTACTGCAGCTTCGATTGCTGGTTGACCTGGTCCGCATCGCCACCGATGCTGCGCAGGCGCGACATCTTGGAGACCGGAATACCGTCATTTTGCGCATAGCCCGGCAACGCCGGCATGGCGCCGATTACCAACACCAGCGCCAGCGCGGCGCCCTTAAATTTTAATTTTTTCATCTCGACTATTCCATGGAGCGATTTTAGGCAGCATCAGCATGGCCGGGAACGCCAGCATGAAGCACACCATAAAGAACCAGAACCAACCCGTTTCGGCGACAATATACCCTACCGAAGCGTTGATGAATGTGCGCGGCACCGCTGCCAGGCTGGAAAACAGCGCATATTGGGTGGCCGTGTAGCGCGGATCGGTGGCCCGCGACATGAACGCCACCAGCGCCGCCGAACCCAGCCCCAGACTGGCAAACGCCTCGAAGCCGAAGACGGCGCTCAGCACCAGTGGATCGGGCCCCACCTGTGCCAGCCATGCAAAGCCGAGAATGGCAATCGCCTGCAGCACCCCGAATACCCACAGCGCGCGGTTGATGCCCAGTTTGATCATCCAGATGCCCCCCACGGCGCCGCCAGCCAGGCTGGCCCACCAGCCGGTGGCGTTGGCGGCCAGGCCAATCTGCTTGGTGGTAAAGCCGATATCGAGGAAAAACTTGGTGGACAGCGCGGTGGCCATGGTGTCGCCGATTTTATACAGCAGCACGAACAGGATGATGATGATCGCCTGTTTCAGGCCGTCGCGCAGGATGAACTCCTTGAACGGCAACACGATCGCTTCCTGCAGATTTTTCGGTGGTGCGCCGTACACGGTCGGTTCCTTGGCCAGCAGCGTGCAGATAAAACCGGGCAGCATGAATGCGGCCACGATCCAGAACACCGATTGCCACGCCATGGTATCGGCCAGCACCATGGCTAGCGAAGCCGGAATCAGCGCGGCTGCCTTATAGGCATTGACGATGATGGCGGCACCCAGTCCCTGCTCTTCTTCGGCCAGGATTTCGCGGCGATAGGCGTCGATGACCACGTCCTGACTGGCGGACAGGAAGGCGATTACGCCAACGAGCGGCACGATCAGACTTAGCTCAATCTTGGGATCGAACATACCCATCCCGCCGATGACAAAAAACAGGCAGATTTGCGTGACCGCCATCCAGCCGCGGCGCCGCCCCAGCATGCCGATGCTGTAGCGGTCCATCAGCGGCGCCCACAGGAACTTGAAGGTGTACGGGAACGTCATCAGCCCGAACAACCCAAGTGCCTGCAGGGTCAGTCCGGCCGTGGCCAGCCACGCCTGCATCAGGTAAATCAGCGTGTACAGCGGCAGGCCGGAGCTAAAGCCCAGGAACAAAATCGAAACGGTGCGGCCGTTCAGGTAACTGATCCAGCTTTTCTTTTGTTCCGGGGCGGTCATCAATGGGCCTTGGTGGATTTTTTACGCAGGCGGAATACGGCAAGGTCGCCGCGCAGGTTAGGTAAAAAGTCCACGCGCTTGCCCTCGGACAGCGCCACGCAATCGATCACCTCGACGCCGCATTCCTCGGCCAGGTCGCGGAAATCGTTGATGGTGGCGCAGCGCAGGTTGGGCGTGTCGTACCACTCGTACGGCAGCGATTTCGATACCGGCATGCGGCCGCGCAGCAGCGCCACGCGGTGCGGCCAGTGGGCAAAGTTGGGGAACGAGACAATCACTTCCTTGCCCACCCGGACGATGTCGCGCAGCAGCGCTTCCACGTGCTTCATCATCTGCAATGACGATAAACACAGCACGGTATCGAAACTGTTATCGCCAAACAGCGCCAGGCCGTTTTCCATATCCTGCTGCACCACCTGCACGCCGCGGCGGGTGCTGGCCAGCACCTTGTCGTCGGCAATCTCGATGCCGTAGCCGCTGCAGCGCTTGTCGCTTTGCAGATAGTCCATCATCACGCCGTCGCCGCAGCCTACGTCGAGCACGTGAGCGTTGTTCGGGATCCAGTGGGCGATAAAGGCCAGGTCGGGCCGGGCCGCGCTCAAGTCGTTGAAATTCATGCCGCATCCTTTATGTCAGTCCACACCCGGTCGTAGTACGCGCGCACCATGTTCAGGTAGCGCGGGTCTTCGAGCAGGAAGGCGTCGTGGCCGTGGGGAGCGTCGATTTCTGCGTAGGTTACCTGCCGGCGGTTGTCGATCAGCGCCTTGACGATATCCTGGCTGCACTCGGGCGAGAACCGCCAGTCGGTGGTGAACGACGCCAGGAAGAACTTGGCTTTCGTGCCGGCCAGGGTTTTGGCCAGGTCGCCGCCGTGGTGGCGCGCCGGGTCGAAATAATCGAGCGCCTTGGTAATCAGCAGATAGGTGTTGGCGTCGAAATATTCGCTGAACTTGTCGCCCTGGTAGCGCAGGTACGATTCGATTTCGAAATCCACGCCGAAGTCGAATTTATACGTGCCGGTGGCGGCGATATCGTCGGCCACGGCGCGCAGCTTGCGGCCGAATTTTTCCGCCATGTCGTCGTCGGACAGGTACGTGATGTGGCCCACCATGCGCGCGACGCGCAGCCCGTTCTTGGGCACCACGCCGTACTCGTAAAAGTCGCCGCCGCGATAATCGGGGTCGGACAGAATCGCCTGCCGGGCCACGTCGTTGAAGGCGATGTTTTGCGCCGACAGTTTGGCCGTCGATGCGATCACCACGCAGTGGCGCAGGCGGTCCGGGTACATGATGCTCCAGGCCAGCGCCTGCATGCCGCCCAGCGAGCCGCCCATGACGGCGGCAAATTGCGTGATGCCCAGCTGGTCGGCCAGGCGCGCCTGTGCATGCACCCAGTCTTCCACGGTGACGACCGGGAAGGCGGCGCCGTACGGCTTGCCGGTGGCGGGATTGGTGTGCATCGGACCCGTGGAGCCAAAGCACGAACCGAGGTTGTTGATGCCGATGACGAAAAACTTGTTGGTGTCGAGCGATTTGCCCGGCCCCACCATATTGTCCCACCAGCCCGTGCTTTTCGGTTTGCCTTCGTACTCGCCGGCCACGTGGTGGGAGGCGTTGAGGGCGTGGCACACCAGTACCGCGTTCGATTTGTCGGCATTCAGGGTGCCGTAGGTTTCATACATCAGCATGTAGTCGCGCAGCGCGGCGCCGCTTTGCAGCGGCAACGGCTCGGCAAAATTCATGGTTTGCGGGGTGACGTATCCCAGGGATGACATGGTATTTTCGATTTTTTATTGGGGGCGGCCCCACGGGCCATCTATCAACACAAGGCCGCGAGGGTGGGCCTTGTGTACTAAAGCAGCTGTAATTGTTCGACCGCGTCTGCAATTACACCTGGTTCCATCGAGCGCATGATCTTGCGGGTTTGCGGCATGATGCGCGCAAGGTCGCTGTTCAGGATTTCCTGCTTGACCGAGAGCAGTTGTGCCGGATGCATCGAGAATTCGCGCAATCCCAGACCCAGCAACAGGCGCGTGAGCTTGACGTCGCCCGCCATTTCGCCGCACACAGCGACGTCGATCCCGGCTTTATGCCCGGCCGCAATCGTCATCGCGATCAATTGCAGCACAGCCGGATGGAGAGGATTGTAAAGGTGCGCCACCTCATAATCAACCCGGTCGATGGCCAGCGTGTACTGGATCAGGTCATTGGTGCCGATCGACAGGAAGTTCATGCGCTTGACGAACATGGGCAGCGCCAGCGCGGCGGCCGGAATTTCGATCATCGCGCCCACGTCCACCGTGTCGTCGAACTTGATGTTCGCTTCGCGCAACTCCGCTTTCGCTTGCGCGATCATGGCCAGCGACTGGTCGATCTCGAACGCGTGCGCCAGCATCGGGATCAGGATGCGCACCTTGCCGAAGGCCGATGCGCGCAGGATGGCGCGCAGTTGCGTCAGGAAGATTTGCGGTTCGGCCAGGCAGTAGCGGATTGCCCGCAGACCCAGCGCGGGATTCAATGCCGTGTGCTCGGTCTGGTCGAGCGGCTTGTCGGCGCCAATGTCGAGCGTGCGGATGGTGACCGGGCGGCCTTTCATGGCCACCACGGCTTTCTTGTACTGCTCGAACTGCTCGTCTTCGGACGGGATCTTGCTGTTGCGGCCCATGAACAGGAATTCGGAGCGGAACAGGCCCACGCCATTGGCGCCGGCTTCCAGCGCGGCCGGGCAGTCGTCGGGCAATTCGATATTGGCCAGCAGCGTGATGACCGTGCCGTCCTTGGTAACGGCCGGGGTTTTCTTCAGCTTGCCCAGCTTTTTGCGGGCGCGGATCGCCGCACTCTGGCGGTCGCGGTACTGTTCCAGCACCACCACGCTGGGGTTGGCGATCACCACGCCGGCATCGCCGTCGATGATCAGCCAGTCGTCCTGTTCGATCAGGGTGGACGCGCCGGACATGCCCACGGCGGCCGGGATGTCGAGGCTGCGGGCCACGATGGCCGTGTGCGAGTTTTGCCCGCCCACGTCGGTGACAAAACCGATGAACGAGCGGTCGCGGAACTGCAGCATGTCGGCCGGCGAAATGTCGTGGGCGACGATAATCATCTGCGCCTGGAACTCGTCATCGTCGCCGCGCACCTCGGGCAGGATTTGCTCGGTACCGAGCAGCACCTTCAATACCCGCTCGGCCACCTGCTGGATATCGGCCTTGCGCTCGCGCAGGTACGGGTCTTCGATTTCGTCGAACTGCGCCGACAGTTCATCGATCTGCGTGAGCAGCGCCCATTCGGCGTTGTAATGGCGCGCGCGGATGATGTCAAGCGGCGCTTCGGAAATCATCGGGTCGGACAGGATCAGCGCGTGCACGTCGATGAATGCACCGAGTTCGGTGGGCGCATCCTTGGGCAGCTCATTCCACAGCGTTTGCAGTTCCTTGTGCACCTGGGCCAGCGCCTGCTGCAGGCGCAGCACTTCGGCTTCCAGGTGTTCTTCCGCCACCAGGTAATGCTTGACGTCGAGCGCGGCGGGCGCCAGCTTGTGGACGCGCCCAATCGCAATCCCGCGCGACACCGGAATGCCGTGCAAGGTAAACGAGGCCATGGGGGCGCCTGAATAGGGACGGGAACGGCCGCGATCCGAAGGCATTACTCGCCTTCGCCAAACTTGTCGTTGACCAGCGCGGACAGGGCTTCCACGCATTCTTTTTCGTCGGCGCCGTCGGCTTCGAGCAGCACCTTGGCGCCCTTGCCGGCAGCGAGCATCATCACGCCCATGATGGACTTGGCGTTGATGCGGCGGGAATTGCGGCTGAGCCAGACATCGCTCTTGAATTTGGCGGCCAGCTGGGTGAATTTGGCGGACGCTCGTGCATGCAGACCGAGCTTGTTGATAATCTCAAGTTCTTGCTGAATCATTTTTTATATCGTCTCAAAAAGCCGCACTCTAAAAATTCCCGCGCCGGCTGCGGTACATATCAGCCAACGCGAATCCGGTTATCGACGCGCACCGCCCCACTTTGCGCACCGGCCAGGGCCATCTCGACCACCACGTCCAGGTCGTCGCGGCGATAGGTAATGGCCCGCAACAGCATCGGCAAACTGATGCCAGCGATCACTTCCACGCGTCCCGCGTCCGCCAACCGGTCGCAGCAATTGGACGGCGTGCCGCCCTTGACGTCCGTCATCACCAGCACGCCGTCGCCACCGTCGAGCCGCTTGATCGCGGCCGCCGCCAGTTGCTGGACTTCTGCCAGGTCCTGGTCGGCGATCACGTCGATCGCTTCGAGTCGCTCGGTGGGACCGCGAAACACGTGGGCGCAGGCGGCAATGAAAGCCTGTCCCAGGGGTGCGTGCGTCATAAGCAGTATGCCAACCATATTCTTAATCCGCCAGTGAGCGCGGACGAAATTGCAGCTGTCCGGCAAAATTATTTTGAATTTGCATCTTTTTAACCCGCCGACACGGCTGCTTCCACCGCGTCGATGAAGGTGGCCGCCACCGGGAAGCCCGCTTGCTGGGTAATTTCCTGGAAACAGGTGGGGCTGGTGACGTTGACTTCGGTGAGGCAATCGCCGATCACGTCGAGGCCCACCAGCAGCAGGCCGCGCGCCGCCAGCGTGGGGCCGATGGCGTTGGCGATCTCGAAATCGCGCTCGGTGAGCGGCTGCGCCACGCCGAGGCCGCCGGCGGCCAGGTTGCCGCGCACTTCGCCGTTTTGCGGGATGCGCGCCAGCGAGAATGGCACCGGTTTGCCGGCAATCACCAGGATGCGTTTGTCGCCCTTGGCAATGTCGGGGATGAAGCGCTGGGCCATGATGGTGGTGGCGCCATTCTGGGTGAGTGTTTCGATGATTGCGCCCAGGTTCATGGCGTCAGGCTTGACGCGGAAGATGCCGGTGCCGCCCATGCCGTCCAGCGGTTTCAGGATGATGTCGCCATGCTCGGCCTGGAAGGCGCGGATGCGGGCCTCGTCGGCCGTGACCAGGGTGGGCGACGTGTACTGGCTGAACTGGGCAATTGCCAGCTTTTCGCTGTGGTCGCGGATGGCCGACGGCTTGTTGAATACTTTCGCGCCCTGCCCTTCGGCCAGCTCCAGCATATAGGTGCCGTAGATGTATTCCATGTCGAACGGCGGATCCTTGCGCTGGACGATGGCGTCGAAGTCGCCCAGATTGGTTTCCACGGCCGGGGCGGCGCGGAACCAGTCGGTGGCGTCGCCGGTAAAGCTGATCTGCGACGCCTTGGCCGTGGCGATACCGCCCAGCACCGCCATATCCTTTTGCTCGAAAGCATACACGGTATGGCCGCGCTGGTTCGCCTCGACCATCATGGCGTAGGTGGAGTCCTTGTAGGTCTTGAACGTGGCGAGCGGATCTGCGAGAAAAGCGATTTTCATGGGTGCTTCCGGTTTGGTGAAGGTCTGATTTTAGCCGAGATTCTCAATACACTTCAGGATTGGGGTCGGTGCGCTCCATCTCCAGCGACGCCGCCAGCAGCGCCAGCCGCGCCACCACGCCGTACACGTAAAACCGGTTGGGCGCCGCCGTGCCCGGCTTGGCTTTCAAATCCGGCACCGCGTGTTGCTGGGCAAATGCCAGCGGCACGTACTGCGAACCGGGCGCGTTCAGGTTCTGGTCGATGCCCTTCTCGGCATGGACGCGGTAAAAACCGCCCACCACGTACCGGTCGATCATGTACACGACCGGCTCGGCCACGTCATCCTTGATGCTCTCGAACGTGGGCACGCCTTCCTGGATGATGAAGTCGGTAACTTCCTTGCCATCCTTGATGACGATCATCTTGTCCCGTTGGGCCTGGGTCAAGTCCTTGATTTCACTGGAATCTTTAATTGTCAGGATGCTGGTGCCATAGGTCCCGGCATCGGGCTTGATGATGACGAACGGCTTTTGTTCCTTCATGCCGTACTCCTTGTACTTCTTCTTGATTTTCGAGAACAAGGCATCGACATTGGCGGCCAGGCACTCGTAACCCTCGCCGGTGCGGAAATTGACCGCATCGCACTTGGCGTGCAGCGGGTTGAACATCCACGGATCTACGCCGATCAGCTTGCCAAATTTCTTGGCGACTTCATCGTACGCATTCAGGTGGTTGCTCTTGCGGCGCAGCGCCCAGCCGGCATGCAGCGGCGGCAGCAGGCTTTGCTCATGAATATTTTGCAAGATGTCGGGAATCCCGGCCGAGAGGTCGTTATTCAGCAAAATCGTGCACGGATCGAAATCTTTCAAGCCCACGCGGCGGCCGTTGGCCGAGCGCACCAACGGCTCGACCACCAGCATATTGCCGTCCGGCAGAGCGATCGGCGTCGGTTGCGTGACGTCGGGCGACAGCGAACCGAGGCGTACATGCAGGCCGGTCTGGCGGAAAATCTGCATCAGGCGGGCGACGTTTTGCCAGTACGTGGGATGGCGTTGGGCAATTTCCGGGATCAACAGCAGGTTGCGCGCGTCGGGACAATATTTGTCGATGGCAGCCATTGCAGCCTGCACCGACAACGGCAACATTTCCGTGGCCAGGTGGTTGAAACCGCCCGGGAACAGGTTGGTGTCGACCGGCGCCAGCTTGTAGCCGGCGTTGCGCATATCGACCGAGCAATAAAACGGCGGCGTGTGCTCTTGCCACTCCAGACGGAACCAGCGCTCAATGGCCGGCGTTGCAGCCAGGATTTTTTCTTCGAGATCGAGCAAGGGGCCGGTGAGGGCCGTGGCGAGATGGGGAACCATGTTTACTTCCTTAAATGATGCGGGAGGACGACCCTCCAGGCACGCTGAAACACCGAATATTACCTTGTGGATAACCTAAATCGGGGCGATAACCCTATTTTAAAGGCGGAAATAAAAAAACGCCCCCGCACGATGTGTGCGGAGGCGTTTTGATAACATTAACAACTGCTACATGATGAATTACATATGGTAAGCGGACTCGCCGTGGGTGGTGATGTCCAGGCCTTCGCGCTCTTCTTCTTCCGGAACACGCAGACCGATGACGACGTCCACCAGTTTGAAGGCAATGAATGCAACCACGCCCGACCACAGGATGGTGGTGCCGACAGCGGTTGCCTGGATCATGACCTGGCCGGAGATCGAGTAGTCAGCCGATGGCTTGTTGGCCACGTAGTCGAAGATGCCCTGGCCGCCCAGCGATGGCGCTGCAAACACGCCGGTCAGGATGGCACCGAGGATACCGCCCACGCCGTGCACGCCGAATACGTCCAGCGAGTCGTCGGCGCCCAGCAGGCGTTTCAGACCGTTCACGCCCCACAGGCAGATCACGCCAGCCAGCAGCCCCATGATCAGCGCGCCCATCGGACCGACGAAACCGCAGGCCGGGGTAATGGCCACCAGGCCCGATACCGCACCCGAAGCGCCGCCCAACATCGATGGCTTGCCTTTGAAGATCCATTCAGCGAACACCCAGGCCACGGTGGCAGCAGCCGTCGCGAGCAGCGTGTTGATGAAGGCCAGGGCCGAGATGTCGCCTGCTTCCAGCGGCGAACCGGCATTGAAACCGAACCAGCCGACCCACAGCAGCGAAGCGCCGATCATGGTCATGGTGACCGAGTGTGGCGCCATCGATTCGCGGCCGTAACCGACGCGTTTGCCGATCATGTAAGCACCGACCAGGCCGGCAACTGCGGCGTTGATGTGCACCACGGTACCGCCAGCGGTGTCGAGTGCGCCCTTCTGGAACAGGAAACCGGCTTTGGCAGTTTCGGTAGCCAGGGTAGCTGCGTCCTTGATCGCGTCAGGACCGGTCCAGAACCAGACCATGTGGGCGATTGGCAGGTAGGCGAACGTGAACCAGATCACCACGAAGACCAGCACGGCGGTGAACTTGACGCGTTCGGCAAAGGCGCCAACGATCAGCGAGCAGGTAATTGCCGCGAAAGTGGCCTGGAAGGCGACGAACAGGAACTCGGGAATCACGACGCCTTTGCTGAACGTGGCGGCGTAGGCAAACGTGCCCTTGACCGGATCGTAGATATTGTTCAGGAAGGTGCGATCGTGCAGGTTGCCGAAGAACGCATTACCCTCGGTGAACGCCAGCGAGTAGCCGTAAATGCACCACAGCACGACGATCAGCGCGAAGACCATGAAGACCTGCATCAGGATCGACAGCATGTTTTTGGAACGGACCAGGCCGCCGTAGAACAGCGCCAGGCCAGGAATTGTCATCATTACCACCAACAGGGTGGCGACCATCATCCAGGCGTTGTCGCCTTTCTGTGGCGTCGGTGCGGCGGCTGGCGCAGCTTCAGCGGCAGCTGGAGCGACAGCGGCGGGCGCAGGCGTTGCTACGGCAGGCGCGGCAGCGTCGGCTGGCGCGGTGACTGCCGCAGGTGCTTCCGCCGGCTTGGCGTCTTGCGCGTGGACGGGCGCGGCAAGAGCAAACAGGATGGATACCCCAGCGAGCAACGTTGTTATAGTTTTCTTCATCAAACTTCCCCTTAAAGAGCTTCGTTGCCGGTTTCGCCGGTACGAATGCGGATCACTTGTTCCAGGTTGTACACAAAGATCTTGCCATCACCGATTTTGCCGGTGCGGGCTGCGCCTTCGATCGCCTCGATCGCCTGTTCGACGATGGCGTCATCCACGGCCGCTTCAATCTTGGTCTTCGGCAGGAAGTCCACGACATATTCGGCACCGCGGTAGAGCTCGGTATGCCCCTTTTGCCGGCCGAAGCCCTTTACTTCGGTCACCGTGATCCCTTGCACATTGATCGCCGACAGGGCTTCGCGGACTTCATCAAGCTTGAATGGCTTGATAATGGCAGTAATCATTTTCATGAGAGCCTCGCTTAGAAAGTTTTGGAGATGGTGACAACGGCGCCCGACTTGCCCAGGTTTTTACCGTTGCGGCCCACATAGGCATCGGTATTGGTCTTGACGGCGGCAACGCCCACCGAGAACACGCCGAAGTCCTTGGTCACGCCGACCTTGTAATCGCTGTAGCTGAAGTCGCCGTTGTTCTTGACGTTCTGGTGGCCGGCGTGCAGGTTCAGCACAAAGCCGTCGTAGACGTCGTAGTTGAACTGGCCGTCGAGATAGCCGCTGTTCTTGCTGTCGGCGGTGCCGAACAGGTTGCTGGTCGCGTGCGAGTATTTCACCGAGAACGGGCCGGCGCTGATCTGCGCGTACAATTCGAACGTGTTCGCGTTCGTGCTCAGGCTGTTCGATGGATAGGCGTAGTACAGCGCGCCAACGTCGTAGGAAACGGTCTCGGTAATCTGGCCGCGCTTGCCGGCATACACGTCGAATTCATACGATGCATCGCCGCCGCCGTCCTTGATCCACTTGATATTGGTGGCCCATGCACCCACGTACACACCGGTGGGGTTGTTGACGTAATCAACACCACCCTGCAGCGCAGGTTGCAGACGGGTTTGCGAAATGCCGCGGTAACGGTAATCGCTGACAACGGCGACGTTATAGGAAATCTGGTTGTCTGGTACAGCCTCGGCAGCAGCGGGTGGCGCTTCCTGGGCCAGCGCCGAAGCGCTCATGGTGGCGAATGCTAAGGTCAACGCTGCTGCTGTCAGGGTCCGGGTCAGACTTTTGTTTTGGCTCTTCATCATTTTGTCCTTGTAGTTATCAAAACTGAATACAGATACTGGGTGCGATGCGGGTAAAATCCTTGTAAAGCGAAGCGGTGAGCATTCCCTGGCTTCTATAGCAGAATGCGTGCCAGCTAACATTGCCTAGTGGATAGCAGTTGTTGGCTGCTTTATCATGGGCGGCAAGGCGCCTGCTCTGACAAAAGTGACAATTTGGAAGTGAAGTTGGCCGAGCTGTTTGAATTTGCACCACACTGATACGCGGGCGCACTCTCATGGTGCATCCGTCCAGCCACCAGATCAAGGAATATTATGGATATGAATACTTTTTTTAATGACTTGCAAAACAAGATCAACCAGGCCATTGAAAATTCCCCGGCCAAGGATATCGAGAAAAACGTCAAGTCCATGATGACCCAGGGTTTTTCCAAGCTCGATCTGGTCACGCGCGAAGAATTCGATATTCAAACGCAGGTGCTGGCCAAAACCCGCGCCAAGCTCGAAGCGCTGGAAACCCGCCTGGCGGCACTGGAAGCCAAGGCTGGCGAAGTCAAACCTGAAGCCAAGGTAGAGATCGCCAAAGGCGAGGTGCTGTAATCACGTGCGGTAACGCGATGTTGTAAAAAAGGGCCGCACTTGCGGCCCTTGTGTTGTCGAGGCCGTCGCTTAGCGGCCCACGCGGAAGTAATCGACGTCGACCGCTGCCGGCTTGCTGCCGGGCGCACGCGTCGCCACCAGTCCCACCTGCGCGCCCACCCAGCGCCCCACGCTGGCCGTAAACGGTCGTCCCGCCAGCGTAAAGTGCCTGCCATCGAGGCTGTAAGCGAAGCGCACCACCGCGCCGTCGCTCACCTGGGCGCGTAAATACAGGGGTTGGCGCGGCACCTTGGCGATCATCTGGACTTGCTCCTTGCAGGCCGCCGCCGGCTGTTCGCAGGTTGCCAGCACCAGTTGCAAGCCGGCGCTGCCCGGCTCCTGGCGCACGCCTATCCACGCGTACTTCATTCCCAGCACCACCAGGCCTGCGCGACTGACGTCGCCATCGACCTCGATGCGGGTATCGACCGTGAATGCCGGCGCCGGGAATTTTTGCGTCAGCACCGCCGGCACGTCGCGCACGCTGCCGTCCGCCGGCGCCGGCTGCGCGTGCAGTCGCAGCCAGCCCTTGCGGGAATCGAGGGCGTGCCAGCCCGGCGCCGGATTGGCGTTCCACTGCCACTGCAGTCCCAGACTGGCGGCGTTGAATTCATCGCTGGCGGGCGGCGCCACGATGCCGGTATCGGTGCCGGCCGGCTTGTCGTGCACCAGCACCGGTTCGCCCGTGCCCTTGCCCTCCCTGTCGATGCCGATCACGGGCCAGCCGTCGCGCCAGCGCATCGGCTGCAAATGCACGATGCGGCCGTACGCGCCCTGGTCCTGGAAGTGATAGAACCAGTGCTGCCCCTTCAAATCGTCCACCCACGCGCCCTGGTGCGGGCCGTTGGTGCGGGAGCTGCCCTGCGCCATCACGATGCGATCCTGATACGGCCCGTTGACGGACCGCGAGCGGAACACCGACTGCCAGCCGTGCTCCACGCCGCCGGCCGGCGCGAAGATGTAGTAGTAGCCATCCTTCTTGTAGAACTTGGGACCTTCGAGCGTGGTGTAGCCGGCCAGCCGGTTGCCGTCGATGATGTTCTGGCCGCGTTCGTCGAGCAGCGTGCGCGCCTCGGGATCCATCTCGCGCAAGGTGAGGATGTTGTTGAAACCGGCGCGGCTTTTGGCCCATGCGTGCACCAGATATGCCTTGCCGTCATCGTCCCACAGCGGCGACGGATCGATGATGCCCTTGCCCGGCAACAGCAGATGGGGCGCGCTCCACGGTCCGGTGAAATCGGTGGCGGTGATGACGTACACGCCGAAGTCGGGGTCGGGATAAAAAATCCAGAATTTGCCGGCATGGTGGCGCAGCGACGGCGCCCACACGCCCTTGCCCGGCTGCGGCGTGGCAAACGCCTGGGCTGGCACCAGCGCGGGCAGCGCATGGCCCACCAGCTGCCAGTTGACCATATCGGTCGATTGCAGCAGCGGCAATCCGGGCGCATTGCTGAAGCTCGACGCAGTCATGTAGAACGTGGCACCGACGCGGATCGCATCGGGATCGGAATAGTCGGCGTAAAGAATCGGGTTGCGATAGCGGCCATCGCCAAGATCGGCTACCCACGGGCCGCCGGCAGCAGCGTGCAGGCTTTGTTGCGGCGGGCTCTGGGCGCCGCTCCATGGGGCGGCGCTGGCCAGCGCCAGCGCCAGGGTGGCAGCCTTGAATCGATGCGGCGTCATGGGCAACTCCGGTTACCGTGCTGCAGTGGGCGCGATGGTAAAGCTGTAGCGGGCTGGCGCCAGCGGGATGCGGTACTTGACGTGGGCGCGGCCGGTCAGGTTCCAGCCGGTGTCGCCTCCCACCCCGGCCTGCGCCAGATCGATCAGCAGCGAGCCGTCGCCATGCGGCGCGATTTCCGAGCTTTTCCAGGCGCCGCGTGGGCGCAGATACAGGTCCTCGTACGGGAAGGCCAGGGCATTGACCGACAGCAGTTGCGCACCTGTCACGGTGAGGCCCGCATTGCTGCCGGCATTGCCAGCGGAGTTGTAGAGCGACAGCCAGCGCACGCCGGTTTTATTGCCGCTTTCCTGCGGCCGGCTGTAACCGTGGTACTGGTCCGCCACCTTGCCCGTGTAGCGGCCAATCGCGTAGCCGGTGGCGCGGTCCACGTACGACTCCTGCGGACCGCGGCCGTACCACTGCACGGTGTCGAGGGTATTGTCGTTATCGAAGCGCAGGCCGAGGCGCAGCGGATCCGGTAAATCGTCGCGCAGCGGCGTGAACGTGGCGGCCACTCCCAGCACACCGTCGGTACCCAGGGTGTAGACGGTTTCCCAGTGGGCGGCGCCGGCGCCAAAGTTGTACAGCACCTTGATGCGGTTGCCGTCCTGCGTAACCGACCGCACGTGGCGCTGTTCCGAGAAGGTTTTCCAGACCTGGTGGGTCTTGTCCACGCCCGCGCCTTCGTCGTTGTCGAGCAGGCCGCGCCAGAAGTTGGGCGCGCCGCCCTTGAGCAGCGTCTTGCCGTCCACGGCGTATTGGATCAAGCCGGTTTTGGTGTCGAGCCGCAGCGACACCTTGCCGGCGTCGAGACGGATGTTGTCGCCCTCGCGCACCGGCTTGACGGCATGCGCTGCCATGGCGGGTTTTGCTGCGGCCACCGTGACGAACTGCGACCAGCCCACCACCGTGCCGGCCGCCACGCCCTTGACCGCATCGGTGCGGGCCCTGGCGCGCAGCGTGACCAGTTGTTCCCCTCCGGTTGAGCGCAGCTTGGGCAATTGCAGCGCCACGTCGCGCTGCGCGCCGGCAGCGACGGGTGGCACGGTCAACGTGCCGCGCGTGACCTCGTTGCCGTCGTTGGTGAGCACCCAGTCGAAATCGAGATCGGATGTATCGCGGAAGTCGTAGCGGTTCACCACCGTGATCCGGCCCTTGGACGGGTCGCCCTCGAACACCAGCGGCGCATACACTTTTTGCACTTCGTAGTATTCCGGATCGGGTGTGCGGTCCGAGCGCACCACGCCGTCGCCCACCACGCTGTTGTCGCCCACCTCCGGATTGACGTCGAAGCCCGAGGCCCAGTAACGGCGGCCCTGGGCGTCGGTGGCTTGCACGGTCTGGTCCACCCAGTCCCAGATAAAGCCGCCCTGCAGTTTTTTATGGGCGCGGATCACCTGCCAGTAGTCTTCCATATTGCCGAGCGAGTTGCCCATCGCGTGCACGTACTCGCACTGGATCATCGGCTGCGTGTAGCGCGGATCGGCCGCGTAGTCAGCCATCTTTTCGATGTCGTCGTACATGGGCGCGTAAATGTCCACGTACGCATTGGGCAGGTGGGTTTCGCCGATGGTGCCGTGGCCCAGGTAGCTGATCAGGCGCGTGGGATCGTTGGCGCGTATCCACCGGGCCGCATGTTCGAAGTTCGGCCCCGTGCCGGCCTCGTTCCCCAGCGACCAGAAGATGATCGACGGCGCATTCTTGTCGCGCTGGACCATGCGCGACACGCGGTCGAGGTGCGCGGCCTGCCACTGCGGCTTGTACCCGAGCTGCACCTGCTCGCGGTAGCCGGGCACCTTGGAATGGTCGCCCAGTTGCATGTACGCGTGCGATTCGATATTCGCTTCGTCCATCACGTACAGGCCGTATTCGTCGGCCAGATCGTACCAGCGCGGATCGTTGGGATAGTGCGACGTGCGCACGGCGTTCACGTTCGCCTGTTTCATCATCTCCACGTCCTTGCGCATCAGGTCGAGCGACATTACGCGGTACGTGACCGGATCGTGTTCGTGGCGATTGGCGCCCTTGATCATGATGCGCTTGCCGTTGACGCGCACTTCGCCATCTTTCATCTCCACCGTGCGGAAACCGATGCGGCGCGAGGTGGCCGACACCAGCTTGCCGCCGGCGTCCGTGTATTCGATCACCATGCGGTACAGATTGGGCGTCTCCGCCGACCATGGCCGCACCCGCGGCAGCACGCCGTCCAGCGTGACGCTACCGCCGTCGATGCGGGCTTTGCGGGCCAGCACCTGGCGCTCGCCATCGTAGAGCGACACGGCGATATTGCCCGCGGCCGGCGTACCGCCCAGTTCCGCCTTGAGCTGGAAGACGCCGTCGGTGTAGCCTTTATCCAGTTGCGCCGTGACGGTATAGTCGCGCAAGTAGGCCTTCGGTTCGGCGTACAGATACACGCTGCGTTCGATGCCGGACAGGCGCCAGAAATCCTGGTCTTCGAGGTACGAGGCATCGGCCCAGCGATACACTTCGATCGAGATATTGTTCTTGCCCGGCTTCAGGTACCGATTGAGCCTGAATTCCGCCGGCAGCTTGGAGTCCTCGGAGTAGCCCACCTTTTCGCCGTTGACCCAGATGTAATATGCCGCGCCGGCCGCGCCCACGTGCAGGAACACTTCGCGCCCGTCCCAGCCGGCCGGCAGCACGAAATCGCGCCGGTAGGAGCCCACTTCGTTGACGGCGTCGGGAATGCGCGGCTCATCGAGCGGGAACGGATAATCGACGTTGGTAAAAATCGGCTTGCCGTAGCCCTGCGCCTGGATCATGCCGGGCACCTGAATGGTCCCCCAGCGGCTGGTGTCGAAATCGTTGCGGTAAAAATCCACGGGACGCTCGCCCGGGGTTCTGGAATACGCGAATTGCCAGGTGCCGTCGAGCGCCAGGTAGTACTGCGAAGCGGCCATGTCGCCGGCCAGCGCCTTGTCGCGGCTTTCAAAATTGAAGAACGTGGCCTTCATTGGTTCGCGATTCACCGCCACCACTTCCGGTTGCTGCCACTCGGTGAGCGCGGGCGCGGTGGGCGCGGCGTGCAAGGCACTGGCAGAGAAACCGGCCAGCGCCAGCAGGCATGCGTGGACGGGAATGCGTGATGGGGCCATGGGCGTTCTACCTCTTCATGAAAACGATGACAAAGATGCAAACGCCGAGTATATGCGAAGGCGGCCGCGAAAAGTCGCGCCGCGTGGTCAAGTGGTTGCGCATTTGCCCGGCGCCCGCTTATTTTGCCGGGCCGGCGGAGAACATCGACGTCCACAGGCGCGCCGGCGATCCCACCGGCAGCAGCACATCGCCATCGCCGAAACTGGAGGTGGCCGTGGCGCCCTCGCCCAGCCTGGACAAGTCCCAGCGCAGCGCCAGCGGCGCCGGCCGGGCGCCGGGCGGCAGCAGGATGAACAGGTTGCCGCCACCGGAAAAGCCGCCATCGTGGGCGCGCAGGCTGTGCACCGGCGGCGCCGGGCCACGCTTGGGTGGCGCCGGATCCACCGGCGCCTGGTAATGCACCACCAGGTCGCCGTTCACCTCGCGCGGCGACGTCCACTCGCGCAGCTTGCCGCCGGGACGTGGCACGTCGCGCGTGGCAAGCGGCACCAGGCCGTGGCTGTCGCGCACCGTCAGCTCCTTGAGCGTCACTGCCACCGTCGCCACGTCTTCCACCACGTACGGCAGTTGCAGCAGCGGCGTATCGGCGGCAGCCTGGGCATCGGGAATCGTCAAGGTGACGTCGACCACGCCGCCGTCCTTCGCGCTGGCGCCGGTGTCCATCGCGGGCACCGGTTGCAACAGCAGCACGACTGGCCGGGGCGGCTGCGGTGCCGCCGCCGGTGGCGCCGGGGCCGTGGTTTGCGCGGCCGCGCCGCCCATGGCCAGCACCAGCAACGCCGGCACGATCGCCTTGGTGGTCCGCAGACCGATACGCTCGAACACAGTAGCAATGCGCATGACAGCTCCGACAAGTATCAATGATGAACAACTTTACCATCTATCAATATTTCATTGCGCAAGGTAGCGCCAGCCCTGCCGCAGATCAAGGTGCGGGCCGGTGCTGCCGCTACACTCGCGGCAGCCCGTGACCACGTGAGGGAAATCCCATGAGCCTTGCCGTACTCAGGAGCCGCGCCCTTGCCGGCATGGAAGCGCAGCAAGTCAACGTGGAAGTGCACCTGGCCAACGGTTTACCGGCCTTCACCATCGTGGGCCTGGCCGAAACCGAAGTGAAGGAAGCCAAGGACCGGGTGCGCGCTGCCATCCAGAACGGCGGCTTCGAGTTTCCCGCCCAGCGCATCACCGTCAACCTGGCGCCCGCCGACCTGCCCAAGGAATCGGGCCGCTTCGACCTGGCGATTGCACTCGGCATCCTGGCCGCTTCTCGGCAAATCCCGTCGTCGGCGCTGGACCAGTACGAGTTTGCCGGCGAGCTGTCGCTGTCGGGCGAGCTGCGGCCGATCCGTGGCGCGCTGGCGATGGCACTGGCCATGGCGCGCGCGCCCCGCGCCGCCGGCGCCCAGCTGGCCTTCATCGTGCCGCAGGCGAATGCCGACGAAGCGGCGCTGGTCGCCGGTGCCGCCATTTATCCTGCCAGCTCGCTGCTGCAAGTGTGCGCGCACTTCGCCGCCAGCTCCGCCGACGCCATGCTGGCGCGCCACCGGTCGGCGCCGGCGATGGCCGTCGCCGATGCGGCGGACTTCGCCGACGTCAAGGGACAGGTCATGGTCAAGCGCGCGCTCGAGGTGGCGGCTGCCGGCAACCACAGCGTGCTGCTGGTCGGGCCGCCGGGCGCAGGCAAGACCATGCTGGCAGTGCGCTTCCCCGGCCTGCTGCCCGCCATGACCGACGACGAGGCGCTGGAGGCGGCAGCGGTGCAGTCGCTCACCGGCGGCTTTCGCATCGAGGACTGGAAGCGCCGCCCGTTTCGCGCGCCGCACCACACGGCATCGGGAGTGGCGCTGGTGGGCGGCGGTACGGTGCCGCGCCCCGGCGAAATCTCGCTGGCGCATCACGGCGTGCTGTTCCTCGACGAGCTGCCCGAGTTCAACCGCCGCGTGCTGGAAGTGCTGCGCCAGCCGATGGAGTCGGGCGTGATCAGCATTTCGCGCGCGGCGCGGCAAGCGCAATTTCCCGCCCATTTTCAGTTGATCGCGGCGATGAACCCCTGCCCTTGCGGCTACCACGGGCATCCCAGCGCCATCTGCCACTGCACTGAAGATGCGATCCAGCGCTACCAGGACCGCGTCTCCGGCCCCCTGCTTGACCGCATCGACATGCACATCGAGGTGGCGGGCGTGGAGCCGGACGTGCTGGCGCTCGATGCCGATGGCGAACCGTCGGCCGTGATTGCGCTGCGCGTGCAACAGGCCGCCGCGCTCCAGCTGGCGCGCCAGGGCAAGCGCAACCAGCACCTCACCACGCGTGAAATCGACCAGTTGTGCAAGCCCGACAAGCATGGCAAGGCGCGCCTGAAACTGAGCATGCAGCATTTTCAATGGTCGGGCCGCGTGTACCACCGCATCCTGCGGGTGGCGCGCACCATTGCCGACCTGGCCGGAGCGGAGACTATCGGCGAGGGGCATATCGGCGAGGCGGTGCAGTATCGGCGGGGGTTGCTCAAGCGGTGAGCCGATTCGGGTCGGGGGCCCTGATCGAAGCGGAACCTGTGAGAGAATTCAGCGATGAATTCCAAGCTCACACCCCCGCCCCACCGATTTTTCGCCGCCCTGCTGCTCGCGGTGTCCTGCGCAGCCTTTGCCCAGGATACGGCTCAAACTCCGGTCACACCTCCGACGCCGGTCGCCGACGAAACCCCGGCCCCCACCGTCCCGCCCATTCCCTATTCCGGCAAAATCGTCAGCGCCACCGGCACGCTGCCGGAAAAACTGGGCGTGTTTGCCGACTGCCAGGACGGACGCGAACGGATCCAGGGCAAGGTGGACGCTGGCGTATATGCTATTGATCTGCCGCCCGCCATCGTCTGCACCATCACGCTGGGCGAGCAGGATTGGGCCGCCGATGTGCAACCGGTGTACGATGCCCGCACGGCGCTGGCGCAAACCATGCTGGTCTATCCGCGCGCCGTGCCGCAGCCCGATATCGCGGGTGAACTGATCGAGATGGGCGCGCAAGACCGCGCGCAGCGGCAAGCCTGGGCCGGCGGCCAGCGCGACGCCGCGTTCCAGAAAAAAATGGCGGCGGATGAACGCAAGCGCCAGCGCCGGCTGCGGCAGATCGTCACCACCAAGGGCTGGCCCACGATCTCGATGGTGGGTGCGGAAGCGGCCAACGAAGCGTGGCTGCTGGCCCAGCACGCGCCGCCCGCGCAACTGAAGCACTGGGTGATCTTCATGCGCGCGGCCGCCAACCAGCACCAGATAAAACTGGCCAATCTGGCCTCGTCGCTCGACCGCGTGCGCATGTACGAGAAGCGGCCGCAAATTTACGGCAGCCAGTACACCGTGGAGAAAGATGGCGCCATCCAGATCTACCCGATCGAGGACTTTGCCAACGTCGACCAACGGCGGCTGGAGATGGGCATGCCCACGCTGGCCGACTACCAGGCGCAGTTGGCGCAGGCGGCGCAGCCAAAAAACTAAGCTAAATTTCCCACTGCAGCTTTACCGTCAGCGACTTGTTGGTGGTATCGGGATCGCGCGTGGTATCGCGCGCAAACCCCACCGACATCGAGCGGCCATGGCGCCACAGGTGGCGGTACAGCAGCGAGCGGTGTGCCTGGCGGTCGGCCCATGGCTCCAGGGCCGAGACGCCGTCGTCGCGGCGCGCCGCCGACGTGTTCTGCGCCAGCAGCCGCAGCGAATCATCGGCTGTAAAGTGCAGCATGCCCAGTGCACGCCAGCCGTTGTCCACGAATGCCGGCCGCCCCAGCGTGCCCTGCACCCAGGCGCGGTTGACGCGGAAGTCGGTCTCTATCGACCAGCCGCGCTGGCCCGGTAGCGGCAGGCGCAAGCCCACGTCCACGACGGCATTGCCGCCGCTGCCCACGCGGTCGGCGTCGACGTCGAGCTGGCGTCCCAGCGTCACCTCGGCATTCAACCTGGTCATCCACGGCAGCGGCGACGATTCGAAGCCGAAATGCACGGCCCGCACATCGTGCAACCGGCCTTCGCGGCGGCCGCGCTGCCGGTCGAAGCCGAGGTTGGCCCAGAGATTGGTTTGCCGCGCAGCGCGGAACCAGATACCCGGTTGCAGCTTGCGCTCGACGATCTGGTTGGCTTGCTGGCCCAGGCGCGCGTCGGACAGCGTGCGGATTTCGTGCACGCCCAGATGCGCCTCGAACTCGTACAGCTCCAGCGCGGCACCGGCCAGCGCCAGCGTGCGCGCGCCCAGGCGCCGATTGAGGTTGATGTCGGACTTGAGCACACCGGCCTGCGGCACGAAGCCGTTGTCGTTCACAAAGCCGGGCGTGATCGCTTCCAGCTGCAACTCGTTCCACCAGTCGTCGCTGACGCTGCTGAATTTTCCCAGCGCGTAGCCGCCGTGGCGCATGGACACGCGCGCACTGCGTACCACCGGCGCCTCGAGAAAGCCCGCGCTGTTTTGTGAATGCATCAGCAGCCACAAGGCTTGCTGGCCGTCGCCGCGCCACTGGCCGTCGAAGCCGGCCACCTCGTTGCTGCCGGCGTCGCCGTAACCGCGCTGTGCGACGAACGCGCCCATTACTGCGCCGGCACCGTGCCAGCGCGCGCGCACCATGCTCGCCAAGGTGGCGCGGGTTTGCGCGTATTCGGCGGTCTCGTAGGCGCCGCCGCGCAGCACCACGCCGCCGTCCTGGTCGCGCAAGCTCATGGCGGTGGCGTCGGCCTGGGCATCGCGCCAGGTGGCGCGCAAGCCCCATGCGGGATCGGCCACGGTGCGCGAATAAAATGCCGACAGGGGCAGCCCCAGTACGTCGGCGCTCTCCAGGAAGAAGCCGCGCTTTTCCGGCAGGCTCAGGGCGATGCGGCTGGCGCCGGACGACGTGGGCTCGTCGATTTCCACTTGCGAAAAATCGGGGTTGAGGGTGGCGTTGAATACCCAGTCCGCGCGCGGCCGGGCATTGATCTCCAGGCCCATGCTGGCCCGGTCGCCGCGCTGGCGGCCGAATTCATCCCGGTCGCGGTGCGAGCGCACCGTGAGTTCCGGTTTGACTTCCACGAAGCTGCGGTCACGTACCGCCGCCACCGTGTCGCCCATGCCGCCGATATCCTGCAGCATGGCGATGTGGCTCAGCGAACCGTTCTTCAACGGGGTGCTGGTGAGCAGCAGGCCATCCGCGTGCGGCACGCTGCGCTCGAGCATCACGCGCCAGGTTTTACCGTCGGCGTAGGGAAAGCGCAGGTTCGACAGCGGCCAGCGGATCTCCATGCTGTAGCCGTCGGCCAGGCGCTTGACCGCAGCGTCGATGGGAAAGTCCGGCCCCAGGTCGGACTCGTCAAGGTCGGCCCGGTACATGCCGTCGCTGAACACGCCGGCGATATTCACCCGCACGAATTGGGCGGCGCGGCCATGGCCGGTGGGGTCGAGCCATACGCCGATGAAGTCCTGGTCCAGGCCCACCTTGTCGCGCCGGGTAAGCGTGCCACGCATGCGCTCCGGCGCGTCGTCCCAGGCGCGGATGCCGAACACCAGCGCGCCGTCGTCGATCAGCAATTGCACCGTTGTGCGCAGGTTGGCCGGCGCGGGCTTGCCGTCCGCCGGCAAAAACTGCTGGAAGGCGTCGAATACCGGCGCCTGGCGCCACGCGTCCTCGGTCAGCGCGCCATCGACCAGCAGCGTGGTGGTGCGGTCGAGCGGAATGGCCGGCAACGGCGCCAGCGTGCCGGCCTGACGCTGACCATGCTCCTCGCGCTCCTCGCGTTCCACCGACGCCACATCACCCGCCGCCAGCATGGCCGCCACGCCCACCGCCTGGGCCACCCGAGCTATCCTGAAAATTGCATCCACTATCGTCCCTGTTTTGTGCGCAGCAGTGTAGCGCAAATCGATGCTTTTTTGAGAACTCTTTTTGCAAACCGGCGCCAAGCGAAATTCTGTGGAAGCGTACCCATAGCATTACTTGTTCGTCAGCGTTGCTGTTATATTCAGCATTGCCGATTTAACCTGCCCGGGAATTGCATGACACGTCTGCCCCTTCTGTTTGCCGCCAGCGCCGTGCTGGCCGGTTGCGCCACCGCCCCACCTCCAATGACCGATTTCACCGCCAACTCCGGCAGCCCGCGCGCGCCGGAACAGCTGGCGGTTACGTTCGAACATGCCGACGTTGCGCTGCGCGTCGATCCCCCCACGCAAAGCATCGCCGGCGATACATCGCTCACGTTTACCGCCACCGCGCCGCTCACCCGCATCGCCGTGGAACTCGATCGCAACCTGCCCATCGACGGCGCCAGCGTGGACGGCGTGGCCCTGCCCGCGGCGTCCATCAGCAACCCAGACGGTCGCCTGTACCTGACCCTGCCCAAGCCGTTGCAGGCAGGCGAACGCACCACCGTGCGCATCCGCTACCACGGCGTGCCGCACGTGGCCACGCACGCGCCGTGGGATGGCGCCTTCATGTGGTCGAAAACTGCCGACGGCCAGCCCTGGATTTCCACCACGGTGGAAGGCGAAGGCTGCGACCTGTTCTGGCCCTGCATCGACCACCCGATGGGCAAACCCAAGCTGATCGACCTGCACGTGACGGTACCGGCGCCGCTGGTCGTCGCCGGTAACGGCGTGGCCACAGGGATGACGGAAAAAGACGGCTGGCGCACGTACGACTGGCGCGCCAAGAACCCCAGCACCTACGGCGTGGCGCTCAATATCGGGCCTTATGAGCTGCTGTCCGGCGATTACGTGAGCCGCTACGGCAATACCATTCCGCTGCGCTTCTGGTACCTGAAGGGCAACGACAAACCAGCGCGCGAACTGTTCAAAGAATTCACGCCCATGCTCGATTTCTTCGAGAGCCGTATCGGCCCGTATCCGTTCGGCGACGAAAAAATGGGCGTGGTCGAAACCCCGCACCTGGGCATGGAACACCAGACCATCAACGCCTACGGCAACGGCTATGCCAAGTCGCCGTATGGCTACGACTGGCTGCTGCACCACGAGCTGTCGCACGAATGGTTCGGCAACCAGATGACCAACGCCGACTGGGACGATATGTGGCTGCACGAAGGCTTTGGCAGCTATATGCAGCCGCTGTACCTGCAAGCGCTGCGCGGTGAAATGGAATTCCAGGCCGAGTTGTTCAACCAGCGCAAGGGGGTGGCCAACAAGGCGCCTGTCGTCAGCGGCAAAAGCCAGCGCATCCAGGATGTGTACGAGTCGGAGCGCGGCGGTCCCGGAAACGACATTTACGTCAAGGGTTCGCTGATCCTGCACACGCTGCGCAACCTGATCGGCGACGACGCCTTCTTCCGCGCCACGCGGCGCATGGTGTACGGCACCGACACGCCGGTGCCGGGCCAGTTCCAGCCACGCTGGAGCAGCACCAAGGAGTTCATCGGCATCGCCAACGAAGTCAGTGGCCGCGATCTGCAGTGGTTCTTCAACGCGTACCTGTACCACGCGGCGCTGCCCGAGCTGCTCGAAGTGCGCACCGGCGACCAGCTGAAGCTGACCTGGCAGCTGAAGGACGGCGGCGCCTTCCCGATGCCACTGGAAGTGCGCGTAAACGACCGCATCGAAAAACTGCCGATGACGGACGGCCATGGCGAACTGACGCTGCCTGCGCATGCCCTGGTCACCATCGATCCGTATTCGCGCGTGCTACGCCAGCAAGCGCATATCGATGCGTGGAAGCGCGACGAAGACGCACGCAAGAAGAACAAGGCGGCCAAGTGAACGCGCCCGCGCGGCTGCTGGCTACTGCGCTGCTGGCGCTGGCCCTGTGCGGCTGCGATCCGCATTACAACTGGCGCGACTACCGCAGCCAGGATGCGCCATATGCGGTGCTCATGCCGGGCAAGCCGGCCACCCATACGCGCGCCGTCCAGCTGGGCGATAGCACCGTGGCGATGACCATGGCGGCGGCCGAGGTGGATGACGTGGTGTTCGCGGTGGGCAGCGCGACGCTGGCCGAGGCGGCGCAGGCGCCCGCTGCGCTGGCCGCAATGCAGGCGGCGCTGGTGCGCAATATCGGTGCCGTCATCACCAGCGAGGCGAGCGCGGTGAATGGCGCGGTCACCACCATCAGCGTGGCAGCACAGGGCACGCGCAACGGCCAGCCCGCGCTGCTGATCGGCCGCTTTATCGCGCACGACCGCCGCATTTATCAGGTGGTGGTGATGGGTGCCGAGCGCCATTTCGCGCGCGACCAGGCTGCGACCTTCCTCGACTCGTTCAAGCAGCAATAATTTGAAACAATTGCTCGCTTAGGTAAGCCTTAAACCCTCCCGGATGGTGGTTGCAAAGATTCAGAAATGAATTAAAGTGGATCTCACGGCGTGCCCGCCATCATGAGCCGGCGCACCGCACTATCCAACAACATCAAGAGGCGTCCCATGTTAATCACCTTCAAAACCCGCTACAGCCCTGAAGTCTTGATGTACCAGGAACATGCGCAGCGCATCCTCGACCTGCTGCATAAAAATCCTACCCGTGGCGTGATCACGGCCACCGAGGCATCGCAGGCGCTGTCAGTACTCGAGGGCCAGGTGGCCGAGAGCAAACTGCATCCGGAAACCGATATCGAATACGACATCCACGCGCACGAGCGCGAGGAAGGCGAAACCACCGAACATGCGCTGGACCAGCGCGTGGGCTTTGCGGCGCGCGCCTATCCGCTGGTGGAGATGCTGCGCCTGGCCAAGCAGGAAAACCAGCCGATCGTGTGGGGCGTTTAGTCGCCGGCAAGCGACGCCTTTAAGGGCAGGTCGATGGTGAAGCGCGTGCCCACGCCGATGGCGCTGTCCACGCGGATCGAACCATCGAGCAGCGAGCTGACGATGTTGTAGGTGATGCTCAAGCCCAGGCCATTGCCGCCCTGCCCCAGCTTGGTGGTAAAGAACGGATCGAAGATGCGGGCCTGGTGCTGGAGCGGGATGCCGCAACCGTCATCCTCGAACACGATGCGCACGCTCTCCGCGCCCAGCCGCACCGCCCACAGGCGTATCAAACCATGTTCGCGGCCGTCAAACGCGTGCAACAGCGCGTTGTTGATCAAGTTGATCACCACCTGGCCGTAGGGCCCGGGGAAGCTGTCGAGCGTTATATCGTCCGGCATTTCCACTTCCATCCGGTGGCCGGCCTTGCGGATCTGGTTTTTCATCGTGGTGACAATTTCGGTGCTGGCCGTGTGCAGATTGAAGTGGCGGCGCTTGGCGCTGGCCTGGTCCACCGCCACCTGCTTGAAGCTGTTGACCAGTTCCGCCGCATTGCGCAGGCTGCGCATCAGCAGCGTGGACGCTTCGCGCGCCGCATCGATGAAGTTCTTCAGGTCCGAGCGGCGCAGCGCATTGTCGTTCTGCCGCGTCTCGATCTCGGTGGTCTTCGCTTCCAGCGTACTGGCGATGACCAGGCTGTTGCCGATCGGCGTGTTCAGCTCATGCGCCACGCCGGCCACCAGCGAGCCCAGAGCCGCCAGCTTTTCGCGCTCCACCAGCTGCTGCTGGGCGTCCTGCAACTGCCGGTACGAATCGGCGTTGGCAAACGCCACTGCCACATACGAGGCGAGCGTGGTGAGCATGTCGAGATCGATGCGCTGGTAGGCATTGGCACGGTAGCTGTGTACCGTAATCACGCCGCGCACCTGGCCCGACACCGAGATGGGCACATAGATCAGCGAGCGCGGCTCGGTCGGCAGCGAGCCGTCTTCCAGGGTGCCCATGTGTTCCGCGTCGGTGACCAGCCGCAGGTCGGCGATGTAACGCGCGTAGTCCTGCTCAAGATCGTTGATGAATACCTCTTGCGCGTGGTTGATGCACCATACCGCCAGCTGGTTCGGCTCCTGCATGCTGCGCGTGTAGGGCGTGTAGCGCTTGCCCTGCTCCATCGCGAACGGATACTCGATCAGCTCCTGCTCCGGGCGATAGATACCGATGCCGAACACGCTGGCATCCATCAACGCATGCACCTGCTGGTACAGCATCGACATGATCGCTTCGCTATCGAGATTGGCGGTGAGCCGGCGGCCGATGTCGGACAGCAGCGAGATATTGCGGTGCGCCTGCTCCACGCTTTCCTTTTGCCGCTCCACTTCGCGCTTTTCGCGTTCGACCGAATCTTTTTGCTGCACCAGCTCGTGCGTACGACTGCCCACCTCATTTTCCAGCGCCTGCTTTTGCCGCAGCAGGCGCCGTATGCGCAGGCGGAACAACAGGTAACCGAGTCCCGCCACCAGCGCCGCGATGAACAGGCGGAACCACCACATCTTCCAGAACGGCGGTGTGATGATCACTTCCAGCGCCACCGGCTCGCTGCTCCACAGGCCATCCTTGTTGGACGCGCGCACCCGGAACACATAGCGGCCGGGGTCGAGATTAGTGTACGTGGCAAAGCGGCGGTTGCTGTCGGTGCTCACCCATTGCTGGTCGAAGCCTTCGAGCTGGTAGGCATAGCGATTGCGCTGCGGGTCGGCAAAGTGCAGCCCCGCGAATTCGATCGAGAACATCGCATCGCGCGGACCGAGCGTGATCGTTCTGGCGGCATCGAGCGGCCCGGCTGGCAGCACGTCCTTGCGCACGATATCGGTCAGGATCGACTGGTTGAAAATCGAGAAGTCGGTGATGGCCACCTGCGGCGGCATGGGGTTGTCCTGGATGCGCGATGGATGAAATGCGGTCACGCCGCCAAGGCCGCCAAAATACATGGTGCCATCGGGCGCCTGGTAGCCAACGCCCAGGAAGTAAGAGCCATCGAGCAGGCCGTCCTTGGCGGTGAACTGCTTGAAGACGCCGGTGGCGGCATCGAACATGTCGATACCGCCGGTGGTGCTGATCCACAGGCGGCCCTTGGCGTCGCCCAGAATGGCGCCGACCGGATCGGACGAGTGACCTTCGTGGACCGGGTAAAAGCGAAAGCGCAGCTGGCCGTCGCGGTCGGGCGTACCCTTGCACAAGCCGGCGCCGGTGCCTACCCATAGTCCGGCCTTGGCATCCTCGTACAGATAATGCACGCGCTTGTGGCACAGGCTGTCGGCCTGGCCGGCGTTGTGGCGGTGGTGGTGAAATTTACCGGTCTGGCGATCGAACCGGTCGAGCCCATTTTCCGTACCAACCCATAGCGTGCCGGCGCGGTCTTCCAGCAGCGCATTGACGCGGCCATCGACGCTATCCGGATCGTCCGCCGAGTGGCGATATGTGGTCACCGCCAAGGTGCGGGGATCCACACGGTGCACGCCAACACGCGTGCCAACCCAGATGATGCCGGCGTGATCGACCAGGATGCGCAGGACCATCAACGCTGCGTGATCGGCATCGAGCGGCACGCGGGTGTAACGGCCGCTGACGGGATCGCGCCACGCCAGGCCGTCCATGCTGCCTACCCAGAGCCGGTTCTGATGGTCGGTCGCCAGCGACACCAGATGATTGGAGGGCAAGCTGCTGGCATCCTGGTTATCCTTGCGCCAGATTTCCGTGGTGCCCAGGGCCGGGTCGAGGCGGGTCAGGCCGTCGGTGGTGGCGATCCACAGCTTGTTGCCGCCTGCGCCGGAGATGGCCCTGACCTTGTTGCTGCTGATGCTGTTGAGTACGCCGTAATTCTCGGTATAGCGCTCGAAGCCGCCACTGAGCAGGTCGACCTTGTCGAGACCGGTATACCAGTTACCGACCCACAGCGTGCCGGTGCGGTCCTGGTAAAGTGTGCTGATCTGGTTGTCGGAAATGCCGTTCTTGTCGATGCTATTGGCGCGATACTGGTGGTACTTGCCCTCGGTATCGCGTCGCAACAGCCCGCCATCCCATACGGCCAGCCACAGGTGGCCCTCGCTATCGTGCAATAGCGCGGCAATGCGGCGATGGTCGAAGTTCTCGTCGCCGTCGAGCGGCACTTGTTCAGCCTTGTCGCCCTTGATGCGCCAGGTTTGCAGGCCGGTCATGCCGGCCACCCACACCAGTCCATCCGGCCCCAGCGACAGGATGGCGATGTCGTTCGATGGCGTGGCCACCGCTTGCGGCGTCAGGTGGCGGAACTTGCTGGCGCCGGCAGGCAGCAATTCGAGCCCGTTCGCCGTGCCCACCCACAGGTTGCCGCCATTGTCGAGCACGGCCGCGTTGACGCGATCGTCGCCCAGCGTACCCGCGTCGGTGGCACTATGCCGCAGCGTGCGCACCGCGCCGGTGGCAATGTCGAGATGGAGCAAGCCTTCGCTGGTGGTCAGCCACAAGCCATTCTTGCCATCGCCGATGATGTTGGTGATCGATAAATTATTCGGCTGGGTCAGCAGGTGGACAAAGGTCTGGGTGGCCCGGTCGAAACGGTCGAGGCCACCCTTGGTGCCGATCCAGAGCTGCCCGCTGCGGTCTTCGTACAGGGCCTGGATGTAGTTGTCGACCAGGCTGCGGGAATCGGAAGGGTTGTTTTTAAAGCCGGTGATGCGGTAGCCGTCATAGCGGTTCAAGCCGGCCTGGGTACCGATCCACAGATAGCCATGACGGTCTTGCAGCATCTTGGTCACCGACTCTTGTGTGAGTCCATGTTCGATGCCCAGCCGGTCAAAGCGCAAGCTGAGCGGAGCCGACAGGGCGCTTGCTGCAAGGCTAAGCCAGGCAAACAACAAGGCCAGACGCATCATGCTTGCAACCATATGATTCCGCTCCAATATTGAACATATTGTAATTCAGAAACATCTCGAACAACGAAAAAAGCCCCAACCAGATCACTGGTTGGGGCTTTTTAATATAACTAGCCTGACGATAACCTACTTTCACACTGGTTGCAGCACTATCATCGGCGCAAAATCGTTTCACGGTCCTGTTCGGGATGGGAAGGGGTGGGACCGATTTGCTATGGTCATCAGGCATTGAACTGTACGGGCCGCGTCGGTGACGTTGCCCAGAATCTGGAATTAGTAAGTAGTGGAGAGTGCTTACACTCTCGGGTAATGAAGTTGTATCAACGAACGTTCCAACGCACTTCTTATTCGCTACAACCTGCTAAGGTTATAGGGACAAGCCGTACGGGCAATTAGTACTGGTTAGCTTAATGCATTACTGCACTTCCACACCCAGCCTAT